>Ga0193743_1000287_pt1 | contig 39834 bp, 40 predicted proteins | sample L2c2metaG_FD_143038 | JGI IMG/M metagenome (GOLD analysis project Ga0193743, IMG submission 143038) | Soil microbial communities from a riparian zone of the East river system, Colorado, United States - L2c2 | ecosystem: Environmental > Terrestrial > Soil > Riparian zone | place: USA: East River... | reverse complement strand
AATCGGAGTGGAAATAATAAAATGATGAAAAATAATGAAATGATGAAAAAGATGGAGAATGGTGAAACAGTGATAGGAATGCTACATCACGTGATCACCAGACTCTGGTATCGGAGCTGCGAGTGCACTCCGTCTTGGACTGGCAACGATGAGGAGGAATATACAGAGGTGACGGAGAAATATCGGAGGAAACATCGGAGGACGCGGAGCGTCCCCTAACAATGGTTGCTATAGCATTTTGAATTTGAGTGTCAAGTCCTTGACGGAATTTCACCACTATGGTCTTCGGATTGGAGTAACCGGCTTCCGTGATGAGGTCTTGGAATTCATCGAGGTATTCATCCACAGAGCAACTCTTTTGGAAATAAGCTGTGGATTCCAATCGGTTGATGGCTGCTGAGTCTGCATAGACTGGACAAAACTCCCTTTTGAACTCATCTCAGAAGTCTTCCCAATTGACAAATTTATGGTAGCCTACATTTTCCGGTTGCTCCTCCCATCGGAATACGCAAGTGGACCACTTAGCTGCTCGTCCTGCCTTCATGTATGACATGGCCCAGACAATTTTGGCTTGTTTGTCCGTAAAGGAGTTTGGACAGAGGCAGATATAGACCTGGCAGGAATTAAGGAATGCCATTCCTTTGGTGCAGTCTCCGTCGAACTCTGATGGAAGGGCCAGTTACCAGCCGTGGGCCTTCGGGGTGACTGATGTGATTTGTGTAGATGGGATCAGATTTTCAGACTGTGGAATATGGGAAATAAGGATGTCTAACTTGTGTTGGGTGTTTGCATCCTTTGCCTGTAATTCAGCAAGGGCTTGCTCCAGGGTTGTGAGTTGTTCGCCTTCCATAGAGTGCAACGGGTCCTTGTCATAAATTATGGTTTCAGGTAGTGCTGAGGAGGGATCAAGAGCAGAGGAGTATACGGAGTCGGCAGAGTCCAAATCGGAACTGCGAAAGACGACTATGGTGGCTATCTGCTGGGATCAGTCCTCTGGGAGATCCTTTTCTGATGTTAGGGCAACTGCAGAACGACTTAGTTGAGATCTAGCAGGGGATCCTAAACATATATATAACATAAATATGACAGGAAAGCGCACATAGCAGGGGATCCTAAAAGAAAAGGATAAAGCCCTGCTAAGGTGGGATGCATGTCTATATACCAAGAAATAGGAGTTGAAATAATAAAATGATGAAAGATAATAAAATGATGGAAAAAAGGTGGAGAATGGTGAAACAGTGATAGGAATGCTATGTCACGTGACCATCAGACTCCGGTATCGGAGCCGTGAGTGCACTAAGAATGGTGAAACGGTGATAGGAATGCTACGTCACGTGACCATCAGACTCTGGTATTGGAGCCGTGAGTGCACTCCGTCTTGGACTAGCGACGATGAGGAGGAATATACAGAGGTGACAGAGAAATATCGGAGGAAACGTCGGACGAAGTGGAGCGTCCCCTAACACAGGCCTTGGCTTGCACCTCCAAACCATAGCAAGCTTGTTACCTGACAGACATGATTTCCACAAGCCCAGCTGGACACTGGCCTCCCTTGATCCATACAATCACCTCAGACGTCTTGTACATGTATGCTACACACACGCCAAATGAAATATTCAAAAATGCAATGTTCCTGAAGATGTTTGCCATCTCATGAGATCTTTTCTATGTCTGAGGCATCCTGACTGGGACGGCACACTCTAATTGATTCAACAACAGGGAGGTAAAGCGGGTTCAGGTCAGTATCATTTCTGCATAACCAATAAAGCTTCAAGCCAATTATCTTCAGATTGGATACAGGATAAAGTCCGTAGTAGATTTGCCTTCGCCGCTTTATGTTGGGAGAAAACCTTTATTCCCCTCAACATCTGGAATGCCAGTGACTCCACGAGCAATTTGATTGAAAGCGTACATGCGGACGTCAATCGAGAAGGAGTTGGATGCACCCTTGTTGGAGGAGTGAAAAAGGGACAAGCATTTGACACGATGAAAATGAAAGATTTAAAGGTAACCCTACCTCTTGCATGAAGACTTTAACTAATAGGTGACGACTTTTGTCTCCAGACGCTCGAAGATGTTGGAATCCGATTTACGTATAATGCTGGCCATCTATCGGAGAATGCATCAAAGAGTATCAAGCGAAAATGTAAGTCTGGGTATTGTACGATAACCCATTTGCTAACTCCTCTCAAACAGTCATCTCTCACCATAATCAACTTACTCGAGAGGATTCAAAAATGAAAACCAAAACAAGAAAGTACGTGCCGCACATGAGACCCTGGTCATGAAACAAAGAACAGTACAATTGCTGGCTGCTTCTGATCCCTCGCACACCATCGCAATTGCAAGAGCAACAACTGCGTTCGAAAAATCGGCTGTTACATTTGAGGAAGCAGTGGATACTGCGAAATCACTTGCTGGTACAGGTTCTGGCAAGGTTCCTTTGTTGTTGCCGCGCACTCATGTCATCGACCGCCCAAGCGATTAACAGAATTTAATATTGAACTGGCGTAGTACTACAGTAGATACTAATAAGATTTCAGATATATATCAGATTCAATGATGGACAGCGGCGACGCACTTCGCTGTCGCTGTCAAGGCGGAACTTTTCGGCAATGCTTCTTTTTTTCATTTGATGGGATCGAATAGGAGTAATCGACTATGGACTACTATCACGTGCATTGGGTTTCAAACGGCCATAGAGATTCAAAATCCCGTTTTATGGTGTAAAACAGTACTTTTTCACGGTTCTTTTTGCACAATACCATTTAAGTAACCATGATGAGTGTGAATATCAAAAAAAGATGGAGAAAGCAAGAGCATTTATTGCAGAATCTGGTATATAGTGTGCGTGACCACGTGAATTCTGATTTGAATGTCAGTTTCAGAAGTCCATACTTAACCAAACGAGACAAAACTTGGCAAATATGTGTATTAATCATTTAATACCTCAATTCCAAAATATCAGACCTCGAAATAAAAAACTGCGTGCTAGAGACGCGTTGGAAACCTCAGAGTGACGCAGGTTTGATGGGGTGCAAGCGGAGCTTGAATTGGCATTGAATAGAGGCGCGTCTCTGTTTGTTGACTGGGTCGCTCTCATCCAAGAACAAACCAGATCTTCAAGACGTTGCTCATGCGTTGCAACTTGATATCACAGGAACCAAGAAGGATCTTGTTGAGCGCATCACAGCTCACTTCGATGCTCACCCGGAGAAGAAGACTGAGCCTCAATACGAGGGGATCTTCAACCCTCGACGACGGCCACGTAATGATGAAAATGCACCACCTCCCCTTCCACTGCCAGCCCATGTTTCTCAGCCGCCCCTCGAGCAACGATCACTGTCCACTGACTACACCCCACTTTCGCACAACTTGAATGTTGTCAATTTCTCGACCACCCCTCCACTGGCCGGCCCCAGTTCCCGCCCCCATATTAATCCACCCCCTGTTCATTCATCTTATAATCAGTATTATAACTTTAGCCCGTATTAACATCCTTACAATGGTAGTATGCCGTATTCCACTCAACTTAGAGAGTGGCCTGCCCCACGTTAGTAACTACTTGTTGCATATTGTACCATATTGCTGCCATAGTACAGACAGTTTTACATAAAGGAATACCCTCTAATTACTACCCTACATCACATACAAATGCTACTTTGTTTTCTTTCCGATGAACATATGTATCGAGACACGATTGCGACAGTGCTGCTGCCGAGCGGAGATCGAAACGGCAATGTGACATCGCGTTACTTCGCGTTTGACAGCTGATTTTTGGACTCTCGAGGACGGAATTGTTCCGCCTTCGTCTCACTTTCCCCCAAAAAAACTGCATGACGCTTTTAAGTAGACCTTAAGGAATGTACCCTGAAATTTTGGGAGCCCTACGTGCCAAATTGCCTGTGTGGGCGACGAAAGTCAAACGAAAGTCACAAAATTTTGAAACTCCCTGATCACGATAGTATAGGAACAGAGTTCTATCGGACGCTGGCCCGATACTTTGATCGGGGTAATGTCCGCTCAGTCCCTGGAAGCCTCGTCTTCACACGGTCTCGCAGAATATCGCTTAGCTTAGGGGAGACCCCCTTTACCGATGTCCAACCGATTGCAGGCCAAAGGCCCTAGCCAGAAGCTTCCTACGCTGCTATCTACGACTTCCCAACCGTACACTACCAGTGACTGTCGGGCCACCGGAGCGATTCGGCTTGGCGTCATGGGTGCAAGTTCAAGTGCACGGGCCAATTCCCTTTATATACAGCTTAGTATAGTACCTGAACGATACAACGAAGTGAGGGCGGTTGGGGTAGCGGTGAAGCCCCTGATGAGAGCTTTCGCAGACTCGAAATCGCTACGCCCCACGAGCATGCCTCTACCGTAGCTGTCCACAATCCTCGGAGACGGGCTTTGGCGGTCACGGTCTTTCAAATGGACGTCACACCGTTGGCTACGCGTCAACAATCTTTTGACTCACAAGTCAGAGTCCATGTAGTCCCATTTGTCTAATTTCTCACAACAGGTTTATAAGAGGTGATATTGAACTGATCATGTCCTATCCGAACATCGATTACTGCAGGTCGATATATGTCGACTCAGACTGCGGTTGAAAGCAATTTTGCGCACGATGGTCAGGCTCATGATACTCATGATACTCACAATCACGATGCAGCCATTCATTCAACTTGGGAAAAACCGACCCCTTTACCAAAATTCCAGATATTCATCGTTTTCTTGATACAGTTTGCAGAACCTATTACGGCTCTGGTCATCTATCCATTCATCAATCAATTCATTAGAGAGACTGGTATCACAAACGGGGACGAACGTAAGACTGGGTATTACGCCGGTATCATAGTGCGTTGTTCCCTCAAAAGTTGTGCTCAACGAATTATCACGTATATTATTTCTTTCTTTTGTGTAGGAATCTGCATTTTTCTTCGCAGAGGCCATGACTGTTATTCAATGGGGCTATTTATCAGACCGCTTTGGACGTAGACCTGTCTTGCTTTTGGGTCCACTTGGCTTGGCAGTTTCAATGTTTATTTTCGGTTCTTCGACTACATTTTTACCCCTTGTTCTTTCGAGATGTTTTCAGGGTGTGTTTAACGGCAATATCGGTGTGTAAATCTGCATAATTTTGTGTATTTTATTTCTCATATGTTAGCGTTCGCATAGGAGTGACGAAAACCATGATCGCGGAGGTTTCTACATCCTTTATAATATGCTTGCCGCAAACTAAAAACACGGTCAGATGACAGATGCTTCGAACGTCGGAGATGCTTACGCTTTGGTGCCTTTGATGTGGAGCGTTGGCTCAACAATTGGGTAGGCGCGATAGTGCTCTTCTCTCGAGGCCATGAATAACCATACTCCTAGGCCTACAATTGGCGGTGTTCTTTCCAATCCTGCAACCAGATGGCCAGAAAGTTTGGGACAGATACATTACCTACGGGAGCATCCGTATTTCCTTCCATGTGCTACATCTGGATTACTCGCATTTGTAGCTTTCGTAATGTCATTCTTCGGATTAAAAGAGGTATTGATTCAAAAGCACTCCCGAATTATTTTGATTTACTATGTTATCTTCAGACTTTACCCTCACTTGTTGCAGCACGAGGACGGCGCCAGCTGAATAATCTGTCCTCAGATGACATGATCATCCCCAATGCCACGTCCAAGACCTCGTTGATCAATCATGGAGAAAGTCTTGACGACTATGGTGCTACCAGCACAGCTGAACACTCCCAATCTTCGTCTTCAAGTAATTCCGAGCACGATTCCTCAAGACTCGAAAGCCACACACCTCCATTTTTGACTCGTGGACTTTTATTAATTTATTTGAACTATGCTGCCCTATCTTTCCTCGATATGGGCCATTTCGTCCTTCTACCACTTTTCTATTCTACGTCCATATCGTTGGGTGGCCTCGGTTTGGATCCATTCAGGATTGGGGTCACGTTTGGCACTTTTGGTTGCATCAACGCTGTTATTCAAGCAAATGCCCTTGGTCCGCTAATCAGGAAGTATGGAGCAAGGAAGATGTACATTGTGTCGTTCCCTGGTCTCATCGCGTGTTTTTCTCTATACCCAGTTATGCGATATTTTGCTCAAATTTCGGGTAGAGTGGATGCTTTTGTCATCGCTTGCATGATGATCCAAATGAGTTTCTATATGTGCATTTATATGGCTTATGGTACGTATTATGAACTATTCATCTTATGGTGCGAGCACTTATACATTTTCAACAGGTTCCATGCAGGTGTTTATGGCACAGCATGTTGCCGGTAGTGGGCGTTTGGGCACTGCTCTTGGAATTGGTCAGATGCTTTCCTGTGGAATGAAATCAATTTCTCCTGTTCTTGTTTCATCCCTTTTTTCGATCTCCTTGCAAAGACACCTTGCAGGTGGTAATCTGGTGTTCTATATTCTTATAGGCTCGACATTATTCTTCGTTCGTATTTCGCATTTCCTTCCTCATGCAAAATAGAACATATGCGCTTCGAAGGTGCATATAGAAAATTGTTATGTCTACAACACGCAAAAATGAACATAAGTATAAATTATGGTAGGACAATAGGCATGAGATACTGGTTTATTCAATCACGACTTGAACATGTTCTGGGGTTTCCCAATCAACTGTTGAGCTCGTTTTTTGGGGAACTGCTGGAGACTTGCAGCTTGCAGACTTGACCAATGACCCGAGTCGGTCCGTGAACCAAGACCTGCGGAAAACAATAACAATCTTGCATACAGTACTAATGTAATGGAGACTCAGATGCCGACGACGACGATGGGTGCACCCCCCAACCAAAAAAATCGGATAAACGGACTCCGTTGCCCAAACTACAAATTGTTCATTCTCTTCTTCAGGTTTTTCAGAACCCTGTTGCTGCATCATTCTGTATCTATCATGAGGCACCTCGCTCATCGTTTTGGGAGAGTCAACAACGTTATCATCAGTTTTGTATGATAGTTCAACTAAGCTTCCAGATACTGATCCCCTCGTCATGATCCTTATTCATATTCTCCTTTGACGCCCAGTGACTAGTTCTAATTATATCCATATCTCGAAGGCTTTATGCATAGTTGTTTTGGCACAGCATGTATCGGAAAGTGGCTATTGGTATATCGTTCAAGATGTCTACCGCTGCAATGCCCTTGTCTCCTCACTCTTCTCTACAATCCGGCAATTCTATATACTGGTGAGCCTGAATCTAAGTACTGGTTATTCGCCTTTCTCACCCACGCATCATATCGAAGAGACAAGACCACCAGAAAATGAACGTAGACCATAGATACCTGTTTATATATCCATTTACTGTTGGCAAGTAAAATGATAGTGATAAATGAAGGATCCGGGCCAGGGTCGTCATGTGGAGAGCCTCTTATTATAGATATCAAGACCGAGGTATTTGTTCTATAATTGGAATGGCGGGTGCAACTACATATCATATTACGGCCCAAGAGTAATTAATTAGACCGCCTGTGGCAGTGGGATATCTTCTCCGTGTTTTAGATTCTTGCAAGGTGGTGCGTTGGAACTGCCCCCCCAAGATGATAAAGTTTCGAGATTTTGACCGTTGACGGCTGCGTGAATCTGTGACTTTGCAAGTTGTCTCTTCAAATTTAATCATTGCACTTTGTCAGCAAGGCATCTGAGTTATTTACATTACATACCTTGGGGGTGATCTTGTCCTTACAACCATCTTAGTTACCGATAAACATTCAGTAGGGGGCCAAAGGTGGTTCCCTGTAGCTACAACACTTTCTCTCAGCCAAAGTCCCGTCTTATTCAATCCATGGATGCTGACATATGACTCTCCTTTTGCCCGTAGGTCTTAAGCTTAAGGCTCCCACCGCGCCATTGAACGCCAGCACCAATTACACCGAGGATTTTGAATTCGATGTCGAGCTCGAGGAGGAAAAAGTACTTCACGCAAGCCTTTTCAACACCTGAGGCCTCCTCTAGTCGAAGGTATGAAATCTTTTTACGGATCAATCGTCACACTTGAAAGGTTTTTGACCGTTGTCCTACGACCCAAACAAAAAATGCCTAATATTTCAATCGGGCGCTTAAACTCAAATTCTGGATTGTGAACAGGAAGATTCAGAGGAGGAGATTTCGGAAGAAGATAAGCTATTTGGGAGTGGCTGGGATTCACGATACTATGACAAACGCCCGATCAATTCTCCGACATCGTCGTGTTCTACAGAGGAGAAGCAACGAGAGAAGAGGCAAGGCATTCACGGTTTAATGGAAGATGGTGTACTGTATTTCATGCTGATGATTTATTTGAGCGAGAAAGACGCAGTTAGTTTATGTGAGTGTCGCTGGATCGTCGATAAGAGGGCCAGACTCGGAGCAGGGTAGATAGATAGATGACATCTGCAACCATGCCACCCGTGATCAACTGATTGATTACCCTGGTCTGGGTTGCGGCTGTTTCTCATGGTCTTTACTGGACACAGTTTTTTTCCTTTTTCTTTTTTTTTCTTTAGCAGAGCTTTGGAGACTCTGGCACCAGAGGTTAATACTTCTGTACGGGACAAGTACCTGGGACGAAACAGAACGAATTTTTTGACAAACCTTCGATGTGTCGTTTGATTGGGGTGTCGGTCAAAAATAACCCGAGCTTACGTAGGTTTACCGTTCCGCTGGCTATGGAAATGTATAAATAAGAGAGATAGCAAGGTTTGAGGATTCCCCCCAGCAGAGCTCATTCTCCGTCACTCCACTCTCCTCTTCGGCCAGGTTGCCCCTAGAGTCTGTCTATTTTCGCTGGTCGACGTCCCTCCAAACCTTTCGAATTGACAATATCTCCAAATCGCCGTCTGTTCAACGATGATTTCTTCAGCCTCGACTCTTTTCCTTGCCGCCCTGGTGTTGACCACCTCTGTTTTTGGTGCCCCCATTAGGTTTGTCCCAATCAAAATGGCCCATTTGACATCCTATTTATCAACTCTTTAGACCCCCTGTCGCTCCCTCCGAGGTCATTGCACGTGCTGAGAGCGTTCCCCACCCTGTTGCAAGGGCTGCCGTCGTTGACGTACAGCCCATCCACAGGCGCTCGGGACTCGGCTTGTTCAGTCGCCGATCAGCCCGCCTCCTCACGGAGAGAGAGCCTCTTCCGGAAACCGTTGAAGTTCCAGTAGCCCGCGACCTCCCTGAACAGCCCGAAGTTCGACGTCGTTACCCTCGTCGTGTTTATCAAGACTATTACGAGAAACGTGAACCTCAACCCGAACCCGTCAATGTTCCTGCACCCGCACCCGTTGTCCAAAAACGGGAGGACCGTCCACGTGCTTACCCTCGTCGTGTTTACTACGAGCGTTATGAGAAGCGCGCGCCTAGCCCGGAACCAGCTACTCAGATCAAGGAGACCACCTTAAAAGTCGTCAAGACCTCTACCTTCGAGACTCCCGAAGATCTGGCTGCTGCGAAAACCCTCCAAATCCTCCCAGATGGATCTAATGGAAACACGCAGACTACAACCTTGCTCTCCTTTTCCGAGACCCAGACCATTCCAACCCCTGGATCGGCTGCTACCCCCACGGAGATCGTCAACATCGTCTCGGGTACTCCAGTGACTACGATTGTCACTCCAACTGCGACTCCTTCTGCATCTTCCACCGACAGTGCATCTGTAGTCACCGTCACTCCTGGTGCTGCAAGTTCCACTGCCAGTCCATCTGTAGTCACTGCTGGTGATTCAACTTCCACCGCCAGTCCGTCTGTAGTCACCGTCACTGCTGGTTCTGCGACCTCAACCGCCAGTGGCTCTGTAGTCACTGTCACTGCCGGTTCTCCAACTTCCACCGATAGTGCCTCTGTAGTCACGGTCACTGGCTCTGCAACTTCCGCCACCCAGTCTTCGGTCACTTCACCCTCGGGTATCTCAACCTCTTCTGCCCCTGCAGCTACAGTTACCTCGACAGGAGGTAGTACAACGAACGACAACACTCAACCACCAGTTGATATTTCTAAACCTTCTGGTGGAACGTTTTCTTTCGCGCCAGTCCGTCGGGATGTGATAGGAACAACGAACGAGTCACCCACGCGACGGGCCTATAGTGGGGCCACTTGGGCATCCTTTGTCAGGCGACAAAGTAATTAACGTTTCATATATGGATTCATTTTTTCGATATGTTAGGGATGTAGATACCGTTTACCGTTAAAGCCAACCTGACCGACCGGTTCGGCAGGTAAATACATTTTCCTGCAAACTTTCTTGAGTCCCGAGTTTTGATCAGTTCACCCACCTCGATGTCTTGTCGACGTCCACTTGATCATCAACGGCTGTTAGAAGGCTAGCTCTTGGATGCTTCAAAAGGTTACCTGAATTACCCACCTTGGAGAAGGTTAGATTTTGCTAATTTGACGCTCATTTGACGTCCACCACAATTCCATCCGAACCTTTTTGCTCTGGAAACTGTTTACAATTTTACATCTATATCCGACATGTTGGCGTTATACACGAGACACTATGCATGATGGAGAGACTATTTAAAAACAAATGAAACATCAACTTAAAGCAATACAAAAAGAGAGGGTGTTAAGAACAACAACTTTTTGTGAGAGGATGGCTGTATATCAAGACAAAGTATGTGGGGTTCGGAGTCTGGTGTACGTGTGTGGGTATTTTTTTTTGGTGTGTAAGTGAGTATAAAAGTCAAGAAACTAGTTTGTATGTGTATAATGTTAATGGAAAAGAAAAGTAAAAAAAGCCAAGAAATGGATGCCGTTTCGATCTAGACTGAGTAAGTTGCAGAAACCAAATCAAGCTAATATGGGGGGGTCGTTGAGTAAAAAAAAACAGACAGGGTGAGTCGGTGAGTGTTACAAGAAATCCAAATCCGTGTAGGTCCGGTTCGTGATGATTAAGAGATCCAGCCAGAAAAAAACAAACAAACGAGCTTAATGACCACGAGCAGCTGCACGCTCTCTTTCTCTCTTTCGTCTTCGCTTTTCTTCCTCGTGGCGTACTTCTTCCTCCACAGCTAGCATTTCTTCTTTCCTCGCAATGCGAGCGCTTAAAAAAGAAGCGAGAGTTAGAATTTCAAACCGAAAGCAAAATACGAGCAGTTGAAAAGAAAGAGTGGACGTCTGACCTGTATGCCTCTTCTCTCTCGAGAACGATCGCATCGGCTTCCATGTCTTCGTCATCACTGAAAACATCTCGTGAGGTATATTGTTGCCGATCCTTGCCGAACATTTTCCATATAGTGGATGAGATGTCTGACTGTATGTGGCGCCTCTTGGGCGATGGAGACTCGGAGAAACTTGGGGAACGAGGACGTTTCGGCCGGCTATGTGCCGTTAATGAGGGTCGTTGTGTCGTTGTGTTCGCCTTGCTGATCTTGGGTATTGTGGCTTTCAAAGTTGATGAGGTAGATGAAACGGCTTGCTTGCTTGTGCCGCGTGAGTGCGCACTTGATTGTTTGCTGGCAGCTGGTACCGGCGAAGGTTTCAAAGATGCTTCCTTGAAGGATGTAGGTGCAGCAGATGATGACCGTTCAGCAGGACCTGTTCCGCGAGAGAGAAAAAATGACAGTCTGGCGATATGATAGTTGAGAAAGGACTCACGAGGACCAGGAGAGTCGGCGCCGGAAGTAGTGGCCGAAGTGGAGACCGCTTGTGCTCGCCTCAACTTCTCCTTCTCCTTCTCTCTCTTCGTAGGACCAAAATACCCGTTGAAATTACGGGCTTCATCGCCCTCAAGGACTTGACCTGATCTCTTCTTTTTAGAATCATAGAACATCTCTAATTCCGAACGTCTGTCCTTGTTCTTTCCTCCTAGAACCTTTAGCGTCATGGGTAAGGATGCAAGGCGCTCTTTAACTGACTGTCCAGCTGCGAGATCAACAGTTGCGCTTGAAGTTTTGACGTCGAGGACACCGCCAGCTAACGTTTTACTGTGCTTAGAATAGCCGCCAGTAGCCGTAGATCGTTTCGCAGTGGCATAAGTTTTGCGCAGCTCCGCCTGGAGCTTCCGCTCACGTATCTCTTCACGAGTGAGTGCGGGACCCGATGGTTCGTCATGGTCGTCAGAAACTCTATGTTTGCGGACAGCTTCACGGTTGCTAGAGGACGAAGAGGGCCAGCTGGGTGAGTCTCCGGAGGTGTGTTTCCCAGCAAGTTTCGCAGCTTTCTTAGGGCCGTATCGGAGGGTGTCTCTCTGCTCCTCCTCTCGTCGCTGTAGAGCCAACTGCTGGGCTTGTCGTTCTACTTCAAGCCGTTGCAACCGTTCCTGTTCCCGTTTCTGGTCTTCAAATCGCTTAAGTAGCCGTTTCCTTTCCTGTTCCTTCTCCTTGGCTTCTCTTTCCTCCTGCTGCTTTTTTTGCTGTGCCTCTTTCCGCCGGCGTTCTTGTAGGGCACTTTCAACAACTCGCTGACTCTCCTTGGTGTGAGTGGCACTCAGTGCCATTAAAGACGCGAACGATGTCATTCGTAAAAGCAGACAAAAGTGAAATAGTGAAGAAAGTAAAGGCTGTGGAAGAGGTGCGTTGTTGTTGTTATATAACAAGGGTTACTTATCCGTGGCAGTACATTTAGAGCAGCGTCAAAGTCCGAGTTTTGCTTTGTTTGGCACTTGCGAAAGGCTGACTAAATTTCCGCTCACTGGCTGGCCACGGAGTCCGACTCTTGCGTTTATCTCCCTGGGTAAATGCCAGGCTAGAAAGAATACTTGATAAAAAAGGATAGATGACAAGGATTGCAACAGGCTTTGAAAACTGGATCGGGAAGAGAATGAACAATTGTAGTTCGGGCATCGGGTCCATTTGTTCAATGTTAGGGGCGTTGACATCGGCATCTGGGTCTCCATTAGTATCCCAGGTCTTGGTTCGTGGACCGACTCGCTGCTCGGACATTGTTCAAGTGCAAGGCTCCAGCAGTTCCCTCAAAAAGGAGCTCAAGAGTTGATTGGGGGAAAAAAATACCCCATGCTCAAGTTGGGATTGTAGAACAGTAGTATCTCATGCCTATTGTCCTATCATTGTGGACGCCAGAGACTAAGTAGTGCAGTACTTGGGTTCATTTTTGCGTGTTGAAGACGTTTTTCTGTATGTAACTTCGAAGTGTACATGTTCTATTTTGTTGGAGCCCGATGAGGAAGGAAATGCGAAATACGAACGAAGAATAACGTCGACCCCATAAGAATATAGAACACCAGGTTACCACCTGCGAGGTGTCTTTGCAAGGAGATCGAAAAAAGGGGTGAAACAAGAATAGGAGAAATCGATTTCATTCCAGAGGAAAGCATCTGACCAAATCCAAGAGCAGTGCCCAAACGCCCACACCGGCAATATGCTGTGCTAGAACCACCTGTATGGAACCTGTTCAAAATGTATAGATACTTGCACCATAAGATGAATATAAATGCACATATAGAAACTCATTTGGATCATCATGCAAGCGATGACAAAGGCATCCACTCTACCCAAAATTTGAGCAAAATATCACATAACTGGGTATAGAGAAAAACAGGCGATGAGACCAGGGAACGACACAATGTCCATCTTCCTTGCTGCATACTTCCCGATCAGCGGACCAAGGACATTTGCCATGAGTCAAAAGTGGAGGTGTGTGGCTTTCGAGTCTTGAGGAATCGTGCTCGGAATTACTTGAAGACGAAGATTGGGAGTGTTCAGCTGTGTTCATAGCACCATAGTCGTCAAGACTTTCTCCATGATTGATCAACGAAGTCTTGGACGTGGCATTGGGGATGATTATATCACCTGAGGATAGATCATTCAGCTGGCGCCGTCCTCGTGCTGCAACAAGTGAGGGTAAAGTCTGAAGATAACCTAGTAAATCAAAAATAATTCTGGAGTGCTTTTGAATCAATACCTCTTTGAATCCGAAGAATGAGATGACGAAAGCTACAAATGCGAGTATTCCAGATGTAGCACATGGAAGGAAATACGGATGCTCCCGTAGGTAATGTATCTGTCCCAAATATATTTTCTGGCCATCTGGTTGCAGGATTGGAAAGAACACCGCCAATTGTAGACCTAGGAGTATGGTTATTCATGGCCTCGAGAGAAGAGTACTATCGCGCCTACCCAATTGTTGAGCCAACGCTCCACATCAAAGGCATCAAAGCGTAAGCAACTCCAACGTTCGAAGCATCTGTCATCTGGTCATGTTTTTAGTTTGCGGCAAGCATATTATAAAGGATTTAGGGACCTCCCTCATTCCTATGCGAAGAAATAAAATACACAGGCTGATTTACACACCGATATTGCCGTTGAACATACCCTGAAAACATCTCGAAAGAACAAGGGGTAAAAATGTAGTCGAAGAACCGAAAATAGACATTGAAACTGCCAAGCCAAGTGGACCCAAAAGTAAGACAAGTCTGCGTCCAAAGCGGTCTGATAAAAGAAAGAAATAATATACGTGATAATTCGGTGAGTACAACTTTTGAGTGATCAACGCATTATGATACTGGCGTCATACCCAGTCATACCGTTTGCGATACCAGTCTCTAATGAATTGATTGAAGAATGGATAGATGACCAGAGCCGTAATAGGTTCTGCAAACTGTATCAAGAGAACAATGAATAATAATGTTGATTTGGTAACGGAATCGGTTTTTCCCAAGTTGAATGAATGACTGTATTGTCGTGATCGCGAGTATCACAAGCCTGAGCATCGTGCGTAGAATGGCTTCCGGTCGCAGTCACCGTCTCAGTAGACATATATCGAGCGGCAGTAATCAATGCTCGGATAGGAGATCTGGAACTCGAGTTCTTATGAACCTGTTGTGAGAAATTAGACGAATGGGACTACGCATGGAGTCATTTTGGAGCCGTAAGTCATTCTGTTATTAGCGTTGGCAGGAACTAAGTATATGATTTCCGTTGGATTTCCGATCGGCGTTCGGATATGCTGAATCAGAGAGTCTTCGAGTTTGGGCAATTCAAGGCATTTGGCCTTGAATTATAATAAGTACAGATGAATTCCCATGAGCTTAGGCCTTCTGCGGAACTTATCTATGGTGCTTCCGGGTATGTGTGTGTGTGAGCAGTTTGTGCGCAATGGAAGTAATGTTGTAGACCAATCTGGCAGTTACCAAATCAGGTGTGACCGATGTGGTTGAGAGCATAAATGTCTATGTCTAGGTGACAAAAGTGTCGAATTGAACGTATATCCTTGGGTATGATCATGACTCATGAAATTTGCCTGAAATGGTTCTCAAAAAGTGAGCACTGAAGTACTGAATTCAAGGCAAAAGTGGAGATTTAAAAATTAGCTTGCGGGTGTAATCGGTAATACTTTCCTGTGGGGCATGTCTGCTTCCTGAAAAAGATAGATATTTGAATTTAAAACCTTTTGTAGGTTACTGATTTTGAAAATATTGTGAGCCCGGCCCAAAATGGCGTCTAATAGTGTTCGGTAAAATGCAATTGTTTCCGAGTACAGGAGTATTGTTGTATATATTGGTTTCAATGATAAAGTCAAAACAATATGTCGTGATCGTAACAGGATATGGAGGTCGTTATTGTTCGTGAATCCTTTCTAGTTTGTCCAAATCTGTCGAGGGAGCATCGAACTGAGAACTAAAGCAGCGCCGGTTACAACGACGAGCAAGTAGTATACAAGGTATCCCCCCAGATAACTCATTTCCATGCATAAAGAGAAAAGAGAGTTGGCCGCAGCAGGCCCAATTGCCCGCATAATGCTCACCAACACCTGTCAGGTTGTCAGCTAGAGCTGCATACACGTATGAGAAGAAACGAACCTGACTCAGACCAATCGTGGCTCCGAGGGATGCACGGTTAGGAGCTGCAGCGGACACGAAGATAAAGATGGCCCCTGGATCAAAACGTTATCTTCTCAGAAAAAAAAATTGTGAGGGGAGCACCAACCGTAAGATAGATTAATTAAAATCCCTGAAATAGTTTGAAATCCAATTGCTGTCCAAACTGCTGCACTGTATCCTTGGGTGCGTGCCAGGGCGTTGGCAACAGGAAACATAAGAAATGCAGGGATTGCGCTGGCGATCCCAACAACAAAAGTCATTTTCGAACCCCAACGATCATGGATTCGAGCAAAGAAGAATACTTGGAATATGCCGTTCGAAATTCCGGATAGGGAGAGCAGTTTACCGATCGAGGGTGGCGGTAAACCAAGACCCCCGAGGTGAATGGGGGTGGACAGAAATACTGGCTGAATGGCTCGGAACGCAATGTCCACGAGTGATAGGAAGGCATAATTTCCAGCAGTAATAAGAACTGGTGGGGTAAGCAAAGATCGTAGGGGTAGAGGTCGAGAATCATCGTCGAAACTTTGAACGGCCTTCGCAGTTGGCCCAGGTATCGATGCAACAGATGCGTCTGTTGATCCGATGGCATTTTGGAGGGTAGGCTTCTTCCTTTTTGTTGTAACATTGATTAGTTGGCGTATGGAGATGGGTGCTGGAAGTGTTTCTTTTAGAAACAAAAAAGTGACGAGCCAGGCGATAATAGAAAAGGTGGCTGGAACAGCGCAAGGTAGAAAATAAGGATATTTTTTAAGAAATGCGTTTTGTCCGAACAGATCTGGAAAATTTTCGGTAGGTCGTGCAAGCAAGCCTCCGATAATCGGGCCAAGCTAACATAAATAGATCAGAGCCAAATATCCGTTCAGGGTGATAAACGGAATTTACTGTAGATCCAGAGGACCATGCTATTGGCATGTAAGCGTACGCCTGATGACAATGACAATGGAAGGATGAGCATAGCCCTGGGTTTAATGCGCCTCAGGAGACTTACTGTAGCTATATTGGTGGTATCGGTCATCTCAGCCATCATACTATGTTACAGTCAACATCCACCATCCCAACATGCCACATAAGTGCATAGAACGTACCTCTTCATGACCCCGGCGTTTCCATCTTGAAATAAACTCGTCAGTTCGGTAATGAGAGCACGGACATTAAAGCGTACTTAGTGCACCATTCAAGCTGCGACTGAATGAGATGATGTGCCTTAGCCATCTTAATTAACAAGACATATGGGCACGTACTTACCTTAGCACTAGTCCCCAGAAGGTTCTAGAGAGCCCAAAGCAGAACATAGATATTGATAACCCGAAAAGTCCAATCAGAATAACGGGTTTTCGGCCGATACGGTCGGATAACAGACCCCAATGCAAAACAGTGAAAGCCTGAGTCAGGAAAAATAATGATTGCTATCATAATCATGGGTCAAGGCGAACTTTTCCTGAGGGTCAGTCAACGCACCATGAGACCAACATAATATCCCACTTTACTCTCGCTGCCGTGCGTGATGCCAATATCACGAATGAGCTTAACAGGTGAATTAATAAACCTCCTAGATATATTTAAAGGAGCATACCTGAGGCGCGAAAGGATAGATGACATTCGAGGTCAATGGTTCGGCGAGCTGAAGAATCAATACTATGGTTAACTGGAACGCTGGTAGTGGGGTCGGCCGTTTCTTCCCATTTCCTGCCAACAATGGGGTCTCCTCGTCGACATTACCACTCATGATCTAGGTGGTGCAAAAAAAAAGGAAGAAAGCAAAGAATAGGCATGTGGCGTGACAAAGACGGTTGATATACGGTGCAAAATTTTCGGACCGTCATTTACGCGATTACTTAAGCTTGACGATGAACCTTTTTCCGAGGGGCATATTGTGGAAAATGACCATCGTGACCAACTATAGAATGAGTACAGTTCAGGACAGGAACTATAAAAGGAGCGGACCGAGTCACCGGTCTTCACCGGCATTCAAACACAGGCTCATAGTATCCCTGCAGAATTTTACGAAACAAAAGCTCACTTAGGTCTTGAAGAGCATATAGTTAATTTGCGCTCGTCAGCTGAGTTCACTACAAGCACGGACACCTGACCGCATGTGTCACTGGAGTTTCTTCTTGGTCGTTGGCGTCATTTTGTCATTCACACACACGAGCAAAACGACATAGTATCCTCGAGTCTGGGCTTCTTCCTAACCGGAGAGCTCAGGTCTTTTGACTTGGCTATCGAACGCCTTAGCGACAGACCACGTTATAGGCTCTCCGGAAGATCTATTTAACTATGGGAACTTGGAACTCAAACCCCTCGGGTTTTTACAAAGAAGTGACGATAATTTGATTTTGGCCTTTCGTCACCCACACTTCCTAGCCGACGACGCGCATCTCAAAAGGCGACGGCAGGATCCAGAACACATCTTGTATGTGGTCGCGAGTCACGACCGCAAGCCGCTCAGCTAAGTCCCTTTCTCTGCACCTCCCTTCCCCGCCAAATCCTCAGCCAGCATTGGCGATCCTCTATCGATCGTATTTTTGCTATCTTATCCACTTTTAGATTCTTGTTTGATTTCTACCCCTTGGTCATGTTGAGCTGTCAATGTCGTTCTGGAATCTGGACTGTTGACAGGAAATCGTAAAGAGCCCTGCAAGACCCAACTATACTTTCTCTTTTAGAGAGACACCTTTAATTCCTGTGATCTCCACGTAACCTCAGCTTTTTCAAACTTGTCCATATACATCCGATCAGAGAATGCCGCCGACAACGACTATGACAGTATACCCCTAAACTATGCTCTTGAAGTCTAGAATAAGATATGTGACCGACATTGATTTAAGGAGCATTCAGGTCGAAAGCTTAGCTCATTTGGCCGAAATGGACTGCAATTCTGGAACTTCACATTCTGGATCCGATTCTAATGTTCTGCTTCTAGCACCTTTCTCCAGGATATCATTCAACCTGCTATCCTAGACGCCTACCTCTCGGTCTATCTTGACTCCCGACCGAGATTGCTGGTCAGTGGTCACACGACCCCATTCCTCAGCTGGAAGGGCCATACGTAACAAGGACTTTTGAACAAAAACCCTGTCAACTTGGTTAATGCCACGGGTTTTCACGAACGTTCACCTGTTATCCAGCTATTAATACGGTTGTTACGATCCAGGCCACAATCGTGGGGTGAAGAAATGCAAAGATAATAAAGAAAGAGCGTGTGTCTTGCCGTGGGGTCCGCGAAATGAGATTAAAATTCGGATAGAAAATGATATCGACAACTCAGCTGCTTCTCCGGGGAACCTCCCCTGAGTCCCCTTGTATCAATGAAGGTTCTTGCTTAGTGCTGACTCTTACCCTATAAACACGAATGTAGACACTCCCGAAATATGGCGAACTCAGAGTCCATGTATCAATTACGCTCTCAAGGCTTCAGCGGCGGCCAAACTCCGAATTGCGCACCATTCTTCCAGCCGAAGCGTTTGGGCGTCTCCCCCGGGTAGTCATACATGTACCCAGGGTTTTACGGCACAGGTCTTGCAGGGTTGTATATTGCCAGCACTAAAGATAGAAACTCAAGGCTATGGTCGGTTCAATTACTGTTCATTATGGCGCGAAACCCTTGAACAACACTAATTTGGGCAGTGGCCAAATTGGCGGTGAAAAATTGTCATGTACAGTCATCTTGTCATCATCAAATGATACCATCATCTGATACAGTTTATCTTAGAACTTTGGTCAAACTCTGTGAGATAAATTTAATTTTATACCAGGACATAGCTAGTCTATACTATAAAAAAGTTAAGAAATTTCCAGACATAGAAAAAGTTGCTCAAAGTTAGTGATTTTCTAGTTATAGCAGACCACCCCATGCTACACAAGTGTTTGAAGTATGCCTCAACGCAGACTCATTCCTTTGCTCTGAAATCTTAATCATAAGATCTTCTTGAGTATTCTACAAAACTTAGTTCAGGAAAAAGACGGTGATTTTCAAATTTCGCTGTATCACCACCGAAAAAGTTAATTAAACATCACTGAATTTTTTAATTCTTATTTCCCTCCTTAGTAAAGCCTCTCTTGCTTTTTTTCATTTAATAAATGCAGGGTTCTGTCAAAATAATTTGGCAGTGGATGACTGTATCCATGAACGACACACCTCAAGATTCTAGCGCGCATCTACTACAAGGCCGAATTACAAGCGCTCATTACTTTATAAATCCATTACAGTTCCCCAGAGCTATTTGAGTAAGGTTCTTGTATGGAGAACTCTGATCCTACCCACTCCATCTGCCTCCTTTTGAGCTCGGGTATCAAAAAATTGACTACATGCCGCAGCAAACATGCCAGATATATTCGGGGGATGGCAAGGCAGTGTTTGAAGGCCATTATTTTGCATCGACACCTGTATTAAGGAGCATTGCCACCCAAAAAAACAGTCGCAAACAAAGGGAAACTGTCCAAAAATGCGGAATGTGTGTGACGATCCTTGTTTGCAAACCATCACCATCTCTGTTCTTGTTTTTTCAGTCGTGTTTGCTATCTTCTTTGTACCAGTTACCACCGTAAATCCACACCCTTTGACGACAATTTCGCTTGTGAAATCGCCCTTGTATCCATACACAACTGATGTAAGAGCCTCTTCCTATGTTATTCGCTGAAGAATCTGTCTTGTGTAGAAACCCTTTTTCATACCCTGTTTTGTATGCGCCTGCTTTCGACACCCTCTTTCGCTTCCACGTTTCAGACTAGACTCCTCATGTTGTTTGCGTTTCTTGCCTGTCTCTTTCCTTTAATCCATTTTGTCGTCGATACTCAATCATGTCCTGTGGTACTTTTTGCAGAGAAAAAGCTCGTTTCAGACACACCAAAGTTTCCGCACTTTTGAGTTATAGCACGCCGCCAAAAAAAAAAAAATTTCAAACGACACTGAATACCTTGGCGCGGACATATGCCGCCGAAACAAGACAACTCTGACATTTATGATGTCTCGCGTCGTGGGGGAGGGGGAGAGGTAGGCCTACATCCATGTTGTAATTCCACAAAGCATGTATTTAACTGACTCATTCGTTGATCTATCCTTTTGTTTGTGATATATGTATGCTATTCCATTTAGGAAGATCAAATGAACGCCGAAGAACAAGTGCAGACGCTGACTTCTCAAGTAGAGCCTATCACAGGGGACAAACGACGTCGAGAAGACAGTGTCATGGATGAGAAACCTTTACCTCCTCCCGCTTCACGGAACAACAGCCTCGGAAACAGTGCTGTTGGTTTTCAACAACAGCAGCAACAGCCCATGATGAACGGGAACTTCATGCAATCAATGATGGCTGGCGGTGGACTTCAACTGATGCAGACTAACGGTGTTCCGACCATGCCTGGTCACGATGCATTGTACATTGGGGATTTGCAATGGGTCCGTTTACTTTGTCGTTTACTCCCCTCATGTGTACATCTATCTAAATTTTTGTTTTCTCGTCGTTTTGTCTTCCCTTTTCCTTTTCCTGTTTTAGTGGACAACTGACGAAGATTTGCGCAAAGTTGCTCTAAGTTGTGGTGTGAGCATCGATCACAACGATATCACCTTCTCTGAACACAAGGTCAACGGTAAAAGTAAAGGGTGAGTTGTTATTCTCTGGTCAGGAGTTGCTAGGCTGATGTATGCACTTGTCCATTTCTTTTGTTTAACAGCATCGCTTATGTGGAATGCCATGACTCCCAATCAGCAGCAAATCTGAAGTTCTGGTTCGATAACAAGTGCGTTCGCTCGCATTTATGCGCACATATATGAACTAAATTTTCTGTTTCTCTTCTAGTGACTTCCAAAACCGTCGGGCAACCGCTACGCTCACAAATTCAGCGCAAGGCAATCCCTTCCGTACACTACCTAAAGGTAAGCCTTGTTCTCTCATTCTCGCACGAAGCGTGAGTCAACTGGTTTTCTATTCAGAACCCCCCGCACGTGGCGATGGACGACCTCAACCACAACCACCATCAACAGCGACTGCCTCCATTGTGCCCGTTCGTGCCAACTTCCGGGGTGGTAATCCTGGTGGCATGGGGCGCGGTATGACGGGCAATGGAGGGACAGGTGGCGGGACAAGCGGTATGATGAACGGCAATATAGCCGGAATGGGCATGGGTAATATGGGCATGGGTAACATGGGAATGGGTAACATAGGAATGGGTAATATGAATGGTATGGGGATGGGTAATATGGGCGCCGGTTTGAATTTGGGAGGGGGAATGGGAATCGGTGGAAATGGAGGCGGTGGCAATTTTATGAGTGGAGGTGGAGGACGAGGTGGTTTCCAGGGTAGTCGTGGTGGGATGGTTCCTCAAGGGCCGCGTGGCGGGATGTCGGGACGAGGTGGCATGATGGGTGGCGGCGGTGGTATGGGTACGAATTTCTAGTCTTTTTCTTATTCCTCTCTTACTCATTCTCTCCGAAATCCAACTTTTCTTTCTACCGCTCCCTCCTTTGATTCCCTCGTTCTCTTACTTTCTCATTTCAACCGGACATCTGCTTACTCTTTGCCTAACACGACTTTCTTTCTCTATGTCGTCGACTCAACACTTCCTCAAACTCACTTGAATCTCGCTATGTCGCACACAAAATTGCATCGACTCACCATTTGTGCTTTGGATCCTTTTATTGTTATTCTTGTCTCCGCCACTTGAACATCTCACGCTTTGTTTTGATACATGTTGAAAACAACGAAAACTCATTTCACCAAAAAATTAACATACAGGCGGGGCGATGCAGTCCGGTGGTCGAGGGTATGGTACTCAAGGACATTTTAATCCAGCATTTATCCAAGATCCGGAACGACGAACTTGAGTGGTGGTGGAGGTCAATGAGGAGTCGGGGAAAGGTGATAGCTAGATGGTGGTGTTGGAAGCTAAGAGGTTCGTACAGCGTAAAAGATCCATTGTTGAAGCCAATTCCTTCTGTCAGAGTCCTGTTCTGGCTTGTTTTCTCCCATGTTCCTTTTTCTTTCCCGTTCGCTCTGTCGTTCTGTTTTCTTTTTTGGAATTTGCATTTGTCTCTTATTTATATCTGAACAGACAAGGCTCGCGCATCAAGTTATACTTTAAAGCCTGTATTTATTTATTTCTTTTTACATAAATAATACATAGATACATATCTCTTTCCAAAAGATTTGAAGGATAACACGTTGGTGGTAAACTTGTGTAAGGGAGGATGTAACCATAACGTGAACTAGATCGGCGAGATGAGATGCAAACTGATAGCAGAGACATTCAAGCGGAAGGGGGGTCCCTCAGATGGCCTGTGGCGGCAAGTATGAGTACCATGTTCTTGAAAAGGGTCGCTGTAAGTATTATGTAGCTGAAATCAGGAATCAATTAAAAGAAAAAAAGAATGAAGGCTTTTCATAAAAGATCAGGAAAGCAGCATGGCAATACAGACTCCGAAGAACTGGACTCGGAAAATCAAGTGTCATCTCCAAAGGATAACAAAGTCTTGTTCGATTTCTTCGCTTTCTTGACGGAAGCTGAACCTTGAGAGTTCTTCAGCTTGGCCTTGTCATCCGAACTAGCTTTCATGATACCATCCTTCAACTCATCGAGCTGGCCTATGGCTTTGCGTTTAGTGTTTGACTTGACACTTGACTTGGATGAAGAGGAGAAGGAAAGCCCTTGAGAGCCAGATCTTGAGCTTGATGTTGGTTCTTTTAAAGTAGACTGAGAGGCCTTGGAGTTCACCTTGTCGGCGATTGCGTCATCCGCCTTTGGTTCAGGTAGTGGCGGGAGGCCCTTTTCTATTACAAAAACATATATATCTTAGCTTGTGAAGTACCCTAGACACCACAATCCAAACAACCGACGACTTCCACTGACCTTTCCGTCTCACATTCTCCGCCTCCCTTTCGGTTAAATGTTTTCCAGCTTTCAAAACCACGACCTGAGGCTTCTCATCCCCATCGTCTTCATCGGCACTTCCTGGATCATCTTTGGGTCTTTCAGGAATAGCAGGCCGTTTAGGGATAGGAGGTCGTCCAGAACCGACATATTCGAACTCTTCGTCGTCGTCTTCAGGCTCTTCCTCATCTGGGATACCATTCATGCGATTTTTAAGTTTGAGAAGGAAGTTGGGCGTGTGTTGTTGGTAGGCAAGTTTGGAAGAGAGTTGAGCGCGTGTAGGTTCTCTTGGCGCCATCCCTGGAGTCAACTAAGTAAAGTCACCAATAAATGTGCGATCCTTTTTAAACTCCGAAGGGAGATGGCTTCACAACGGTGCTTTCCGACGGTTTATTTGCAATGAAGAAAATACTGGCGCAACGAGGAGTATGAGGAAAGTGGAGGCGTCTCGCCGATTCAGGTAGGTTACTTATTCAAGTAGTACATAATTGGAAGCGTCCATTGTAACAATTGGAAAGAGACTCAATAATCTACAGTTGCATTTTGAATGGTATGGCCATAGCTTGAAGCACAGAATAAGCAACTATATAGCGTTTGTCATTTAGCTCAGCAAGAAAATAGAATGAAAATTCGCCCACCTTTCTACATTTGGTCATGCATTACAAGGTCAAGCCTGACCCTTGTTGAAATAAGAGATGAAATGGTTTTGCAAAACGAGCATATCCATCTCTGACAGTTTACGTCCGTCACCTCCTTGGCCAGAAACTTGGCTTAGAAAATAGGATATCCTGTCAGTAGGCCAAGTCGATATCGCACGTAAATACTCCTCGCTCGTGCATCCAAAGTCGACAAAGTGCTTGAGAAAATGGGCCATCGATGGAAAGCAGGCGTTTAGGAAACGGGCGACTCGAGTAACACCTGTCGATTGGAATGCATCTTCGGGGTTGCCCTGGTTGGAGCTGCCATTGGAGGACTGTGCTTGGGAGCTACCCTTGGCATGGTGTGGAGTACTTTGTACCTTGGTAGGTGCTGCTGGAGACTGCAAGGTCGAGGGGCCTGCGAAAGGCGAGGAAATGGGTCCTAGGGGCGAGGCAGGGCGGGATGCTATTTTGATCATAGTGGGTTCAGGCTGTGAATTGGATATATCCATCATCTGTGGAAGTTTGGGCTCGGCGAGCTCAACCTTCTGGTTTTCGTAGTGTTCGTCATCGTTGCTGGTGAGATCGATAATGTCCTCTTCTTCTCGTTTCTTCACTTTTTCTCGCTTCTTGATGTTTATAAGAGAAAAGTTGAGAGTTGCAAATTGGACATACCCTTTCCATAGCCGCTCTAGTCAACTATAAGGAAGGCATCAATTCTAGTTGTAGGATAAAGATGACATAAATTTACGTACCACAGATACGGACATAACAAGCCCGCGCTTCTCAGTCGCTTGATTTCGTTTCTGTTTAAACGCAAATCGTCTCCGACGATGGTAAGCAGCAATGATCTGCATAGCGAGGTCAAGACTGGTTTGGGGGCCTTCACACCCAAAAATGTCCGGAAATGTCGATAGAAGCTGCCGACAATAGATGATAGGTAAGTATGTATTGCAAGTAAATCCAAATTTGTTTGAGGTACCTCAGCCTCTATCGCGATCCACGCGTCCGCTTGGGTCCGAGGTGTCTCCTTGATATCCAAGTGCTTTTCAGCGACGCGATACAGTTGTTGCTTGATCCCATACGCGTCAAAAATCATTCGGAAAATAATGATTTTGGAGGCTCACTCTAAAGTTTCGAAAGAGAGTCGTATTATTACCAAGTTGAAGTAGGTTTTTAAGGCGATAGGTCGGACATATGGTCTAGACTTGATGTCTGAGATCTGATTGTTGACGCGTTGACGCGTTACTGACCATCTTTTCTGGACCTGCGCTACTAGTATAACACCTCCGACCTGAATGCAAGCCAAGCATCAGCATTGAAAATTTTGCTTGGCCATGTGAAGCAGCATGCTCAGTACTCACGTCCCATTGAGTCACAGAAAATGAAATGGTTGGAGTTGGGTATGAATTACACGAGGCAAGGGCTTGGTTGAGAAGTGGTTGCGAAGCCCGCGGTGTTGAACAAGGTCACTTGGGCAGCTGATCTAGACGCGTTTACAATCAACGTATGAATTTGAATTCGGTTATCTAATTGAGCCTATCTATTGAACTCGCTTCAACACCGTAACCAATACAAATCCTTATTCAAGTACATGTTCATACATCCAAGGAAACGTCGTAATCATACACATTGAAATTCCTCATGCCTTCAAATTGGAAGCCAGAAAATAGGTCTCGAAATGATAGGCCAAAACATCTACCTCCATTCTTGTCAGTGCACTTCCTCCAGGGCCAGGGGGAAGGCTCTTCAAAAATGTACGTATCCGCTCTGGTGACCACATGGAGACCGCAAATAAAAAATCTTCACCAAGACATCCGAACTCGATGAATCGGTGTAATAAATGGGTCATTGATGGCATAGCGGCCTCAAGGAATTTGTGGACACTGCGAATTTGGCCCCCGCGTTGGGGAGGTGCGGGTACGCTGCAACCCTGCATGTCTCCACATGAAGTGAAGCTAGATGAACTGGCCATCATATTGCTAGAAGAGACCGTTGGAGTACGGAATGAAGTTCCAATCTTGATTGGTCTGAATCTGTCGGTGTGTGAAAAATTATGGCGCGCAAGCGACGGAGGGGGAATTTGATCGTTGGGTGCTCTGGGTTCAGATATAGAACTTAACGGAGGGCTGGCGTTAACATGGGGGATAGGCGCCTGGGGTGACAGAACCGGCCGTTGTTGACGCGCATGCGATCCTGAAGCAGATATATCTGACAGTGGTAACCTGGCGACAACGGGACCATTGGAAGAGGAAGGCTCGACATTGGGCAGCGCACGTGCAGGCGACGCAAAGATCTTAGGCGCGTGAGTGCCATTCTTAATCGACAAAAGATTTGCTGCCATTCGCTGGGCGAGGGAAGGTCCCGATTTAGCAGCCCTACGAGGACAGGGAATGGGTTTTTTTTCTCGAAAATGGTTATCAGCGTCCTATAAGGAGCAACTGTCAACACACTGATGTTCAACAATGGAGATAAATGGAGCTTTTACCCGTCCTGCATCATCCGAGTTCTCGTCCTTAGAGCGATGTCAGTGAGAAGGCTATCACTTGGCTAGAACGAATGATACATACCTCTTCAGATGTACGGCGCCGGCGTTTCCTGAGAGAGGTGTGAATGAATAAAATGATACGCCTCGCAAAATACTCTCGTTGTTCGACGTTTCCTTTCATAAACAAGGCAGGAAGTTGGGATTTCAGCTAAAGACGGTTTAAATCAGCAACGAAGTTATGTGTTGAAGCTGTGTAACGAACACACATCTTTTATAGCCATGTCCAGAGCTGGTTGTTGGGAACATCCAACTTTGTCTATATCTAAATGTCTGCTTGTTGTAATTTTAAACCTTTCCTATTGACATTGTAATATATATATAAAGATATCAAGTTAGTGGGATTTTTGAGCTTACACACCTGCACTTCTATAAACTGAAGCCTGTCGAGCTTAAGTAACTCCCGGAGCTGGTACAGTGCCCTCTAGCAATCTCGTATGTCAGTGTTGGAGAACATGATGTATGTTAAGACTTTTACATGACGCCGGGCGTTATCAAAGCCAAACCTTGCTGATTGGGACGGTTCTGTGAAAAGCAGTTAGTCCAAGAGCAGTGTAATATTTATGAGAAATAACGGACTTGAACGAGAGCGAGGCATTAGAGATAAAGTTGAACTTGTGTTTGTCTTATCTAAACGCGTCCTTGAACTCTGAACAGGTGACCGTGCTATGTCAGCCCTGTTCAGGTCTTGCGACTCTTCCCATTTATATACTTGATGCCATCCCATATTCCGCCCCAGCTCAAGCTCGACTCACCGGTGTATGAGGAGGATATTGGTGACCTTAGCCCTTACTTGGCACTGCCATCGTCGACCAGTTCAAGAGCCAGCTCAGCAACGATCAACAGCTCTATCGCCTCGTCCTCCAGTGTCATAACAGACGATGAATTAGATCTTGAAGTTTCTCCAAGTAGCTCTGGTACTCCAAGAAAACAATCCTTTGGCCTCGATCTTGATCATTCAAGCTCTTCGCATTCGTTGGCTAAATTTGTGACCAAACCTCGTCAGCTTTCTCGTTCTCAGACTCTTCCTCGTGTGCCCCAGTTAAAGAAGGAGGACTCGTCACCAAGGCCATTACGCAATGGAATAAATGCGTTAGAAGTAGACCCTATATCTGTTGCAAAAATACGACGATGGATATTGGGAATAGCAGTTGGTGAGTCTGCTCGTCTGCCCGGATGCGCTTGGTAACCAGCAGTGACATTAGTTGAGTTTGACTTGGATGACGGCCCTGTCGTTGATGGAATTTACCCACCTTTGATGCTCCTTCCGGCAGAGACGCAGGATATGTCAGTCGACTGTGCGAATTCTTGACTGCTGTCTGACATTTCCAATTTAACAGAGCCTTTTGTGCACTTCCGGATTCCGTACAATTCGACCAAGGGTCACAGACCCACTCATTTCGAATACGAGAACAGCTCACCGCTCTTTCGTCTGACAAACGACCCCCAAAGAAAGATGGTCATATATATGGGTTTTCTCATTTCATCCAACGCAGAGATCCATCCTCAAAACGAGGTTACCAACAGGTAAATATAAACCAATTTGCTTTACCTCGTTACTGACTTTCTCTGAAGCGTTCCCTAGTTATTCTTACGCAACACCAATTTCCTGCCTTCTTCATCCATCTCGTATCTATATTCGGGCCTCTTTTCGAGCAACACGGCATTCCTATGCTCGAGGCTGCGTGTCACAACATGGCAACTTGGTATGTGTTTATTTCTGTATCGATATCCATTGTTTTAGCTGTCTGACACCCATGACGCAAAGCGTAGGCGAGATCCTAGCCCAGGACACACATTGGAGCTTGGTTTCTTAGGTTCAGTAGTACATGTTGAAATACCACATTCACCCGATGCCCAACAGCTTACGGAGACCTCTTCATTTAATGAGAAATACGATCCGAGGATTCATGTGGGTCAATGATATGATTTTATGTATCGACTCATACAAACCTTGGTTCTCAAAGATTCTAGCAACAACAGCACCATTCGTTCCATCACCTCTGTCCCTTTTTGAGGCCTCATTGTCGAATTTATGGTCTATTTGGGAATGTCTTGTCCTCTGCGAACCTATCCTCATTTTTGGTGCCTCTCCAGCACAAACGAGTCAAGCTATTTGGTGGCTTCGTGACCTTTTGCGACCCGTCAGTCCCAATCAATTTCCTTGTTTGCTATAATCTGAGTAGATCACCGTTTCAGATCCCATTGGCTGGTGACATCAGACCCTATTTCACGATGCAGGACAGTGACCATGCCCAGTTGGTGAACAAACTTCCACCAAAGGCAGGTTTACTGCTCGGGGTCACCAATCCTTTCTTTGAGACGTCTTGTGTCCATTGGCCTCATGTGCTGAGTTTAGGTCGGCGAACGCAGTACGTTATCTTGCTTTCCTTTTTTGGATGTAGCAGGGAGTGATGCAGAACTATCAACAGCCCAAGACAGAAGAGTTCAGCGTTGGGCGCTCCCGCGGGGCCAGCCCCGGGTTGGAAGACCAAAACACATCGACGATATATATCCAAAGACCGCGAATTGCTCAAGCAACTAGAACATGCTTGTTCTAAAGGCAACGACAAGACGCGTAAGCTCATTTTACGCGTCTCGCTTACAGAGCTCTGATCTTTATCAGGAATGGAGGCTTCTCTGAATCTCAGGCGTCATTTTCTATCGCGGTCAACACAGCTTATAACACCTCTAGCTAGATACCTAAACACCCTTATTCCCTCCCCTACGGAAGTGAAGCGCGCACGAAAAGTTTCTGAATTTCCTCCGACACCGTCTACACCATCCACAGCCTCAAACCATGGCCTTCGACTGAAACCGTTCAACCCTACGAATTTTTTCGCTTCATTGAAGGCTCATGGGAGTATATTACCGTTTAAATCCACCAGTAAGAGGACCGAGTTTTATGAACGGTGTGTTTTTTTCAAAAAAATAAATAAATAAATTTCCTACTTGATCTACTTGCTGATATTCTTTATTGATCGTTTTCCAGATGGTTAAAGTCGCCTGCTTTCGGAACATGGCTAGCTCAACAAGAACAGATCGTTCAGACTGTTTTGAATGACCCTCCGCCGTCTGCTGCTCCTGATTCTGTTGCTAACGCTGTTACCCCTACTGGTCGAGACTGAGTTATGATAGATCATATCTACTCGATCCACATTTTTCGAAATATTCACGATCATTTCTGCGTATCACTTCTCCTTTTGTAGCGAATGTGGTTGAGCCCATCTTCATCTTTGGAATTGACGGTTCAAAAGAAATATCAACTCCAACAATTCACCTAAGTGGCAAGATTTAGTAAATAATCCCCCACATCTTGAAAAATTTCAAACACTAGGAGGTTGAAATAATATCGACGTCTTCCTAATACATCGAACAAACTACCCTGTACTATGGCTCTATTTGGACCAAGCCAGAGCCTGGGACGCTTTTCCCGTGCCTTAATCAGGCCCGGGTGGGCAACTGTACAGGCTCTTCTTTGACGAATCAGATCCTGACAATTGTCGCCCCTGGCCCCCCTGTTGCGTCGAGGACCTTCCTGCGTTTTCGTTCATTTGCTTTTCACGTGGACCTTGGGACGAAAATATCGCTGTCAGCCGCTCTCGATTCACTTTTACCTGAGGCTACTTACCTCGCAGGTCGTCATTGGTAATCTCTAGTCAAGATAACGTAAATGGCTGCCAAACAGTTCAGACGTTCAAATATTTCACATGGACGTCATCCGATTCCTTGGGACGTTTCAGTCGAGTTCAAGCCTTTTCTCGTTGTCATTTGGCATCGGAGGCTGAGCATATTATTTAAATCCCATATTTTTGTCTTTGGCCATCAGAACTCAGGAGCCTCGATTAAGGGCGACTCCAGCCGCCTAGTACTTGGGTCTTTCTGAGCTTCCCAGTTTGCTTTTATCTTATGGTAAAAATCAGTTATCCATTTAGCTTCCGCGGAATACTACTGTAGGTTTTTTTTTTTTTCCAAAAAAAAGAGTTTCAAACCTATACTCTCAGAGTTCAGTTGTATCTGATCGCGAACATGTGGCGCACTAGCCAAAGTCTTCTCATCCTTCGTTGATCCGTTTCGTTCCTTGAACGTGGGCGACACCATTGGCGTCTCGGGTTTTATTTTTGTTATAAGTTTAGTATCTTTCAAATGCACATGTCGCTTTAGTTTTTTTTATATATCAGATCAGTGGGGGGCTAAATGAATTTTGGAGTGGACCGCATGCAACAATTACTGCGTCCGATCTATGGACATTGTCCTGGAGTGAGTTGACTGCTCAGTTGAAACCGTAAACCGATATAATAAGCCTTCAAGCTTCAGGAGTCATGACCTCGCCGATTACTCCGGATCGGACCCGGGCATAATCTTAGGAGCCGCGAGTTAACGACCAAGTCACTTTAAAGATCTCAATCATACACATACTCAACGCATGGAAGGGTCAGAACTTGATGATTAGCAACGAAAAGAAATTTACGAGGTTTGACAACATTTCTAAATAGGCCTAGATAGAGAAAACGTACAACAAACAACAAGTGTGGGTGATATGATACAATTGCATAAAGTTGGGTAGTAAAGGGGGGGGGGGGGGGGGGGGGGGGGAGGGGGAAGACGTACAGGTAAAGTAACGGTCATAGTAGTAAAAAGTTTAGAGCAGGAACGAAGGAACGTTTAAAGTAAAAATACACGGCATTTGGGTGATGTTGGGGGAGAAGAAGAAACGACAAGCGGGAGAACCAGAGGTTGGCGTCCCAATAATTATAAATCCAAAGAAAAAGCATAACCAGCCATGTATCTTAAATGTCCAACTTGTAGATCGTGAAAGAGGGAACTGCCCAGATAGCTGGCCGTAAACCATCACGCTGAACAATCCAACATTTCCCAGTCGTGAACCTCGTTCTTCACGAAGACCCAGGATTTCGTCAACATGGGGGAGGCCAGACTCGACGTCGACAGGTTAAATGTAGAATCCGACATCACAACATCGTTGTCTCTGTCCCTCTCCCGCTCCTGATCGGCCACGATACGCTCCAGCTCCTTGGTGGCGTCGATGATGGACAAGGCCAACCTTGGACCCATATGGAGGATTTTCTGGCCTTCAGGACTGGAACGCATGTGAGTTTTGATGGCAACGCGATACAAATCAGGCTCTGGCTTTGACCGAGGGAAAACGGGACGACCTGGAAGGACAGTGCGTGAAGGAGAGAGAGGAGAGGACGTCCGGTGTGTACGGGTGATGGTAATTGGGGAAGCAACAGAGGGTAATATCACCTGCGATGGTGCTTTGGGGGGAGGTACACGCTTGATAGTGCTGAATGTCACGTTGTGAGGTTTGGAAGTGGATGAGGTCTGGGCTGTGGATAGTTGACGTTGCTGCTGCGGAGACTGCCTGTTTCCGTCCTGTGAGGCTAAATCATTTGGCCGTGTACGAATAGTGAGGGGTTCCGCAGTACGGTTAAGGAGGCCCTTCCGTCGTAGACGCTGTTCTTTGTAGTACTGGAGAGTACGGTAGTAGGGGAGAGAGGCTGTGGCCGTAGTTGTGTTGTCGGGAGGGTTGGCAGATGCTGATGTGGTATTCGACTCTGGGAGGTGGACTAAAGTCTCTGTACGGCGTAGTGAGCCCATCTGTGCTGTACGAGGTGCTTTCGCTGGGCGAGGGTTGGGTGAGAGAGCTGGAGTGGGATAGGAGAACGAGGATGTGCGCTTGCGAGTAGAAGAGTGCTGTTGTTGTGTGAGAGGGGCCGGGAGGGGTGACTGCACAATGGACATAAAAGAAGCGGAGTGGGAAGGGAAAGAGGCAAAATGGAGAAAGCCTGGCCTCTGCTTTGTTGATATCGTGAAGCCAAGAACAAAAGCGTTACCCGCTTGGATGGGGTAATCATGTGACAACAACATCTGAGTCACACCTTGGATTGTGGCGGTGTCCTCGGAACGGAACACAAACAGCATCGCCCGTTCTACCTTGGTTCCATGTCCCATCTTTTGATTATCAGGAGTTGCAGCTGAGTTAACAGATTATCATATCACTGAAGACTGAAAGATGGCAACTGTCCTCACTGCGGGGAGGTGTAAAAGGTTCCGTGACCGTCTCGAGTTGGCAGTGATATCGATCAAAAGGCGGGATTGGTAAGGCATGAGGCATCGTCTATCAGTGTGGGAATCATCCGACACCCGTCAGAGGTGTGCTGAAGAGGCGTGTACAATCCAGAAACGGGTAGACGCAAAGTGTGGGAAGCATTACATGAACAGCCTATCAGAAAGTCTAAAGGGCGAATTCTCCTAGTAATTTGAACTGTTGTATAGCTTGGGCGCCCATAATAATGTGGTCGAAACTAGGGGAACAAAGGAGAGGTCAAACGAGCTCAAACAAAGAAACCTTATCTTGATAAGAACATCACCCAATTCATCAGCTTTGATACACTTAGACCTAGTCTAACCTCCAGATGCATCTTCTGCCGCGAGAAGAGGCCAAGCTCCTGCTCCATCAGGTTCGCTTTTTACGGTAATAAAATTGCATAATTTAGCGATAAGTAAACCACGAAAATCTCCCTTTCAGGCTGGGTTTCTGGCTCAAAAGCGCCTTGCTCGAGGATTACGATTGAATAAAACAGAAACGATCGCCCTTATTGCTTCACAGCTTCAGGAGCGTATCAGAGATGGACGACATTCCGTTGCAGAGCTTATGCGCGATGGGAAGAAGATGCTAGGCCGCCGACATGTTCTTCCAGATGTTCCAAGTCTATTGCATGAAATTCAAGTTGAAGGGACGTTCCCCGACGGGTGAGTTCGATTGGAACAATTCTTTACGATTCGACTAACGAGAACCTAGTGTGTTTTTAGTAACAGTCCACGATCCTATCTGCACCGAATCAGGAGACGTCGAGGCTGCTCTGTATGGATCCTTCCTTCCCATACCACCAGAGTCCGCTTTTCCTAGCATTGACATATCAGAATATGCTGCAGAAAAAGTACCTGGAGCTATTATTGCAAAGAAAGAGCGTATCATTATTAATAAGGGTAGAGAACGTATTCGACTGCGCGTCACCAACAATGGTGATAGGCCTGTCCAAGTGAGCAGCAACGTCCCTACATGACCACCATACCTATTCTAAGTATTGCATCTAGATTGGATCTCACTATCATTTTGTCGAGACAAATCCTCATCTTTCCTTTGACCGAGGCAAAGCCTATGGAAAACGACTCGACATACCAGCAGGTACTGCAGTACGTTTCGAGCCTGGAGACGTCAAAATAGTCGACCTCGTAGCTATCTCTGGCGCCAAAATAATTACAGGTGGAAACAATCTGGCAACTGGTGTTGTAGACCTAAGAAGGACAGATGCCATTGTAACTGGGTTGATTCAGAAGGGGTTTGCACATGTTCCCGAGCCTGGAGCACTTGAGATTGAAGAAGATAGAGATATTGGGCGAGAAGCGTATATCTCCATGTTTGGCCCTACTACCGGAGACCGAGTGAGGTTAGGAGATACGGCGTTGTGGATTGAGGTCGAACATGATGAAGTATGAATTCAAATTCTCTTCCCTCTTATAATAGATTGACCAGGTTTTTGTCTTATTTTATAGACCGTTTATGGTGATGAAGCGAAGTTTGGTGGAGGTAATGATTCTTCTCTTGGCTCACCAATGGTCGCTAATCCTATGATTAGGGAAAACTATACGTGAGGGAATGGGACAAGCCACCAACCGCTCTTCACAGGAAACTCTCGACCTCGTGATCACCAATGCTCTTATAATCGATTGGTCTGGTATCTACAAGGTAAGGTCACATATTCTCGGCCAATCCATCACTCACTCTTAATATGACGAATAGGCCGACATTGGTGTCAAAGATGGCTTGATCGTAGGCATTGGAAAGGCTGGAAACCCAGATGTCATGGCCAACGTCCACCCTTCCTTAATCATCGGCTCCTCAACAGAAGTTATCGCTGGCGAAAAACTTATAATCACAGCAGGTGCCATTGATGCTCACATCCACTACATCTGTCCTCAGCAAGTAGAAGAAGCCCTCGCAGCGGGTACCACCACCATGATTGGTGGAGGAACGGGCCCCAGTGCAGGTACCAATGCGACGACATGTACATCGAGTCCATTCTACATGCGTCATATGCTGGCTGCTACGGATAGCCTTGCGATGAACTTTGCATTTACTGGGAAAGGGAATGATGCAGGCCCGCAAGCGCTTGAGGAGATTGTGCGAGCTGGAGCTTGCGGTCTGAAGTTACATGAAGATTGGGGGACTACGCCGGCGGCTATTGTGAATTGTTTGGATGTCGCTGATAAGTATGATGTTCAGGTAATTGTTTACGTTTTTTCTTTCTTTCGCGAACCGTAAGTCTGACAATTGTTCGATAAGGTCAATATCCATACGGACACTTTGAACGAGAGTGGTTTCGTTGAGAGTATGGAACTCTTGTTCATCTGGTAAAAACCGCAACTGACGGAAACTTGAAACCAGGTACCATTGCTGCCTTTGGGAATCGTACGATCCACACGTATCACAGTGAAGGCGCTGGTGAGTTAATGACACATTTGATACCATGTTATCTCATTATTATATGCTAGGCGGTGGTCACGCACCCGATATTATCGTCGTCTGTGGACTTCCCAATGTCCTCCCATCGTCCACTAACCCCACACGGCCATATACAAATAACACCCTTGACGAACACCTCGATGTAAGCAAGCATGAAACACATGATACCTGTTACATAAATATATACGATTTGATACGTTACTCTCACAGATGTTAATGGTTTGCCATCATCTCGATAGAAGTATCCCCGAAGATCTTGCTTTTGCCGAATCACGCATCCGAGCTGAGACGGTAGCTGCTGAAGACGTCTTACATGATACCGGTGCTATTTCCATGATTAGTTCTGATTCTCAAGCTATGGGCCGTGTCGGAGAAGTAGTTAGCCGGACTTGGAGAACAGCTAGCAAACTGCGCGAGTTTAGAGGACCTTTGGTGTCTTTGGGTGATAGTGAAGGAAAGGATAACGGGAGAGTTAAGAGATACGTGGCCAAGTATACAGTCAATCCGTATGTTATGTCTTTCAGTGTCATTCCCCTTATATTCTTTCTGAACCGAGAACGTATTTTGGATTTGGTATTTCACAGCGCCATCACCCATGGGATGAGCCACATCGTTGGTCATGTTGCTGTTGGTACTCTCGCCGATCTCGTTCTCTGGAAACCAGAAAATTTCGGTGCTAAACCTGAGATGGTGCTTAAATCAGGTGTGATTGCATGGGCGCAGGTTCGTTACTGTTCCCCAATTTTTATAGATCAAAGGGACTGATGCACTGGCATATCTTTTTCCTACCACTACCCTTGCTATTGATACAAACCCGATTACACATAGATGGGAGATGCCAACGCCTCTATTCCATCTGTCCAACCATTCTATTCTAAACCCATGTGGGGTTCCAAACAGGGATCAGCGGCGCTCAACTCAGTTGCTTTTGTATCTCAACTATCTGTTTCCACAGGCGCTATTGCATCTTATGGATTATCCAAACGAGTCGAGCCTGTGCGTGGGTGTCGGTCTGTGAGCAAGAAAGACATGAAATGGAATGATGCGACTCCGGCAATGAAGGTTGACCCGGAGAATTATGAAGTTCATGTGGATGGGGAATTGGCGGATATAGCTCCTGCTGAGACGTTACCGCTTGCGAGGGTGTACAATCTGTTTTGAATGTGGTTGGGGGGGGGGAGTGTTTTGGATTGCCTTTTTTTTTTGGCTTGTCAGATGTTGTAAACATTTCGGAGATTGTACAACTATGTATGAGAAGATCAAGGTGTGATGAGACTAAGACCTAATCTATCTGATGATCTCAGCTTCGAATCCTGGCTCGGTCATCGTGGATCATGAGCTTACATAAATAAATGGAGTTGACCACAAACTATTTATCTGCTTCTGTGTCGAATATATAGGTCTCCAACGACTTTAGGCGCCTGTTTTTGGCATACTGAGACCAGAAAGTTCTATCATTACCTTACTTGTTTGCTCAAGACTTGTGGCATTTGCCTGATGCCCGTAGCGACTTCCTTGTAATGGTTTTAACCTGCTGAATTGTGATACATAAAAAATGTTGGAGAGGACACAAGTAATGATTCCAACGGGTCAGGAAACCACAAGTTCCACTTACTTCGGAATGGGATATACCGAATCAAAGCTGGCACTTCGGAGTGCTTATGAATTGATTTATTTTCTACCTTCCAGGAGGTTTGATTAGGTTATCACTTCTTTGATAGGTTCAGAAAATTGGAGTAGTTTTAGGTAAGAGATTGATATGTGTGTGGTAAACGCGAACGCATGCATGGCGACAGTTGCCAAGTGAGCGTTGTGGGCGCCTATTCGTAAGTCAGCACGTGTTTAATATTTTGATGTTCAAAAAGTTTCAACGATTTGAAAGTATTCAGGAACACGAGTCATGAACAAGAAAATTCATTGGTAGTCTAGTGTCCCAAGGTGAAGGGGTTTGCTTCTGGCTTCAAGGACCCCGACACAATTACGAGAGTAACTTACTTTACATTTGTGAGATATATGTTACAAGGTAAAAAGAAAAAAATACAATGAAAGAACTACGGGCTCGCAGTTTCCACCCCGTCTACGTCAATACAATATATATATATATATTCAAATCCATAAAAGTTTGTATTTGGTTTTCACGTCCATGTCCAAGAAAGAAGCGTCGGGATCATGTATGTATTTCTTAAAACACCTTTCGCGGATCGATTTGCTAGTTTCAGCCCGCCGTCTTCGCACTCTGATGGAGTGATGTTGTGGGGTAGGTAAAAGAGAATCGGTACTTTGATGAGAAGAACACTCTGAGCTTTCTTCAGCTGTGATATCCACGGGTATGGTTTGCTCCACTCGTTGTAAGGGAAAATCTGCCGATGACACGTCCCAGTTATCGTCAATGACAAGGATAATTGTAGGATGGTTAGTTGCAATGTCCCGTTCGGGTGAGGTGCATACAAAAGATGTCAGGCTAGCTGCACTTGGAGGAGGAGGAAGAGGAGGAGGAGGAGGAGGAGGAGGAGGAGCAAAGCCATGACAAGGTGTGGCGTTCACGTCATCGAAATGGTTTTGCCATGACTCTTTGAAATTAGGTGTTGATTTATGCTTCTTTACTGGAACATTACCAGAAGCAGTTGTGTTTTTGGAAGGAGGATTTGCAGAGCGTGCATTGTCCACCTTAACTTTCCTGTTGATACGGTTAACGCGAGAACTCGGGAGCACTGGGGGCCACAACGTTAGGGTCGATACCTTGTGAATAATTTCCAGATCCTCCCTGGGTGATTTTGGGTCTCCTTTCTAGAAAAATGCGGAGAAGATAGCCCAGCACCATTTGAACGAGGCGGAGCCGACCTAGGAGATATTTCCGTAGGCGATACAAGGCTCAGCGACGAAGGTGTCGTACTCTGCGAACATAATAGATAAAGTGTTGTTTTTTTTGGGACGGATACTGGGATCTTACCAAACCTCGGATATTACAATGGGATCCGTAATACTGATCGTGGAGGTATTTTGCGTCCGTATTGAAAGCTTTTCCAGTCGGTGAGTCATCCGCCCGATACAAATTTAGTGGTGGAATAAAGCGATAATTCTGCATTTTTGAATCAAAACTTCGTTGCAATCGTATACCCTCTGTGTAGCTTTCAGCAAAGATTAACGCAAAAATGACACCAGAAGTAAAGTGAGGAGTATCCTCGTTGACTTGAAGAGACTGGAGAGCTTGCTCTGAGAGGCGTCGTGAACGTTGCAATGGCATAAAAGCTTTATATATTTAGGCCAATTGTGGCCTACGCATCTCACTCTTCCGTTGCCCATGGCCGAAAATGGATGTTCGTGCAGTGGCACAATGGTCAAAGATGGCAAGATGTCGATGGGTGGCCGACAACTTCAAGGCGCAGCACAATGCTCTAGCTCAAGCCTCGCGAATCGTGTACTGTTCACTGTATAACAAGGATATAACGGTTATCAGCAGGCATAACCTCGCTGCCAGTGCCTGGTTGATACAAGCCTTGTGTAGCCAGTGGTTCAAAATTTCTGGCGCGGTGGCGCTACGGCACCAGCCGGAGTATGTAGTTGAAATCCACATGCAGCTTCATTAAATAATAATACTTTGGTGTTCGACTCACGTACTTGAGCTTTATCTGGTTTGGCAGGACTGTTCACATTATTGCATTCAGGCGCCGTTTGATGGTTGATCAAGAGACAGAGATGGATATGTATAACATGCAGTGACGATTCAATATCGAAACAATAGGTAAAATTATGTGATCACCTGCAACGTTAACGTGAACATCATCAAAGGGTTAGATTCTTTCAGGAAAGAACGAAATGAATCGGGAATGTCACAAATACTTCGTTGTTCATAGTAAGCGACTGCTCATGTCAGATCGTTCTTCCAAGTCTGAGTCAGGGAAGACATCGTCGTGCGAGAGGTTCGTGTCATAACGGTCGTCGTGTTCGACCTTGTACTGAGCGGGGATCATAGCGGCATTCATACATCCTGGACTCCGTTCGTCCTCGTCACAACAGCTCCACATCATGATAGTGCGTACTACCTTACGTGCCATATCATCAGGACCGCTTGACAAGAATTCATAGTCTTCTTCCTCAAGATTGCCTGGTATTGCTCAGCCACGATTTGAAAAGGGGTTACATGAAAGAAAACTGACCAGGATGGTAGACGCAGTCAGACCGAAATGAGGCTTCCGTTGCAGTGCTAATATGTCGCTTGTGGTTGTGAATGGGCGTTTGTGTAGAAACTGTGGGGGTTTTATGCTGGGGGCGTGGCTTACTGCGATACCACTCAGATCTGCGGGTCTTCGGGTTGGCAGGGGTAGGGGTGGTGGGGGTGGTGGGGGGGGACTCTCCACGGGCTTGGGCATACCCAAGTTCTTTCATGATGGCACGATGAAACTGGGGGCTGCTTTCAGCTAGTTTAACCATGATCGCACGAAGTTTCGAGTCAGGGACAGTGGCGAG
>Ga0193743_1000286_pt1 | contig 39946 bp, 41 predicted proteins | sample L2c2metaG_FD_143038 | JGI IMG/M metagenome (GOLD analysis project Ga0193743, IMG submission 143038) | Soil microbial communities from a riparian zone of the East river system, Colorado, United States - L2c2 | ecosystem: Environmental > Terrestrial > Soil > Riparian zone | place: USA: East River... | reverse complement strand
TTTCCTGACACTATGGCTGGCTTCGGTCATCGGGGGAGTCCTCTTGGGAATCGCTCGTCGAAGGTGGCTGAAGCACACGTTCGACCAACTCTTGGCGAGAGGATAGGCTTCCTCTATGAATGACTCGTCCTTCGGCCGTGGAACTCAACGGAGTCCAGCTTGGTATGTTGGGTCCGCTCCGGCGGACCGTTGGAAAACCATCTGTTAAAAAAAGGGAGCGCCGGTGGCACTCCCTTGTTCCGGCGGCAGTCGACCTGCCTAGCTGACAACCGTGACATTGCCGTGGTTGTCGCAGTGGTCGCCATCGGGGTGATGCAGGTGCCCGGCTACCAGATAGTCGACGTGGTCACCGTGGGGAATGGCCACGTGTCCGCAATCTGCCCCATGTTGATGGGTGGCATCATGGCCTTCGCACTCATGACCGTTTGTGCAGTGCGCCGGGTTGGCGGCATTCACCGCAAGCGCGTGCTCATCCACATGACCTTCGTGCAGCGAGTGGAGGTGTCCGTCGTGGAGATAGTCAGTGTGATCGTCGTGCTGGATCGCTGTATGCCCGCAATCCTTGCCGTGCTGATGGGGATGGTTTTCGTGAACTTCGTGCTGAGTAGCCATGGGTATTTCTCCTTTGAGGTGTGTTAAAAACCGTGGAATGGGATGGGTGCGCTGTGACTCTGCTCCGAAGCGTGAGCCAAGCCGTTCGTGACCAGATCGAGCATGTGCTGATCGGTCAGGAAATAGGTGATGTGCTTGCCGTCGCGCCGGCGACCGACGACGTTGTCAGCCCGCAGGACGCGGAGCCTCTGTGAGATCACGGTGACCGATTCGTGCTCGAGATTGGCCAGTTCCGTCACGCAAGCAGGGGCCTGGGCAAGATGCGCTACCAGGCGAAGCCTCGGGGCTTCGCCCAGCGCCCGGAACAGGCGGGCAGCGCGTTCCACTGCTGCCCCATCAAGGATGAGTCGAGGCCGATCCTCACCGGAATGAACGTCTTGCGCGCAGGCTGGCTTTGCTTCGATCTTCACAAGACCGATCATACATACACTTGCATATATGTGCAGATGTACAGGTGTTACCTAAACGCCATCTTTTAATGCACGCAGACACTCTGTCCACGGAGCGATAGAACTCCGGCCCGGAGGAGAAATGGGACGAGCAATAAGGCCGCCACGCTATCTGCCCATGTAATCCGAAAGACAAGATGCACCAGCAAGCCAAAGAGCACTATGGCCGCCTGGTACATGCAGAAGTCCGTCTGCCAGGCGTCCATCATCATTGCTGAGCTGCCCAGGGCTCTTCCAACACGACGCTTGGCCTTCGCGAGAACTGGCATGAAGAGAAGCGCGGCAGTGGTCACCGCGATTCCCAGCCAGCCCGTCTCCGCGTGATGGCCGCGCCACAGGGCGTAGGGCGCCTCCAGGAGGATATAGAGCGCCAGTGCGAGAAGGCACCCACCGGCCACGCGGAGACTGGTGTGCTCCGCATGGTGCCGCCGATGTTCGTTCATCTCGTGAGACATGCGCCAAAAGAGCGCCAGCGCGGAGACGACCTCGATCAAGCTGTCGAATCCGAAGCCGGCCAGCGAGATACTTCCGCCTCGTACTGCCGCGGTCAATGCAATCGATGCTTCGAGGACTCCCCAAAGGATCGTGAAGATCTCCAACTGACGCCCTCGCCGAGCCATGGCGGCGCGACCGGCGTAACGCAATGCGGCAGTACCCATGTGGTTCCCCTTATTTTCCAGTGCACTGGACTGGAACCGTTGCCCTCGTTCGCAAATGGATCTTCTAGCTCAATTACGGCGAGACCGCACTCATGGGAAGAGTGGGACATACGCAGCTAGAAAAGGATCAGGAGAGTGTGAGGACGGGAGGGGGACGGATATAAGGAGAACGCAATTCTACATGCTGGTAGGAGGTTGTGATCTGAACAAAGGAGACCGTGCTGACCCGCAGTCCGAACCAAAGCAGGGCCACGCTGACGGTAGCAACCAGGACCGCTGAAAGCGCGCAGAGTTCGCAATGGGTCTGCGATCCTGCCGTCCCCGGGTGCAAATGCATGTGACTGACCGCAGTGGTTCCGGCCCAGGTAAGGCACAGCAGGATCAACAGGATCAAAACGATCGCTGACCGGCCGGCGCGCGTCTGCGGTTGCGCTTTCACTGGTGAGCATTATTTCGCGATGCGACAGCAGCGTCAAACCAGCCATCCTTGTCTAAACGTTACTGCTTCTGTATTCTCGTTAGCATGAGCGTTGCCGCGAAACAATTGCCCACGACGGTATTATCCGGATTCCTCGGTGCAGGCAAAACCACACTGCTGAATCATGTATTGAACAATCGGGCCGGGATGCGGGTCGCTGTCATTGTGAATGACATGAGCGAGATCAATATTGACTCCCAGTTGGTGGCTCAAAGCGGCGCCGGACTGAGCCGTACGGAAGAAAAGCTCGTGGAGATGACCAACGGGTGCATCTGCTGCACCTTGCGTGATGACCTGCTGCAGGAGGTCTCGCGTTTGGCTCGGGAGAACCGCTTCGATTATCTCCTGATCGAATCGACCGGTATCTCGGAGCCTCTTCCCGTAGCCGCAACCTTCACCTTCATCGATGAGACGGGCAAGTCACTCTCCGAGGTGGCGAAGCTCGATACCATGGTCACCCTCGTCGATGCTGCGAAGTTCCTCGAGGACTTCCGGTCGATGGATGATCTTCGGGACCGTCGACTGGCGCTGAGCACCGAAGATGAGCGGACGTTATCCGATCTTCTGATTGATCAGATCGAGTTCGCCAATGTCATCGTGATCAACAAGACCGATCTCGTCAGTCCGGAGGAGTTGGAACGGCTCGAAGCGATCCTCGAACATCTGAATCCAGGCGCCGAGCAAGTTCGTGCCGTGCGGGGACAGGTCCCGCTTCACAGCATTCTGAACACCGGACTCTTCGATATGGAGGAGGCCGAGACCTCTGCCGGCTGGATCCGGGAGTTGAACGACAAACATACGCCAGAAACAGAGGAGTACGGTATCGCGAGCTTCATTTATCGGGCGCGGCATCCTTTTCACCCGGAACGCCTCGAGAAGCTAACGGATGAAGGCTTCCCGAACGTTCTGCGCGCGAAGGGATTTCTCTGGCTCGCCTCCTGCCATGACGATCTGATTCTTTTCTCGATCGCGGGAAGGACGCTGACCGTGGAGCCACAGGCGCAATGGCTTGCAGCGGGGCCGTCTGACGAAGACCACGACCCGGAGACGCAGGAGTACATCGGCAAGGTGTGGGAACCGGAGTTTGGCGATCGGCGGCAAGAGATTGTGTTCATCGGTGTCGGGATGGATCGTGCCTCCCTCGAAGCCGGACTCAATGATGCGCTGCTCACCCCACAGGAGATGGCTGGCGGACCGCAGGCGTGGAGCCAACTGAAAGATCCGTTCGCGGAGATGTTCCGCGAACGCGAAGTACCTGCAGAAGCATAAGAGAGGAAACGTATGGCAAAGGTCTGCCCCATCACCGGGAAGAGGACGGTAACCGGCAACAACGTATCGCACGCCCACAACAAGACGCGTCGAAACTGGGAGCCCAATCTGCAATCGAAGCGCATCTGGATTCCCAGCGAGAACCATTTCGTGCGGATGCGCGTCAGCGCCTGTGGTCTCCGTACCATTCAAAAGCTCGGCGTCGAGGCCGCCCTGCGGAAAGCAGCGAAGAGGGCTTAACGCATGCGAACGATCATCAGGTTGGTTTCAACGGCCGGCACCGGACACTTCTACACCACCACCAAGAACCCGAAGCTGATTCGCGGCAAGCTCGAGCTGCGGAAGTACGATCCGGTGGTCCGCAAACACGTTCCTTACCGCGAATCCAAAGCATAGAGCCATGACGAAGGCTGCGATCTTTGCCGGTGCTGTCCTCTGTTTCGCAGCTGGAGCTGGCGTCGCCGTACTCGGCCTGCGGCTGCATCCTGGTGCGGTCGCGCGATCCTTGCCGCCAGTGCCGCTCAAAGTTCGTCTCTACCGCTACGAACTGAACCCCGATCATCTTGAGAACTTCGACAAGTGGGTCGCCTTTGAGAGCGCCAACCACGCGGCTACTGTCGCCACCCTTGAAGGCGAGAAGATGTACTTCGAGGCCGTGATGCGTGACCCGGCGCATGAGCCTGCTGTTATCTATTGGATCGCCATCGATGGACCTAGGGATCCGAAGGTGACGCCGCCGACGTATGCGATCGACGCGCGCTATCGCGAATTGGAGGCGAATGTCCTCAAGCCGGGATCGCGACGCGAGATCGATCCTGAGTACGTTCTGGTTCCGGACTTCATCATTCAGGCCATCAGCAGACACGAACATGTCCGCTAACCTTCCGCCAAGGCAGTACCTGCCAGGTGCTATCCAGCGACGTGGCAGCGTGCTACTCAATCAGCAGTGCTGGTTGTGGGGACAGGACGTGAAACGAGCGGAAGCAATCTGCTCCTCCTCCATGGCTTCGAGCGTCAGCGGCCCCCGGTCGGCCAATCCGGCTCCAGCCAGTACACTCTCCTGCCTTCTGGCGATCTCAAGGTCAGACTTTGGGGGTTTGGCTTGTACTTCGGAGCCGAGACCGGGATCTTCATCAACCGTTTTGAGTTTGTGCCCCGCGAGGCACGGATCAACGATCTATGGCAGGCGCAGGAGATGACGGGACTTCCAAGAGCGAGAAGCTTCTCCCTCTTCGTGCAGGCGCTGCGATGGAGTGGAGCCTACGAGCACTGGGTTCTTCGCACCTTCGGGATTGAATACCGGAAGGCCTGTCTGCGCGGGTGGGAGGCAGCTACCCCTCGTCCCGATCGAATTTCGGATTCATGGAACGAACTGGCATCGTTCGTCGAGAGGCCATCTTCTTTTCGTCGGGAGTCTCGCGTCACAACCGGATGCCGTTCTTCTGGTTTACCCGATGCGGAGGATCGGGTCACTTACACGCCCCGCACACACCATAAAGGAAGAACTCGTGACCGGTTACCCGGAAGCCCCGCGGCAGCTTCGGTTTGACCTGCACCGCGCATCCTTCCATCTCGAACACCTTGTCGCACTCGTTACAGTGAAAGTGGTGATGGTGCTCCTTTCCAGCCACTTCGTAACGGGTCGAATCACCGGGAATCTCCACTGGAGCCAGCCATTTGTCCTCCACCAGCGTTCCGATGTTCCGATACACGGTCGCGATGCTGATCCCCTCGACCTGCTTCTGAGCGAACGATAGGGTCTCTTCTGGCGAGAGCGGTCGATCTGCCTCGATGAAGGCGGAACGAATTGCCTCTTTCTGCCGGGTTTTACGTAACTGTAGTGCCAAAGGCCCTCCTCGATTCGCCGGACAGGGGGCAGAGTACTCCTTGCCCACCCTGTCTTTTTAACACTCCTATTCTAACGCGAATGCACTCGCAGCATAAACACGATGTGAGACCGGCCTGCCAGACGCAACTACGACTACCGAGCCGTGATACCTCTCCTCGACGCTTGAGCATTCGCGGTCGGGGTCAACTCGATCTCGAACGTGCGCGGCCAAAGCTTGCCGGTAACGAAGAGATGATCGGACCTGGGGTCATAAGCAATCCCGTTCGGCACCGCCTCGGGACTGTTCCGCTCAAAGGATGGCAGGAGGGTGCTCAGATCAATCCAGCCGATGACCTTGCCCGTGCGCGGCGAGATCCGAAGAATACGGTCAGAGTGCCAGACATTCGCGAAGTCTCACCGTGAATGTATTCGAGTTCATTCACGTTCTGAACCGGCGTGCCGCCCTCGATCACCTTCAAACGGCGAATCTCACGGAAGGTCTGTGGATCGAGGAAGCGCAGCATAGGGGTTCCATCGCTGAGAATGAGGCTTGTCCCATCATTTGTGAGGCCCCACCCCTCGCCATCGAAGTGAAATGTGCGAATCAACCGAAAGCTGAAACGGTCGTAGACGAAGCCGCTATGGGTCTGCCATGTAAGTTGAATCAGATTGCTCTGCCAGACTGTGATGCATGGCGGGAAAGGCCATAATGAGAGCAAAGCCAATCTACGATGACTCACTCCGAAGGAATTCAGCGTCTCCAAACGATCAGCGGCGATGCCGTTCGGCTCCTCCACCACCTTGAGAAACAGCCATGCACTGCGGCTCAAGAAACCGAACTTCGCCAGCTTGCAGCCGCTCTGAAGAAGTCACTCCAGGAGGAATACGACAGGATTATTCCGGAGCGGACCCAGAAAAAGATGACCCTCTTTGAACTGACTGTCTATTCACCCACGATCGAAGAAGTGTGGAAAGACACAGGCATCAGCCGCCTGAAGATCGAGGGTACGATCAGCAAGAGATGGCGAGAGATCTTTGAGGCGGTTATCTACAAGACTTCGAAATACACTTCGTGATGCGATCGAACAGCATCCAGGATTTGCCCGAGTCTTGGCTCCGTCGCAAAATCATCATTCTTAGCGGAGGCTTTTCCTGGGCCTGCTCGCCGACCATCGGGGCTCGTCGAAATCCAACCGTCTTCAACTCGGTTCGCGACTGTCAGGGCTAAAGCTAAATTTGACTCAGTTTCGGAACCAAGAGAGTATTCCCAAAGCCCTGGGTAGAACCGCGGGGCAGTATTCAAAGGAGGAGTACCTGATGCTGAGATCGATACGAAATGGCAACCTGTCTTTTGACAAGGACCACAATTTCTCCGCTGCCTTTAAGCTGCCAATAAGGCCTGAAACCACCCGAAAAAGCGGCTTTTTAGGGCACTTCGTCCGACGGAAGTGTCCTATTTTCTAACAACTTAGGCGAGGGCCGGAAATCTGCAAAACCTTTATGCGTCGGTTCGATCCCGACCCGCGCCTCCAAAATTTACTCTTTTAGAATGAATGAATTAGGTTTCAGCTAGTTCGATTTGTGCTAATTTTGTGCTAGCCTCTTCGTCATGAGCGTACACAGGGTGCAAGTCGTTCCCATTCCTTCCGTCACAATCTTTGTTCGGCACCGAGCCGATTGCCCCCGTGGGCGGGACGAGTTCTTCAAGAACTGCAAGTGCTCGAAGCACCTCCGTTGGTCGAGTGACGGGAAGCAATACCGGCAGTCAGCTAAGACCCGTACATGGTCGATCGCAGAGGAGAGGCGGAGAGAGGTCGAGGCTCGGTTCGCAGGGAGTGATCCTGCTAAGCCGGTGGACGCGGTCAAGCTGGAATCGAAGTCTGCCCCAACCATAGAGCGCGCGGTCGAACTCTTCCTAAGCGACAAGAGATCCCAGGGTCTCGAGACTGCCGTGCTGAAGAAGTACGAACGGGAGCTAGGGCGATTTAGCGGGTTCATGGCGAAGCGGTCTCGGCATTTCCCTCGTGAAACCCGCCTCGAAGATCTCACGGAGTTTCGCGCAACGTGGAGAGTTGCCTACCCCTCCTCGACGAGCCGGGCAAAGGTCCAGGAGCGCCTGAGGGCATTCCTCCGTTACTGCTACGAATCTGAGATGATCGACCGGATACCAAAACTCTCACCGATCAAGGTGGATGAGGCCCCGACCCTTCCTCTGTCCGAGGTCCAGTACAAGAAACTCCTGAAGGTGGTCCCCGTCGAGTTCCCTACTCCAAAGGCGTCCCGTGTCCGTGCACTGATCCGGCTCATGCGATACAGCGGCCTGGCTATCAGAGATGCGGTCACCCTAGAGAGAGACGAGCTTAAATGGGACGCAAGCGCAAGGCTTCATCGGGTGGTTACCAGCCGTCAGAAGACGGGTACACACGTAAGCGTACCGATCCCCCTAGACGTGGCTGATGAGGTCAAAGGTGCGATGAGCCTGAATGACAGCCCGCGATACATTTTTTGGAACACGGGTACTGGTAAGCCTCAGACGGCAGTGACCAATTGGCAGCATGATTTACGGCAGGTCTTCAGGGCAGCGGGACAACCAGATGGGCACCCGCACCAGCTTAGAGATACGTTTGCCGTCCGGCTCTTGGAGCAGGGCGTACCTCTGGAAGAGGTGTCGAAGTTGCTAGGGCACACTTCGATCAAAACAACTGAAAAGTTCTACGCACAATGGGTAAAGGCGAGGCAGGACCGACTTGACGCGCTGGTGGTGGGAACGTGGACAACTCAGGTGGTCGATGACGCAATGAGTACACGCTAGCAGAGCTTCTTTCTCGGTGGTCCTTTCGAAACGGTGTCTGGGCTTCGCTAGAGGCGGAGCAACTTACGAAAGATCATCGTGCGGTTCCATGAGGTTCTGTGAGGATCGGTGAGGGCAGTTTGGACAAAGTCCGATCCGTGGAGCGATTGGAGCAAATCTTATCGGTCCATAAAAAATCCGGACAGTGTCTTTACACGGCATCGGTCAACCGCGAAATTATTTGTCTTGTGCTGCGTTCATTCCGGCGTCCGTGCAAGGCACCGTGAGGAGTCCGATTTGGAAACAGACTGGAAGGATGCTGGCTGGCCTGTTTGCACTGGTGATGGTGGTCTTTGGTATTGAACACTTCTTCTACGCAAACTACACCCCCGGCATTCCGTCGTGCAGCTTTGTTTCGTTTTGGATTCCTGGGCGGTTGTTTTGGGGCTACATTTCCGGGGCAGCGCTCCTGGTTGGCGGAACGATGATGTTGACAAGGAAAAAACCGCGTGCGGCTGCAGCAGCACGCGGCGTCATGATTACGGTGGTCGCAGTGCTCATGTATGACCAGGATTTCTTCGGCAGCGGCCCACGTGGCGCGTCATCTCGTTTTGTCGTGTCCTCGTCAAGACTGTACCTCGCGCAGTATCAGTGGAATCAGGAGTACCGCGGCTCCTAGCATCCCGAGCGCCTTAAAGTGAAGGACCATCGCCGCTCCGATGCCAGCGCCGAGGACGAAGGCAATCCAGATTTCATAGAGTAGGCCTATCTTCGGGTCGTGAACTCTTACAGATGGAGGAATCACTTCAGAAGCGTACTTTTCGGTCTCCGCAGAGATCAAGCTCGTAATCATTCCTGTCAGATAAGTCGTGTGGACGCTGATACCACCGACACGACGAAATGCGCCATTTTGCAGCCCGAGTGCGAGGGACACGAAGATCACGAATATTTCAACTCCGTGGGCCGAATCGGACGCCAACGCAAAAGAAGCAGCCACTATCAGAATCACTTCTATCCCCATGACGGTCGGAAGCAAAGGCCACGATGGCCACGCCTTGAGGGGGCGCACGATAACCACACTCAACGAAATCCCAAGCAAGAACGTAACGACAGCCGAGAAATGTTCAAGCACAGCCCGCCAGTCGCGAGCCGCGACGGCAATTGCCGCTAGCACCAGATTGCCGGTCACGTGCCCAGTGAACGTCTTCGCCAGGACGAAGCTGGCCGCATCGCCATATCCTCCAACAAAGGCAAGCCCGAAGGAGAGCCACGTGTCAGCCTGGCGAATGTTCGAAAGCACAATCCTCCTTTGGCGCTTGTGTACGCTGAGTGAGGGCCGCGCCGCGCCGGGCGGCCCACACTGTTCAGAGTTTTTTTACAAATAACCCAACCGTCAATGTCACGAAACGAAGAAGAGTCTCACGCAACCAAGGGCGATGACTCCGTGACCTGGATCGGTAAGGTGCAATGAAAAGATGCGCCCCCTCCACTGTTGGCGCTTGCCCACAACTGCCCGCCATGCGACTCCACGATGGAACGACTGATGGCCAACCCCATGCCGCTGCCCTGCGGCTTGGTGGTAAAGAACGCAGAAAAGATCTGATCCATCTTCTCCATTGGCAACCCCACGCCCGTGTCACTGACCGAGAACTGGAGTTGACCGTCCTGCAGTTCCGCCTTCACCGTAAGCTCTCCGCCTGAGTCCTTCATGGCTTCGATGGCGTTGACCATGAGGTTCATGATCACCTGCTGCAGCTGCACCCGGTCTACCATGATTTTAGGGAGTTCGGGGGAAAGGTCCGTGCGCATGGCGACCGAGAATCGACTGGCCTCACCTTTCAGCAGCGTGTGCAGTTCGTGGATAATTCCGTTCACGTCGACCAACTCACGTTGTGGAGGAGATTTCTTGTAGAGCGAACGTATACGGTCGATGATCTCAGCCGCACGATTCCCATACTTATCGATTCTGGTTGCTGCCGCACGGGCCCGATCAAGATTGGGCGGTTCGTGTGCCAGCCATTCAATGCAGCTGTTGGCGCTGGTGATGGCGGCAGTGATGGGCTGCTTGATTTCGTGTGCCAGCGAGGCTGCCATCTCCCCCAACGTGCTCACACGATTGGTATGTGCCAGATCGGCCTCAAGTTGTCGCAGTTTCTCACGCTCTTGCTCGGCAGATTTGCGCTCCGTGATGTCGATCACGGTACCCACGAGTTCAACGAGATCGCCAGATCGGTCGAGCACCGTATGGCATACGCAATGAATGTCCCTGACCCTTTGGTCTGGATGAACGATGCGATAGTCCAGTTCGAAATCTACCTTGTCGCGGACGCCTTTCTCGACTCGTTCCCTGCATTGAGCTTGATCGTCCGGATGAATCCGCTGAATGATGGTCTCAAATGCCGGTGGGGTTCCATCACCCGGGGTGAAACCCAGCACGCGATAGCACTCCTCAGACCAGTATGTGATGTTGCTCGCAGGGTTCGAGGCCCAGCTGCCTGTATGGCTGAGCCTCTCCGCTTCCGCGAGATATGCTTCGCTTCGCTGCAGTGCTTGCTCGGCAGATTTGCGCTCCGTGATGTCGGTCGAGCAGCCTACGAACTGCTCCAAATCTCCGGTGTTGGAAAGGACGGGATGGCCAACGGTGTGGATCCACTTCACTTTTCCATTCGGAAAACGAATGCGGAACTCCAGATCGTAGTCGGCTTTTTCCACGATTGCCCGGTCGATCCTGCCCTTCCACTTAAGGCGATCCTCCGGGTGGACGCGTTCGAGACGTTTTTCCCAAGCCGGCGCTCCCTCAGCTGGATCGAAGCCGTAAATCCGGTACCATTCCTCGGAGAGGTGCACAGCGTTCCGATCCGGTACGCGCCAAACCCAGCTGCCCGTGTGGGTCAGCTTTTGCGCCTCGGTCAAGTGCGCTTGCCGAAGCTCCAACTCATGGGTCAGCAGTTCTTGCTCGGTGATATCAATCGCGGTGCCGAGAAACCCCTTGAGGACTTCGCCTTCAACAACGGGAATTCCGACGCAGCGAATGTAGCGTAGCTCGCCGTCGGGGCGAACAATTCGTTTTTTTACATCGCAGCCAGAGCGTTCCGCATGCATTCTCCTGATGGTCTCAGCCATGAAGTCGCGGTCTGCTGGGTGAACGGTGGCCAGATACTGTTCCAGTGTGGGGGCTCCCTTTTGCGGATCCAGGCCATAAATCTTGAACAGCTCCTGAGACCAGTACTCAAAAAAACCGGATGGGTTAAATGCCCAACTTCCCATATGGGCAAGGCGCTGCCCCTCAGCGAGATAAAATTGGTTTTGCTGAAGCGCTTCCTGGGCGCGCTTGCGGTCAGTAATGTCCTGGATCGTTCCGAACATGCGGTAGGGCCTGCCCGAGGCGTCCCTGTTCACATCGCCCTGAAAGTGTGCGATGCGCACTTCGCCCGTTGGCCGGAACAAGCGACATTCAGCGTTAAAGCGGCCACTGCCGAGAGCCTCTTCCATGCCTCGCTGCCAATCTTCGGGGTGGACCTTCTCCTGCACCGTAGCCAAGTCCATAGAACGTTCCTGAGGCCGCAGTCCATAGATGCGATAGGTCTCATCCGACCAGTTCACTCGACCCGTTAAGATGTCCCATTCCCAGTACCCAACATGGGTGATGCTCTGGGCCTCTTCAAGCTTGGCTTTGCTTTCCTGCAAATCGCGCGATAATACCATCAGGGCTTCCTCTGCGCGTTTGCGATCTTCGATATCGGTCGTGACCCCATACCACTTGACGATGTTTCCATCTTCATCTCGGAGTGGTACTCCGCGGTCCAAATGCCAGCGATATTGCCCATCCGAGCGACGGAAACGCACCTCATTTTCGTGAGGCTTGCCGGTAGCAACTGCTTCCATCCATTTACCTGCATGTCGCTCAAGGTCATCAGGGTGAATTGCCGCTTGCCACCCTAATCCGGCCGTCTGCTCTGCTGACATCCCCGAGTACTCTACGAACCGGCTGTTCTTATAACTATTCAAACCGCTGGGCAGCGCACTCCACACTACGGCAGGAATGGTATCGATCACGTCGCGAAGCTCTTTTTCACTCTTACGAAGGGCATCCCCTGCCCGCTTCCTGTCGTCGATGTCGAGATTAACCCCTATCCAATACAGCAGAGTTCCATCGTTCGCGCGGAGAGGTTCGAAGTGACAGAGGAACCAGCGGTACGCCCCTTCAGCAGTACGAACTCGAGAGGTCACCTCACCGGCACACCCTGTGCGCAGAGAGGTGGACCAGACTCTACGGTTCTCTTCGTGGTCGTCTGGGTGCAGAAAGAGAAGGTACGAATCCCACTCTGCGCCCACGTCAGTACCGAAGCGCAAAGGATGGTCTTTCGGGAGACCGAGGTAGTTCGCAGTCCGTTCGTTCACGAAAAGGAGCGCGCCGGACGGAAGAGCGTACCAGGTATCCGCGGGAATGACGTTGAGAGTCGCTTGTAGTTGTGCTTCGAGCTCTGGACTCTTCTGAGCAGCAACGCCATTTACGTCTAACCCGGTAAACAACCACAGTTCCGTGCCGTCGCCTGCTTTGTGGCCGAAGGCGATGAGTTCGACGCATTCGGGGGCGCCATCGCTCCCTCGCATGCGGACCTGCACGCGATACGGAGTTCCGGTTGCGAGGGACCTTTGCCAAGAGGCTGAGGCGACGGCTCGGTCCTCTTCCAGCAGGAAACTGCGCCAGTCAGCTTGGTTGATCTGATCTGAATTGAACCCGGTGAGGCGTTCCAGGGCTGGGTTGGCATACACGCAATGACCCTGAGTGGTCGCCAACCATGCGGGGTGTGGAGAACTTTGAATGAACGTGCCGATTTTCGTGATGTCAGCCATGGGCCACAGCCAAATTCAAGGGGACCGTCAGCAACCAGACGAACAACGCAGGAATCGGGTCGATTACGGTTTGCCGCTCGAGCCGTTCGCGCTTGCTGACTTCTAACTTTATTCCATGTGCGGCTGCCATTCTACCCTCAAATCTGGGCATCTTCTTGCGCGACTCCCGGAAGGCTGGTTCCTTCCTGAGGGATAGGCCGCGAGATACCCAACCTTCTCATCTTCGCAACTAGTGTGGTTCGTTTCAGTCCCAGTTTCGCCGCTGCGCCGCGCGGTCCACCGACGATCCAGCCGACCTCCTCAAGTGTTTCCAAAATCAAAGCGATAGCCGAGTCTTCCAAGGTCATCGATGAGTGGAAAGTTCGGGTGCGATGCAGACTGGGGATCGTGAGCTCTGTTTGCTTTTTGTGAAGTGGGTTTGGGAGCACGCCGTCCCGCGAAAGGATAACCGCGCGTTCCACTAAGTTCTGCAACTCGCGAATGTTGCCAGGCCACGAATACCACTGGAAGGCAGCCATGGTTTCCGGAGGAATGCTGTCGACTTGCTTGCCCATGCGGCGGCTAAACAGCTTCACGAAATGCGTGACAAGAGCAGGAATGTCTTCCCGGCGCTCTCGGAGCGCCGGCAGCAAGATGGGGAAGACGTTCAGACGATAATACAGGTCACTGCGAAATTGCCCGCGAGCTACCATCTTCACGAGATTCCGATTCGTTGCAGCTACAAGCCGGACATCCACTTTGTGCGTGCGACCGCTCCCTAAACGCTCGAATTCCTGCTCTTGCAAGACGCGCAGCAACTTCGGCTGCAGCACCGAGGGGATGTCGCCTAATTCGTCCAAAAACAGCGTGCCTTTATCGGCCATTTCGAAGCGCCCAATCTTCTGCGCAATCGCACCGGTAAAAGCACCCTTCTCATGACCGAACAATTCGCTTTCCAGAAGATCCAGCGGAATGGCCGCGCAATTGAGTTTTAGAAAAGCGCGCCCGCAACGCTGACTGGCGTTGTGAATGGCGTGAGCAATGAGTTCTTTTCCCGTACCAGTTTCCCCCTCGATGAGGACAGTCGAGTCTGTGGGCGCAACCTGCTCCACTTGCTCGAGAACAGATTCGAGGGCAGCGCTATTGCCGATGATCCGCTCGAACGTACGCTCGGCCTGATCCGGCCCAGGGTTCGTGACTGTTCCATAATCTCCCACAGAAACCTCTACCCTTAAAGTCCACGCGACTGCAATAGCCGAGGTTGCTCACATAGCAAGTGCAGCACGGACCCTTTTCAGTAACAAGTGATGATCGAACGGTTTTGCGAGGAACTCGACTGCACCCTCTCTCATTGCTCGAATTCTCATCCTGGCATCTCCATGAGCCGTGATGAAGATGATCGGAATATTGCATTCCTCTTCTTTCAACCTGGCCTGCAACTGAAGGCCCGACATCCTCGGCATACGGATATCAACAATTAGGCACGCAGCCCGAGTACGCAAAGCGGACTCGAGGAACTCTTCCGCGGATCCGAAGCACCGTGCCTCCAGTCCAGCCGCTTCCATTAGGTCGCGCAGTGAATCTTGCATGGCCTCGTCGTCATCAACGATCGCTATCAATCCGGACGTTCGGTCCACTGACATGGCCTGATGCTAGCGTGATTGCGACAGTTGAGGCAATCTCACTTTCGGCTAAAGCATACGGACTTTGGTCGATTGGACCCTACTTTCGATAGTTTGGTGAGGGGAATATCAATCGCGGGACGGTCAGTCTCGTCCCAATATGGGCTTGAGCTTGTCCGCCATTCTGACAAGTTCGGGTAACGATTTAGCCTGCATCTTTTTCATTGCCTGGCTCCGATGCATTTTGACAGTGGCTTCACTGGCACCGAGTTCTGCCGCAATTTGCTTGTTAAGCATCCCGGAAACGACGAGTCTCATTACCTCGCGCTCCCGGACACTTAATGTGTTGTATCGCTGTCGCAGTTCAGCAGTGTCTCGCTGCTTTTCGCGGACGATGCGATCCCAAGTGAGCGATCGTTGAACCGCATCCAGCAGATCCTGGTGCCTATATGGCTTTGTGAGAAACTCAACCGCCCCAGACTTCATGGCCTTGACCGACATCGGAACGTCCGCATGTGCTGTGAGAAAGATGATTGGAATACTTACTTTCCTTCTTTTCAGTTCGTGCTGAAGGTCCAAGCCGCTAATGCCTGGGAGTCTCACATCAAGAATGAGGCAACTGGGGCAATCGCTGCGCGGACTCGACAAGAACTCCTGTGCTGTTCCGAAAAACTTAGAATGCAAGCCGACAGACTCCAGCAGCTCCTGGAGAGACTCACGCACATCTCTATCATCATCGACAATGAATACGGTTGGGACATCCTGCGTGCTCATAACGGCGCGCCTCAATCAGAAGGAAAGTCAAAATCAAAATGTGGCGAGCTTCATCCTGTCGTCGCCGATCAAGCGCCGGTTGACAACGCCGGATAGATTGTATCGGATGATGTAGTGCGGAAGCCGCGCAAAGCCTCGACGTAGGGGGTGGAACACGAGGATGGTTGGCGACCGCTGACGCTCACCAGATTTGCATGCTTACCCGCTTGAGACATCTGTGCCGATGCAGAAGGTGAGCCCAGAAGGCCAACGTGGGGCATTTACCGGTTCACGCTTGATTTCAGAGAGTCCTTAGAGAAATTGAAATCCGTGGGAGCGGCACCGGTGATTAATCGGGCACCGCGGCTGAATGTCAGATTCTGGATCGCCCACTGAATAAAGACCAGAACTCGGCTCTGAAAAGTGACCAAATACATAAGATGGATGAAGACCCACACCAGCCAGGTTATGAAGCCCGAAAGGTGGGCACCCAAAACGTCCGCCACTGCTGCCGCACGTCCAATAACAGCCAACACTCCCTTGTCAAAGTAGTGAAAGGGTGGAAGCTCCCGCTGATCCTTTACTTTTCGCAAGATCGCCTTTGCTGCATAGGATCCTCCCTGCATGGCGACCTGCGCTAGTCCCGGCAAAGGTTTTCCCTCGCGATCCATCGCCGAAGCCAGATCTCCTATAACGTAGATGTCCGGGTAGTTTGGAATCGTCAGATCAGGATCTACCTTGACTCTCCCTCCCTTATCGGTCTCGGTGTGCGTGCGGCTCGCCACGATTTTCCTCAATGGAGAAGCCGTGATGCCACCTGCCCAGATCACAGTTTTCGCGGCGATTGAATCAGTTCGGCCGCCGGAATCAATCGTCAAACCCTCTTTGTCCACGTTTTTGACCATTGCACCGCACCTCACCTCGACTCCAAACTTTGCAAGCGAACGGCTTGCCTTTTCGGCCAGGTCATCAGGGAAAGACATGAGTACTCGAGGCGCACCATCCACCAGGATGATCTGCGCTTCCTCGGGATGGATGGAACGAAAGTCATTTTTTAGCGTTTGGCGGGCGATCTCCGCAATCGCTCCAGAGAGTTCCACGCCAGTCGGCCCCGCACCAACAACCACGAATGTGAGCCAACTTCGGCGCTGCACGGGATCCGAAAGGCGCTCGGCCACTTCGAATGCATAAAGAATTTTGTGGCGGATGGCCGTGGCTTCTTCAACACTCTTCATGCCGGGTGCCCACTCTTGCCACTCGTTGTGGCCGAAGTAGGAAGTCTGTGAGCCGGCCGCAACGATCAATGAATCGTAAGGAACGATGGTCCCATCGGCCAGAAAGACGCGTTTGGAATCAGGATCGATGTCCACGACAGTCCCCAACCAAACGCGAGTATTTGTCTGCCGGCTTAGGACGTTCCGAAGCGGCGAGGCGATCTCTCCCGCCGAAAGCGAGCCCGTCGCGACTTGATAGAGTAGTGGTTGGAAAAGGTGATAGTTTCGCCGATCCATAAGCGTCACGTTCACCAGATTTGAGTTCAAGTGCTGGGCCGCAGAAAGCCCGCCCCCCGCCTACGATCACCACCTTCCAGCGTTCGCTCATTGCTTTCCTCTTAGCGGGTGAGTCATCTCTTCGGGGCGTACCCATGAGTCGAACTGTTCTGCGTTGAGAAAACCGAGTTTCAGAGCAGCCTCACGCAAGCTGATATCCTCGCGATATGCAGTCAGTGAGATCTTCGCCGCCTTCTCATATCCAATATGTGGGTTAAGTGCCGTCACCAGCATCAATGAATTGTCGAGATGCTCCTTGATACGCTTTGTATTCGGCTCGATCCCAACGGCGCAGCGCTCGCAGAATGAGCGCGACGCATCGGCGAGAAGTTCGATCGAGGTGAGAACGTTGTGCAGCATGACCGGCTTATATACATTTAGTTGGAAGTTACCCTGCGAACCCGCAAACGCCACGGCGTGGTCGTTGCCAAACACCTGGACCGCCACCATCGTGAGTGCCTCGCACTGAGTGGGATTGATCTTTCCCGGCATGATGGAAGAGCCGGGCTCGTTTTCGGGAATCTTGATTTCTCCGAAGCCGCCGCGCGGACCGCATGCATACCAACGAACATCGTTCCCGATTTTCATCAGCGCCCCAGCGAGTGTGCGAAGTGCCCCGCTCACATTCACCATGCCATCGTGTGCGGAGAGCGCTGCAAATTTGTTGGGAGCTGAGACAAATGGATGCCCGGTTTCTTGAGCGACCCGCCGTGCAGCTACTTCACCGAAACGGGGATCAGCATTGAGTCCCGTCCCGACTGCTGTGCCTCCGATAGCCAGCGCATATACGCCCGGGAGGGATTGGCGAATGCTGTCGATTGCCTGATCGATTTGCGCCATCCAGCCGGAGATCACTTGGCCGAGGGTGAGCGGTGTCGCGTCCTGAAGGTGCGTCCGCCCAACCATGACAACATCGCTATAGATTTGCGATCTCTCTTCGAGTACATCGCGCAGGCTGCTGAGAGCAGGAAACAACTTGTCCTCGATTGTTTCCACAGTCGCAATGTGCATTGCCGTGGGAAACGTATCGTTCGAGGACTGACTATGATTCACATCATCGTTGGGATGAATTGGCTTTTTAGAGCCAACGACCCCGCCCGCAATTTGGATCGCACGATTGGCAATCACCTCATTGGCGTTCATGTTGGTCTGGGTGCCAGAGCCGGTCTGGAAGACAACCAGCGGAAACTCATTATCGCATCGTCCATCGATCACCTCCTGCGCAGCACGAACGATCAGATCGACTTTCTCCTTAGGAAGCTGCCCCAGGTCGCCGTTGGCCAAGGCTGCACATTTCTTCAGAATTCCGAGGGCTCGAATGACAGGTCGGCCCCAGCGAAAGCGCTCGACCCCGATTGGAAAATTCATGTGAGAGCGCTGGGTCTGTGCACCCCAGAGGTGCTCGGCCGGCACATGCACGTCTCCTAAGGCGTCCCCTTCGATGCGGAACTCGTTAGCGGTTGTAACACTCATATTTTCACCTCTCCTTAGAAAATTTATTTTCCCCAAAGCATTGATGCCCAAGGCACTCCAATAGCCAGGAATAAGACAAGAAAGATCGCTCCGAAAATCGTTCCGAGGCGCCAGTAGTCCTTGGCCGGCAAGTAGCCGCTGTTCGCATAAATAGGGCTGGCTGCGTCTGCGAACGGTGTGATGACGCCCATGACTCCCAGTTCCATGCACAGGAGCATGGCGAATTCCTTCACGGGAATGCCCGGGATGGCAGCGCCCGTCAAAAGAATCACTGGCAGCAACGCGGTGGTGTAGGCATCCACGCTGGCGAAGACATAATGGGCCACGAAGAACAGCGCGAGCAGAACGAGCATTGCGAGGTGGGGCGACAATCCGTGCATGTGCCCGGCGATGCCGTCGGCAAACCATTTGACGAAGCCAACTCGGTTCAGTCCATCACAGAGCGCAATGAGTGCACCCAGCCAGGCGAACGTAGTCCAGGCGCGCTTATGTCCTGCGATATCGTTCCAGGTAAGCACTCCGGTGATCAACAACAGGGAAACTGCGATGCCTGCAACCGTTGCTGCGCCGACGTAGGCACCTCCTGCGACCCACAATACAAGCGAGAGCACAACAACTGCCGCCAGGATTATTTCGCTGCGAGTGAGTGGCCCAATTTTGTCAAGCTGCGTCGCTGCCCACTTTGAAACTTCACTGTTCCTCTTCACTTCTGGCGGATATAGCCAATAACTCAGAAGTGGAACGAGAATCAGAAGCGGGATTATTACGGGGGCGGCAGTGATAAACCAATCGGTCCATCCCAGCTCAACGTGTGCAAGCTTTTCAACAAATCCGGCAGCCAGCAAATTAAATGAGGCGGCGGTAAGGAACAGCGAACTTGTCACGCATGTGGTCATAATTGCGACCCACATGAGATATGATCCGACCCGTCGTGAAGACGGGTCGTTTGGCTTTGACTCATAATCAAGGGCCAGATCGCTCACGATGGGGTAGATGATTCCTCCGCTGCGCGCGGTTGGCGAAGGTATGAATGGCGCCAAAATCGTATCGGCCAAAGCAATGCCGTAACCTAGCCTTAGAGTGCTTTTGCCCATGCGCTTGATGATGACGAGAGCAATGCGGTGGCCGAGTCCGGTGTTGGAGTAGGCTAGCGCGAGAATGAACGCTCCGAAGATGAGCCACACTGTCGAGTTGCTATAACCTGACAGTGCCCAGGTTAGAGCAGCGCTGGCCGGACGGAAGCCGGGCTCCGACAACTGTTGCGGACTGAACAGCGCAAAGCGTCCGAGCACTGCAACCACCGTCATGCCAATCAGGGCAATGGCGGCGCCGGGTAATGGTTCGAGAATCAGGCCGACGATTACACCAACAAAAATTGAAAAGAAGTACCACGCATGGGGAGCCAGACCCGAAGGCACAGGCAACAGTGCGAGGACGACAGCTATTGCGACGGGCGCCCACGCTTTCCACAGCGCAGTCTTATATAGAGGTTCAGGGCGTCGGCTTGGCGTTACGACAGTCCCGCTGGAAGGTGGAACCTGTACAACATTACTTATTGTTGTGTTTGAAACTCCCATTTCATTCCTCTTCGAAATTGATTTCAGTCCTCAATACCTGATGTCGAGCCAGCCGGTCCAATAGTTAATGCTCTTGCCCGGGGTGGACTGCTTCAGGAACTCGCCGGGAAAGAAGTGTCCGTACTCGGTGAACCAAGTGAGGTTGCGAGTCATGCGCCACCGCAGTTGGGCGGAGGCCTGCGACGCAATGAACCGAGCGTTGCTCTTCGAGCCTGGAACGATGACGGTATTACCCACGCTATACAGGCCGTCGCTCGTACTTTCACGCCAGAAGAAAGCCGGGTTGAACGTCAACGATACGGACTTCATTAGTTTTAGGTTTGCCGAAGGTTGCAAAGCGACCAAGTTGCGCCGGGCGAACAGCTCTGCGTAGCTGAAATACGGACCTTGTTCGTATATGGAGTTGAATGTGCCGACATTGCGGCTTGATGGGTTCTGATCACCGCTGAAAGCGACGGCTCGAAAGCCAAACCTAGGCCTCAGAGGAGCTTGTTCCAAACGATAGCCGTGTTCAGTCGAAATGGCCCAGGCTCGGATGTCGCCTGAACGGAACCAACCCCATTGAAACGTGAACTCGTCGTTGTAGTCCCAGTGCTCGGTGGTTCCCCACAATCGTGTTCCGATTGTCTCCCTCTGTTGTCGGCCCGTTCCTTTGCTGTCAAACGCACTCTTGTTGTCCAGTCCCATGTAGTACAGGTCGATATTTCCGCGCGGCAAGAATCTAAATGGGTGGACTGCATAGACGGCCCAAAAACTTCGGCTATGGTCGGGTGGATTGTCGAAATAGTCCTTATTCTCCAGTGTCGGTCTGACGGCAAGCATGTCAACAGTCCAATCGCCCTTTACCCAAGTAAGTCGCGCCCCATCGACGCTGCGCCGGATGTTGCGACCGTCACGAGTCGAAACGAGATTCTGTGATCCAAACGCAATCTCCTGCCGCCCAGCTCGCAACGTGAGGCTGTCGCGTCCCGACTTCAACAGGCCGAGATCGAAGAAACCCTGGTGGACATACATCTTTTCTTCATCCAGGCTCGGTCGCGACCCTCCGTTCCTGCCGTTGAGGAGACTGCTTGCGAGTTCGCCGAAGAGACGGAAACGTTCACCCAAATGAACGTCCGTGTGTAGGAAATAGCGCTGCATTTGATAAATATTTCCCGGAGGACGATCTGAAAAGTTTGGATTGCTGACATACTCCCCGCGTTCGCGAATCCAGAGCCCAAACGAGACGTAGTAGTTCTCCTTCTCCCGACTCAGTGGAATAAACTGGATCGAATCCAGAAAACTGGTCCGACAGTCAGGAGTCGCGAGATACTGCACCTGCTCGTCGTAAGTGGTTAGTGGGAGATTCTTCGGCCCATTGGGACAATCAGTTCCGTTGGCCTGCGCGACCTGTCCCCACGCCGAGGAACTCGCGAGGAGCGCTAATAGTGGAAGAAACCCAGCGCTTCTCCTTAGAGGACCTGGCGATAAGTTCAGAAGGGTAGACATCGTGGTTGCTTCCTCTCAGATTTCTGACAAAGACCGAGCGCTTCGTCTGTGAGGCTTCCTATAGTTCGTGAGCTCATTCAGCGGCCCGTGACGCGAATCAACATTTCCTGCCCACTACTGAGCGTGATCTTCTGATGTCCGTGGAATGCAGTAGTACCCAGCCCCCCCACACCGCCAATGACGGACCCGATCCCGGCCCCTTTGCCTCCGCCGAATATCCCGCCTAGCAATGCACCAGCGCCCGCTCCGATCGCTGTGTGCTCGATGCTCTTGCGGCCCCGACCACCTGATTCGATTGCTCCTTCCACATCGACCTCCTCGCCTGAAGGTGCGTGATAGAGTTCAACGATTTCGGCGTGAATCGGAGCACGTCGGCCGCCGGGCATAACCAGACGGTCGAAGCGAAGCACCATGCTGGTGTGCCCTTTGACCCTGCCCGACGTTTGAATCTCCGTGATATGACCGTACACTCGCGCATTTTGGTATTCCCCTTGGTCAAGGACAGTTGCACTGAAGGGATCGCCTACGCTCGAATCAACGCTGGTGAGAGTGTCGTCTAAGCGAATCCGAAGTGCGATGTCGTTAGGAACGACGAAGCTCGAAGTGGACGCAAGCAACGGAGAAGCTGCCATCAAGAGCACCGCGAGAAGAAAACAGGCCGGTGTTTTCTTGAAAGGGTTCTTCATCGAAGTTCTCCGTTCACATTTGGGTAGACCGGCGTCCACTGCGTTTCGAACACGCGACGACGCAGTTCGTCCTCAGTGAGCTTTGGAGCGACGCCGTCTTTTTGTGCCTGAATGCCTACCGCAACCGCAATATCTCTGGCGACCCGCCTGCTGTCTTTCAGGGAAGAAAGCAGGGACGCAGAAGGATCTTTGAGGGCGGGCGAATTCGCGGCAAGTGCGCGAGCTGCAGCCTGCATCATTGCGTCGGTGACCCGGCGAGCGCCGGAAGCGACAAGAGCAAGTCCTATTGCAGGAAAGATATGAACGTTATTGCATTGCGCGATGGTGATCTTCCTCCCATTGTGAGTGACAGGTGCAAACGGTGAACCCGATGCGACCAGGGCGCGTCCATCGGTCCAACGAATCAGATCCTCTGCTGTTGCTTCGGATTTTGAAGTGGGATTCGAAAGCGGAAAAATAATGGGCCGCTCGACCTTTCGCGCCATCTCGCGAACAATTGGCTCAGAAAAAGCACCACCAACCGTGGAGAAACCGATCAGGACTGTTGCATTGAGTTTTCCGATCACATCGGCCAGACCGATCTGCCCGTTGAAACTCCGGGGCCATCCGGCTACATTGATCTCCGGCTGGGCATAGACGCGCTGTTCCGGACTCAGGTCATTTCGGCCGGAATGTAAGAGGCCGTCTTTGTCAACGATCCAAAAGCGGCCGCGGGCTTCTTCTTCGCTTACTCCTTCGCTGATCATTGCCGTGCGTAGGCCATCAGCGACACCGATTCCACTCCCACCTGCCCCGAGCATTACGATCTGTTGCTCGTTCAAACTCTTTCCAGTCACGTCGACCGCGCCTAGAACAGCTCCCAGAACAACCGCCGCTGTTACCTGAATGTCATCGTTGAAAGTCAGTAACTGGTCCCGATAACGCTGGAGAATTGGTCGGGCATGTGGAGTTGCAAAGTCTTCCCACTGCAGGCATGTCTCAGGAAACTCCTGCTTCACCGCCTGAACGAACTGATCTACGAAGTCGAAATACGCCTGGCCGGTAATCCGTTCATGGCGCCAGCCGAGGTATTCAGGATCATTCAGTCGCTCCTTGTTATTAGTGCCTACATCTAGGACGATCGGTAAGGTTCGTTCCGGACGAACACCACCAATGGTCGTGTAGAGCGAGAGCTTGCCAATCGAGATGCCAAGCCCTCCCGCGCCTTGATCACCGATGCCAAGAATGCGTTCGCCATCGGTCACTACGATTACATCGACATCTTTATTGGGGCGATTCCGCAGCAGCTGCGGGATTGAGTCACGCAAAGGATATGGAATGAATAGTCCGCGAGGCCGGCGATAGATGTGGCTAAATTGTTCAATCGCTGTCGCAACCGTTGGCGTGTAAACCAGCGGCGTCATTTCTTCGATGTGATCAACCATGAGTCTGTAGAAGAGGACCTCGTTGGTGTCCTGCAGAGCACGCAAATAAATATGTCGCTCAAGATCGTTGTCTTTTTTCTGGAAAGCCTCGTAAGCACGGACGACTTGCTCATCAAGTGTTTCTACTTGTGGCGGAAGAAGCCCTTGCAGGCCAAACTCTGTGCGCTCTTCCTCAGTGAACGCGGTGCCTTTGTTCAGACCTTGCCGATTGAGGAGATCCATGCCACGAGGAATATTCAAAACATCTGACTGCTTGATTGGTAGTGTGGTACCCATTTCGTATATTTCCTTTCTTCTTTCCGTTTTGAGCGATTTGGAATTTGTTCAGCGAAGCAGATTGACCTTCGCCAGATCGATGAGTTCGTCACCGCGCCCGTTGAGAACTGCTCTCAGCATGAACAGGCTGAAGCCTTTTGCCTGCTCATAAGAGATTGTTGGAGGCATTGATAATTCCTGTCGTGCGACCAGTACCTCAACCAACGCGGGACCGTCATGTTTGAGAGCTTGCGAAATCGCGGGTTCTACCTGATCTGGGTTTTCGGCTCGCAGTCCAAGAAGTCCTGCTCCCTCGGCGATCTTGGTGAAATCCGGACTATGCAGGTCGGTTGCAAAATTGAGGAAGCCGTTCGCTTTCATCTCCAGTTCCACGAACGCCAGCGCATCGTTCTTGAAGACGATCACCTTTACTGGCAAGTCGTGTTGTTTCAGCGTGAGCACATCCCCCATAAGCATCGAGAAGCCACCGTCGCCTGACATGGAGATCACTTGGCGGCCGGGATGACTCGCCTGCACACCGATGGCCTGAGGCAATGCGTTAGCCATAGATCCATGGTTGAAGGAACCGAGCAGTCGACGTTTGCCGTTCATCGTGACGTAACGCGCTGCCCAGATGGTGGGCGTGCCCACGTCACAAGAGAAAACTGCGTCCTCGGCTGCGAGCTGGTTGAGCACACTGGCCACATACTGAGGATGGATTGGCCTTTTGTTGGAATTGCCAGTTGCCAGGTCATCCAAGCCTTTGCGCGCCTTGCGGTAGTGTTCGATCGCATCTTTGAGGTGCAGCTGGTATTGGTTCTGCTCGAGCTTCGGTAACAGGGCTCGCAGAGTGGTTTTCGTGTCTCCAACGAAGCCAAAGTCCAGTCTCGTCCGGCGTCCTAGTTGTTCCCCGCGAAGGTCGATTTGTACGATGGTCGCGTCTTTGGGAAAGAACTCCTGGTATGGAAAGTCCGTGCCGATCATCAACAAGACTTCGCTATTCATTATCGCGACGTAGCCGGATGAGAATCCGAGAAGCCCGGTCATGCCCACGTCAAAGGGATTGTCATACTCAATAAACTCCTTGCCGCGCAGGGCATGTACGATGGGAGCCTGCAGCTTGCTGGCTAATTCGATCAGTTCGTCATGAGCTCCCGCGCAACCCGCACCGCCTAAAATAGTGATCTTGTTCGACCTATTCAGGAGGCCCGCAAGCTGGTTGAGTTCTTCCTCAGAAGGACAAACGGTTGGCGTCGCTTCTTGAAAGCGTAGTCGCGGCCCATCCGCGAGAGCATGCTTTAGCGCGACATCGCCGGGAATGGCAATGACAGCAACACCGCGCTTCGAGATGGCAGTCTGCATGGCAATCTCGAGCACGCGTGGCATTTGCTCCGGATCCGACACCAGTTCGCAGTAATGGCTGCATTGCGCGAAGAGATGCTTCGGATCAGTCTCCTGAAAATATCCACTGCCAATTTCCCTACTCGGAATCTGTGCGGCTATGGCGAGGACTGGAACGCGGCTGCGCTGACAGTCGTAGAGGCCATTAATCAAATGCATGTTGCCGGGGCCACAACTTCCGGCACATACCGCCAACTTACCAGTGAGATGGGCCTCGGCGCCGGCGGCGAACGCCGCCGCCTCCTCGTGTCTTACACCAGTCCAGCTAATGTCCTGTCGAACGCGAATCGAATCTGTAATTCCGTTGAGCGAATCGCCTGGGACTCCATAGATCCTCTCGACACCTGCTTCAGCCAGAACGTCAACCAGCAACTCGGCCACTGTTTTTCTCGTCATATCCATCCTTCGTTGATAAGCGCTACCGAGCGTGTTCATGCAATTGCCGTGCCATAAATTCGCGGCCACAGACGACGCTTCATCTACATCGGGCCGCGGTTCGTTCCTGCAATTGCGTGACAACGCAGATGACACTTGACGCTAGAGCCACGGAGATGACACCGACCGGCTTGGCATGGGTTGTTCGCCACGGGAAGGTAACGATCGGGATTTCGTGAGTGTTGGCCTTCATCGCGGTTGCGACACAGGAAATACGAGTGCCTGTCGCTTTGATAGCACGCTTGCTCCCCACTCAATTGAATTGGGCAATAACAATTGTGGCGCACGTTGTCTCCTGGAGTTGCTCTATGTATCTACCGCATCGCTCAGGAAGCACTCGGCGATGCCGCCAAATACGCGGAAGCAAAGGAAGTGGAGGTTCTACTTACGCGGTCAGACGGTCGCGTTTCGCTTTCCGTGTCCGATGATGGCGTTGGTTGCACCCGTGAACAGGTAGGAAATTTGGGTGGCCTGGGGCTGATCAATATGCGAGAACGCGTGATCCAGCTGAATGGGAGATTTGAGTTCCATAGCGAACCAGGGCGCGGGGCCACACTGAGAGTGACGGTTCCTTTTCGAGCGGACTCTTAAGTTTCTATACAAATCGTCTTGATAAGCCGGCGCTCGATTCAATCTTCTCATTGGGTCCAAGGCCGTTCTGCTGGCCAGGCTCACCTGCAAGCGCGAGCGAGGATGTCGAATCGGCATGCACTTCCTCTCGTTCTGCCTCGCTGTCGCGCCTAATCAAACGGGTGACAATCGCAAATAGAAAACTTGCAGGAGGCCACACATCAGTACGCCAACGAGACTTTCTATCGGGCACAGCGTTCGCCGAGTTCGAGGGAGAACAAGGTCCGAGGCACCGACTGTCGAATAACTGGCTGCGGAGAAGTAGATAGCCGATTCCCAAGTGGCAAAACAATTCCAGCGATAGAAACAAGCCCACGGCAGAATGGTCAGCATATGCAAGCAAACAACCAGGCTCGTGAGCCGGATTACCAGCACAGCGGAACGCAGCGTTCCAAATCGGTGAATCCCCCTGGATAGGTGAGCCTTGGCCCACTGGATGAGAGCAGCCATCCCCGCGCTTTGCAATATAAGCGTGAGAGTTACCAGAACGAGAACGGCAGAGGTTTGGTGGACGACAACCATAGACTCCTGTTAGCTACGATTTATTTGAAGCCCATACTCTGCGTTAGTGGGACAAGGTACCGCGGCAGTTGCCGATTCCACCAAATCTAATGTGACAATATCCCGCGCCGGTCTTGCGAGGTCTTCGCCACGACCGCCGGTGGGCAAGACTTCAGTCTTGCCGCAAGCGCCTCAAGGCGCGCAGGGCCTTTCTCTGTGCTTTATGCGGGCTTATGATCAGTAGCGAGACCGCCGAAGTGATCGCCATAACAAAAATCATTACATGCGCCATATCTTCCTACCGAGTGTGTGATGGATGGCTCGCCTAATAGGATTTGGATCGCAAATTTGCTGGAAACAGCGCTGTGCGCAGGGTCAATCTGGCACGCCAGAGCCTTGCCTTGACCGCGGGAACAGAGATGCCGAGAGCTTGTGCGATCTCTCTAGTGGAATATCCTCTTGCTTGCCGAAGCTCGACGACTTCCTTTAATACCTGCGGCAACCGGAGAATTGCATCTCTCAGCAACTCCTCCCTCTCTTTCCACGCCAATCGGCTTTCAGGGTTCTCTGCAGGAGACTTTACTCGTAGTTGTCGGCAGAATCGTCGATACCTTCGAACGGAATTTCGTAGCAACCACGCTTCTTACGTAAGGTCGTGAGCGCCGAGTTGATCGCGATCCGTGTTAACCAAGTGGAAAAACTAGATTTTCCCTGGAAGTCCTTCAGATGAGAGAAAGCCCTCAGCGTTGCTTCCTGGAGCGCGTCTTCAGCATCATGCCAATTCCTGGTGATGTGATAGAACGTCCGCAAGAGCCTGGTGGAGTGGAGTTTGCTCAGCTCGACGAGCATCGCTGTCTCCCAACTTTGCCATTGAAACCAGCGCTGCCTCGCTCTTCTCTGTTGGGCCGTCTTCAATAGCGGCGGCCTTGTTTACCGCTGACATCATTGAATTCATGATTCGGCTTTCCGAAATACCAGCGAGTGCGCCTCGTATTGGTTAAACATATCTATCGCCCATCCAACCTGGGACGCAGAGCTGTAGCGACTATGCCCTCAGCTCCGTCTGGTCGCGCTCCCGCTCGGAGTCGGAGCCTCTGTCATCGAGGTGCAACACGTCCTTCCGATCCGGCTCAACATCCGCCCCGACCACGCTTGCCAAAGCGAAAACCGCGCCGAACTTATCGGCGAGGTTGTGTCCCCGAAAGAGCGCGGCCGCTTTCAAGGATGGCATCAGCGAAGACGCCATCGCGCAGATGAACGAGCCAACCAGAAACAGGCCAAGGGCACATAGCAACATCCGTCGCCTGCCAAAGGCGTCACCGAGACGGCCATAGATGGGAGCCGCTACTGTTGCCGCCAAGAGATAGCCGGTGACGACCCACGTCGTCAGAGCGAGGCCACCAAACGAGCGGGCGATGACCGGCAAAGCCGCTGCAACGATGGTCTGGTCAATGCTTCCCAGGAACATTGCAGGGGCTACGGAGAAGAAAGCGGCTCGGAACCTGCTGCGCAGGTCGACCGCCGTCTCTCCGCCATTGGTAATGGGCGCTGGTTGACTGTCCATTGGCAGGCTCCATTAGGCTGGATGGATTATTTCGCGTGCATAGACGAGGCCCACGCCGCGTTACCTCCAACTGCATCTCGCGCAAGCACACAAGCAACTGAAAGGCCGTCAGCGTGGTGCCCGCATCTCTGGTAGGCAAGGCTGAGCGCAGGACAAAGAGTTGGCAAATTAACAGTGTCATATGCGTGACATGTCGGAATGCCGCCATTTCAGGCATGTTTGTGTAAGTCGCCCCACTGACCGAACTGATCGGTTGGCTAGCCCTTGCTGCTGGTTCGCCGAGCTGCATGCTGATGGTTTGACACCCTCCCTATGCGGGGACGCCCGGGCGACATTCTTGGTCCATCGAAATTAGGCGCTCGCAGGCTGTTTCGTTATTCGAATGGCCCTTGCCTTGCAATAGCACGAGGAAAGCCTCAGAGGTGGCGGATCATGTCATTAGACGAACAAGTGTTGGCGATCGCGTTTTTTGCCGTAGCGTTGAAACTCCTTGTTTGGTCCAGGGAGGAGGACGCTCCGGCATCCTACTATTCACAGCAGGAACCGTCACCCTCCTGCTTGTCTTCACCGTCGGGGGACATGAGCTTGCCTGGAAGTCAGTCGAGTTAATTATGCTGCTCATCCTTTCGGTGCTCTGTTTCCTGTTCTTCTGCCGCATTGAACATCGCAGTCTTGATCCGCTTCTACCCCCACATCTGTTGGAAAAGCCTATCGTCTGGCGTTCCGCCTTGGCCGTGCTCCTCTTTGCAGCGGTACTGTTTGGACTCATTGTGCAGCTACCGCTCTTCCTCCAGGTGGAGTTTGGTGTCGGCACAACTGCTTCTGGCCTCCTGCTCATTCCACTCACAGTCGCTCAAGTCGTCATTTCGACAGCTACCGGACTCAGGATCTCCTCGACAGGAAAGCCAAGGAATTCCATGCTCTTCGGGTTAGCCGGGGTCAGTCTATTGCTCTTTGCTCTTGTGCCAATGCTCCATCATGGGCCTTTCCTTGTGGCTCTTCTGACGTTATTTGTCGGCGCGGGACTCGGCTCGACCATGCCAGCCGCTCAGACCATGGTTCAATGGGCTGCAGGAAATCAGAAGTTAGGTGAGGCCACAGCCATACTCTCCTTTTCGCGAAGTGTCGGCGGGGTGCTCGGCACCGCCATCACTTCGGCAGTGCTTGTGGCCGCACAGCCCTCCCAGACTCGCACCTCGCCATCGCCGCATTCGCCTGGATTTGGATGGATGTTTTTCGCCCTCGGAATTTTGGCATTGGCAGCAGCTCTCACGACGGCTACCTTGCCAAACGTCGATCTGACCAACAAGTCCACCTAGATCGCTTCAATGCGGCAGACGGCCAGCGACCCGGAGCGCTCCCTTGTCGCCTTCAATGATGGCATGACGAGCGAAGATCAGTCCCGGTAGCCCAGAGCGCATCAGTGCTGGCAGCGGATAGTGCTTGGGAGAACCGGGTTTCCATCGCCCAGTCCCGCTTGCTGTCCCTAACCAGAGATTGTTCTGATTGTCCTCGTATCTGGCGCTCGATAAGGTGCGCATGGCTGTAGTGGGAAAGGGCTGTGCTGTATTGCAAAGCGGCAAGGTGCAGGTAAGCGGTTTCGGGGCCTGGCTACCTGGGCGTTCGTATACCTCCAGTTCTGGCGACATCGAGCCTCGTTTGAGTGTCTTCCTGCAGTGGGTTTGGACATATTTCACCGGCCAGAGAGGTTCCGAACTCATCGTGAATCACCATGGACAACAACCGGTGGAGGCTGCGGAAGAGGTCTCTAGCAAACTAGCGGCGGCTAACTCGGAGCGCGCAATCCACGCCAGGCCGGCGGGCATATACAACTAGAAAGAATATTTGGTTTCTTCGATCACCGTTGCGCCGGCCTTCATCTATTCAGGTGTGCGGCCCATGGCGCAGCCCCATATTCACGTCCTGCCACGACTGGCGTCTGGTTTACGCCCCCATGGCCGAATTACATTGGCTTCTCCATCCATACGACCTCATGCCCCGCGTTAGGCGAAGCCACTGTGCAGCCAGTAGTAAGCCCCAAAAACGCGGCAGCGAGTAAACCGACCCAGCACGTCTCTCATGCTCATAACCATTCCATTCAGCGCAGCCCATGTCTCCGCTGCCGGTTGCATTCTTAATCACGGGAGTTAACGATATAAGTCCCTAATTGGACGTGCGCACAGAGAGAGACAAAGCTGCAGAGCACACCGCGGAGATTGCGGTCGCAAGCCACAGGGCCGCCGAGGTCGAATAATGTATGACAACTGCACCCAACGCCGCACCCAGAAACATTGCGGCGACCGACTCAAGTCTTCTCGCCAATCTCGGGTTGTTGCCGTTCGCGAGCGAAGAGTCCGCGCCGATGCCCGTGATCGTTAGTGTCAGGACCGTTGTCGTCAGATCCGGGATAGCGAGTTTCCGGACAGCGGCATTCCGTGTGCCCATCGCGAGCGCCGTCAAGGCGATCAGAGCAAACGGTTGAAAAGAATCTTCGAGCAGATCGGCTCGGTATCCGATGCCGCAAAACGACGCAGCAAACAGAAAAACCACCTCCAGGAGGAACGCTTGTGCCGCAAATCGAATCTGTGAATCGGCACTCGCCCGCGCCATGACCCGTCCGCCGAGTATCGCTCCTACAAGAAAACCCAAGAGTGCCGTTAACGAGCGCGCGATAGACAGTCCGGATACGTGCGACGTTGCGAACGCGAGAAGCACGATATTCCCCGTCATGTTCGCAGTGAAGACGCGCCCCAGCGACAGAAAACTGACGGCGTCCACTAGGCCGGTGACCGCCGTCATTCCAAGAAGCGCGTACGGTATGATTTTTTCAGTGGTTGGACTCGTCACCATGAACAACTAACCTCCTTCTCAAGACGGCTGTGCCGTTCCATGATCACCCCCTAGAACTTATAGCCGGCCCACAATGCCCAGTAATTGAGGTTGCGGCCTGGTTGACTCTCCTTAACGAATTTCCCCGCGTAAAAAATTCCGTAGTCGGCTTGAAACCAGAGGTGACGATTCGCTTGCCAGCGCACCTCCGTGCCTGGACGATTCCCGACGAAACGGGCATTGCTCTTTCCCGCGGGAATAATCAGAGATCCCGGCACGGAATAGACACCGTCGCGCAAACTCTCCCGCCACTGCAATATCCAATCAACGGAGGCAGTCACACTGTGCGGCAACGCCAGTTCAACATGAGGGTGTACATCGATAAAGTTGATGGGGCCCGGACCGGCGGTGGCGATGACGCCAAAGTAGTTGCCCTTCGGAAACAAGGGATTGAACGTACCCAGAGTATTTGTCCTGGGATCGTCGCCACTGGAGATGTCGGCCTTGGCGCTGAATCGTGGTTTCAGCGGAACCGTTGGAAACCGGTAACCGGTTTCCGATGCTACAGACCATGCGCGGATATTTGCGGATCCGAACCTTCCGAACTGCCAAAGCCCTTCATAGTCGAAGTCCCACCCAGGGTTTGTTTGAGCAATGGGACGAGAGAGACGCGCACCTATGCTGTGCCGCGCCTCTTGGCCGACACCTCGGTTAAATGCGGCTGTTTTTCGGTCGAGGCCAAGGTAGTAAGTATCCAGAGTGAGGCCCTTCTTGAGAGGTCGGACGCCGTACACACCCCAAAATCCGACCGCATGATTGGGGGCGTTATCAAAGAAACCCGGCTTGTCCAAGTTTGGTCGCACGGCGAAGCTGTCAATCTGCCAAGGGCCGATGCCGGTCTTTACCTTGAATCCGTCAAAACTCAAACGGACATTTGGGCCCTCCCGCACATCGATGAGGCGACCAGAGCCGTATTCCATCTCCTGTCTGCCGGCCCTGAACTTGATCCATTTCCGCTCATCTCCCGTTCCAACTTCGAGGAATGCGGCCTGGAAATCCAGTTTCTTTTCGTCGATCGGCCTCGGGCCACCGATGCGGTAAGAATTCAAACCGCTTTTTAGCTCCACGAACGAGCGGACGTGCTTGCCGTAGTGAACGTCAAAATAATACATGTACCGTTCGTTGAAATAACCGTTCATGAACGGCTGTTGGCCCCAGTTGTCGTTTCCAATCTGCTCCCAAATCTCGCGAGCTTCGCCGCCCATGGATAGGAACCAGTCATTCCGGCCTGATCGCAGAGGAATGTATTTGATGGGATCCCAAGAATCCTGTCGTCTCCCCGGATCGGCGAGAAAACTCCAGTCGTCGTCCTCGCGAAGCAAGTGATACGTTCGTGCTGGGGTCGGGGGTTCAGCAATCGGAATCGATTGGCCTTGCGAGAGCAGCGAACTCACAAAAGACATGACAATCAATATCACGACAGTTCGCATCTGTGTCTTCCTTGTCATACCCGGTGTGCGGCGCTGCTTCTTCCATCGCATCATCTGTCGTGTGTCCTATTTCTTCGTGACTGAGTGGATCTCAGCGATGTATCCTCCCGGAAACCTGACAACAACAGCATCTCGCTGGTCGGTCTTGTACGGAGGAACAAGGACATCCACGCCAGCCGCTTTGGCCTTGGTAAGCGTCTCCGCAAGATTCGTCACCTCATATCCCGTCATTTCCCAGCCGTAGGGATATGGAAGGTGACCGTCAGTAACGAACGCAGTCAACTTCCCGAACTTCGATTCGATTCTCACTCGCCGGTAGGTTTCCGCAGGCCTTCCGATTTCAACGCCTGGCGCTCGCGGTTCATCCGAGACAATGCTTCCGTTGGAGAACGCAAGAAAGCTGCGCACGAAGACATCCACCCTGTCCGGTGACAGATAGACCCGATTCTCCGGGATTGTGAGGAGCGGGGTATAGGACGGCACAGTGGTATGCCAATACAATTGCGTGTTCACACCGCCGGGCCATTGAATAATCGCGTCTCGACCGATCGGATCGTTGAAGGGAGCGACGAACACGTCCGCGCCAGATGCCTTCGCGGCGCGGACCGCTTCATCCATGTCCGTGACCAGATAGCCTGTACGCTCCAGGCCGAATGGATACGGGATGGGCGTCTTGAAGCCGAACACGGACACCGTTCCCACTGGCGTCAGGACCAGCTGCGACATCGTGCTGCTCTGGGTCGGAGTTACTGTGAAAACTCCCTGCTTGGCCGCTGTTCCGCCAAATGTCCCAAGCAAGCTCGCGACGAAGCGATCAAAATCTTCGGGAGCCACGTAGACATGTGTTGTGTCGTACTGCGGTCCGACAGCCACGCTTACGGTTCCGGCTGTCTGCGCAGTCTGGGCGAAAGCACCGACGTGCGGAGATCCAACGACTACACCGAGCGTCAGAACTAGCGAAACGCACGTTCCAAGAATAGTTTTGTTGATGCGCATTCATCTTCTCCTAAATTCACAATCAATTACTTCACTCGACAACGAACTCGGGCGATGACACTGCTAAGGCGTTTCGCCCGGATTTCGCCGATCGTAGCGCTCGCCGACAAGGCAGACGGCCGCAGCACGCGGAATATCGACCTTCTTTGTTTGAATCCATATCCCCAGCTGTTCGCCAAGCACCATTCCTAACAGGCCGAGTAACGCTACGATAGGCGGCGCTGGACTCTTGACTCGGATGAGCCCGTAGAGGGCACCCACTCCGAGACCTACGACGAAAGATAAAAACAACACCTTCATTTCGATCCCTCCAGCCACGTGTGAATCAGAATGCAAAACAGTCGCAACCCAGCTCCCAAAGGCCGTGATCACCCAGCACTTGGAGGTGCGATTTAGTCCGGCCAGTTGCGGAGGTCTCAATATGCGAACAGGAAGCGGAATGGGACGCGCCAACACCCTCGCGCTGTCCTCTCGCATAGCCACCATACTCTTTGACAGGAGACCAGCTTGGACTCACCGGTAGTGCCGGAGGCGCGAGTTTCGAGAATTCTTCGGTGGCATAAACGATCTTCCCGCCGACAATCGTGAGCACGGATTCGAGCTGCTTGATCTCCTCATCCGGAATCGAGAAATAATCCGCGGAAAGAACGGCCAAGTCCGCCAGTTGCCCAGGAGCAAGCGCTCCCTTCTTACCATCTTCTGTTGAAAACCAACTGCTGCCTATTGTGTAGAGCTTGAGTGCTTCCGCCCGATCGAGCCGATTCTCTTCCGGATACAGACCAAGACCGCCGATGGTCTTGCCAGTTATAAGCCAATACAGGGAAAGGTACGGGTTGTAGCTTGAGACACGCGTCGCGTCCGTACCCGCCCCAACCGGAATACCCATCTCGAGCATTCTCCGAATTGGTGGTGTGCGTTTGGCTTGCTGCGCCCCGTATCGCTCGACAAAGTACTCACCTTGGAAGGCCATGCGATTCTGCACCGCGATTCCGCCGCCCAGCGCCTTCACGCGTTCGATATTGCGATCGCTGATGGTTTCGCAGTGATCGAAGAACCAGTGCAGGCCATCAAACGGAATCTCTCGATTCACTTCTTCATAAACATTCAATGCTCGCTCGATCGTCTCGTTGTATGTCGTATGTATGCGAAATGGCCAGCGATTCTCTACAAGGTGTTTGATGACGGCTTTCAGCTCGCTTTCCATCATGGGGAGCATGTCCGGCCGTGGTACAAGAAAGTCCTCGAAATCTGCGGCGGAAAAAACGAGCATTTCCCCTGCGCCATTGACGCGATACAAATCATCGCCCTCCCCGGCTTTTGTCATTTTGGTCCAGCTCTGGAAGTCGGCCAGTTCTTGTTTCGGTTTCTGCGGGAATAGGTTGTAGGCAAGCCGGACGGACAGTTCTCCATTGCGGTGTAGTTCGTTCACAACGCCGTAGTCGTCGGGATAGTTCTGAAAACCGCCGCCCGCATCGATCACACTCGTGATTCCAAATCGGTTCAGTTCCCGGAAGAACAGCCGTGAAGAATTGAGCTGGTCCTCGCGCGACAGTTTTGGACCCTTGGCGAGAGTGGAGTAGAGAATGTTTGCATTCGGTTTCGCGATAAGAAGACCCGTGGGATTCCCGTGACGGTCGCGCTGAACTTCGCCGGCCGGAAAATCCGGCGCATTCTTGTCATAGCCCACCGCACGGAGCGCCGCTCCGTTCAACAGTGCCCGGTCGTACAAATGCATAATAAACACAGGTGTGTCCGGTGCAACTGCGTTGATCTCATCCAGAGTTGGCATGCGGCGTTCAGCGAATTGAAACTCCGTCCATCCGCCGATAACTCGGACCCACTGCGGAGCGGGCGTCCGCTCCGCTTGATCCTTCAGCATGCGCAGAGCGTCGGAGAGCGAAGGTACGCCGTCCCAGCGCAACTCCATGTTGTAGTTCAATCCGCCGCGTATCGGATGCATGTGCGAATCATTTAGTCCGGGAATGACTGTGCGCCCCTGACCATCGATGACGCTGGTTTCTGGCCCGCGAAGACGCAGAATCTCTTCATTTCCACCGGTGGCAATCACCTTTCCATCAGAAATAGCGATCGCCTCGACAAACGAGGGTACCCCATTGGTGGCGATTTTGGCGTTGTGCAATATGATTTCAGTAGACACACGAATCTCCTTCTTCGTTTTCCAACGATTTTGAGAAGGACGGAAGCAAGCTTCCGCCCTCCGTTCTTTACTTGTGAGCTACGGCAGCAGTGGGAATGGCGTATTCGGGGAACTTCGTGGCTGGAGCGCCGTGTACCATTGTGTACACGTACTCGACTCCGATCCCATAAGCTCCGTAATGGTTCTTCACAATGTCCATCACGGCATCGTAAGTTTCCTTGTGAGCCCAGTCGCGCTGCCATTCCAGCATGGTTGAAAGTGATGTGACGGGTTTCGCTCCCGCCTGGATTACTCGCTTCATAGCGTTGTCATGAGCGAGTTGACTCACGTCACCGCAGCAATCTTCGACCACGTAGATTTCATAGCCGTCATTGAGTGCCTGTACCGTGGGAAGCGCCACGCAAGTCTCGGTCCACAGCCCAGCCAGCACGATTTTTTTGCGTCCTGTCTTTTCAATGGCCGCTACGAAGTTCTTGTCGTCCCAGGAGTTCATCGATGAACGCTCTATAGGCTCCTGGCCCGGGAATACAGCTCGGAGTTGAGGCCACATGTTGCCGCTAAAGGCCTTCGTTTCCACCGTGGTGAGCACCACAGGCACATCAAACAGTCGGGAAGCTTTCGCAAAAGCGACGACGTTGTTAATGATTGTTTGTCGGTCAAAATTCGATGTTCCAAAAAGCATCTGGGGCTGATGGTCAATCAACGCAACAACACAGTTGTCTGGGGTCAGAAGCCCCTTCTCGCTAAGCTTGGGACGATTTCCGTTTGATGAATAGCTCATGCATTTCTCCTTCTTGTACTGGCAATACCAGCGGTTCTAAGTTGATCGCGAGGATCGCGACCGGAGCGAGAGTTGCGGCGTGGTTAGTCCGGCAAGGTTTCTTCGCAGCTGGTCGCGCGATAGCTTGCGAATCCAACGTGCCGAAAGTTAACGCTGCACCTTCGCTCACGAACATTGCGTATGCACGAGGAGGGCCAAAATGGAACGGTCGCTCTCAATGCGCAACTCTCGCGAGATACGAGGGTGTGAAGCCGAAGTTCGCCGTGAGTAAAGCGTCAAAGAAGTGTCATGTCATAAGTCGCGTTATGAAAATGACGCCTGACACTACACCTTGGGTCGGCTTCACGAGAAGGAAACAACAATACGTTCAGGTGCACCGCAGCTGATGGCAAGTGAATCGCGATGGCAGATGAATTGCTTAGTTACACGGCGACGAGGCAATGAACAACAATAAACCGCCAGCCAGAAGTTCATGCGGAAATGCCGTGGATAGCATAGTGAGCATGACCTCCTCTTCGGCGCACGCCTGATAAACGACTGGCAATCGAACTGAGAGTCTGAAAGTCGAGGGAACTGATGAATACAAGTAACGTGTTGCGTCGAGCATACGGTGTGACAACAGCACTCATAGGAGTGCTCTTCTTCTTCATTATTGTTGGAGTGTTCGGCTTGCCATTGGCGATTGCTGGGCTGGCCGTATTCGTACTCGGTGCTTTTGTTGTCTGCCGCGTATTCCCAACCGAGGGGGCAAGATTATGAAACTCGATCCTTCCATTCTCGCCAGAATTCAATTTGCCTTTACGGTGAGCTTTCACATTATTTTCCCGACCATGTCAATCGGGCTTGCTTCCTTCTTAGCAGTGATCGAAGCGCTCTGGCTGAAAACCAAGAACCCCACATACCTCCAGATCTATCGGTTTTGGCTCAACATTTTCGCTATGGGCTTCGGGATTGGTGTTGTCACCGGAATTGTGCTTTCGTTCGAGTTTGGTCTCGGATTCGCTCGCTTCGCACAGATGGCTGGACCGGCCATTGGTCCCTTGATCGCACTAGAGGTTTTGACCGCCTTCTTCCTAGAGGCAGGCTTTTTGGGAATCATGCTCTATGGTTTTCATCGCGTCGGCCCGAAGCTGCACTTTTTCGCAACTTGCATGGTTGCGGTCGGTACGCTTCTCTCGGCTTCGTGGATTCTTTCCGCCAACAGTTGGATGCAGACACCGGCTGGAGTCGCAATTCATGATGGCCAATTGACCGTCGTGAACTGGCTTCACGTGTTGATGAACCCGTCCTGGCCCTACCGACTACCTCACATGTTGACAGCCGCCTACCTAACGGCATCATTCATGGTCGCTGGAGTAGGTGCTTGGTATCTGCTGCGGGGCAAGCACCAGGATTTTGCGCGGAGGACTGTCGCTCTGGGAACCGCTTTCGCGACAGTGTTGATAGCCGGACAGGTTTTCATCGGAGACATGGTCTACGGCACGATGCTCAAGTACCAACCGTCAAAAATGCAGGCGGCCGAGGGCTTCTGGGAAAAGCAATCGCAGTCGCCCGCACCATATTATTGGTTCATAGTTCCGGACCAGAAGGGTCAGCGAAATAGGTTCGCGCTGGGAACACCCTATCTCGGAAGTATTTGGCTTACCCACAGCCTCAACGGACGGGTCGAAGGTCTGAAGAATACACCACGCGAGCTCCAACCCAGAATGGCAATGGTGTTCTATGCATTTCGAATCATGTACTGTCTGGCGATGCTCATGTTTGCCGTGGGAGTTGCTTCACTTTGGTTGCGATTCCGCGGGACGCTCTTCAATTCCCGATGGTTTCTTTGGATGCTGGTCTTCATGACTCCATCCGGAATTATTGCGACATTGGCGGGGTGGTATGTTGCAGAGACTGGACGTCAACCATGGGTCATCTATGGCATCCTGAAAACTGTCGACGCAGTATCTCCTGTCCCTTCGCAAGCTCTCTTGTCGACTCTGATCGCGTTCGTCTGCGTTTACGCCGTCTTCCTAACTGCCTTCCTGATCTTTACATTCCGGATTATTCGCCGTGGTCCTGTGGAAGCTCCTGTTTACGCAGAGGCGTCTGGTTCTATAAAGAACGCATTCCGGCCGCACGTACTAGACAATCCGAAACGATTGACGGATAACCAGTTCTCGTAAAGGAGTAGAAAGAAATGGATCTCCCACTGCTGTCGGCTTCCTTCCTGGCGTTTACACTTACCCTTTACGTGATCCTGGACGGCTTTGATTTGGGAGTAGGGATCTTGCTCCTATTCCAGCCGGCGAAGGCGGCTCGTGACCATATGGTGGACTCGATTACACCAACCTGGGATGGTAACGAGACTTGGATCATCATGGCCGGCGTAACACTGCTGGCTGCATTTCCGATTGCATATTCGATTTTATTGCCAGCCTTCTATCTTCCGGTGATACTCATGCTGCTTGCGTTGGGGTTTCGAGGCGTCTCATTCGAGTTCCGGGCGCAGTCAAAACAGCATCGTCGGGAGTGGGACGTTGCGTTCGGAGTGGGCTCGCTAGTTGCTGCGCTGATGCAGGGACTCATTTTGGGTGGCCTCATGCAGGGGGTGACCGTCCAGAATCGGCATTTCGCAGGAAGTGTTCTAGATATCTTTCGTCCTCTACCCATAATCAGTGGCATCACTCTTCTGTTCGGCTATGCCGTACTTGGAACGGGATGGCTCAAACTGAAATCAAATGTATCGCTGCAATATTTTGCGAGTCGCTCCCTTCGTGTTTCTGCACCGGCCTTTGCCGTTTTCTTCGGCATAGCTTGCATCTATGCGGTTAGGATCCAACCAGGCATTCGTGCGCAGTGGGCATCACATGGGACCACTCTTGCGTGCCTCATTGGTTTATTTGCAATTGCGGCAGGAACGTTAACGGCACTCCCCGAAAAGAGTAGGTCCGCACTGCCGTTCTTCCTTGGCCTATTGCTCTTTGTTGTTGGTATCTCCGGAACAGCTCTTATTGTATTTCCAGAGATTGTGCCGTTCAGAGTGTCACTTTGGGATGCAGCATCATCCTCCACCAGCCAACGATTGGTGATGATCGGCGCCGCTTGCGTCACTCCGGTAGTGCTCGCGTATTCCGCATTTGCTTATTGGATTTTCCGGGGCAAAACACCTGAAAATGGATGGGAAGCATGAAGACTCAGCGGCGCCAAATTCTATGGTTCTGTGCAATCTATGGATTGTCCCTAGGGACTTTCGCTCTTTTCGCGATGCTCGTCCGAATCGTACTGAGATGGACAACTTGAATGATTGCTAGTCTCCTGAGTCATAAATAGATTGCATATAGATGATATGCGTTTTATGTTGAGGTATGGAGCCTCGTCGTGGACGACCGAAGAAGCATGAGCTGGTGGTGAACAACGCGCAGCGGG
>Ga0193743_1000285_pt1 | contig 39946 bp, 54 predicted proteins | sample L2c2metaG_FD_143038 | JGI IMG/M metagenome (GOLD analysis project Ga0193743, IMG submission 143038) | Soil microbial communities from a riparian zone of the East river system, Colorado, United States - L2c2 | ecosystem: Environmental > Terrestrial > Soil > Riparian zone | place: USA: East River... | reverse complement strand
AGTGTAGGAGGAGGAAAAAGGAGTTATGTAATAAGGAAGTAAATTAAATCCAGACGCGCAATCAAATCACCAGTCCTGAGGATTATGCATTTATGATTCGGCGTGAACGTCGCCCCAAGAAAACATGCATGCATGCAGCTCTAGAGCGCTGATTACTCAGAGGTCTGTGCTCGGCATCCCACACATCGATGCGTTACGCGTATGCTGCCGCATCGCCGAGTTGCCGCCGAGGTTAATCCATTGACGGATGGGAGTCGGAGCCAGTCGTATAGGGAGCTTGAAATAAGAAGATGGTTGGTTCTGTCTGTGAGATATATTCCCCTTCCCAGTGATAAGTATACTATACCTACAAACCCAGATCGTCCTTGTCCTTCAAATAAATTTTGGGAGATTTTGAATTTTTGTTATTTAATTTATTACATAATCGTCCTCGTTATGTGATTACATAGCACGCCGAGATTTTGAATTTCTGCTTTCCCAATTCCAACCCCCATGCTTTCTCGTTCAATCAAGAGGGTGTCGTTGCTAAGGTCTCGCACCCTCGCCGTCTCTGCATTTCGCAGCTTTGCGACTCCTTCAAATGACGGCAAAGGAAAGGGAAAGGAAAGCGACAAAGACTTACAGAAACCCACCAAACCGGAGTTACCCAAGGCTCTCGAAGGCTTTTTCCAGCAATACCAACAGTCACAACGGAAGCAACAGGAGTCTTCACCACAAGACAATGACAAAGACCCAGATAGGAGGAGGCGCAACAATAACGAACCTCCACCCAATAACAATGGCTTTTCGAACACTCAACTTGCTTGGGTGGTCGCATCTGCAACAGCATACCTTGCTTGGTCAAGTTCAACTTCGGCCCATTCTAAAGAGATAACTTGGCAGGAGTTTCGAACGGCTTTTCTTGACAAGGGTCTTGTCGACAGCTTAATCGTCGTCAATAAGCATCAAGTCCGTGTCAAGCTTCATTCCAATGCCACGGGCATAATGCATCCAGGCAACATCGCTGGCGGCGAATACTACTTCTCAATAGGCAGCGTAGAAGCGTTTGAGAGAAAGCTGGATAATGCACAAGACGAACTCGACATCCCCAATGGAGAACGCATCCCGGTTTCCTACCTAGATGAGATTTCCTCCGTTGGCGCTTTACTCAACTTTGCTCCTACACTTCTTCTCATCGGTGTGCTTTATTGGATTTCAAGGCGTGGTTCAGGTAGCTCAGGGGGTGGCATATTCAGCATCGGCAAAAGTCGTGCAAAACTCTTTAACAAGGATACCGACGTGAAAGTCAAGTTCAAGGACGTTGCAGGCATGGACGAGGCAAAGGAGGAAATTATGGAGTTCGTCAAATTTTTGAAGGAGCCTGCGAAGTATGAAAGGCTCGGTGCCAAGATTCCTCGCGGAGCCATTCTCTCTGGCCCACCTGGGACAGGAAAGACCCTGTTGGCCAAGGCGACCGCAGGTGAAGCATCCGTCCCTTTCCTCTCTGTGTCGGGTTCAGAATTTGTGGAGATGTTCGTTGGTGTCGGGTCATCCCGTGTCCGTGATCTTTTCGCCTCGGCAAAGAAGAACGCACCCTGCATCATCTTTGTTGATGAAATCGATGCAATCGGGAAATCAAGAGGCAAGGGAGGCTCCTTCGGTGGAAATGATGAACGAGAGTCGACGTTGAATCAGCTTCTCGTCGAGATGGATGGTTTCGGCACCAACGAACACATCGTGGTTCTTGCAGGGACAAATAGACCTGACGTCCTGGATCCTGCTCTCATGCGTCCGGGGCGCTTCGACAGACATATCACCATAGACCGCCCCGATGTTTCAGGCAGAAAGGGCATTTACCTTGTCCATCTTGGACCCCTTCGTCTCGAAGAATCGCTCAAGAAGGACATTTCTGCTTTTGCCCAGAAGTTGGCTGTTCTCACTCCCGGCTTCTCCGGTGCTGATATTGCCAATGTCTGCAATGAAGCGGCTCTTCATGCGGCACGAAAGGGCTCAGAATATGTGGGCTCTATCGACTTCGACACTGCCATCGAGCGTGTCATTGTCGGTTTGGAGAAAAAAAGCAGAGTGTTGAGCCCGGAGGAAAAAAAGACGGTCGCTTATCACGAAGCGGGGCATGCCATCTGTGGCTGGTTCTTGGAGCATGCAGACCCTCTGCTCAAAGTCAGCATCATTCCCAGAGGGGCTGGCGCATTAGGCTATGCTCAAGTACGTCAAAATAATTTTTTCAATGTCCAGTTCATTGACTTGTTGTGGCCAGTATCTACCGCCTGATCGATATCTCCTCTCTACCCCACAAATGACGGACCGAATTTGTATGACTTTAGGTGGACGTGTTTCTGAAGAAATTTTCTTCGGTTCAGAGAATATCACTACTGGTGCTCAGGATGATCTCCAAAAAATCACCCGGATGGCTTTCGAGGCATGTGCCAACTACGGCATGAACGACGTGATTGGACCTGTTAGCTATGGAGGCGACCGCGCTGCCAAGGAAAGTTGGACAAAGCCATTTAGTGAGAAGACAGCAGAAATGCTTGACTTCCAGGTTCGCAAGATGATCACAACCGCTTATGATCGAACGCGGACTTTGCTCACGGAGCACCGTGAGGATGTAGAAAAGGTTGCGAAACTTCTGTTAGAAAAGGAGGTTATCACTCGGTATGTCTTTTGCTTTTTCCCATACCTCCAACTTACAAACTTGTGAAAATACAGCGAGGATATGATCGATCTCCTTGGCAAAAGACCTTTCTCACGTGGTGACGACATGGACAAGTGGCTCGACGAAAACCGGGGTGAGAAAAGTGCTCCTGCGCCTCTCGAAGCGCCTCCACCTACCGAATTGGATGATCCTATGCCCACACCAGCTCCTATCGCTAAATCCCTTGACAATGAACTCATGCGTTGAAAGGCCTTAATTAGACAACAGTACGTTACAGATGCCATTTGTATCCTATTTAATCGGTAGCCTGCCAATAACAAACGCTACAACCTAATTACAAGGTATATCTAAAACCACTCCAGTCATCACCTTTTGCTCTCTTTGCCTCTGCTACATTTTGGTAGATCCCATTACGGACATTTGCAAACTCATTGTCCACACCTTCAATGACCTCATCTCGTTCACCCCGGTCTCGACGCGCATTTTCTTTCTTGAGAAGAACGAAATATAGGACGGAGGACAGGAAACCCACGGCAATATATGCAAGTACGATACCATGACCCAGGCGATACCAGGGGCGATCTCTTGCACGATACTAAAACAATAAAATTGTAGCGTCAGAAGTGCAGATGCAGCTACATGGTGTTGATGACCCCACAATGTTAGCAGTAATTGCTCCATTGATGTTGCCGAATCCAATGGCCATGCCCAAGGTCACACTGCGTTTGTAAGAACCTTCGACGTTACTCGCAACCCACGCGACAGAATTGGCTGATACCAAAAGTTAACTTCCCTGGGTCTTCTAACAGCCACGCCGGTTGTAACTCACGAATCGTAGGATAGATAGCACTAAAGGGGTATAATTGATCAGTCCAGAGTTCTTTCAATTACGAACAACTCACGAGGCTGCCAAGTAGACTGCAAAGTAGGAAAGTGCTGGTGACCTTGATAAGATCAAGATCAAATATGCTGCGAGACCTACACCAAACAGCGAACTGTGCAGGGAGAAACAACATCGGACACAGAGCGTTTGTGGAGAAAGGTTCTCTAGACTTACAGATTAATTAAACTTCTAGAACCAATCCGATCCCCTAGAACGCCAATGACACATGTCAGAAGACATCCCCAGGCATATACAGGAACCGACAAGAGGTTGGCCACGGTGGCTTTAAAGCCTTGGACAGTATTAAGTATGACTGTTCATATAGAACGATGATCAAATATTTTACCAAGCTATGTTAGCGTCCTGATGAGAATGAAGGATTTTTCTCCGTGAGCATTGGCTACGCACCTGGCTGATGATAGTTGGCGTAAACAACGAAAATGCGTAGAGCGGACCATCGCTAACGATAGGTTTGATTGACAAGGGAGTTGCATAGAGGTTGAAAAGCACTCACAAGCCCATGTAGATCCCCACTTTCAACAACAGCAATTATAGTGTCTTCATAAAGATGATAGACGAATAGATGTACTTGCTACCCATGTTTTCCAATCAACCAGACTTTGCCATATGTATTTTTTTTGGTAGGATTCACCAGCCGCGCTGAATTTCATATCATCCTGCAAGCGATGAATGACGAATGCCCCTATGAGACAGGCGTTAGATGGATTATTTGGTCAACTTGAGGGGCTTTCGTACTCTCTTCGGCAGTCAGAAATTTAGCTGTGTCCGGGAAGTCCTGGATCACCCAATATGATGCGATCCCCAGTAAAACGGTTGCAAGACCTTCAAGAATGAAGATCCACCCCCAACCTTGTTCAGTCAGCTTCACTGTCATAGTGGGAGGTGAAACGAGTCAAGAACCTGGCTTTCCACCGATTCCGTTCATGTTGGTGATTGCAGCAGCCAGAAGTCCGCCTATTCGGTTAGCTAAGGATAGTCTAGAAGTATCTGCAATGCCCCTCACTGAAGGCACCGGCAACGGTGGCCGATGAAAAGAATATCGCGACGCGAGTGCCCATTTCGGACCGTTTATACCAACTGCATATGTTCGTTGCTAGTGTCAGGTTTTGTGTGATTTGGGCAGAGATTTTTTTTGCGCTTGCCTTGTAATGTAGAATACAATTCCAGGGTATAATCCCGCTTCTGCTAAACCAAGCAAAACCCGGACAGCTGTTCATTGGTGTTTGAAGTAGTTGAGCATTTATATCTTATATACCAGCTATTCCGCCAACACTTACTTATTAACCCACCATAGTTACGAATAACACCATGAAAAGTCTGCAAATTGAACGGGTTTCGATAAAGATTGAATTTGACTATGGATTCTCTCTCTCTCACCATGATGATCCCCCAGATGAGCGTCAGACTGGATAGCCAAATGGAAGGCTTGAGCCGACATAAAAGAATATTACTCGCCGGCTATGACACAGAAAAAAAAGAAAGAAAAAAAAAGGGTCAACATAACACCAAGGACCTCACCCATTCGCGAAAGATGAACCTCGAATAATGCATATGGAAAGAAGAACACGGTTAATGCGATCAAGTATTGGTTGTCGTCGATACCGATATCTTGCTCCAGGTTGTAAAGCTAGAATGTTATTCAAGAAGGTCTGACGCAAACTGAGGATGGATATAGTATGTTTGTTACCTTGGCATTTGCTATACTTCCTCTATCCATGAAGTTGAACAAGTACAATAATGCCAACCATGGAATGACGTGCAAGTCGATTTTCCTGAGCAATGCTTTTTCATCAATGTGGGCAAGATGATCAGTCTCTTTGGAGAGATGTTTTGGCTCCTCATAAAATTCAGCAACTTTAATGGATGTTGGACTTGGAAGAAGGGGAGAACCTTGCATGTCATTTGAGGGTGACAGGTCTTCAATATGTGTTTAACCCACCTACCTGTTTTGACCACAGTATTCATGATGATACAGTAAGAAAAGCAGGGAAAATAGTCAGCATAAGTCCATTTCCCTATTCAAGCTGACCCTTTTTAAGTCGTGAGTTCTAGATTTTCGTTATTTAACTCTCCATCATCGGCTCACATGGAACTTGAAGCACTGCCGTAGATTGCCGTATTGATGATAAGGCCGGGAGAAAAAAAAGTATAATGGTTGGAGGTATAAATAGACCTTTTTTCCTTTCCAACGAAAGCTTGAGACTGTTCTAATGACCGGCGACCCAAAAGATATTTTTGAGTGAGAAAATGGTCTTGTCACAGGGCTTTTAAATTGAAATCCGATCGACCACAACGGCTTTTGGAAATCCTGTCAGACTATTCGTACCAAAAACTAAGAATCGTTTCGAATCACACAGGAAGCAAGAGAATTGCTCTATTGGGACATGAGGATCTTCCATCTTATCTTGGCACCCCTTGATAGGCTTATCAATTCATTCGAACATGCTCCCTTCCAGCGTGAAATATGTATTCAAAGGGTTCCAAGGTTGGCGGGAACAGACCGGTTTGATGGTGTTGCCATCACTTGTAGGGGACATCAATCCTGGAGTAACGTGTAATGTAAGTTATGGGATTGAGGATCAGAGCGGTCCTCACCCAAACAGTCGACCTAACAAATATATTCAACCGCCGCACAAACGGCAAACACATAGCAGGATATCAGAAAATAATCTATATTTTGAAACCGACCCGCCAAACGCTAACAAGGTCTCATTACATAAATGCTATGAAAATATCCTCTTGTATACATCTTTTCCAGTGATATATTCAACGCCAGATAACGCCTGCTTCAACCATGCCTTAACCGTTTCCGTTTCAACGCCTCCCACTCTAACCACCACCCCCTGCCCGGTTGAATCAATGGGGCTAATCGACCAGATCAATTGAGATGGGGCATTGGACTTGAGTATCGATATTTTGTCGTACTGGGAAATTAAATCACGCATAATGGGATGTACTCGAGGTCCATAGAGGATGAGCATAGCATAACACGAGTAAGGTTGGAGTTTGTTCTGCAAGGGTCGATCCGGAACACGCATATCATGATGGTGATTGTCCAGAAGGGTGACATCTTTTGCTATCCTTTTGCCATTGTGCCAGATATCATTAACACTGTAGTAGCGCGAGAATTCCCATTCCTCTCCCCTAGATATGCGTCCGGAAGTTATCCAGTCGAGTATGACAGCGGATCCTCCTTCCGTAATTTCAAACCTCTGGATTTGATTGTACGATGCCCCGCGAAAGCAGGTTACTGGCTCGGGAAGTAGGAGCAAGACGCTCTCCGACGCGACAACAAAACGACTGGTTTGTTTTGTTGAAGACAGCTCATTATTAAGTCCGGGCTGGTGGGCCATTGAGGATGGCGATTCCTTAGTGTTGGCGTATGCAAGGCGTCTTCCTAGCCGTGTTTTGAAGACTTTAGTAGTCCCCTGTATATGTAACGAAGCTATAAATGAGTTCGCAGCGGGAGCTCAATAGCTTATTCGCAGCGGGAGCTCAATAGCTTATAGGCTGACTTGGGAGAGAAGTACCAGTCTGGCCCCAACTTGGATGTCCACGATCAGGTCGACTTCGTCGCCACCAACGAGACCCCCACCATATGTTAAAATATAGACGATTGCAGTTCCATCGTAGATGTGAGGCGATAAAAGCTTCAGTGGGTAAGTGGAAGAGAGTTCTGAAAGAACTGCTTTCTCTCCATGCAGAGATACTGTGATGCGCCCACTTCCTGAGTATAATTTGTTCATCTCATGGATCAATCTAAGATAGCTAACCTGGTAAGTTTTAGGTAACATACACATGACATTACTCATGTAGACCAATATTATATCAGATATGTAGGAAAGTTGCGTCGAGAGATTCCAGTGGATGAAGAGACCATTACAAATGAGTGTGATGAAAAGTGACGAAAGAGAAATATAGAAACAACACGAATAAAAGAGAAAGGAAGGGGGAGAGAAATCGAAGGTATAGACGGATGCGTCTCAAGACTAGTATTTACGTGTAGCAAGCGCTCGGATTTCATAAAGATATGAACGATCTGAAGCGAGTGAAGTGTCTCGTTTGGCCAAGGTTGACTTCCAACCTTTCATTTCCACCCGGTGTCGTTCCTCAGCTGTTCTACAACTTTCAAGGAAGGCAGCGTCTACATCGCATACCATCATCGACGCTCGGGAACCGCGGTCACTGCCTGAATCAGAGATCGTACGTGAGTGACTACCCGCAGGACTGGCAGCACCCGCCCGGGGGTCTGATAAGGTGCTTGAACTGCTGACGTCCGATACACGAGGATTATTGGCACGTATGGTGCCCCCTTTCGACTCCCAAGCGTCAACGTCCTCTTCGTCATCTGCCAAGTTGGCAAAGACATCTGGCTCATCCTCCTCTGGTGGTAAAGTCGATATCCAACACATCCGTCTTGGATCGAATACCATATTGCCCACTATTCGTGCGCCAGACGCGAATGAACCCAGGGGAGATCCGATTGATGAGCCTGTGAGGTGAGTAATGAGGGCAGGTCGCGTTGATGTTCCAACTGCCATGTCAAAATCACGAAGGACGTGGTCATTGCCTTCCCACCGCAGGGTCTGAGGATTCCATTTCATATCTCCTACGACTGCGACGATAGAATGTCAATATCCAAAATGAAAAACCAGTAGTCACAAACCTTTAGGAGCAGCAGACCCTCCCAAATTGCGAATGAGGGTAGGTTTTCGGCGGGTAACCCCTATTTGAGAAGGCGAAGAGGCACCCTTCTTCTTGGCAAGTACTTCAGCAAGGCATGGCGTTCTTGGAGGAAACTCTATACGAGTGGCACTTCGTCGTAAAGTATTCGAGGGTCCCAAAACTACTGGAGGTTCTAAATAATGGCGTTAGCTCACGTCGTACAAAGTGAAAAAATTGGAGGGTACCAGTTGTGATGGAACCTTCACGTTTGCCTTTCTTCCTTATTGTACCCTTATCAGGCGGTTTATCAATTGCAGTCATTTTATCCCCGGCGTTAGGAGGATATGCTGCGCCTGGAATGCGATTTCCGAATCCTTTGGGCTGAACACGGTAGCGAACCTCCTTTTCTCTATCGGTTGGAAGATCCTCTATACCGTCTAGTTCTGTGCCATCCCCATAAGTTCGTTGACGTTTAGGTCGCCGGAGAAGTTTTGGTACAGCAGGTGGGGGCGACAGATGAGTTAGGCTACGTGGAGGCACCGATGCGCGTAAAGATAAACTCGATGGCGGTCTTGTTGGAGGGGAAGTGGCTCGGGGTGCAGGAGATTCTTTGCCACTCGACGAAGGTCCTCCAAATATTTGTGAGAGGGCAGGCCGACTTTTCAGTCGAGATTGTGCGGGCATAGTCAATCGAAGAGCTGCGGCGTTTGATGAAGGAGTAGAGGGCCTTGTAGGGGGGATTTTGATATCATGTATGCGGCTCGTCGAACTCTTATGGCTCTTTGCCTTTGACGCAGCGGTGGGCTCTTCATAGCGTGCAGACTTGATTTGATCCGGGACAAAGCATAAAGCCTGGCTAAGACCAACTCCAGTCAAACAAGACAAAGAGGCTTTGCGAGTCAATTTTCGAGTAGAAGCCGGAGGAGTCGGAGGTTTGAGTCCTGAATGAGACTTTTGACCACGAAGGCTGCCGGGTTTGGGAGAAAGGAAATTATTTGAAGATGGTGGAGGGGTAGGGATGGGAAAATTTGAAACAAGAGCTTGGAAATTTTGTGAACGAGAGGGAGGCCGAAGAGGCGGGGACGGTGACAGCCGAAGCTTCTGCAACTGTTTTGCAGAAGATGTCGGTGGATTGGCGGGTGACTTGGAGCGTTCTAGCTGTGACCTTGAGGGAGGACGCAACGTAGAGGGGCGCTGAGGAGGCATGCTGTTACTGCGATTAAAATGACGTTGCGTTTGATGTTGAGCATTGTACATCAATCGACTTGGGCTAAGGTCGACATCGTCATTGATTACAAGGCCCATCTCAAAATCGTCATCTGGATTCAGATTTGAGACTTTAACAGATTTATTGGTATGCTGGGCTTTCTTTTTCATCTCGAGGATCTTCTTTAGTTGGCGACCACTGTGTCCCGATTCAAATAAACCAGAAGGTAAGACCAAACCTTCGAGTTCGTCGTCTTCTTCTTCTGTTTCTGTGTCTGGTAAAGAGACAGATGAAGAACTTGAATTGGTAGAAGGGGACGCTTCAGCAAAACCGAGCGTTGAGTAAGCATCTGAGGATTGAGATGAAGAAGAGTTGTCTTTGTCTCCCCACTCCAGCGAATTCTTTGATGATCGGTGGTTGAGTGACAAAGGGGCAAGTGAGAGTTGAGTCATGTCGGTTGGTAGAGCGAAGGCATCCTCAAAGTCTTCGTCAATAGGGTCCACAGCTGGCTTTGCCGATTTGGAGGGCATGAGGGTCGAAAAAGCCGCCGCTTTGATAGTAGAGACACCTTCGTCGTCGTCGTCGTCGTCATTTGAATCTGGTTGTTGAAGGGGCGGTCGGATGGTGATAGGGTGAGGAGAATGGGAGATTTCGGATCTGGCAACCAGTCCCGCGACAACTGCATTCGCCTTTGCCCCTCCGGTTTGACCTAAATCCATGTCAATATCCCAATCTTCATCTTCTTCATCTTTGTCGGACGAGGCGTGGATAGGCACGCCATCTGGAAGGTCGAAATCGGCGTCAGGCCATTCTTCACGAGGTAAAATGAGAGTTGGGGCAGGTACTGGGGACATGTAAGAGAATGAATAAATTACAAAGGCGGTAGGGTTTATTTGAAAAGAGTAGACAAAAAAATCAACCAAGCGTTCTTGAGGCGCTGGTATAGAAAAAAAATGTAGCCCGACAATCGGTGAAGCGAGTAAACAGAGTGTACAAAGTAACGCGTCACTGTCACGCAGTCAATATGGCATCAGTCTCCTCAGTTCTCGAGTATTGTGCTCAATCTCGTCTTCACTCTCATTATCCTCTTGTCCGTCTGCCTCTACAACATTGTTCTCCATCACGCTCTCAAGTCCCTGTCGTAATCTTATCCCTCTTTCAGCCATTGTCTCGGCCAGAGCATTCAATTCGTGCACTTGGAACACGCTTCGAAGGGGTCTAAACGCCAAAAGATAAAGCTCTGTTGAATCGTAGTTTAGTATCATACTCAAAGGTGTAAATTTTCAGATTACCCTTCACAAGAGGGCATTCGCCAATAGCACGGAAAAGTAGTTTCTTAGCCCGTTGTAATTCTTTTACTCGAATTTCAAATTCAATATAAATCCTCCAGATAACGAAGCTGCCTCTTGTTCTGTTCATGACATTAATTTTTCGTCCAAACGAAGACGTGGAAAATCATACCGCTCATGCTCAACAGCTGCAGCCAATCCATTCCTTGTACGCTCAACTTCACTTTGCCATCTACCCTGCTGCCATCCTGCCATCCAAATTTCCTCTGCTCTTCTGGCAACGTCTTTGATTCTCCCAGCATTGCTCCCTAACGTGGTTCTGACTCTTCCCCATATTCCTTGGCCCTTTTCTGCTTCCAAGAATATCCCAAGTATTATGGAATTACTTTGATACATTTCGACCGCGGTCCCAGCACGTTCCCGAAGAATAGATGGAGGTGTAGGCCTCTTGAGAATCACACCGTGGAAGTAAAGTAGAACCAAAGCAGCTGTTGTTAAACTTTCTTTGGGACAAGATCCCTTTTTCAATGGCTCGTCGAAGATAGCGAGAGCAGCCGTGGGATCTTGACTAGTCAAAAGGTCCAACAAGGCGCGAAGTTTAACCCACGCTTCATACTCCTTCCATTGGGGAGAGAGCTCTGTAGAAGCAATCATATCATCCAAAGAGCGTTTGGTCCGTAGAATCGTGATACCAGTAGCAGGGGCCTCCATTCTAACAGAACTGAGAATGACATTTAAGGCTTGCTCATCTCCACCATCTAACCATTCCATCTCGGCCCAATTCCACCACAACTGGCTTTCTCCAGGCCGTGTATTGCCCAGCCGTGAGGCAATGAGAATAGCCTGATAGATTTTGCGTGCTTCATCCAGCCGCCCACGCAACCTCTCAAGTTGCGTATGAGCACTCCAGTGCTCTAAAGAGTCGCGATTGACGGACAGGAAAGACTTGGAAAGTTTGAAAGCACTTCGGACAAAAATAGGTCACAAATATGAAGAGGGAGCGAAGGAATGGAAAATACCTCTTTGGATTAAAAGCCATTTCGAAAGCCAAAGTGAGTACGTCCCACTCAGGATCACATTGATTGAAGCGAAGGCTCATAAAAAGCCGTCTGACGATGTTCGCGTCCACATCTGCAATATCATCCATTGTCCAAAGTGTTCTTCGAGACAACCTTCCTGGTTCACCCGAAGTTAGGTCAAGCGGGCGGGACACATCACAACCCCAATATCGAACCGGTCCAAAAGGGGTGGAGTATGCCCTTTCGCGACCTACTATCACGCCTGCCACTGAATCTGATAGCAGACTCAGATTCTTCTGAGTGGTTTCTGAAGGGAAGAGTGAACGTAAATAGTTTGGACCCGTCAGATAACCTGCGTTCCAACGATCGTCCCAATCATTGTTGTCATTACTAGACAAAGAGAACCCAGGTACATGAAGACCCAGAAAAGACAACCAAGCCATGCGAAATACGTGCTTCGCTCGCTGGCCTTGAATGTTCAACAACATGGTGCGGATATCGCCCAACAGCACGGCAGAATAGGGATCCAGTGTGTCTGAAACCGCGCGTGTAGGAAGGTACAATTTCAGATCCGCTTGTAATTCTTCACTGGCCCATTGGCGGTAAGGATCCAAGTCTGGCATATTTGGCAAGAGAGGTATTTCTGAGGATGACAGAGGCGCGACTTTCTTAGTAGAATACCATGAAGCCCAGCCTTCAGCGCCTTCTTCTCCAATTCGTGGGTACTCTGAATCCCAGAATTCTTCAAGGTCCGTCAACTGTGCGTTGAAAGACAACTTGGCAATGTCCGGAGGAGCATTGAAGGTTCTAAATAGTGGCCGTCAGGTCAGCTCGATAACAATGGTAAAATTGTATTACAATTCGGCCTGCGCTTGGAACATTGCCATTGCACGTTCTGAGTATCCTGGAGACCAAATATGAATAGATACTTCGGTATCAGCTGAATTCCTAGTAGACATACCTGCATTTTTGATAGCTACAGCAACGCGCCAAAATATTCGAACTTTTCCGACATCTGCTTCTTCGCCAATGCCGAGGCCGGTCAAAGCCCTAGCAGCAGATTCAAGAACACCATCAATGCTTTTATTCCCATTCCTGATCTTCCATTCCAACCATTCAAGCCAAATGTCGATTCCTCCTACTCTCAAAGCGTCTTCCCATTCCGACCTTAACTTGCTTTCGTGCCAGATGCCCTCCCCAGATCTTAAATATGTAAGTCGTAGATACCTATCCCGATTATTTTGAGGGTCAGCAGAGAGGGCGCGTGCAATTATGGAAACGGTAATCTCGGAGCGTGTCTTCGTCGCGTTTTTGGAGGTGAAAGGTATGATGGACAACGTTTGGTTCAAGAGGGAAAGCCACTTGCTGACGGCACGAGGATTTGCATCCAAGTCATGTTCCAGTAACTTGAGGCTTTCTTGGTGGGCAGATAGGACAGGAGTCTCGCTGTCATCGTGGCTGTCACAATCACTTTCGGATGGTGAGGAAGAATCCGAATTGTCATCGACTTCTGTTTTACTCAAGGATCGGTAGGGTTCGCTATCTTCGATCACTCCACGCCGGGAGGGTATACGAATGAAGCCATCAATTTCGGCATACTTACTGCTGTCTTTGGAAGGCAAAAGTCTTCGTGAAGGAGGTTGGGAAAGCAGAGCTCGAGATGCAGAGTCTGTCAAACTTGACAACTTTTATATCGAATATGAGACAAACGTCATTCAATAGCAACATCGGCCCACCTTTCTATAGTTACAAGGTCCAACTTCGATCCCCTTACCAGCTCGCCGTAGAACCACGTAAGAGTTAGGAAGGCCAAGTACGTTTCTGCCACCTAGACGGTCATCAGATGTTACTCTGAATAAGATATTTGGCTTTTATACCGCCGACAATTCGATATTTAGGAATATCACCAGCATACAAGCCACCGTATTGTATATTAAGCAAGTCACCCTTGCGATCGGAGTAGAAGAAACGATTGAATGAGTCAAGTTTTTCCGAGTTTTGTTGTTTGTCATTCTGATCTTCCTTAGCACGACGGCGTTTTTTACTTTTTGGTTTATGTTCACGCTTTGTTGATGATTGTCCGGGTTCAGGATGGGAGTACAAGTCAGGGAACGATGAAAAGGAGGGAGGAGAAAGGGAAGACATGACTGTGGCAACACGGGCCGTTGTCCGAAAGTCATACCGTCTCTATTACCTGCATAGTTAGCAAACACTGCTATAGTAAATGGGACAACCTGAACGCTCTTCGTTCGTTAGCCGGTTCGTCTTTCGCTCGCCATTCACATAGTTTATTCATATTCATTGAACAGCTTCGAGCTTAATTACGTCCGGCCTGCGTTGAAAATTGGCAAGGCTTACTCCAATGACCGCCCGATATTAACTGTATGACCTGCTCTCCCATTCTGGTTCATGCTTATTCCCTTCGAAGAGCTTTTTGGCTATATTCTTTGCCTTAAGCATTCTACCTGTCCTGGCATTTCTGTAAGGCTTCATTGTTTTTTTAAAAGTCTATCCGACCACTGACCCTTTGGCAAAACCCAGCGGCATTGCTCTCTTTACGGTTGTATCTTTCACCCTCATCGCTCTAGCTGTTGCGTTCATCGCCTCATCGGCTGCTATCTTGGGCCTCTGTAAGCTCATCTTCTCCTTGAATACAATGGTCATTCAAACTACTGTTCAGCTGTCATTCTTGCCTCTATCCTTCTTGGCGCATTCTTCGCCTCGGCCCTTTTCACCTTCGTGGCTATTTCTGCATATATCTCACTCAGACTTTTCGTTCTTATTCGAGAGGATGGTGTAGCAGGCGTCTCAGGATGGGCATGCGAAATGAAGTCTCACATTCTGAACATCACCAATCAGCGCCATAACACACAAACTCAGGGCAATCGGTCTGATTCAAACGAATCGGCCGTTGTTGTTCATGAACCAGAAGCTCGTTCTCCAGAGTATAATGATGAAAATGATGATGTTAAGGTTCAGGGTTGAGGTTGTTACGAAGAACACTGCCAGCTTGGGAATATTGTTGTATTTCTCAACCCAATCATTCTCTAGATCTGTAGGGACACTTTTCCTTCTACATTGTTTCTCAGACGGCGAGCGGCGAACGCTGACACTGCAGTGAAGTTTGAAAAATTTGAACTTTTGTACCCCGCAAGAAATAGACAAATTCACTGAAGAGCTATCTACGTATACACTGGAGACTGTATTCATATCTAGAACAAAGTGGAATAAAAATGTTTATAAATAATGAAGCAACAGACCTCGTTACTGAGCGTCACGTGGTTAATTAATTTATTGGAAGACCTAATTTCAAAAACTTTCTCTTTTACTTGCCTGTTACCATACGTATTCAAGTTAATATCATCGACGTTATATTATCCCGACCATGCGCCCACTGACGGAAGACGAATCCAAGGCCGTATTTACAAAGCTGGCCAACTACATTGCATGTTTTTTTTTCCTACTTTTCAGCGTACGAAAAAAAAAGCTCAAGCTGGGAATCCAGGGAAAGAATCTCATTCACCTCATTGACCGTCCAGATGAGCCATATTGTTTCCGGCTGCAGAAGGACCGTGTCTACTATGTTTCCGAAGCCTCAATGCGCTTAGGAATCTCTGTGGCCCGAACGAATCTCGTCAGTCTCGGCACCTGTTTTGGCAAATTCAGCAAAAGCGGCAAGTTCAAGTTGCACATCACTGCTTTGGACTACGTCGCGCAATATGCAAAATACAAAGTACGTCTGTGTATAATGGAATGGTTGGAAAGGACTGAATCTCTTTTAGATATGGATCAAACCCAACGGGGAAATGCCATTCTTGTACGGAAATCATGTTGTGAAGGCGCATCTAGGGAGGATAACGGAGGATACACCTGAGCATCAGGGTGTGGTGGTCTTCAGCATGAACGATATACCTTTAGTATGTGAATATGCTGGCTTGTATGAAATTTTGCTAACGTCTTGTAGGGCTTCGGAGTAACGGCACGCTCGACCATTGATACACGGAAATTGGATCCTACTGCGATCATAGTTTTTCACCAAGCGTGAGTTGATAACTATTTTTCCCAACCCTGGAGCTAATATTGCAAGGACAGTGATGTCGGAGAATATCTACGAGATGAGGCAAGTTTTTCTGGTTCACTGTTAGACAAGTATTGACGAAAACACGCAGGATACACTGTTCTGATGGATTTTTATTTTTTTCTTGTTATGGGGTTATGAGATGATACTCTTGTATATTTATTAGTTAGAATTCATGTTGCTCGATTTAGAAGTCTCCTCTTACAACATCAATATGTCTCCGTACGGACAATGGATAGCTCTCAACGACGCCCAGCTCAATGAGCAGAACATTCGCCAGATACTTGGCACTGTTCATGATGACCTCTGGCTCGTCTCTGCATGTGTAGATCGTGTACTTGATGACACTCTTGCACAGCATGTTCTCCTAAATCTTGGTTTGTCCAGGACAGAACAGGCCGTCGAGAGATGCACTCAATTTATTGCACTCAATTCACCTCCTAATAACGATTCAAAAAATCTGGAACACGACACCCTACTCGCACATTTCAAGAATGTACCTGTCGATGCTGAGTTACTGCGTTTGCGTGCCACACTTCTCCAACGACTTGACCGCCTCAATACTTATGTGGAGATGGAAAATATATTTTCAAACTATACTGAAAAAGAGGTGGAGGAAGATGTGGACGAATGGGAGGATGACCCATGGGCAGATGGGAACACCGCTTCGACTTCGAAGCCCACTCCACAAAATAAATCTACGGAACGTTTTCCTCTAACGCTCTCCAGCGTCCTTCAAAGCGATTTGGTTTGGTTGGCCTGCCAGTTGGCATCTTTGCAAGCCCTTGCAGCTCTTCGGATTCTCCTACAAAAGCATGCCTCAATATTATGGCCCCACCGTTTCAAGATCTTGGAATGCATACCCGAGCATACCGATCCTGCACTTTGCCGTTATATTTTCCCTACATTGGACCCCTCCACAAACTTTGAAGCGATAGTCTTGGAAGATAAATGGAGACCCGACCTGGACTTTTCAGAACTTCCCGAAACCCAAGCTTCCATCCAGAATCTCAGTTCCACATCACCTATAACATGCGACCGTCTTATCACAATTGACTACGCACCCATGCCTGACCCGCTTACTGCAGATGGACTTTCCACATGGTATAAAAGTCGCGTGAATAATGTCATTTTATCAACCGGAATGGTTGACGTGGCTCTTTCCCTCATCCAACATGGTGCATCCCAAGGAATTGCTGCGCTTGACGAGCTAGGCGAAGAACTGAGTCTTCTATCTCGACTTGTATATGATATCCCTCAAGCGCAAAGCATTGCAGACGATTGGACGCTCAGTGGATGGTATTCAATGGACCCCTTAGCCGTTGTTCGCGCGTACCTTGCTCATTCCGAACCGAGTTCTTTGGCTCGCGACATCTCCCGTCTCGTACTGCCATATCTTTTCGTGCTCGAGGCCAGGTCAGAGCGAGCCGGAATACCCGATCCTGCCCTTCCTGCACGTATTCTCAATGATTACATATTAACAACCACTCTCGAAAACGCAGCGGCGATCTTTGACTCTTCGAAGCCGACGCTGCCAGCAGGCCAGAGGCTGATAAAGGACGACGAGGAGATGGCTCGCATTGCACTCGCTTGTCTGTATGGCAGCGACAGTCTCGACGAATGGTCTACAATGAGCAGCATATTCGAATGTCTGCCGGCATGGGATGTTACAAAAGAAGAAGACGGCAATGAAGACGTAGCTGATACGACGGTCGCTTCTCTAGGAGCCTTCGTCGCCCCGACCACAAACCAACGGCAATGCACAGCACGAGACCTCTTGACCTTTTTTTCGCCTTTACCCTTTACATCGTTATCGCGAGCATTGGATATCCTTGATGTACACCTGGTATCGGCAGAGATACTTTCCCGGTGGTCTGTTCCCGCTCCGCTGCGATGGTTCCTCCAAAGTAGTGAAGATGTGAAAGAACAACGTGCTTGGGTCAATAGAATGGCACGGCGGGCAGGTGGTGAAACTGATCAACCAAATGGCAGGGAGGATTGGGAATGGCTCCTGAGTGATATGTTGAAACTAACTGGAAACAGTGATCCTGGTTTCCGAGGCGCGTTTTGCTTGCTAACACAAGAAGAAGTCACTGGAATTTTCTTGGGTGGCCTCTTGACCACGGGCAGTGAGTGTTGAAATAAACTACAATTCATGTCAATTCGCTCTAAATCTTAAATCAGACTTCGACATTGCAAAAGCCATGATTTACGGTTCACACCGGAAGATTAATCTTGACTCAGAAGCAATAGAAACTGTGTGTCTTTCTTGTTCACGGGAACTCTACGATAATGCGAGTTCAGGAAACTACAAGTTTGGCGATATGAAACTTGCTTATGACTGGTAAGTCTGCCCCAATTCTTGAACAGGAGCCTCCTGAACTTTTATTCTAGTCTCGACGTACCCCAACCCTCCGAAAATATTGCTAAGGAAAAAGAGTTCATTGAAGCTACGTCGCGTATCTGCTCATTCAATATTTTTTCTGCCCCCGGCACCCCAATCTCTCCGATTGAGATCCGTTTGACAAAGGACAAACTCTCACTCGTTGCAAGTGTCCTTTCAAGTAACGAGGATGCTTACAAGCACACGGAAGTTATCTTAGACCTATGTTACAAAATCGGCTTCCGTGGTGACGTTGTAGCCGAAGTCAGAATCCTCGCCATGCTAGCAGATACTGCACTTCAAGCAGAAGACTTCACACTTGCTTTTGAAAATACGGAGCGTATGGTAGATATCGTTGCCAAGCTCAGAATTTCTACGTCTTTAGTCGTTGATGAAGTACGGGTCGGGGAGGCGGCAGAAGTTTGTTGGATCGCATGCTTCCAGTTGGGACGACAACCAGAATTTCAAGACCTACCCAAGAAGATGACCTTGCTAGGGCAAGCGTTGGAGCTCTGTCCGTCTGAGAAAATCCATGATGTTTTGACGGCATGGCGGAAATTGGAGGCAGAAGATATACACGACCGAAGAGAGAACTTTGAACTACGTCGTAGTCAGGCGGCATCTGCCACAAAGACACGTAATATGCACTTCATAACAAGGGATGTTGCGTCTTCTTTGCGTGCACGTCTCCAGGATTTCCATGTCCCTTCACCGCCATTACTTAGCACCCCGGATGCAGCAGCTCTTGCTTCAAGGACCTTCAAAACTGTAGCGGCCAATTTTTCATTCTCTGTGGGTCATCGTGGACGTTCTGACACAGATGAAAGGGGTTCATTCTCAAGTGAGGGGTCACGGAGGATAGATGACGACGTTTCAAGTCAAGCTTCAAGAGTGTTTTCAAAAGGCATAGGGTGGTTGATTGGTGCTGAGGATCAGGCTTAGCCACAGTTATATATTATTTAGTCATATGCTAGGTTGTTCAGATTGGACAAATCAAAGAGTAGAGACCTAATTTAAAAAGGACTGAGTTAGCGCCCAAGATACCGATACCCTTAAAATTCTGTTATAGAGAAGGGAGATAAAAAAGAATAAAGACATAAAAAGACAAAGAACACAACCAACAGAGGTATGAAAATCGGAGAAATTAATTATAAGTAATGAATCAAGGAGCGTAGCACAAAGGAGCGGTACGGATGGCCTGTATTAGTACACGAGTCCATTTTCATATCCAACGACGAAAAAGCATTTAGGGTAATGCATTAGTGAACCGCGATGACGTTCCTGTGCGTGCTCTAGGACGATGTACAACACTTGATGAGTGAGGTGCTGCAACGGCAATTTCCTTCTTGCCTCTTCCACAGCTCGGACAATAGTCTTTGTTATCGGAACCTTTCAATTCCTCTACAGTAGCTTCGAGATCCCGCACTTGTCCCTCAAGCTCCCAGGTGTGCAATTGCCAAGCCTTTTTTTGTTCTTGAAGGGATCTAATCATGGATGCCTCATCGCCAAGTGCTGGAATTATAGATTGTTGCTCGTGACTTGCTCCGGCGGTTGATCTAGGTGTCAAGGTCATTCCCCTAGAACTTGATGATCGTGGAATGGCTGAATCCATTTCTGAAGGTGACCTGGTGGCCACGATGTGATCCCCGAAATGGGCACTGAAAAGGGTTGACACAGGCCGTAACTGCAGTGCTGGGAACTCGGAAACATTGGCAGGAGCACTTTGACGTAGAGGCTCATTTTGCCAGGGACGGTCTAATGTAAACGGCAGTGATGTTTGTGCCTGTTTTTGGCCGTTGTCTATGACCGAGGCAGATGCAATACCCCCAGCTGGAGGTTGACTGTCGATAGCAAGGTTAGGCGGAGTGCGTTTCATACTCTGCTTCCAGGTATCGCTCGTAAATGTATCAGTACTTTGCAAACTGGAAGATTCAAACAATGATGGAGAGAGGTTAGGGACGGGAATACGATGAATCGATGACTTTGGTGTCCGATGGATAGAATTGCTATCCGGTAAAGATGGGACAGAGGGAGGTGATTCATCTTTCTCTGACACCTTGCCAGCATTGAAAAGACGCATGAATCCGCTCTTCTTGTGTTTCAGGGTCTTGCCTGGATGGCTAGCACCATTGGATTGCGGAGCAATGATGGTGGGCTCGGAGTCTCGACGCTCTGGTTTCGGTTGGCCAACAATAGTCTGCAGTGCACTTCGCGCCTTGTTGGCGCCGGCGCTGATTGAGCGTGCACGAGCCCTCGTCGTCGAGCCACCAACATGAGAGGGGTTAGCTCCAAGAACGCCCTCAATCTCAATAGAAGGAAACATCGTAGAAGGATTTGACATCCCACCTGCATTAGATGTCATTGAAGTAGGATTAGCGGTGGCGCTTCGCATTCTCTGTGCTCTCGCTTCTTCCAGCGATATAAGAGAAAAAGCAGGTACGGCGTCGGGGTCTGTCCAACCTTGGAGGTTATTGGTGCCTGGGGATACTAAATTGGGGATCTGTTCCGGGCGGTTATCGGCTGATGAAGTTTCAGCTAATGGAGTTTCAGCTCGATGGGGGACGCCAATGACAGATATGGGGGAAGATATATTCTTCGCCTGAATGGATGACATGCGATGTTTGGGCAAGCCAGAGTTTGCTGTGGTGTCCGGTATAAAAATAGGTCGCGCACTGGACCTCGAAAATGGATCTATGGTGCAGGATTCAGACAGCAAGGAATTGGCCTCATCATAAGCGCGTTGCTGGCAGTTTGATGTGGCCAGGAAGTGGGAATGGGGACATTCGACAACACAGGATACAACCAAATCGGGGTTTGCGTATGGATGTACACTGTCTTCAGTCTTGACTGAGTTTCCCTTCGCTGTGTGAGAAGCTGTGGTACGTGTAGGAGCTTCAATGGAAGCGGCGAATGGGTCATTATCTGGTGGAGAAGGAGGGAAACGGCCACTCAGTGGACTTCTCCCTGGCGAAGGATTATTAGACGATGGCGACAAGTCGACGTTGGAGGTTTCTGAACGAAGGCGACCAAGAGAGAATTTAGAGCGCAATGCCTCCTTCTGTGCAGGTGGAGTGGATCGCCCGAGGGAATATGATGATACACTTTCTTGAGCCAGCGTACTAAATAGAAGTGCGTCAGGATACTGAATAAGAGGGATGAAAAAGAAAAGAGAATACTGACTAAAAAGTACCTCGTGGATAAGATATCTGAGAATTTATAGTCTCAAATGAACGCTTGGGGGGAACCTGTGAGCGTGAAGATTCTCCACTTGGTCGACTGGTAGTATAGCTGGGCCTTGGACTTGATGAGGACGAAGCAGTACTTTTAGCCCCATTTCCGCGGAAAGGAAAGACCGACTGAAAAGGGCGGTGGTCTTCCTCTGGTTCAGCCGCTTCCTCGAGTGCGTCGTCACCTAATTCCCAGGGCGCTCGCGAATGAAAGCGCATCTTAGGTCCAAGGTAGCTCATGCGAGCTGTAGAGCTGTTATCGCCGTCTTTATAACCAGTGTCGTCAATATTAATAAATTCTGAGGGTGCGAATGAAGAACGTGGGTCGAGGTCGTCGAGATCGAGCATACTTGGGGTATTATCATTTAGTTGTTCATGGTGGGACCGAATGGCAGAAGTCGGGGACGGATAATCCTGGTCGTCCTGATATTCGCCGTTATCTGCCGACCTTGGAGAAAAGAATGCAGGACTATAAACCGAAGGGGTATCTGAGTATTCTGAGAAAGCAGAGAAGCGACCACGGATATCCGCCCTAGTTGAGCGTTGGTCTATGAGGCTCCGGAGGTGGTGGTCATGTGTATCCTGAGGAGAATCAGTAGACCTGAGCATCTGTGAATATGAATGAGAACGCGGTGTCCAACGACCCGCGTCTTGTGGTCGTCCTGACTAAGTTTGGTCTGGGAACAAATTTAGCTCTATGACCACTCCAAACATATCCAAGCAGTCTAGTCTGACTGCACCAGTGTAAGTTGTAAATCATAGATACAGATATCAATATAAGGGTCTGATATCGTGGGACTTACGTATCATGTCGACATCTACCATCCCCCTCGCCTCCTCGTCAAACGGTCGGGTCTCTGGGAAGCCATGGAAAGAAACAAAGAAACCAACTGTGTAAGAAAATAATCTCCTTCAATATTCTCTCTTCTAACACATTGTCCTAGCCGTTCGCATCTCCAAGCAGGGGTCAAGACTAAGAATTGGGAGGACCGTATGCAAAAAACACAGAAAGCTCTTTCCATCAAAAAATTAGAGGCTGAATTGATGGAAGAAAAGCAGGCAGAACTCAAAAGGCTAGTCATTGATTATTACTCCCATATCTGTTTCCTGACATTTTCTTTCTCTAAGGCGTAGGGAAGTAACCGCAGAGCGCAAGAAAGCCGCAGAGGAAAAAAGGAGGCTAGAGGAAGCCAAAGCTCAGGTCCGTGCACATAATTATCGCGCTATTCGTCCATTTTCAATAAAATTCAGATGGGAGCACGGAAGGCTGCCAGGCTGCGTCGTCGGGCGGGCAGAACAAAAAAAATCAACCACTAAGATCCTAGACGGATAACCTTCAACCTGTGTTTTATGGCTCCCAAATTTATTAAAAAATGTGCAGTAGTAATACTATAGAGTCCATGATGTCTCTCCTTCCTTCACGAATGGCTTGTCAAGTCCCATAACTACACTTTCACACAGCGGACAGCTGCCTGAGAGAACATCGTCGAGTTCCGCCCTCAGACTTTCCAATTTCTTGTCTCCCACTTGCTCATTCCCCGTTGTTCGATTACCGCCCATGCCTGGTAGCCAGTTTGGCGCTGTAACTAGAGCAGCAAGAGCATCTGGGATGATCAAGTCTCGCAATCGATCTCCGGCAGAGATTACGCTGCGGCCCAAAAGGTTTGCAGCCCTTGCACCATTTTGAAGTGGATTTGCAATCGGCCCAAAATTAGTAGATAGTAGAGCTCGCTGTGTCGGTTGACGGCCTGTTGGACTGGAAATGATGAGGGATGGTTTATTGAGATTCAATTGACTCTTGGAAGCATCCTTCATCAGTTCATTCTGTACATTGATTATTCTTCGAAGTGTATTGGCGGGTAGATATTCTTTCGCCTAGAATGACCAGTTGAGCAAGAAGACATTCTTGACGCATAAAACATACCAGTCCAATTAGACAGTCGGCATGGAAGGTGTGATGACAAGGGAAGACATAGAACTGCCTTGTCAAAAGAAGATTTGAACAAGTCGAACATTGTTCATTTGCATCAATGGTAATAAACCGATTTTTGAGAGCCGCAATATCCTGCTTGATGGCTTCAGCCGTCCGTGTTGCCTCGTCCATTTCTCCCTTGAGTGTTTCGATCTGAGCCGAGTATCCTTCTAACGCATGAGCGATTTCTTCTTTGAAGTCATCGATCACGACAAAGTCTGGGAAGAAAGGAAGAATGTCCTCAATCTTGAGTAGATCTGCATTTTCCAAAAATTGCATCGCCCTATAAACATTTTCGTTCAGTGAACAGGGGAAGATGACGAAGGATGGAGTACTGACGATTTGATGTCTTTCTTGTCTTGAACGACATAACGAGCAATTTTTAGCCATAACTTTTTCCGCAAAGGCTGATCATCTTCTGGCATATCAGCGTTTATTTTCGCCAATTCCAGATCGCCCTTTTCTAGAGCCAAATCAACGCTATTTTCCCAGAGACCCATCTTCGAATAAATATGGACACAAGGTTGTGTTCGGCCCGCGAGTTTGCATATGCGCAGAGCATAATCAAGGTCATAGTAAGGTTTAGCTGTGAGAGGATCCGTTGGCGCCGTTGAGATAAAACGCAACAACGGACCGTCGTCATCAGTTGAGGGGGCATAGGAAGGCGGCGATGAAGGTGATATATGAAGCGTGATAAGTAGATTGTGTATAGTTGGAGAAATGTTATTTTGTTCAAAAACAACATGATTCAGGTAACGAATGGCGTGATTTGAGGACAGAGGGTCTCGGACGGAGTGCTGAAGCTGAAGCAGAGATGGTATTAAGCGAAGGGGGTTTAAAGAAGGTTGACGAAGCCATGAATCAACGGTTTCCTTGGGAGCGTGGTGCATGAGGACTGGTCCAAATCGGTAGTATAATTCGAGGTCTGACTGGAGAAAAAACGTTATAGCGAAACATGTGTTCATTCAAAAGACAGCAAAGTACCTGGCGACTGATGATCTCTAATGCTTTAAGCCAGTCTTCTTCGAGGATCCAGTGTTCAATAACACGCTGGAAATCACCAACAATGGTGGCATAGAAGAGATATATATCTGTCCGTCCATGGCTCTGTATCAGCTCGTAGATGGTCTTCTTGTTCAGAGCAGTCTTGATACAAAAACCTATTAGAAAGGCGGAAATTTTCTAATGAAGTGGCTCACTTTATATGTTTCCAAGAATTGACGGAGATCATCTTCGATGATAGTTTGTTCAGCTTGAAGGTCACCGATGTCATGCGATACGGATTCAGAGGCAACCATATCGTCCAAATCGTTACATTTGCTGAGGTACACTTCAACTAGCCATGTAGCAAGCATCATTCGTTGCGTGACATCCTTGCAAAAACGTCAACTTTGACAGTGTAAAGTGATATCTAGTCGTTTACCGTCTTCCGTGTGCGCTCAAGCCGTGATATCAAATATGACCTCAACGAGTCTCGTTCATCTACATCCAGAAACTTCAAGGCAACCTCCTCAAATGTTGCAGAACAATGAGCATAGCATTGTGCAGCCTGGAAATATTGTCCATTATTGAACAAATTGTTTGCTTGTGCAAGCAAAATTTGGTCTCTTTGGCGTGCAGTCTGAAGGATTAGGACGCAAATCACAATTAAATTAATTTCGCTCACTTTTGCGTAACGGAGAGCGATGTCGAATTGGGCTTTCTCAAGATAGATCTTCCATACGTCACGGTCTTCATTGCCAACAACCAGTTCGAACAGCGACTGGTCAGTATATACCCAATACGTTCTTCGGACCGGATCTGCTGCCAAGCCTAGCACAGTTTCGTTGGGTTTCTGGCCTATCAGTCAGCATGGAAATAGATACAGAATACGTGAAATGACGCACAATTGGTAGCGCTTCTTCATATGCCATCCTATCATCAAGAGAGCAGATACCCACAATGCGGTCCTTGTAAAGTAGAATAAAATGAAATTCTGTTAGACTCAAGGACAATGGAGTCTCTATTTCATCTTTGCCAGAGGATGGGTATGGCAGCAGAGCGGCGCCATCGATATGATCTTCGGAGTCGGCATCAATAGTCAGCGATCCATGATAGATCCCAGGTCCTTGATATCATATAATATTTAAAACATGAAATATGCTCGACTTCACTATTCACCTGTCATCCATGCCATTCGTTTGGGAAGTGAGAGGGCTTGGTCGGGGTTAGGAGTAAAGAACTGTAATTCCGAGTGTTGTAGGTTTCCAGGGAGTTCCAAAATTTCTAGAAGAAAGCAAGATCAACACGGCAAAAGTAATATGAATGTGGATTTCGAATACTTGGCGCAATATCTCTGTATGAGGCAAATAGTAATGTAAAAACACGACCGATATCTTCAGACTTCTTGTCAATCGGGCCGCTAAACTGATAAATGCGAGTCGACGTAGTTACAAGTACGAAGGCCCTCTTTGGGTCTGACGGCGGAAAATAATCGAATTTAAGTCCCGTTATTGGATGTCTTTCCGGAAGTAAGAACACAGACTGCAAATATCGCTCTTGAGATTTGAAGAAGTCTTCTTCTGCATCAAGTACGGCCTCAAATATTGTCCCATTTCTGGCGCCAATCAAAATTTCTCGAGTCGAAGTGGAATGGGATGACGACAGAAGTGCGAATTTATTCCATGCAACACTTTCAATGACCATTTTAAAGCCCTTAAGCTGCCGGGGTTTCTTCCAAGATCGAAACAAATACCAGTTCTCTCCCTGTATTGATGTGATGATGATATGGCGGCCTGAAGGATCCATGAATAGCTTGTAGATCGACATTTCATTTGATGTTCTTGGAATCTTTATCTTTATGACTTGGTCTGCATGCGAGAGTTCGATAAGGATGAGCAGATTTGAAGATAGGCCCATGATAAGCATGTCTGAGCTGACAGCAAAGGCTTGTAGAGGGGCCGGGAATGCATATTGAACTTGGGACAGTTCAAAAACAGGCGGACTGTTTATGTTCACATCCGAAGTGGCCTCCTATAAATGAAGTTGTTATATAATTTAGGTTAAAGAAGAAACTATGCGCACTATCCCTTCGTCAATTTCTGCGCGTGCATCATTCTTGTCGTATGGTGATGGTTCAAAACCTTCATAATGCAACTGCGGTAAAGACAAGGCGTTCTGAGCCTGCTTCCCAGAATTTTCGGCAGCATGCTCAACATCTAGGTGAACGTTTACTAACGAGAAAGATTTGCCGTAAATAGGAGTGCTTACAATCGTCAAACATTTGTGATTTGGGTAAGGCTCAACTGAGTTACTTTGCTCAATGTAATGCATCACCGCACGAATTGGCACGTGCTCCATAGTGCTTAAGTAATAGTTCACAGAAGAACCACTGTTTATCTCTAAGTAAGTATCCCTTCTATGGCTGAATCCCATCCAATGCCCCGTTTGTTTGTAGTCAGGCATGGTTTGTTCCCCTTATCTGATCATGTTATTAGAGATATTTGATACGTTGTTGAAGGAGAAACTGAGTGGTCACAGAATGGGTGAATAGTATGACAAGTTTATCCAGTTTTATTGAACTGAATATGGCGTTGCAGAAGACATGTTCGAATTATACTTTCTTCAAAACTTATTATTGGACTCACTTAAGTTTTAGACCGGCTTAACTGATATACCCCTTACCATGAGAGGAGAGGAACAGGTTAGGAAGATTGCGCATCGTTTAGTCGGCCCCGGGCGTAAGCTACGTTTTGTCGGCGATAAACTAATTCAGTTACTGATTATGAAACACCAAAGTTGCTATAGAACCAACAAATTTGTGCAATGTGCTGGTATCGCCTCGTCAACGTGCACATAGAACATTTCAACTGCTCTTCGATCACTTGGAGAATAAACCGAAACATACGCTCGCTGAAGAGGTCCAGGAATGGAATTATGGTCCTACCTCACCTCATTGCTTTAAATTATTGGATTGACAAGTATTCTAGGAGACTATGAGGGACTGACATCAGCAGAAATTCAGAAAATTGATCCAAATTGGCAGATCTGGTTCAATGGGTATATGATGTCTTCTAGAGCTTTACTGACGATTTTCACTGTGATCTTTCATCCACCAGGTGCCCTGGAGGTGAATCCGTTGAGCAAATGGAGGCTCGAGTAGACGCAGTCATTAGCAGGGTAAGGTGAAACAATTTTTTGGGCCTTGTCCTTTTTCTCATATATGATGTTAGGTACGCGATTACCACAGAGAATACAAAAATCAAGGAACAAATACGAGAGATGTTCTTATCGTGGCGCATGGGCATTTCAGTCGTGTCCTCATCTCACGTTGGATCAAATTCCCCCTTTGCCTCGGTAAGAAACATCTTATCTAACAATCTCAACTCTTAAGGTAAACCATAGTATTGACAGGGACACATTTTAATGTTGAGCCTGGATCCGTATGCCACCTTTCTTATCCTCGTTGGACCTTTCATAAACATTTCCCCCTCAAGGTCGCAATTCTTAGTTATAACCACAAGTCCCTTGAAGAACCAGCTCTCAATGCGCTTAATTTGTTTGCTGTCATCAGCTAGGGCTACCCTCAGTTTGTTACCATAGATATAATCTCTTGTATACTTACTTATATTGTAGGTTTGTTGACCTTTGTATGGTTTCGAGGTCCATCTTCCCACAATCAATTTTATATGCCGGCCCATTGTCCCAACTTGAACTTTCACAAGTCCCCAGGGCCCCAAGACAGTCCAAGACTTGGTTGCTCTCCCCCTCCAGTTATTAATGACTGAGATAGACTGCTTGTTATCCACCTCGACGAACGATAACGTCGTATCTCAATCTAACACTGCTGATCTTGAACACGAGGGCGGAGGTCAGGTTGACGACGTCGTTCAAATTATAATTTCTGACAGTGTGCAGGTCACCAACACACAGGTCTTACTGTAGCCGGCAATTTTCATTCTGCAGACGTAACGTTTAGTATGACTCCAGAGAACGAGGCCTCCAACACAATCGCTGACAGCAAGCTCACTGCATCAAGTACGAAAGCCCCCATATCTGTCACTGCACCTTCTGGGAAGACTAATGGAGGACCGTCGACACCTACTGTCAAGAAGGTGAGTGTTTACAACGTTTTCATTACCTCACTTGCCAACGATTATCTAGATCATCAATTCAGGAACGTTTGGTGCTGCTTCTGTCAAACCAACTGGTTCCAAAGCCACAGCATCTGCAGCTGCGGCAGTTCCAAGGGTAGCTGCTCCCCCATTAAGAAAACCAACTACATCTGCACCTGCTGCTACATCCCGTCCAGCTATGTCCTCAGCCTCGTCAAAACCGGCCGCTACTCCTGCAGCCGCAACTCGCAGAGCTTCGATTGCACCCACGAAGTCTTCTGCGTCACCCGCCACTAAAGCCTCCCTGTCTACTTCTACGAACACGAAACCGTCTTCAGACGCCGTCGCTGCTGTCCGTAATTCCGCAGTCTCTCCAACCGGTTCTATTGCATCAACGAAGGGGAGTATCAACACTGCCGCTCGCCCTCGTGCATCGGTGTCCGACGCTGTGAAGAAGGCTCCCCTTGCCCCTAGGCTAAGCGTTGTTAATTCAGCAAGACCTGTTGCTGCAGCAAAGACTTCCACGGTTTCTCGATCCTCGGCTGCTCCGCCGGTCAAGTCATCAAAGGTTGCCAGTTCCATCTCCTCCATCAAGGAGATTAAAGAAGATATTTCTAAAGACGGTCAAGGAAATGAGAAAGCTCTTGCAGATCTGCAAACTCAGGTCAGTTGCCAAGGTTTCTAAACACCTTCACCTAGTTCTGACTATTATATAGCTCGAAGGGGCAACCGAATTGTTGAAATCGAAAAATAACAATGTTCTCGAGCTTGAGAGTCAGGTAGGGAAGTTAGAGACTTCTCTAGCGACCGCTTTGGCAGAGGTTGAAGCCAAAACTGCCTCCATAGAAGAGGTGGAAAACGCTAAAGCCGTCGTTGAGGCGCAGCTCCAGGAGACGCAGGCTTCTTTGAGCAAACTCCAGGGAGAAGTCCTGGATACCAACGCTTCTCTATCCTCGATTCAGAAAGAGGTATGGAGTAGTCTTTTTCTAAACCCCACATTTTTTTGATCGGATTCAGCTCCAGGCAGCGAAAGTCGCTGCAAATGCTCAAGATACCCTGGTTGGAACACTAAAAGCTCGAATACAGGAGTTTGAAACAACGCTATCCTCATCACAGGACAAAATTAAAGCTCTCGAAGAGAGCCTTGCCACCTCCGCTGTGTCTGTAGCAGAAGCCACCTTTGCTGAACGCGAAAACCTGCTCCAGGCCCAGGCAAATCTCAAGGCTATCTCTGAGGAAACTGAAACTTTGAAAGTCACTTACGAACAAGCATCGGGAGTGAAAGCTGCAGAGAGCGAAAACCTACAGAAACAAGTGGCATCCCTAAAGTCAATAAAGGAGGACAATGCTAACAAACTATCAGAGCTGGAGATCGAGATTCTTGAATTGAAGGAGACACAAGAAAATCTTGAAGATACTCGTGATGGTTTGCATCGTCGAATCACTGCCCTGGAGGACGACCTAGCCAACGCCGCTGTAGCATCTGCCTTGGCAGTTGAGGCCGCAAATTCCAAGGAGGCGGAGCATTTAGCACATCTCAAGGAACAGGCTGAACAATACCAGAAGGAATTGGCAACCCAATCGGAACGCTATGCCGAAATACTCGCATCTCTCGAAGCTCTCAAGACGCAGTATGCCGACACTTCAAAAGCTTATGAGCAAACCAAGCAAGACAAAATTTCGACCGAGCAAACCCATGCTTCGAAGCTCAGTGAACTTGAACATGAGCATGCCGCTGAACAAGGTGCTCGATCTGCTGAATTTGCAAAGATCAAGGCAGAGCTCGAGGTTTGTTTCATCTTTTTTTTTCCCAAGTTCCCTTCTAAAAAACTTCGTTCAGAGTCAAGAAGCCATTTACAATTCCAAGGTTGATGTCATTAAAGCTGAACATGTCCAACTTTTGCAAGATGCTTTCGAACGAGCCAAGGTCTGGTTCATTTGTCCATTGGCCTTGATCATCATATCTAATTTTTATCCCCTTGTTAGCAAGACGCTGGTGACGTTCATGCTCAAGAATTGCAGTCTCTTCGAGCAACCTCTAATGCGACTATCGAACAAATTCAAGCGGCCAACCAAGTTGCATTGGAAGCGTTGAAGACAGACCACCAGTCTGCTCTTGAAAACGGAAGCAACTCTTTGAACAAGCAAATTAGCAAGCTAACCCTCGAGCTCAAGGCCACCCAAGACGATCTTTCTAAAACCAAGGCTGCTCTTGAAATTTCAAGATTCGAGATAAATACGCTGAGCAGACAACGGGACGAAGCTCGTGCTCTTGCCGATGCCGGTCCTACCTTGTCTCCCGAACACGCAGAGGAGATTGCACGCTTGACGAAGGAGTTGGCGAATGCCAAAGATGACTTTGCTGCTGCGACGGATACGTTAAACTTGACGAAATCGTCTATGTCAGAGATGTCCGACAAACACGCCAGGGAGCTGGAGGAAGGCGCAAAGAGTCGTGCGGACGAAGTCATCCAACTGAAATCAGCTCACGACAGTGAGGTTGCAACTCTTGCGGCTCATAAGTCAGAGGCTTTGATTAAACTTTCAGACATGGAGAGTGAACTCGCGACTGTCAAGGCAACTTTGGCCGCGCAGCAGAGTGCCATTCCCAAAAGCTCCAATGGATCAACACTACCTCAACAGCAAAGCGTTACCAAAGAAGAACTAACGAAAATGCATGAGGCCCATAATCTCAAAATCTACGATCTACAGGCTGAACACGAAAAAGCTCTCACGGCCTTGAGGGAGGACGTAGAACAGGCGAAATTCCGGGCAGGCGAACTTGAACAGGAAGTAGGACGAAAAGCCATGGAGATCCAATATCTGGAACAAGATCAGGATGAAAGTCAAGAGCAAATAAGCCGGTATGTCAGATTTTTCGGTATCAAGGGTTTTGTTGGAAGCATGGTTGCACTGGCGGTGGTTCATTTCCTATAATCGACTTTCATGTCATATATTTTTAATTTTTGAACCCGTCATAAGGCTTATTTACTGATTGTTCCGTTCAACGTAGATTAAAGGAAGACGTCGACAGTCTGACCGAAAAGCTCAGGCAGGCGTCTGAATAGATTTCATATAAATCCGCAGGCGCCACATGGTTTCCTGCAACCAAGTTCAGGTATTGTTGTGATAGGATCTTATTGACAACCTCTTCACATTATGCTTATTACATTTGATTGCCTTCAACACTACTCATTCCATTGACGTGTTTATACCTTATCATGCCACAATTTTATGATTTCACTGCGGAACCTGTACACTTCAAATAATATAATCATACGTTTAAATTTTATTTTTTTTGTGCTGAATATATTTTAAATTCTAAGGGGTGCGGACTTTCGTTCGGACCCCACGGCTAAGTCCGACCCCAAGTGTTTTCAATCCCTCTTTACTCTGTAACCACCATCTGTTCGCTATCATTTGTAGAGTCATGGGTGTCCCATCAGAACCAGGTCAAAAGGGTGTCAATTGGTCCAACATTGCCGTTGGTGAGCGTGTTGTGTCGCGACTATATTCTCTCTGTGCTGATGCCAACGCAAGGTGGTATTATGAACATGGTAATTTCTTCGAAGAATGACACGAGAATGGTACTAACTGTCATATCGTCTCCTGAATAATTAGTTCGTGAGTACTATCAGCTCCTTTGTGTTTCCGTACTGACATTGCTTCACGTTGTAGGAGGCAAGTCGTGTGCTAGTATCTTTTTGGTCGGAAGCTCAATCTCATGCAGGTAACCACACTTGGCCAACCCCTGGAGGTTCTTAAAACTCAAATGGCTGCCAACCGGTCGCAATCGATGCTACAAGCATGCAAATATGTTTGGGCCCGAGGTGGCGTGTCAGGTTTCTACCAAGGCCTCATCCCTTGGGTAACAAAATGTCGTTCTCGTTTTTCTTTCAATTGTGCTGACCGGGGCGGGGCATCCATAGGCTTGGATTGAAGCTTCTACAAAAGGGGCTGTCCTCGTCTTTGCGGCTTCTGAGGTAGAATCTGCGTCACTGACTTATGGCATAAACCCTGGATTGGCTGGCTTGCTAGGTGGCATGACTGGCGGAATTGCTCAAGCCTATGCGACGATGGGTGTGTACACGACCTGTACCCGTCCTCTTATAACTAACATCCAAATAAACAGGATTCACGACGTGTATGAAAACTGCAGAGATTACGCGTGCTAAGTCTGCTTCCTCTGGTGTAAAACCCCCTTCGACTTGGGCTGTTTTTGCCGATATCTATCGTCGTGAGGGTCTTGCTGGAGTAAACAAGGGTGTTAATGCTGTTGCCGTTCGTCAATGCACTAACTGGGGTTCTCGGTATGACTTTGTACAACCTATCCCCAAGCTACACTCTCAGTCTTGATATATAGGATGGGCTTCGCACGTTTGGCCGAAGATACCATTCGGAAAGTGAGGGGTAAAGGCGAGACCGAGAAACTTGGTGCAATGGAAAAAATTCTGGCATCATCTATTGGTGGTGCCTTGGCTACATGGAACCAGCCTATTGAAGTTATCCGTGTCGAGGTGATGGGAGCACTTGAGTGATTTGTGGCGTTTACTGACATCCTTTCTAGATGCAAAGCATGGCAAAGAATACTGGAAATGTCAATCGACCTGCTAAGCTGACGATCATGAACACCCTCAAGTTCATTTACCAAGAGAACGGGATCAAAGGCTTGTACCGTGGAGTTACACCCCGTATTGGTCTTGGTATTTGGCAAACAATATGCATGGTATCGCTAGCTGACTACGTTAAAATCTGGTGAGTTGATGGTCTATGGCGGCTGTAGAGAGAGAATATGGCTAACATAATGATATATATAGGGTGAAAGGAGAGTAGATACTTAGAAATATTAGAGTATATAATACCTTTAAGCAAATAATATAGAGTGGTTGTTATTTTTAAAGACACCGGTTATTGAATTAAGACGGTAACCGGACATGAGTTTGCCAGTTGAATTAGCTGCTTTATCTTTCGTATACCAGCTATGAGCGCCAACAAGAACACTCACCCTCTCCTCCACAAGTATTTGAACCAGCTTAGCGTCCACCCTCTTCGGACCAAGGCTATCACAACTGGTATCTTTTCCCTTCAATTAGGCTCTCATTTTTAGTCGCTAATAGCCTCTCAGCTATCTTATGTTTCTTGCAGGAGGTTCTTGGAAGTAACTTGTCTGGCACTCCGGCAAACGTGTCAAAAAATGCTTCAGCGATGGTGCGCTCATTACAGAGCGTCCACCTTAACACGAAGGCTATCAAGATGGCCATCTACGGCTTCTTGGTCTCTGCGCCATTGAGTCACATCCTGATCGGCCTTCTTCAGAAGGCATTCGCTGGAAGGACGGGCCCTCGCGCGAGGGTGGGCCAGATCGTCGCAAGTAACCTGTTCGTCGCACCAATTCAAACCTCAGGTAACAAGAAGTCTTTTTTACCAAAATGTTTCCCTTTTTTTCTTCTTTTTTTTTTCTCAACATTTTTTTTTCTTTTCAGTATACCTTGCCTCTATGGCCGTGATCAATGGGGCAAGTTCACTTGATGAAGTTATCAAAACTGTTAGAGCCGGTTTCTTCTCGGTAGTTCGGGTATGCAAAAGTCCACTTGTATTCATCTCTACACATTCCGGTTTCACCCATACGTTATTCACAAGATTTCTTGGCTTGTTTCGCCCTTGTCAATGACGATTGCACAAAACTTCATCCCAGTTGAGGTAGGTGTAATCTATGGAACTCCTCCAGTAAATTGCTATTCAACTCTTTCATTCAATTTTGCAGCTTTGGGTCCCATTCTTCAACGCCATTCAATTTGTTCTCGGAGTGCGCTTCAGTCTTTCGTTATTGTCCTTCTCCAAGCTCATTGATTGATTTTATCCTTTAGACATACTTCAACATGCGTGTCAAGCAGGCAAGACTGGCAGCCCTCAAGAAAGAGAAACCAAAGAACGAAGAAAAACAAGAACGAGAAGGCAAAGATTAAGCATCTACGTTTGATTTTTTTTTTGGCATATCAGTGGCAGTGGTAGCATCTCTGCGTGTACAATCTTTTGTCCAAAAAAATCTGTATACCCATATTCTTTTCAAGACGCCTGAGCGTCACAAACAATCAGGCACCCACATTCGCTCAATTGAGGCTCTTGTAAGTATCGTCGTTTCCTCGTACTGTTCGTTGGGTACGCAGCATCCGCTGTGTCGATCTCCGTTTCTAAAGTCCAACCTCCTAGCTCGTAGGATCCAGCTCGAGTAATCCATACTTTTGGTCGAACAACGACTGACTGCGATGGCGGAATGACTCCGCGAAACGTAAGACGGCCTTGATAGGGTAAAGGCAAAAAGGTTCCTCTGAAAATGCGGTTCAATCACCACGCCTTGAAAAGAAGAAAAAGGCTCACCTAGACATAGTTGGTTTGGACATTAGATTAAGCGCGTACCGTGCAGGATGCGTCGGAGAGTGGTTGCGGAGAAGAAATTCCATAGGTAAAACAAAGGGCCTGAAATATAATGTTAAGATTATGAGGAAGGCCAAGATCAAGAACGAAACTCACCCCTTTAAGAAATCGTGAACTTTTGTGCCCACATCTTGCAAAGACAATACAATAGGTTTCATCTCAACATTCCATTCACTTTCCCGAATCGCATCGAGTACCTCCATTTTCTCCCTTTGTGTCTCTGCATACATGCTTCGCTTAACTTTAGCGCTCTCCGCTTCTTCAATGATACCATCCAAAGCAGCATGTCCAGCTCCAAGCGTAACACCATGAACGTTTATATGGCCAGAAATATTTTGCAAAGGTATTGTCCAGAAGACGATCATATCAAGGGAAGTGGGATTATAGAGAGGAAATATTGAGGGATGGTAGGTAGGTGGGATGTAGGAATGGACGTGAGCGATGGTTCGCGATGCAAACTTCCGACGACCGCTTTGTATGAAGTGCATAATGGCTGCATCTTGGATTGTTCTTCGTCTAGCAATCTATGCAAACGAATTGAGAATCTCTCTTATTAACACCTTTGATGAATTGCCTACCTCTGATACATGACTGCAATGCACATCAATGTGAGGAGGCACAGAGGGGTCATTATCCTTTCCTTGCAGGAGATGCCTGAGCTTTCCAGTAACAAAATCTACCGTTTCTTGAAAACCGGAACCTTCAGACCAGCTTGATGCCCCTAGCATCAATCGAAAGCATTGTGATGGTGCAATGACCCCACTGCTGAAGACTCAGTCATCACGAATGACCATATACGATCTGGAGACACATACAAATCAACGTCCTTCAGAGACACGGCCGTCCACAATGGACTTAGACAAGAGATCTGCACAAGTTCCGCTTCCACCGCCGTCGACACGTTCACTATGTCGGTATTCAAGACATAAGAATAATCTAGAGCCTGTGATGGCTCTGCCGAGATTGAGATATCAAATAACGGTTGAACATCATATGAACGGGTCAATCTTGTTGAATAGAATAGCTGAGTGTCATTCTATGAGCAGGACTATCAGGAGAGGAAATATGATGATGAAGGTATGGTTGTTCTGACCTCTCGAAAAACAAATAAAAGGCAGAGCTCATGACTTCCAGTTGTTTCAGCATGAAAGATGAAAGGAACTTCGACGCCATCTCCAGGTTCAAGCACCGATGAAGATGACTGATTTGAACCAGATGTCGACAGTCGATAAGGCTTTTGGGGTTCCAGTGAGTTTTGAGATCGGATAACCTCCGTCACTGCCATTGCTATCCAGATTCGTGAGGTGCAAATCACCAAAATAAACAATTCATACGCACAATCACGCATTATATCTCCATCACCAACCCAAATCTCATCTTCAGCACCAGCCACCATCCAAATCTCACCGATAGGCTTAGAACCCGTATTAGTCAACCAAAGCCTCATCGACTTGTTTTCCCCTTGTATTAACACCAACTGTTCGTCTTCAATATAGCTCGCAACGAGTTTATGATGCGATGCTACCACCTCTACCCGCATGATGACATCTGGCGCATAAGTGGGTTGCTGCCGTTGTAATGGGGTGTCATGTAATCTGCGACCACGAGATGCCAGAGGTTCCGTCACGGAGAGCAGGCCGAGGAAATCGTATTTAGCATGAGTTATGCTTAGCTGTGTTGGGACTTTTGATTTTATTGATACTGGGATCTGAAGGACGCTAAGTTAGATTCATCAGATCGCTTTTTCGTCAATTCAACTTACTGAACTAGTTTCCTTTGCTCCTAATGTAGCCTCCTTTATGATTTCTACCTCAACAGAGTCGTCTGTAGAGTCGGAATGGGACGCCTGTACAATGAGAGTGAGATTCGACAAATTGACTTCAGTGTCCAATGAGTTTTGGAGGACGAGATCCACCCAAAATAGTTCTGGCGAACGCAATAAGCATACTGTTGAGAGATGAGGTATTCAAGTCACTCACCGTTCGTGCTGACTTTCCCTGTCTTGGCAACACTCTCTTTGCCTCCCTGAGATTTCCAAAACGCCTTCCAATCCTCTTCACGAGCACTCCAGACATCGTTATCCCCATTACCACTATCTCCCAAAAATCTCAGCCGTAGGCGAGGAGTTGCACAAAGCTTGATAGGCAATTGCAACAATGTTGAACCAACTTTTTCAGGTTCAGTCGATTTAAAATACTGCATGCCACCATGTCATTATATCACACTGCAACAGACTTGAATTATCAAACTCACGCTAAAAGCCACTCTGAAGTCATCCAAATAAAGCTTGTCGTTTCCTGGAATCTTGTCCTGGAGACGAGCATTGTATGAAAAGGCAGCAGCCCCCCTGAGCAGGCCTAAAAATAATCGAACAGCACCAGCCACATCGCCTGTTGTGTAGAGCATTCGACCTAAGCATGCACATTCAACATCAGCCAATCTATAACCTAGTAGGAAGGGGAAATTTTCAGGACCTAGCGGATGTTCGATCCCGGATAGGATATCTTCCAGCCCTTCAGCAACCATAGCTGATTTTCCTTCGGAATCCCAAAACGAGGGCGATAATTCTTTGGGTGTAGGTATGCTGTACAATTCCTGCGCTTTCCGCAGGAAATACATAGTCAAAGGTTTCTAATAAAATAGCCATCAGCATTCTATGACCTCAATTAAAATTAAAAAAAAGATTCACAATACCGCATTTCTCTAACCTTCCCGCTGCAGAAGCATACCACAGCGCAGCTCTCCTTCTTGCTTGCTTTTTCGCACTCAAAAGTGCAGCTTGCGCCAATAACAGAGCAGACGGCGCTTCTTCTGCCTTAAATTCAAAATAAAATAGAATCAGACAATTAGCATGACGTGTATGGGGGGATAGACATGAAAGCCAGAAATGGAAACGGTCACGAACATTACCAGCCGCCCAGACAAGCCAACGTTCTCCTTCCAAAACGTTGCTAATAAAATCTTGTGGCGACATACCTGCTTCCCATCGTACAGCGCAAAGCAGGGCACGGACTTGTGCATGGGGATGGACTTCCGTCGAGTTTGAATGGATACTTGTCAGAGCAGTTGAGGCATGTAGAGGGACCGTAGGTGAAGGCGTCAGTAGCAGGGGAAGAATGTCCTGTAGAGAAAGATATGAGTAGAAAGTTATTGTTATTCATTTTGGAAAACTCACAGAGCCACCCTTGCTTTCTTTTCGAAGTGCTTCCCAAACCAGCACGGCCAACTTGTAATCACCTAATATTGTGGCAAACTCTGCAAGACGTCGCAGCTGGGATGGAGGGCCCAAACCGTCAGAGACCGATGTCCGACCAGGAAGGGAAGCGACGGAAGACGCGACTTGCACAGGTGAAGGAGACGGAGACGGAGATGGAGAACCAAATAAACGACGAGTTGAAGAGAACAAACGCGAAGGAAGCCTTCGAGTGGAGGAGAACTAACACAAGACATTTGAACCAAGAATACAGAGTAAGACTGGGGCAAACCTTACATTCTCATTCCAATCTACGACACATTTCTCCATCCATGGGACCAAGCTCATGACTAGAAACTCTCTTGTGAACCGCGCCGTCTGCTGAATGTCTTTCTCCTCCATGCTTAAGGTATTCAGGGAGGTCGCATGTGTTGTCGTTGCTGGTATTGTGGCAGTAAGCGGCGTCATTGGATTGTGAGGGGATGGAGCATCAGGGGAAGGTGGTGAGGGTAGGCGTGGCATGAGTGCAGGAACGGGTATTGGCTTTGGAGGAGGCTTGGGTAGACTGAGAGAGAGGAGATAACTGTGTAACCCGAATTGTTTTTTGACGGCATTATAGAGAGCAACTGCTCTATACATGTTATAAATATCGAAAGTAAGTGTGAAGGGAAGAGATGGACGTACTCTTCGTCTGAGAGGGCTGAGTCTTGGGGATGAATGATGAGTGTATATCTGAGGAAATTGGTGTCTACCCAAGGCGGGAATTGTGGAGCTCGAGAGTGTAATGCTGTTATAGCCTGCAAAGGGTTAGGAGTCGTGGTTGATACAGCCAAGATCACTAGAATGATTTGAACATGAAGAAATCTGTGATGAAGAAAAGGAACGTACGGGCAACAGGATGGTTCCAAGCTTCGGACTTTGAAGGGACAAAGTCTCCTTCTGCACAGCGACGAAGCTCATCCCACCATGGGGTTCGAAAGGGTTCCTTGTCGACAGTATCTTGAACCCATTTGACGGATCGATTGATGATGCGTGCGGTCATCCAATCGAGGGTGCGGACGGCGCGTTGGTCATCATCTTCCCGACAGGCAACTTCGACGTCATTTAAAGACGAAAACCGAAGTGCAAAAGAGGGGTGTGGGATAGATACGAGGGATGTTGTGCGTGTTGTGACTGAATTGGTAGTGGTCAGAGAGAGAAGATAGTATTGATTTTTATTTCTATAATACCTTGTGGTAAAGGAGAGAAAGATTGCAGTATATTTTGTAGAGGAGGTAGTGACGAAGACTGTAGTAGATTGTCGAGGTCTGAAGAAGTAAGAATGCATATATGTGGACTCAATGATGAAGGAAGTGTGCAAGCCATCAGTCGTTCTCACGGTATAAATCAAGTGTCTCCAGAAACATTTCAAATTTGAGTTCCTCTCCTCGATGCGCCGCCTGCACCCCTTGGTACCAATACTCCACCATCAGATTCAATTTATCCGTCTTCGTCATCCAGTCCGACTTGTTCACCCCCCAGTCCTCTCCTCCACCCCATGAATGCTTCATATCCCATTCTTCCTTCTCAACATGGTAGACATGTCCTTCACTGATTTCATGCACCTTCGCAGCAGCCATGCTCATCTTTTCTTTCTCCTTACTCCCTGCGTCACATAACTTGCAGATAAGCCATCTGCCTTGGCTTTTGAAGGCTACAGTTCATATTTATTCAACATGCAATTCACTCAGCCATCTGCAGATTCATATTGCTCACATTCAGGTTTCAAAAGCGATCCTGTGCGCATATGTGGTTAGGATCGTGGTGGTCAAATGATCATTTGTCA
>Ga0193743_1000284_pt1 | contig 40266 bp, 48 predicted proteins | sample L2c2metaG_FD_143038 | JGI IMG/M metagenome (GOLD analysis project Ga0193743, IMG submission 143038) | Soil microbial communities from a riparian zone of the East river system, Colorado, United States - L2c2 | ecosystem: Environmental > Terrestrial > Soil > Riparian zone | place: USA: East River... | reverse complement strand
AGACTTTCTTCATTGTAAAGCCAGAACATTTCAGAGCCTTCCAGATTGTAGAATCATTGACTTGTATACCACACCACATTTCCAACAGGTCTCTCATCTCATTGAGGTACATACCTGGGCTATGTTTGATAGCACCTTGAAGGAACTAGCATGAAGTGGGGCAAAGAGAAATGGGGCAAAGAGATGAGCAAAAATGTCATCCTTTTTTTTGTGATAACAGGCCTTTCATACCCTAACATCTGTGGTTGTAAGGCTATGCTTTTGCCCCTGTAGTGACTGCATAAGATGGGCTTGTGCAACAGAGCCCCTCCTCCGAAAGTCTTGCAATATCCGGTAAATTGTCTGTTTGGTGATGCCAGTGTAATCTCTGATCTGATTGATAGAAAGATACATAGACATATTGAGGATAACATCATGTAAGTCAACAGAGAGAGCTTTTCCTTGAGGCATGGGGAATGGGGGATGTGATGGTAGATGGGAGATAACAGATGCCAAATCAAAGGCACCCGATGGGTGCCATATGACTGATTAGCCTAGCACCTATCTGAACCATTTCTCGACTGTTTTTATAGAAGATACAACTCAGTCTCGGAATAATGGACTGATATATTATCATAAGTTGTACCTATAGAAGATACAACTAGTAATAGTTAATAACTGAGTAGTAAATATGAGAGTACTAACCTCAGTCTCGGAATAATGGACTGAGGTGTTAACTACATGAAATGAGGAAAGATATATACTCAAAGGTAGATATCTATTTCCAGTAACTACTGTTCAAGTAGCATGACTGAAATGGTCATAGTGTGATAACGGGGGAGGACAAAAGAATAAAAGGAAATAAGAAAGACAATAAGAATCTTACGGTTTGTATTATATTCAACAGTTTTCCACATAATTTTTGATGGGGCGAACGTCTATAAACCTCTAGCTACTTTTATATGAGTTTACTATCGCGATATAGGTGATACTACGCGAGGAAATGCGCCATCGAGCTGAACAGCAGCCGGAAATTTAGATCGTTCAAAATTTGATTTTTTCGAGAAAAAGATCTGGGGCGTACATCTCCTCGTTTATACGATTCCAAATCTATTAAATTTATGTCTTTCTGACGGTTGGCTGTGGAGATCTCGCATGTGGAAGGTTGGACGCGGAAGATCCAATTTCGTGACCGCGGCGTCACGCGTGCCATCTTCATCGAAAACGGCAATAAATAAATTCCTTCAAATTCCAGTTGCGCAGCCATGGAACCTTGATATCGGGCCGGACGTAACCACTAGCGCTCTTCTGAATCTCTCACCCTCATCCTAGGCTACCAGGCATGCCCAAGACAACCAGTACTAACCCAGCCCGCCCAGCGCTTCGGAGGAATCAGGTATATCGTCTGATTCAGTGTACAATCTTATTTCGCCTTATTTTCCATTAGGCTTGTCGTTCGTGCCGCAGACGAAAGCTTGTGCGCAGATCTACTCTTCTTCTATACATCGTTGTTCATTGTTCACTATTCGTCTCAGAAATGCGACGCTGCCCGTCCTCATTGTGGTACATGTGTCAGGTGTGTAGGAAACACATTCGTGTTTCGCAGTTATTCAATGCCGGATTGTAAGGCAATGGCAAGACCTGGTTAGGGTCCCAGCACCCATCGGTTATGTGTGCGTATCCAATAACTGGTCTGTTGCTAGTGGGATGGGACATAACGCAACCCTTGTCCTAGTCATCCCATGGAACCGCAGTGCTCTTATGATCCAGTGGAAGGATTGAAGTTAGCTCCAGATACAGACCCATTAGAAAAGATTAAAGACCTTGAAGCTCAGATTGGTAAGTCGGAAAACTTTCCTTACACAAAGATTTAGGACTCACATGCAACAGCCCAGCTTAAGAATCAGTTATACGAACACCAGATGGCTCCAGGATCTTCGCCAATCCCCAGTAATCTTATCACTCAAATCACTCCGCCTACGCCTTCGACCTCTTCCTCGGCTAATAGACAGGCTCCTGATGTTGGAGGAATTGCTTTATCCCATTCATCTCTTGCTGTGGGTAACATGCTCACTCCCGAAAGCCCAGAAAGACGGTTTCGCACTACTAGTGGAAGCCCTGAACTGCAAAGTGTCAGCTTAAAATCATCCGATCCCTTTATGGATTTGTTATTTTCTGGCTGGAATCCTGACCTCCCAGACCCCAACATTCTGAATCATTAGTACCAGTCATTCCTGTTTACTTCTTTGTTCAGTCATCTAAAAAAAGCTTCTCCCCAGCATCGACCTTTTCTTCCGATGCGACCCGTGTGGTTCTCGTGTATTACATAGGCCATCATTTCTTGCGTCCATGCATTTATCCCCAAGATCACCAGGTTTTCCCCATTCTGCAATTCTTCACGCTATCGTTGAGTGCATGTTCGTCTTTGCATTCAATAACTAACTTGGCTACAGTGCGCAGCTGCTTCTAGATGGTCACCGCAGAACGTTATTACTCTATCAGACGGCACTCGCCGAGATCAGTTTGCTGAATTCCATGCCAGTAAAACCCGCCAATACATTGACAAAACTATGGCAAGTGGCGAAGATATATTTTCCGTGATGCAAGCATGTATTCTCTTATCTTGGTACTTCTACCAGGAGGGTCGCTGGGTGGAGGTCTGGGTTTTCGCGGGTTTTCAGACACGGGTGGCGGTACCTCTGCGCCTAAACTATCCGGGTACATTTTCCACTCACGGAAGTAACTCTCCTGGCGCATACTTAGGGCCTCCGAAAGACTTGCGCGACTTGGAGTCGAGACGCAGGACATGGTGGATGACTATCATGTTCGATCGCATTGCGTCTGTTGGTGGTTGGATTCATGCGGTTGATGCGCGTGACGTGGGAACTGAATTTCCCCTGCGAACGGAAGACTTCGAATCTGAAGTAGAAAATTCTACCTCTTCCAATTTTCTTGATGCTTATGATGAGTACTATTTCGTCAGTCTCCAATCGCAAGCAACCCGCAAGATCTATGCTCCCCCCGCGTTTTCACTCATCACCCGCCACAGTACACTGATTCTTTCCTCCTTTTCATCAAAGCCATCATGCTGTTTGGGAAGGTTACCGATTTCAATGTTCGAGGTAACCTTAGGGCACCGACAGCCCCAAGCAAGAATCAAAATCCCTTCTTTTTATCTGGGTTTGAAGAACTTGACAAACTCGTTTGCTGTGATTTCTTAGAAAGCCTTCCTCAAGTTTTTCGAAATAACACAGGGGTGACTGATGCACCAGAAGGCAGTACATTGGATACTGACTTGTACATGGTCCATATTGTTCCACATGCGTAAGCCGCCCTCTTCACGTGTTTCCAACGTTTCCCAATTTATGCATTAATATAGTGCGACAATAACCCTTCATAATCCCTATATTGACTTCACTGACCCCCAAAACGTGTCAACTGCTCGTTGTGTCAACTCTGCAAGATGCATACTTTCCGCTTATTATGTTTTATCCGCAACTTCATTGGATAAAACTAGGCTTCATCCCTTCGTGACGGTGATCCAAAATGGTTTTATTATCGTGGCATAGCTGGAGCTGACCTTTCATAGATTTGCTGGTATCTTGCAGCTGTTGTCCAAGTACAGCTCTGTAAGTTTTTTATAGAGGTAGATGATTCTGAAAGGGAATCGACCGTATGGGGAGAAATCAACGTTTTACGGTAAGTCATAGTCCTTTAAGAAGCCAGTCAAACATTGGAACTAGTTCCTGGCTTAGGTTTGCGATGATGGAGTATGGTCAACGCTCTCCAATCGGAAGTATGACCATCGTCTCTCTCCAACCGTAGTATTATATCTAATACGTTCGACAGCTCGTCAGGAAAGATTGTTGCAGGGACTTATGTTCGAAATCGTTCGGATGACTGCTCAAAAGCAACCACTGCAAGTTGGTGTACCACTATACCCCTTCTCACATAGAACACTGTTCAGCAAAGATGAAACTCCCGTTCTTTCAGATGAAAATTCAGGATCTGCTCCACTACCTATCAGCCCCCCGTATGACGAACAAAAGTTTTTGGGCTATTGTCCCTCCCGGAATTCAAATTCTCCAAATGGCCCAATGGTTGGGTCGGGTTGGCCGCAACGTAGTGTATCAGGCTCTCCGGGGAATTTTGTTTTATAATACTGAAGACTATAATGTCCTGTCATCGGGGGTCTGGACACTGTAGAGTACCTTCTTCATTTAATTGGCTCTTTGTTATGTATTCGGATACAACTTTTCTTATCCGACCTGGGTCTCATCCTTTAAATAAATATCATCGTTTCTTTTTATCACCGCGTTACCCGTCAGAAGTGCTCCACTCATCGTCTCGATCATAAATTTTCGGTTTTACGCGTGCTTTCTCATGTTGTTGTCGAAGGGCGTCCCAGGCTGAATTCTGAGCTGCATGACTGTTGGCCGTTCGTATTTGGTCCCATCTACTTCGAGATTTTTCGGTTAAGGAGCTATCTGGTGATGGAGAAGATTCGGATGAAGAAGAGGGAAGTATCAACCGAAGCCCTTGTAAGAAATATATATATATATCAAGGCCTGATAGCTGGAGAGGTAATCATACCATGTTCTGATAGTTGCTGGGGAGAGGTATCGTCAGGAGAAATCTGGTAGGACCTCCCGATAACGAGACCTCGATGAACGGGAAGGCTAAGGTCCTTTTGAATATTTTCCATAGCCCGTTTATAACCATCAGGATTTTCAATGTCACGCAGGTAGTTGGTGTGTGCAGATATTTGTCGCAGTTTCCCAACCATGCGACCAGTCAAAGTCGTGCCGAGAAAGAGAAAAACCTTTTTCTGTGTGCTCAGACGTGGGTATCGAATTTGGAACGCCACGCCAATGGCAGCGCCAGCAGCAAGCCCAATTATCTAGGACGCGGAGGAAAGAGACGCTGTATGAGATCGCAAGAAAAGCCGGAGATAGGGCAAGGAACGAACAGGATAATAATGGTGAATACCTGGGAGGAATTGGATGGCAGCGTCATAGTCGCGGGTGGTCAAGTTCCCTGATTCACGCTCTGGAGATAAGAGGGCTTCTGTTCTCGCGCGCGACCTGAATACAGCGTCCATCCAATTGATATTATAGTGGAGAACATGTCCCTGCTCAGGCATGGTAAGCAGCAAAGTGGTATTAGTCACGTGACGACAGCTGGCCGAAATTTCGAACAGATCATGATGCCAAGGCTGTTGCGGCTTGGAGTCGCCATCGTTCTTACCAGCATACAACTTCATCCCATGAACGGGCTCGCCGCAGACCCGCCATTAAACACCCGCCTACCTCCACCATGGTCCTCAGGCATCGATGAAGAACCGAATTCTTTTCTCCCCCATTCCTCTTTCTCTTCTTCCCAGATCTTGCCTGTGCCGACTGATAGCTCACTAGATTCAGGTCAGTCAAGTCTAACGAATGAAATCTCATCTCAACCTTCACATCGCAGGTCTCAATACCCCTACCACCCCAACGACCCGAACGAACCTTTCAGTCCCGGATCCTAAGCCTAAACGAGTTAATCCTCTTACAGATCTCGTTGACTCTGAAAAAACTTTTGTGGATCAATTGACTGGCATTATACGGGTGCGTTGCTACTACCTCACATTCAACTTTTCGGTGATTGTAATCTCTCCTCGGCAGAAAGTGGCTGCTGCGTGGTCCCGATCCAATCTACCTCCTCCAGAACTAGATACCATGTTTCGAAGTATCGAAAGTATCTACAAAGCGAATCGTGGCCTACACATTGTGCGATTTGATTTTAATTCATGAATGTCTGCTTATCTTAAATCTTAGAAACTGAAGGATATCAGTGCTGATCCCAAGTCGGCAGGAGAGTTGGGGGGTCTGCTTATCAAATGGGTGGGCGAAATTCCGTTGACCGTACGGTTTTCTCATCTAAAAATATCAGATTGACGACCTCAAGAAACCTTATGAAACATATTGCACAAAGTATTGCTGTGGGTTCGATACTTGGCATCCAGTGCAGTCAAATCCACGCCTGGCCACTATCCTGGAACAATTTTCAGCTACAACTCCTGCCCCATCGGATTCTGGCGTATGGACTTTAGACGGCCTGTTTCTCCTTCCACGAAGCCGTTTGAAATACTACCAAAAGTTATACAATCGCTTGTTGAAGAACACAGACAACCGACTGCTTATAAGTGCTGTGGAAACCCTGAATATGCTCATTGCGACCTTGGATAGTCGCAATACAATTCAAGTTGGTCAGAATCAGGCGTGTGCGGTACCTTCCCTGGACACAGAAGATGAGGTGGTGATTGATATGAGAACTGAAAGTCTGAATACTCCATCGACTGCCAGACCCCTGCGGGCAGAAAACGACGTAGTGACCACCGGCAGCGAGGGTAGCTCAAAGCGTAACAGTAGTTCCTTGGAAGGGTATGATTTACTTTCTTTTATACATGCAACTACTTAATTGTCAATAGAGAACGTTTGTCCCGTGACTCAGAAGCCACTTCTCTCAGCCGGGCCTCTACACAAACACTCTCCATGCCAATTTCAGACCTCGAACGAAGACTTGTTACAGACCGTACGCTGGATATCTTCACCATGACATCAAAGGTTGACCCGTTCCGTACACGATATCAATGATAACTAACCATCTTGATCAGACTGTCAAGCTTCACATGTCTCCTCCTTCACTCACATTCACTCGTGAGATGCGTACATCGTCGGATGTTTTGATTCGCTTTACACCCCGAGCCACGGGTGTTGAAGTTATTCATCGCCACGGTCATATCTTTTTACTTTCCGATTTGTTTTTGGTGTGCGAACGCATCACACCTGAAGATCGGACCAGAGTTGGGCGTGAGGATGCTGATATGTGGCTCTGTTACCCACCACTCGCTGGCAAGGTTTTAAGAGTGTCTGAGATCATCGGCCAAGGTCAGTCTGAGCCCGGCATTTTATATCAACATGTAAAAATGTTCTACTTGCCTAGATAATGCCCTTCAAGTAGCGATCATGAGAAAAGAGTTTCTCATCCTTGAAACAAATACCAAGGAAGAACGTAACAGTCTCATCGCCCATTTCAAGGAAGCTATCGAATTTTCTAGCTCATGTAAGCTGTCTCTTTCTGTCCTACCGCTGCTCTCTTTTAAACCGAGATTTTCACAGTACCTCCGCCGTCTAGGCAGCCTCCGCCGCCTGTCCCGACAAATGTATTTTCTCGATTGCACACAGACAACAGATCATCAGGATCTACTGGGAGTACGCCTATCGGAGACCGGACAAGTGGGAGCTTGAGTCCGCCTGCACAACAGACCGAGCTGTCTTCACAGGCGCCCCCTGCACATCAAAATGCTGATGCTCAGTCTGCGGAGAGGTTTATACAACCAGATATGGATATGAAGGGTAGACCAGAGCCTCAGTCCGCATCTGGATCTATCGCAGGGCAACCCTACCTTCGAACCTCGGCCTCTGCTCAACCGTTTCCGACGAGGAAACCATCTTTTGAACAACACTCTGTTATTCCTCCTGCACGAAGTACCAGTTTCATACCTAACACTATTAATGAGTCGCCAGCAGACCCGAGCTTTTTACCTCCAAATACCCAATATGGCTTTGCAAACTTCCCTGTGTCACATTCTACAAATCAGCCCCCATATTCAAATAATCCAAATGCTCGCTCTCAGCCTCATTATCCGACTGGCGGATATCCACCTCCAAGGCCACCGTCTGACTCTTCGATTGGATCTGGGATTCGCAAAGTGCCGTCCGCTCGCTCTCTTAATGCTCAATATTCTCAGCCTGCTCCGCCTCTACCGTCTTTCCCTCTTGAATACCACCAACCTCAGGGGATGAGTCAATTTCCCAGAAACAACTTGCATGCACCCCAGCCACGCCAGATATTGCCACCTCAGTTCGGCCCACGGTCAGTCTCGATGACAGAGGTACCCTTCAATGAGCCAAGTCCTCCCAGTTCGCCTGTCGAACCCCAGGATCTTGGACCTGTCGTTTCAACCATTTCCGCACAGATGAAATGCAAGGTATTCCTACAGCAGCATCATGCGCAATGGAAGTCCCTGGGATCCGCCAAACTAAAGTTATACTGTCAAAATCGAACCAATATCAAACAACTAGTTGTAGAAGCCGACAACAGGGACAAATCGATTTTGATCTCCACCATCGTTCTCACTGATGGCGTAGAACGGGTTGGTAAGACTGGTATTGCCATTGAACTAAGCGACAAGGGGGCTCGAACAGGCATCGTTTACATGATTCAACTCCGCAATGAAACTTCTGCAGGTGGATTGTTTAACAGTCTTTTGGCGGGCTCCGACAGGGCAGCACGAGGTTAATTAATTGACCGAAGTTCTTCATAGACTTCTTTGGACGGTTGAGCTACATAAATCTCTATTCTACCTCATCGCTATTATTCTCACGTCAACGCCGACACATTTGCGGAGGCAACTGTGTTTCTCCTTCAATAACTACGAAGGTTTTTTATTGAACTCTGACTGCCAACCCAATTCTACCACAAGTGATAAATGATCACTTCCAGAAATACTTTTCTTGGGAAGACCGGGCCTAAGGTTTTCGGCGCTATGTGGTTCTAGTAGACCAAGAATGTCCATCGTTTGTTCTTTGAGATCTAGAATGAAGATATAATCTTCAAAAATTCAGCCGTATGCTAGACTCAGAAATGAGAAAATTGTTCATACCGAGAACTGATTGCCAATAATGGGTATAACTTGTATATACAGGTTCATGTAATCCACGTCTCCCGGAAGGTAGGATCACCCCACTACCATAAGTCGGTAAAGTATTGGCGAGTTTGGAAAATTCTTGCAGGCCATCATTGTAGGCACTTCGCAGATTGGGCAATGAAGAAAACCAAGCAGTAAATTGAGGAATAGTCAGTAGTCCGTCCCGTGGCTCCGCCTGTCTGGCGTTCGTGATGACATGATCAGGATCTACATCTTCAGAGTCTTTGTCAGGAGTTGTATTTGAAGCAGGAGCGTTCGTGCCGACACTAGGATCCACTGATGAATGAATGACCAAAGAGGATAGGATCATTGCTTCTTGTTCGGGCAGAAGAGTGTCTCCAACGGCGAGAGTATATGCTGGGTCACTTGGTGTAAAATTGAAGTCTGAGATGTAGTCTGGGATGATATTCTGATTATAGAGCAATAGACATACCTCCAGCTAATATACAGGGCCACTTCTGGGCCTTTTGGTCTGTCCTGAATGCAACTATCTCTTGTAGTAATATGGCTGCTTGTCTGCCGTGCCATTAGGCATCATCGTCCTTACTGAACATTAATAATAATTACCTGGTCCTCTCGTACGTGTACCTGGAATTAAGCTCAAAATTGGAGTAGTCGGCCCAGGGATAGGACGACTTACTTGGGATGCCAAAAAAGATGCGTAGTTGCCACAATAAGTCCTTCATTTTCTTGATTGAGACCTCGCAAAGCCACCAATAACCCAATATTGCGTGTTTTGAACGTGTTTTTTGTAAGAGAAGATCCGGCGTCGTCCATTGCAACATATTGATCATAGTATATCACTCTGTCAGAAACCATCGAATACATATTTTTCTTGAAGGCAATCATACATCCGTGCTTTTTGCCAGGACCAGAACCATAATGATGGGCATACCCAGCTTCCCCAAGCATAGGCACTAGTTTATCTAAGCGATCAACTTCCTAAAAACATATAAGTCATTGCGACGGCCAGTGATGGGTTTTCAGAACCTACTTGGAGACAGATGATGTCAGCATCCTGTTGCAAGATCTCTTCATGTATCATGGGCTCTCTTTGACCAGCTTTCAAGCAGTCACTCGTCGGAAATAATTCCCGTCCTTAGAGAATTGTTAGAGAATTAAACGTGATATCACGCAGTATTCATCTCTTACTTATCAAGCACTGTGCAAGGAGCTTAAATACGGCAAGGCTTCAATAAAATACAGGTAGCCAAGAGGAGACGACAAACATTCCACGTCATAAGCCTGACTTTCTGGTAACGATATTTCTCTGGATGTTCAGGATCCGGTGTATGCGGCAAAGATAACCAACGCCGGGAAAGCAGTCTTGGGGCGTTGTCCTTTATCGCCAAGACCTTGTTCATTTTTTTCTCTTTCCTTGCTTTCGCCAGAGCTATTTGTTCCGGGGAAGGTTCATAACGTTTCCGGGTAGCCATGGTAAAAATAATATTGATTTTTCGAAAGCTAGAATGAGTTGTAACCGTGTGCTCATGAACGGAATGAAATGTTTTCATCGGTTACCGGCCGCGGTTACGTAAGTAAGACTAGCAAGTTCGTCGAGAGCTAAGTACTACTATTTAGTATCACCAGTGGCACCGCTGTATGCTCGCACGGTCATCGTTTTGGAGACGTCTGCCTTTAGTTGCAAGTCGGCAGGCTATCAATAACCTCCCAGCTACATCCATCGCATCCAAGCAACATACTTACCGCAATTTCCTCTTTCACACTTCAACGCAAGAGCCTAAAACTCATCTTACCCCGATGACGCATATCCCGGAGAGCTTTGGAAATTATGATCTGGTCAAAAGGTTGAAATTGGACTTCACAGACGTGGTTATTTCCAAATGGAAAAGCCGATCTACTGGGTTGACAGTCATTCATCTCGAGTACGAAGGTATATTTATTTTGTTTAGGTTTTATATTATGAAGCGACTAATTTTCTTCCGTTATAGCACCGATTGTCAGTGGTTATTTCGTGGTTGCCACGGAAAGTAGGTGGCTACTTTTCCATTATTTCATCTTCTCATCCGACTATCAAAGTCTTCAATGACTCCGGATGCCCTCATACATTGGAACAGTCAGTCCCTATCAATATTTAAATTTTCTCCCTCTACGAACCCGACATTTCATTCCGTTAGTCTGGTGTTTATGGGATCTGAGAAGTACCCCTACAAAGGCATTTTGGACATTCTTGCAAACCGTGGTTTTTCAAACGGAACAAATGCATGGACGGCTACCGATCATACTGCTTATACGGTGTCCACTGCTGGAGAGCAGGGTTTTCTTCAATTACTCCCAATATATGTCGATCATATCCTCTTTCCAACGATCACAGATGCTAGGTGTGTGGTATCTTTCGTCCTCTACATCATTCTTACACTGTAATTCAGTTTTGTGACAGAGGTTAGTCATCAATTGTCGACTCTGTTCTAAAGGCTAAATAGTCTCTCCTTTTCTATTTATTAGGTACATCACATTGATCCTAAAGGCCAAGATTCAGGCGTCGTGTATAGCGAAATGCAAGGAAGAGAGAATACATCAGGAGATCTCATGTCACTTGGGTATGCTGCCTTTTCATGTTTATCGATATGTCTGATTCACTATCGGGATTGTGCATTAGACTTCAGAGAATACTTGATCCTCCAGGCAGTGGTTATCGAAGCGAAACGGGAGGGCTTATGGATGCTTTACGTGTATTGACCCCAGAACAAAGTGATGATTATTCTCAGATAGCATTGGCCTCGCTAAATTTCTTACAGTTCGCAAATACCATTCGAGCTACTACGTCCCTCATAACCTAGCTCTGATCGTTGCTGGTAAATTGTCCAGTGGAACATCATCATTACTACGTGTTGTCCAAGAACAGATTGAGCCCAGTCTTATTAGTCACGGTCAGAATAACGGCCCCCGTCCACCAGGTTGGAAACGGCCTTTTGTTGAGACCGCCAGCGCCTTGCGGAATCATATACCTGCCACTACGAAGAATACCGTTGAATTTCCGGAAAAAGATGAATGTACGCGTTTTATTGCTCTTTCACGATTTTTACTCAAAAAAAACCAATAATCCAGCTATGGGCGAATTAATCATAAATTTCCTTGGACCGCCGCCAAATGAATTCCTCACCCGAAAAGTATGCCTTCTAATCTCAGTCGTCTTCTTTATCTCATTATTCGAACAGGCAATCGATGTTCTGGGAACTTACTTAACGTCTTCAGCTGTTGCTCCCCTGAACAAGGAATTTGTGGAAATTGAATCTCCCCTATGGTAAAGGGTCTTATTTGACAACGCCCCTTTTGCTCGACTGACCATAAAGATTGATCTGTGTAGCTCTTACATCTATTTTGGTGAAGATACGCGAGTGACCGCCGTGAATTTGCCAATATATATTGGATCCGTCCCAACAGGAGAACTTCAAAGCTTTAACGAGAAGCTTCAAATAAGTCTGCATAGAATTGTTAAAGAGGGGATCGACATGCATCGTATGGCTATGGTAATTAACAGGGACGAACGGCAGGCAAGCGGCTATGAATTTCGGGAGAATTTGAGTGCTGATGGCCCTTTTTCTTATAGCTTCGGAGCAAATTAGAGTCTGCCAAAGGAGATACTTTCTCGGGCACTGTAATTTCGGATTTCTTGTATGGAGCCTTAGATGGTTCAGAGCTTCATTCTTCTATGGATGAGATAAACTATTATGCCGCTTTGCGGTCATGGTCAAATGAACAATGGACTAATCTTTTGTCACAGTGGGGTTCTGTTCTTTCCTCTTGAATGATGTAATTCGCTTATATCCATTAAACTATTATCAGGTACTATATAGAGCCAGCGTCCGTCGTCATATGTGGACAACCTTCTGCGAGCCTGGCGGACAAACTCGAAAAGGATGAGACAGCCAGAATTGCAGCTCAGGTTGAACGCCTTGGTCCTGATGGTCTTAAAAAAGCAGAAGCCGAGTTGGAAGCGGCCAAAGCTGAACATGCAGAGCCCATTCCTACCGAGTTCATAACCTCGTTCCCTGTACCAGACGTGAAGAGTATTTCCTGGCTTCCAGTGCAAAGTGTTCAAGAGCCAGGTACGGGCCGAAAGCTTGTCCATCAGGCTTCTGCGAGTTCGCCACTGTCGAAGTACATCGACTCCGATGGAGAGTCGCTTCCCTTCTTTGTGGAATATGATCACGTAGAGGTCTGCTCCCGTAGTCTCATATTCCTTTGACAAGACTTGATTTTCAGTTTTCTTTTCGTTAGTCAGATTTCGTGTCTATTCATGGCCTTTTCTCACTGGCTAAATTGCCAAATCGTCTGCGACCGTAAGTTGTCTTTTCTTCTTTTACATTTTTTCATCCGAAGTGTAATTGTGCTCAGATACATGTCGGCATATTTATCCTCTTTCTTTGCGCTTCCGGTTCGGAGAGCCTCCGGCCTGAGGCTCTCTCACGAAGAAGTCGTCAACCAGCTCGACAATGAGACAGTGTCATATGAGGTTGGGTTGGGAGTATCGAATGCTTTCACGGATGTTTTCCGTGTTTCTATAAAGGTTGAAAATGCACACTACGAGACGGCTATTGCCTGGTTGAAAGATTTGGTCTATGGAGCTGGATTCGACAAGAACAGGTAAATTTGCGACAAAAAAATCTCGTACTTGATGACTTATCTATTTGTGCAACAGGTTGCAAGTTGTTCTGGCCAAGATACAGCAATCTCTTCCAGAAATGAAAAGAAATGGGAGCAATGTGCTTGGGTCATTATGGGATGGCTTGATGTATAACGATAATTCCACCTCTCGGTCTGGAGGCGTTCTACCTCAAGCCGAATTTATTCCCAAGCTCTCAAAGTCATTACAAGAATCACCAAGTGAAATCCTTGCAGATTTTGAGGAAATCAGAAAGTATAGTAAGTGGATTACCGACCCTTTTACTGGTGTCAAAACTCAACTCATTTACAACAGTCACGGAGCCGTCGGGCATCAGATTCTCGGTCACTGGGAATGTCTTGAACCTCGCTAATCCTAGAAGCACTTGGGGAAAATACTTTGCTTCTGCGCTACCAGTGAGATACCTCATAGTCATCTTCGCAATAGTCATCCAATATTTTGATAGAGCTCTGCATTGTCACCTATTCCATTGGCCTCAGAGACTCTCAGTGATGTGGGGCAGAATATATCAAGAAAGGTGATACTTGCTCTGTGTTTCAAAACCCCTTCTTCATCTGACGTACTTGCAGGCGATTGTCATGAGTCTCCCAACTATTGAAAGCTCTTTCGTCACCCATACAACGAAAGGCATCCGAGGATTTGACCACTCTGAGTACCCAGCTATCCGTGTTGCGCTTGAAGTCCTGAATGCCACTGAAGGCTACCTTTGGGTATGGCAATTTGTCTCTTCAAAAGGCGGTGATCTAAAATGCTTCTAGCGGTACATTCGAGGGTCTGGTTTAGCGTATGGCGCATATGTGTCTCTAGATGTCGAAGCAGGCCTGCTCAACTTCTCACTATATCGAGTATATCTAACGCCTATTTATTGCACATGTTCATGACTGATCATATCCAAGAGCTCAAACAGCCTTAAAGCATTTGAAGAAGCGTCCACAGTCATTCGTGGCCTTCTGGATGGATCAGTATGTGCTTTTCACGCGTCTGCCTTTTCCACTTAAAATAACGGGTTATGTAGATTGCATTTGATGTCACCATCCTCGATGCGGCCAAGAGTAGCATTGTTTATGAAGTAACGAAGAAAGTGTGCACTGCAGGAAGAGCCGTAAGGTTGATTCATCATTTACAACAGCTCTATTCTAATGTGTCTTAGGCACTGGTGTCATTCATAAACCAAGCTCTTAAAAATGTCTCAAGGACTCATGAAATCAATCTGCTAGAGAAGTATCAAGCCGTGACTAAAGACGATGTCCTTGGTGCTCTCAAGACTCATTTCTTGCCATTGTTTGATTCATCGTCTTCTATTGCTGTAGTGGTCACTGCGCCTGCCAAAGCCGATGAAATTGGAGAAGGTCTTAAAGCTGTTGGTTTTGAAGTAACACAAAGAGTCATGGAGATTGATCCCATCGACATGGAGGATTCGGAGGATACTGAAACAGGTAGCGAGTCTTCAAGTGATTCTCGATGACGGGATACTCGATACATGTTATATCCAACATTAGCTAATTAAATTGATACTGTTTACGAGTCAAGGACTTCTATTGTTTTCTGATCAAGAGCTTGTCCTGGACTTAGCTCTATATTTTGCAAAAAATTGTTGTCGACAAGAAATCGAATGGCTTGAGAAAGATTTGACACTGTTATACATATTTCTGGTAGGAGCAGCTAAAATGCAAACGAATCAGGAATACGAAGCTAGAGAGGCAGAATGACTGACATTGCGTAGAAGTGTAGGTCTGGACGCAAAAGGATTCCTGGGAGGGTTCTTGGGTTGTAATGCAAAGCCACTGCGCCGCACTGTGTCATTCTTTGCCACAGACCGAGACGGGGCTAATGTTTCTGAACCCTTTTTTTCTGCGTCTTCTTGAATAACAGCTATTTCTGACACAGGCTGGATCTTTGAAGATAACACCTCTGGCTCGCCATCCGTGTCAGCCTCGCTATTGGAGCCGAAATGGGAGGCTTCAATGACCGCGGTGGCGACAACTCTTGAAGGCGCAATCCGGGCTGCACGAACCCTATCGCCCCAACCCGCATCCATCGTTCGTGTCTGATCTTTGCCATTCTTCGCAGTGTGACTTGGCATTTTCCGGTGGGATCCATGGCCATCAAGACGATGGTCGTATTTTTGACGTTTGTTTGAACGTAGTGTATCACTTGCAATATCCAACTGGCCGCGAGCAACGGCATCTTCCAATTTCCTTTTTTTTTCATCGACGCGTGAAGATGTCGGAAAGCGTTTTTTCCGTTCTGCGATCCAAGCATCCAGGATCTCCGGTGAGTCTAAGACAACATTTGTGCCTTGAATTGGGATCGGTTTCCTGCAAATAAGATCATAGTATGCAAAGACCATGTCATATTGGAAAAGAAACAACTGACCCTTTCAAACTTGGATCGGCATCCCAGCCTGATTTCTTCTTTCTCTTCTCCCAATCTGGAGGATATATAAGATGTCGATCCATCATATGTATCTCGACACTTTTATGAGAGCCGAAGAATGCACATCCTTGCTGTTTACAATGATTGTTACCAGGCTGGTACCAGAAGGAATTTGAGTCCAAAAATGATGTTTTGAATGAGCCAGAAGCAGGACTATTGTTGACTAAGTGAGAACTAAAGTTGGGAATCGGGACTCGAGAGTTTTGGCCATTTAAACTGCTGTTGGCCTTATATATGACTGAAGCATTGGCCGAGGCTTGCGAGTATGCTTGGACATAATGAGAGTTATAATAAGATGGTACGCTAGTGTCATGAGGGATCTGATGATAAGTTACAGGCTGTCGAGGGAGAGAAGGATGAGGCGGAGGCAATGAAGAACCTTGCATCAAGGGTTACGGTATGGTATGTCTTCAAATTTTACAACAAGTTTGTCGGGCATCACATGACTTGGTTGGTCGCAAATAAAAGTTTTATGAACGAGTCAGTGTGTACGTCAACGATGATGGGAAGGTAAACGATACGGCGACGTAAGGAAAAGGGAGAAATTTTGGTAGGTCAAGCAAAAGAACTGTGCAGTTTGAGGAGGAAGAAAGAAGATCAGGGCAAAAGGCTGAGGAATAATGCTAATGACTGAGACTTTCTATTGAAGTCTCATACACCTAGTGGTAAGAGAAGAAACGGTTTGGTGATTTGCGATTAGTCCTGCAGTTCAGCTTTTTGTTGAGCTTCCTTTCCAACTCTCCTTTCCTTTTCGCTCTCCAACTGATTGTATAACAAATAGAGAGCTTTTTCATTCGCCTCGGGGGTGCCTACTATAGTGAACATCCTTTCGCCGGTGTCATCGTGAGGAGCCTTTGCAATAGAAATTTTGGAGCCAGAAAGGCGTCGAATTTCGGTGATTTTGGTCCCACTGCGACCAATGATACAACCAACCATGTCGGACGGGATGGAGATGCTTTGGGTGCGAAGATTAGCAGCAGGCTGAGTGGAAACAGGTGAGTGAGCCGTGGCAGGTGAACCTGGAGATGAGGCACGAGGTCGAGTATTGGCTTCGCCATTTCCGCCATTACGACGAGATCCCGCGTATGATGAGGAGGAATGATTATGACCAGAGCGCCGATTTCCGCCCAGACGCTCATCACTGGGACCCGGGTGGAAGAGGACGGTGCCCAAACCTCGTTCCCAGTCTTCCAACAAACATTTTCCAATTTCCTCAACTGCACGCCCGATGGCCTCGGGAGAACCTTGTACCTCCACGATACGTTCAGTCGACTGAGGTAGCATTTCTTTCGAGGCAACCATACGTGCACCAGAGCTATCTTGGATGGCTTTTATCTTTAGTCCGTTACGACCAATAATGGTACCCATGAGATTGTGAGAAATTAAGAGTCGGATTGCGGTATGGACTGTAGAAGGGGGTGATGTAGAAATCGGGGACGAAGGGGGTGGGGATGTAGAACTGAGTTGGGTAACGATGAGCTGGTAGGCCTAAGAAGTAGAATAAGAATGGGAAAGTAGACTATGTGAGGGAAAGCAAAACCTTTGAAACAGCATCGACAGCGCCAGTTACGGTGAGAACACGTTCATGAACGCCAGAGATGACTTTGCTGACACCAGCTTTGACACCAGTCTGCTCTCGCATATCAGCAACATTTTTTCCAGCTTTTCCGATGATGACACCGGCGTCTTTTGTGCTAACAAGAGAACGTAAGGTCAAGGTGTCGTGAGAAGGGGGAGAGGGAGAGCGTGAATGAAGATCCGAAGCTGTAAAAAGATGATGATGATGAAGAAAAGATTAAAAAATAATAAATAAATACCATTTTCGTGGTGAGGGGAGTCGGATGGCATGACGAGGGACGAGGAACGAGGGGAGTCGGGAGGAGGAAGATGGGGAGAACAGAAAAAAAGATAAAAGTAAAAGTAAAAGGTAAAGAGTAGTCCTAGCAAAAAAAATATTAAAATGTTTTTATTCGGATTTGGCCGAAACAACACGCTCTGACTCGGAAATTCAAGGAAAATGGCATATCATATACTATCAACTCGTTCGGCTAGTACATAGACACTATCGACCAACTTAATTCTCTAGTATCCAAGCTGAGTGAGCTGTCCGAACGACGATGCAGTGTCTGTGACGGCCTTTTGACGCAATTTAAGCGCAGCAATCTGCAACGATTGAATAAACATCGCCACCTTTAGTGAGGATGAATGATCCACAAACCTTGCGCTCATGGAAAGCTTGAGCCTTGATCTTTCTCTTTTCTTCGAGGCGATCAACGACATCCTTGTATCCCCAACCAACCTCATGCGAGAGACGCTTGTTCCATTATAAATAAAATGTTTACAAAAAAATGGTTGAGCGACATACCTTCACCGTACAGTATTTGCGTCCAGGCTTCAGCCTCAGCACTCTCAATGCTTCAGGAACAACCATTCGCTTTTTCTGGTCATATGGTGGTGGCACACCTTCAAAGAGTTTGAGTCGCTCAAGAGCAGCTGCACCTCGGGCACTCTTGTGGGGAGTCATTCCCCGAATGGCACGATAAAGGATTTTAGAGGGAGCACGGTGATGAAAGGGGCCTGATTTTTTGGGGTTTACGATGTGGCGTTTGTGGAGGAAGTTATGGTATCGAAGCTAGTGATGCATGTATAAGCCGCCAAAACTCGAATTGCACTTGGAAATTAAACATACTTTGTTACGAAAGAAGCTACCGGAAATGTTTATTTCTTCGCATCTAACCACTACAATTTTCTGACCGGAGAGAATCTGTTTGGAGATGATAGAGGCCAGTCGACCAAGGAGGTGCCCCTTGCCATCAATGACGATGGGTGTCGAAGAAAAGGTGGCCATTGTCGTGATCTGCGCGTCTTAAAGATTCAGTTTTTGGTTACGATACGTAGCGTTTTAGCGAACGAACCTAGTAGGGTATAATTTAGTGAGATAATGGAGGAATAGCTTTAGTATTCTCACCTTGAGGAGTTGAACGTTTACGAGCGTTTACCGTGACGGCGTCTTTGGGTCAATGTGGCTTACCAGACCTCAAACCTTATTCTGGAAACTGCATAGCTGCCTCGGCTATCTCCGGATGCCGTAGACGGCTCAATGCTATATCATTTACTCTACTCTTTAATGTGGTAGTTGTTATGGAATTATACATATCGGGAATATTCACGCAATCTACTCATTGGCCTTGTGGTTGGAGGCAGCTTTCGTGGAGGTTAGCTTATTTATTATCACTAGTTAATTATATAAGTAATTGTTACCACGGAAAACGCCGGGCTGACCAGGGTTTGAACGCGTTCGTTGTTTCGTTGCAAAACATAATGTCTCTCTCAAGACTGCTATCAAGGACTGCTACCCTCTCTCGCGGTGCCTGGAGTTCGCGAATACTGCCAGCGAGACCTGCTCTTCGAGCCCCATACTCTGCTGCTGCTGGTTTGTCGCGTGATGCCATACAAACCCGTATTCTCGACGTGTTGAAAGGTCTCGAGAAAGTTGACCAGTCAAAAGTTGGTCCTCTTTTCAAACCCCATACTCGTTTCTGACCATCTTATAGCTGACCCCTTCGTCGTCGTTCTCCAACGACCTTGGCTTGGACAGTTTGGATGCGGTTGAAGTTGTCATGGCTGTGGAAGAGGTACGTGATGTATTTACTCCAAAGTTTCCTTATATAAAATAACAATATCTTCCTGTAGGAATTTTCCATTGTTATTCCGGATGTAGAGGCAGATGAAATCCAAACAGTTGACCAAGGTGTGTATCTTTCCACGTCACCTGAATTATTTAATGACAGTTCCCTCAGCCATTGACTACATTGCCAAGACACCTGAAGGTCTGTTTCCGTTTCTAAAATCTCCTTCCTTTCTGCTTTTGGCTTATAGCTTTTCCCTTTCTCCTTACAGCCCATTGATTAAAAGCTGGAACAGAGCGGCGGAGAAACCTCCATACCGTATATTGCTTCAACCAATCCTGTCTTTCTTATTATTCCCTGCTCAAAGGGGTGTCTAATATGACGCGATACGATCAGTTAGAAATGTAAACTTTCCTGCCCTTGTGCGGAAGTTTAGGACAGAAATATCTACTTTCCCTTGCCCACATGAGTCTTATTCCACACCGATTCAAGAACTTCCAATTTGGGAATTAATACCGGATGATTACCGTCAGTCTTCTCTTTACCAACCTTCTCAACGTATAAGAGGACTGGTATTGAAATTATAGAACCAATTGAGCTCTTACTTATTACAGATATAGGCAACTTGGCGATTATGACAGCAAAGCGAGAATTAGTCGTAAAACACCCTTGGCTTGAGACTGGCTGCACTTTAGGAGAAGGTGAGTACAATACTTACCATATACTAATTCTCTTTTATGCCTGATATCCACAGGTCCACTTTATGACCCTGCAACGTCTATCCTGCATTTCGTAGACATTTCACAAAAGAAGGTATAAAAAAAACGACCTTCTTTGTTGTCAATCCTGTTCTTATCCTGCCTAGGTTTTCCATGTAAACACAGTGAATCTTGATCTTTCAATCGAACAATTTGAGGAACCAGTGTCGTGTTTGGCCTTGCGAAGCAAGGGTGCAGGAGTTTGTATTCACCTATATTGCCATTCAAAGTTATTTGCTTACTTTCATACAGTTATCCTGCGCTGCCGCCCAAGGATTTGCGCTCCTTGAAGAAAACTCTACTATAACTTATCTCAGCAAGCCTTTGCCTCCGCAGGATACACCGTTTACCCGCTTCAATGATGGCGGTTGCGACTCCAAGGGTCGCTTCTTTGCTGGAACGATATACAACAAAGACAAAGAAATTTCTGGCAAACTTTATAGATATGATCACTCAATTGGAAGTTGTGAAGTAGTGGACAAAGGTCCATTTACGGTACGTCATTTGTTAAACTTTATATCTCTCAATCAACATTCAACATATAGGATTCGAATGGTCTCGGTTGGAGTCCTGATGAAAGAATATTGTAAGCAATTCCCAGTAGCCAGTTTGTGGTGTTAACAAACACATTTCTAGTTACTTTACCGACTCTTTGGTCAACAAGATTTATGCCTACGATTACAATGATGGAGAGCTAAACAATCGTCGACTTTTCGTGGACGCCATTGCAAAAGGGTTTCCCGAGAAAACGTACTGCGATGGCTTATGTGTTGACGATGGAGGCGGAATCTGGAGTGCACGGTACGACTCCCCAGATAATCCCAGGAAGATCAATTGCTAAATCTCTTACGTTGCAGCTGGGGGGGATCCCGAGTTGTGCGTTTCACCAAGGATGGCGAGATTGACTTTCAGATAATTTTCCCTAGTGCATTGAATGTCACTGCCTGTTGTTTTGGTGGTACGTACTGCTGCTCTCTTGACCCTTCCATCGTTGGTTGACACATGAAAGGTCCAAACAACGACCAAATGTTTGTCACCACTGCACATTGCGGAGCCATGGGAGGTGATGCAAGTAGGCAAGTGCAGTACCCAGATTCTGGTCACATTTTCTGGGTCAACCTGGTCGGTCGATTCCGAGGCCTGGAGCGGAGCCAATTTGCTGGTTAAGTTGAAGTTATTTATACAAAACATCTAATTTCCTGTATCAGGCTGGTAGAAACCAGAATCGAGGCGGACCGAGTTCGTAATTTGGGCAAAAGTACGGAGTACTTTCTAGTTACTAGTAATCCAGAATCCTGACCATGAGTATCTAAACACGTTGCGATTTCCACTTTAAGGCTCGGGTAGGCAAGTTAGGTCCGGGGGAGGTTGAACAGGGAGCGCTGAAACTTGTCTGTGTTTAATACTTGTTAGGCTTATAATTGGATGAGGCCGATGCAGGTGGATGGTGGAGATAGCGTAAATAAGCTGCCAGGGCATGCTACATAGTCAAATGCCGTGTGATAGAGAATCCAGAATGTATGGTACATTACTCGCGGTTGCGTCAAGGGGGCAACTGGCAAAGCGGGCCCAAACAAACAAAGACAAAATCTACTTTCCTTAGAACCGTGACTGTTATTTACTTCTCAGTTCCCGCAAAAATTCACTGAGGTGTCGATGATATAGTTTTCTATGCATTTGTGTTAAAAATTCTGAGATTTTTAGCCGTAGGATTCGCCTTTTGGCTTCACAAAGTACATACCTTGCCTAGCAGCAGGAATTGCCTGATTAGCACGTTACCTTTCTTCGACTGTACAAGGGCCTAAGTATGGTCCACATTCATGTTCACTATGTACATTTTGACTCTTCACTTTTTTGACTGGAGACTGTACAACGAATGAGATCCTAGGCAGTCTTTTTGGAATTCGCGTACAGTATGAAGCTATTCCAAGAACTAGTTTACTATTGTTTTATGAAAAGTTACTTATTAGAGACTGTGTGGACCAAAACTAGGATTTGAAGCGACCATACTATGTTGGGTCACCTGTTCGGCAGTTGGTCGAATCGTCACTTTCATGGTTTCTCGGTATCTACTAGTTGGATGTGTCCCAGACTTTGCCACGACACTATCAGCAACCATTTAATTCATCTTGTGTTTTTTTTTCTGCGTGGAAGGGCTGAGAGCGAGGATATGCATGCGAGGGAAATGTCACTCTTTGATCACGTTTGCCGAGCGTCGGCTCATCGGAGATTAAACCCCAGACAGAGTCGTCAATTTTTTTGCGACCACCATTGCACCAACGATGTGACGACTCGCCAATCAGATCAGCGGAGTTTAAATAATGCCCGATGCCATAAGATATTCTTTGTGATGATCTGTGACATTGACGACTCAACCAACTGCCGAACAGGTGACCCAACATAGTATGCATTATGTCTATTCTATGTATATTGTACCAAAACTAGCCTACATACTTGCCACATATACTGAAAATTGAGATGAAATTGGTTGAGTGATGCTAGTCACATTTGTCACTAGTGTGTGTGACAGTGAGTATTAGGAGGAAAAACAGCAGCTCTGAGTCATGTGACCGGTCCAAAACGAAATATTAGTATTAATGATAGGCAGGTTATGAGCTTTTCCAAGGTGTAGATAACTGGTGAAGCAGGATACTTAAATAATGGGTGAGGATCAAATTTCGCGATGGTGCACTGGCGGGATCGGGATGGACAGGGCGGGACTCGTGGGAATTTCTAAAACCTGCAAGACCCAAAGCTCAGAGCCATCAAGTCAACCACTTCTCATACTTGTGTCATGAAACATGGAATCGCGTTCCGCAAATTCTCGAGGACATCTTCTCATAGAATGTTGATGCTGCGGTAAATAGTCACCTTAATATATGTATATTACTCTGACGATTACCTAGAAATCTAGTCACTTCGCTATTTGAACATGAGCAAATCAAAACTACATTACCCAAGGCCCGAGACACAGCAAGGCTAGCAGAAAAGGTTTCTATGTTCGAAAGTATCCACCCCCTTCTCTGCTGACTTAATGAATAGATCATCACTATGGGCAAAAAAGGCGGCAACGGGTCATACGCTCGTGCCTCTTCCTTTCTCTTAAAACCTACTGCTCTCACAAAGCTATTCCAAACGTTTGCACAACGGTATGCCGACCGTCCCGGAGGTTACACCAGAATCCACAAGTTTGGTAATCGGCCAGGTGACAATGCACCCCACGCTATCTTGGAATTGGTGGACAATCCGAGAGACCTACGTTGGGAAATGACCTCAAGGGCAGTTGGCTGGGAAATTTTGAAGGACAAATTACAAAATAAAAAGCCAGAAGCCATCATAAATGCTGGCGCTCAGCAAACGCTTGATGTTGTGAAGCTGGAGAAGGATATGCAATATAAAGAGAGGGGTATACTTCGACCGAAAACACGGTGGGCCCTGCAGAAAGTCCTCCAGTTCAGGGACAAGGGAGCCATCTCAGATTTGAGCAAGAAATCTGCAGAATACGTGGTTCGTGACTGCTGCATTACTATTCCAGTGATATCATTGATTGGGTATCCTAGGACGAGTTATTGGCTACACCATTGGCTTTCCGATCTATTCACGATGAAATGCTTGCAAAAAATGTGCACGCCCATCCTCCTCGGCGGAAGGCTGGCCATAAACTCTTTGGAGATACCCAACCGGCGCTGGTTGTCGCGCAGGGCCGGCTCGCACCCAATGTATCCAATGCGCCTTCACCAAAATCGCACAAAAGTAGCCGAGGCCCTGTATTCAGCTTAGAAAATGCTTTGACCCGAGATTTCGAGCATACATAGATCGAGTTTGTCGATATATTCTAATGTGATTGATCGCCTATACATTTGAACTAATTCGTCTTCCGCGCTTGGCTATGGAAGGAACGAGCAACATCAACCTTCAGCAGACTAGAATTCATCCAATCACACATAGTATCATCTCAATTGCACATCATTCAAACCAGATAGTACTATCATTCAATATTCAAGTTCCAGATAGCCGGTGGCCCGAGGTTTATACCTTTGGATCATGGTACACTTTCTGCCTGCATATTACTTTGCAGTGGGGTACATAGATTTGAGCGCAGGAGGGAGACTGGCGGGTCTATTGGAGCCAAATTTAAAGACAACGATTCCGTCAAGCCGCTAGTAAAGGGATATAATGAACATCCCTCTAAACCCATCGAGCGGTGTAGAAATGTGGGGTTGATATAAGCACGCAGATATCAGGAATAACCAATAGTTTATTGTCTGTCCAAGTTTTGGAGATAGAAAGTAGGAGGCGTAGACATGCAAAAACATCGAGGCTTCAAATTCGTACTAGTAGTAAGTACTAGTAGATGAAGGGTTGCATCCATCACGGCCCGTGTCGCTCCTATCAACGCACTTATAAAAAAATAATCTACAGAATTGCACAGAATGGCATCGTCCATTGTCCAAAATGATCATGCGCAGATGGAAAGAAGTCGAATCGCGAGGTCTGCGCCTAATGGAGAGCCAAGCTGGATTCAATACAGGAATTTCATATACCCCTATCGGAATCTCACCTCAAATATCTCACGGCCGCGTCACGGGATGATTATCGGTATATCCATAGGAATAGTCGTAATTAGAATTCGATAAGCCATCCTTTGGCTTTTGATATGGAGCATTCATGATGTCGGAAGCGCTGACAGAGCTTTGGTTCCTAATGTGTTTATAGTATGGATCCCGAGCGCCATATTGGTTCTGATGGTCGACAGACGGCCTCGAGTCCCATGGATCGGCATGGGTGTCAAGAGGTATATTTTCTGTAGTGAGAGGCTGGCTCGGATCATGGATGGGATCATACTGAGCATGGTCCCGTCGTTGAGCAGTGCCGTAGGAGGAGAGGACGACGAAAAGGTACAGCTGCGGATCACTTAGATATGGAAAAATTGTCGGGTAAAAACGACTTACTTGAAGAATGGCAAGCAAGACCCACAAAGCTGCCATGATTCCGATGTCAACCCATGGGAAGATATTGCATAGAGTACCTCCCGTGCTAGAGCTCGACGCTGGAGTAAAGAAATCCTTAATACATTTAGCTTGAGCGTTGGAATGCCTTGTCGCGGATAAAATAATCCAGGCTGCAGCAACAGAAAATGCAGCCGATATCATTATGCCATTTAAGGTGACATATCGTCTAAACATAATAGTTCTCTCCTGCATCATATGCAGCATTGTCAATAATACTGTCAAACTGGCAAAGTAAATCGATCTTACCCTGGCGACACCAATAAAGCCAAAAAGCTGTACACCAGATATAACGAAGCATATAATAGCCAAAATCCAGGATGCAAATGAGGGTGTAGATGCCCCAACGACTTGAAATGTATTATGAGAGTGTAGAAACATCGGAATTGGAATGACTCACTGGAAGGTGTTGCAAGCGAAAGAATACCAACCAGAAGGCTCGCAACGACGTGTTCAATTAAAGTTATGTAGATGCCAGCATTTACCAGAGGAATGGCACAGCAGCAATACTCTCTTGTTTTCATGATGAGGGGAAGGATGGAAGGATAGAAGAGAGTCGGCGATGCTGGAGTGACCCCGATTAAGGGCAGTGTAAGTTATGTAACATTGTAAGCACGTGACCCTTCAAATAAAGAACACTTCATGCAGTTCATTGCTTGCACTCATACTATCACCACCTTACAGCTATGCGTCTTATCTCCCTCCTCAGCATTATGACCCTTTGCCTGGCCACTGGTTCGGCCAGTATCATCATGACTGAGCAACAACCTCTCTATACTACAGCGAGTTGGGACTACGCAGATTGCGGTTTGTGGTTCAAACCCTGGTCGACATCACGTCTATAAAAAAAGCGTTTCTATTTCTAGGTTCTGATGGACTCCCCGTTGAGATTACATCCATTCAAGTGTCGCCAGACCCCCCTAAACCTGGACAAGACTTGACTGTCACAGTGAATGGGATTGTGACAAAGACACTGGAGGTCGGTTTAGTTCTTCGAAGCTACCCATTTCCTGACATAATGTCAACCAGGAAGGCGCATATGCTGACGTGACTGTAAAGCTTGGACTAATTAAGCTTCTCCAAAAGAGGTTTGATCTTTGCGAGGAGGCGTACGTAGTCTTAAGTTTCCTTCCCTATGGTCAATTAACATCACTCAGACGCAATGCTAATGCAACTGTTCAATGTCCTGTTGAACCTGGATCATACCATGTCACGCACACTGTGGCTCTTCCTAAGGAAATACCCCCAGGTGAGCTGGTAAACCCATCTTTGCTCGAACAATCACCTCATGCGTCCTTGTTTAGCCAAATTCACCATCAACGTTCAAGGATACACTGTAGATGATGATGATTTGGTATGTTTGGATCTCAAAGTGGATTTCAGGAAATGGCCCTTGTAATGCGTTCCTGCGCTTAACCTTCATTACTCTTCATCTTCATTACTCTGGCCACGGACATATACATGAGCTTTCTTGAGTCAAATATCTATTGACGCCTCACGCAATGGTCCACAGGGCACACGATAACTCTCCCTATAAGCCCTGACTCTTTCAACTCGTCAAGGCACCATCAGCCAACCTGAAGCAATATCACGTCTGCACAAGTGCCTGTTGGGGTAACTGTGCGACGATGACGACGATAAGCTTCCGTCGCTGATAAGGAATCTTATCACCCAGCAGAGACTCGGAGCATCTTGCCAAAAAAATCGTGGCAACCACGAGGCTGCTCAAGGACAATGGAGTTTTCTTGCAATCTGTCAGTAAATAAAACAATAAGGCTGGTCATGCAGAAGTTACGGATTGGACGAGGCATCAAAGATTCTTTGGGAGCAAAAAAAAAAGACCTGCCTCTTCCGCGGCCTTGTTTATAAGCCGTATCTACAAATAGTGGGCTTTTCGTGGCCCTCAACACATCTCGGCTGATCATGCCAACCTCCACTATTCCATTCGAGGTTTCGCTTGAATTTGTGAACGATACTGCCGATCCTGCCATATTGCAGCTCAGTCGAGGGTGCGATGACGACGAATTATCAGGCAATGCAACAATATTACACCCTCAGGAGACAATCTCTTTAATTCTGAATGCGGGGTCCACCTATCATTACATATTGACACAACACATTCTGAGAGCGCAGATATCGTACGTGTTAGATAGACTTGGTTGATATTATACTGTTGATGACGGCTTCTCAGTGTGAGGATATGGAAGGATATGCACATCTCCGCCACGGACGTCCTTGTTAAGAAAGGAGTGTTCAATGATAATCAATCTGAGGAGTCGCAAGGCATCACGATTATCTGCCCTGATAAGGAGGCGATTGAACCAATGCCTTCGGAAACCTCGCCTCGGTGGTGAAGAATATGAGAGTGGCACCCGTTTAATTTCAATAATCAGAACAACATCAAATATATAATGTTTCCTACGTTCAATACGAGCACAAATCAAGGCCTTACTTAACGCGACCTGGAGGCCTGGATTTTTGCTGCATCGCTAAAAGGAGGACTCTTAATAGCAATTCACTGGAGGGTTCAAGATGACTAACGTGAAAATAGTCCATACTGTTTGATTTTTGTAAAACGCGAAACCTGTATGTCAAACATTTCAGTCAAGATCATTAAAACGGATCAGTGTTCAAAGTACCGTCGTTGGGAGAAGCCTAATATACTAGAGGTTGATATTGTTGTCAAACATTAACAGGTCAAATGGGCTCACCCCGTTGACGAGCCTATCTGCATACTTGATGAGGCGATTCCCTCGATCTTCTGTCAAGCCAAGCATGCCGAATTGCCACGGCATAATACTGCGTAAAACAGTCGATTTTATTAACCGATCAGGACAACACCCTGCTAGCTCACCCGCTATAAATAGAGAGTCAGCCTCGTTCTCAAAATGTCAGGAAGATTATTCCTGACCCATGATTAGTTTTCAAAGCCAAGTTGACCCAGTCTGGGTAAATATCCTCTTTGTCCGCTAGGATCCGGTATGTAAGCGGACACATTTGTAACAGCGTAATACAGAATTTGACTTACTTGATAAGGTAACACCAAATTCTTCGAGGACGACCGGTTTTCCAGTTTTTTTTGCGGCTAAACAAAGGATGTTATCGGTGATAGGTTGTTTATAGCCTTCACGGCTTACCATCAGCATGATCTTGAATCCATCCAAGGCCCCAATCTTTGACTGAGAAATTAGAGCCTGGAGTAATCTAGAAGTGCCATAAGACAATAGAAAGATAATATGGGTTCTAAATTAACAACCAATTGAGAATACCTGCAACGGGGAAGGGTAAGCAGACGAACAGTGCTCTCATATTTCAGAAAATACTGACCAGAATTCTGGATAGAGATGCTAAACCAGGACAAGGGGTAAGAACAAAAGAAAAGGAGAGCCATCTGCGAATAGACTGACATAAGTGCCGAAATCGATGTTGTCAAGCGCCATCCCTGAATTAAAGTCTTCACCGGCTACAGAGAAGGGTGTTTGATGGCTTTACTGGTTGCATTACAACCCCGAAAATCTCACCTTGACCATTGAAGTTATAATCGGAAACAAATGTTCCATTAAACCAGTATCCGACCGGATTTTTCGTCCAGTAAAATTGGCCTTCTCCTCCCGTGGTAATGAGATGATATGGATCGCTTCGGAATTAGTTCTGATTTGAACCGATGTTATGGAACAAGGAAGACACTCACAGAGATCGAACAAAGTCTGATTGTTGCTTATACCAGTGGGTCACCAATTCGCTTCCGGGGACGCACCTTGGGCCACTAGGAAGATCACCTAAACATCTTGCCTCGTTCATAAGTTCCCAGGCAAATATATTCGCAGAGTTTTTGTATCTATTCACGATGGTGGTGACGTAACGTTCTGGAAAGAAAAATTTAACCGGCCATGAATGCGGATTAATAAGCAAGGACAAACGATAAGATGCAATGATCTTTGGGTCAGTGTAGAAGATATCGTGTGTATTGCCTGCACCAGCTATCCAGTTGATATAGAGTTCAGAGCCCTTATAGTCTCTCTGAGAATTGATGATATGCATTAAGAATCAAGCTTACACCATATCCCACCCTACAAAAGACGCAGTGAGCGAGTGGTTTTCTTGTCAAGAAAAAAGTGCGAGACTACCAATTATTAGTAAAAGCAAGGATGATTTTGACCCCATATTTCCCAGCTGTGTCGATTACATAGTCCAACCTCTGAAGGCCTTGGGGACCGTCATTGAGGACCCATTGACTAGAGTTCCAAACCTATCAAGAATGTTGGTTAAAACGTGCAAGCATGTTGACGAGCAAGCCAATTACTTGGTAGTAGGTCAAATCCGACTGGAGAACGCCTGCCAACTCAGAGCCATTGATCGCATTAAAACCCTGGTAGGATCGCGTTTGAGTGCTCCCGGTTTAGGTTAAAAAAGAAAGGATAGCTTACCCATGTGCGTAGGACTTTGATGCCTGCGCCCTGCATCTCTTTGAAAGTGACATCTACATCCTCTTTGGTAGTCAGAAGAGGCAGCCACTAAAATCAACTATTAGTACTTAATGTATATCATAAGAAATTAAGCAACTCACATAAGAATTAGCTCCAATGAAAGCCTATACACGTTGTTAGGTACATGAAAAGGAAATTTATCATTTGTTTAATGGAGCATACAAAATGTTTGCTGTCGAGTTGAAATTGACCGCGTGCTGTGGTTGCGAAGCCTTTTGGTAATGAATCACGGCGTTGTTGGGCATCTATCACGGTAAGGAAAGCCCACGAAAGGAAGACCAATATGGTACGCATAGTATGCAACTTGATTTTTTCGCCAGAGAGGGGGCGCCATGGTTATATAGTAGATTAGCGGGTGTCGGACAAAGGTTTTGTCACAGAGTATACTGCCGTGCTGGTCCGCAAACAGGCCGCAGATTTCTCGGATTATTCTCTTGAAAAAGTTTGTTGCAGAAACCCTCAAAAAACCTTGTACCTAGGCTCGCGTGAAGTGAGTAAATCTTGTATTTCTCTCAAGTTCAGGGCGCGCGTCCATTTCCACTACTGTACTATTACGACCAAGTGTTCACATATTTGTAATTCTTTCTGCCCAGATGGCCGATAATTTTTCTTTTGATTTTAGACGAATAATAACTGAAGTCTTTTTTTTTTTTCAGTGTGATATATGTATTTCGCTTAACTACGTTACATAATGCGTGATATGAACGCAGCTTGCCTCATCGTGAGTTCATTAACTGGTGAGCCGATATCAATATTCATGGGGTATTCAAGTTGCCAATTCAGACACACATTGACTGTCACAATGAGTATATCTACAGTGACGGCTGACTTCATGCTTGTTATCGTAGAAACCAATGTACAAAAGTGTCATGATTACCTGTATTGTCCATATATTTTTGTACTACAAATGCATGTCATTGCATCACCGACGAGCGCGTCCAAAGTGCGTCAATATATCAATGATGGACCTCTGGTGTGCGGATGTCGGACTAAGGTTTTGTCCTTAGTGCGGCCGGTCCGCTTTGAAACTTGGATTCTAACTACGATGCCTAAAAGCGCGAAGAAACGTAAAGACAAGGCTGCAGATTTTTCGGTATCTCATTTGCTTCAAAATGTTTAATTTTATTATCCTAATTGAATGCTAGAAAGCCAGACTAAAACTAGGGAAAGGGAAACAACCCTCAGCCAATCTCATAGACACATCTTTTAAAGCTCGGTGTCAGTAATTGTGTGCAACTCCCGTTCGGGTCTCCCCATAATTAATAGGCATCCCTAGCTATCGTTCTACCCTCTCAGAGCATTTCAATTGAGAAAGACTTGTCCCAACCTATCACAAAACGCCAATTATCATTCGCAGACTTGCTATCTCACCTAAAACACCATAATTCGGGGACACGAAAAGGTCCTCCATTTCAAAATTCCGTATCGCTCCCACTTCTAACAAAATAATAACAGACGCGATTCTTGGCCTACGGGAACTTTTAGAGTCGCATTGGGATTTATTACGATCATCTCTAACCAACCTCGTCAATGCGCTAGTGCGAGTTATTGTAGATGAGGTACCCTCCTTCTTCATTTTTGATTTGTTGCCCCTTACAAGCAGAACAGGATGCATCTGTTCGCAAAAGTTTGCTCACGTTTCTGTCCTGGTTATTACCAAGAATCCCATCAGTGTGTCTATCATGCATTTTATCTCCTTTACAAATAATCAAGACAAACTGTTATAGGAAGATCTCATTCCGCATTCCTCGCTGCTGCTTCTGTTCGCCACCTCTGCACAAACCCACATTTTCCCAGAGATCAGGATCGATGCCGTGCGCTTCTTGGACATTTTCCTCGAATGCATCCCCGAAGCTGTGATTGCAGGATGGTATGAGAATAAAGTTGGCCATGGTAGTCGAGTATTGAGTGGTTACCTTGGTATATTGAACGCGGGTACCAGATACGGAGAAACTGACGGTGATTTTGTCTGTCCTTTTGGTTGAAAACACTTAGTTACCGTGTTGTAGGACCGTTGAAGGCAACGTCAACTGCCAGTGTGGTGCTGACACCCACAGTACGTGTTTTTGTTAAAATTTGTTGTGATCTGGCAGTCATTCGTTCTTTAGTCAAAGCTTGTCATCCTTCGGTCCCTTTCGACATTCCTCCGTCTTGCTCTATCGCCCTTGGCTCATAACTGTAGTTCACAGGAAGGAAACACGGCGCATCCTCTGAATCCTTGGTTCATGAGAAATTCCTTTTCTTCACCAGAAGCCTTTTCTGCCTTTGAGGGTCTGTTGACCTCTGCCTCCCACGCAGACAGCAAGGATAAAGGTTTGTCCCGTACTTGGCAGGCATTTGTTGAGCCAGGCGATGAAAACGACGATTCGTTCCCCCAGCATTACCTCTTAACTGAAAATCTGGTCAAATTTTGGACTTTGCAGGAAATACAGGACCTAACTACTGCCATGGAGGCGCCGGGCACTAGGGATAATGCTCAAGTCGCGAGTCAAGAATTTGTAGCTGTGAGTATCAAGTTATCTCCCCTACACTTATCACATCTCATCGAATTGTACAGCATCTAGCTAACACCCTGCATTCTACGATCATTGAAACCTATCTAGACTGCGCACCTTCGGTTTTTTCTCCAAGCTCGACCCCTTCTGAAACAGAGGTGCAGCTAGTGGTGACAATTGCTCTTATCGTTCGCACATTGTATCATGTTGTGCTACAATCTTCGGTTCGTGGTGACTTTCTCTCATTACAATTCAATCATTTATCTCGGATTTAGGTCGACAATGTCCACATAGAACACCTAGAAAGCATCATTAATTATATGTCGCCTTCCTTTCCAGCTCTCCAAAAACAAAATAAAGTCAGATTTAATTTTTTGGCTGTTCAATGATCAAGAAACTCACTCATTGGCTCCTCATAGTTTGATCGGGCATATGAGGAATTTAACCTTATTTTCTGTGAAATATCATCCATACTTGTGAATGCTTCTCGAAACTCCTCTTCCCGCTCAACGAAAAATGGGAAACAACAAACGAAACGCACACCTTCCAAGAAGGTTTCAATTCAAATCGAAAGAGTCGCTCAGTATATCATTAGGCGACTTCGTGGCGAAGCTAACTCTACCCAAATCGGTAGTGTGCTTACGGCTTCACCTTATTTGTCGTTGCTTCCAACGATATGGGCGATAGTAAACAAGCCAGGTTTGAACCAACAAGAGGCGGATGGAATAATTCATGCCATCCTTGATCATGCTCTTAAAGTGTCATCCAAATCCGCTTGCAAGCCGTTGACCATCGAGTTTGTTGCTCGACTCCTTTTGGTAAGTATCTATCAAAAAAAAGATCGCATGCTTTGTTCCCCCCTTCCCCTAACCTAAGCTTCCCCATTTACAGTTGGATTCAGAGCCGTGTTATCAGGGAGAGTTCAGGGGTGGAAGCGATCCGACTGTGAAAGAGAAATTTGATGTCTGGTTATTGCATCTACCGCAAGTTCTTTGGGAACTTGGCAATAGCAATCTTCCCGCGACTGAAGTGAGTACTTCAAATACCTTCTTCTCACAAACGTTCATCCATCTCATGGTTCCCGGGTAGATGATCCTCCGCATACTTCTCCGCATACTCCAACGCCAGTCGAAATCCTTACCCCAAACTGAAGTGCGTGCGCTCTCTCTCCATCGCTTTTTTGTCCGCCCCCCCTCATGACCATGTCCATGCGCAGTTGATGATATCGTTGCAATCAAGGCTTGTACCCTATTTCCATATAGACCACCCAAACCGCGGTCCCCTCCCTGGGCCTTTCCGCAAACTCCCCTCGTCACGATTACGCGTTCTTGCGTTGGACGTGATGGCTACGATCTTGTTCCCAAAGAAAGGTGAAGATCCTAGCTATGATGTCCTCCGGGCCATCGGCTTAGCAGTGGCCGGAGACGTGGAAAGAGGGTATTGGTCCCATGTGTCAACTCACTTCAAGGCTTTCTAAATAGAATTGTACTCCACTTTCTATGTTTGATTTATTTAAGATATAAGCCTCGCCTGATCTTGCAGGTTAAGGGGCACAAGAACGTGTTAATATAAACTAAACGCGTACATACTAGAAGCAGCGGGTAGAACGAGCAAGCTCGTTAAATGGGACACGAAGAAATCGAATTTGTGCAGCGATAGAAATATGAATAAAAAATTTCTTTCCAGCCTTTCCAGTCTCCTAGGCTTGCCAAAGGAGATGAGAAGTAACGAAACGCCTCTGGGGCTACGTATCGCTGACCAGCAAATAGTTCGCATAGCGAATAAAAGCAAGTAATAATAAAAAAAGAAAGGAATGGATGGGGTTGGATCTATACCCACGACCATAACATGCCGCTGATGCGACCAAGCGCGGGGAGTGCAAGGAGGTTGTAAGCAGCAGGTGAAAAGTCAAGATCGAGGAGGGCGCAACCCGTACAGCGGTCCGTGATGGTCACGACAACACTCTTGCCTTCGTCTAAAAGGAGTAGTATAAGGTGACATAAATTACTACGGGCTGTGCTAAAAAAACTTACACGTGGCCTTGACCTTTTTGCCGCATATTGGGTTGGTGTTAGGGTTGACACCGTTGTAACCGCTGTGAAAAGGGGACAATTAATTTATGTCGAGACAAAGAGAAAAAAAAACGCACGGGAAGGTGTCAAACATGAGATGAGAAACAGCAGCGATGTGGTCGTCGTCATTGTTGGTAATGCCGCAAGCACCCAAGCCAGCTATAGAAATGTTTGAGATAAGGAAAAAAACAAGAGGGGGAATTAACGAACTGGCATAGAATGTGCCTTGACCGGTTTGGGTACCCAACAAGTAACTGGGTAGGTCACTGCCACCGCTTGAGGGTGGTTGAGTAGGCTTGGGCGTAGAAGAAGAAAGGGGTTTTGAGGAAGTGACAGGAGAGGGTGTGGTAGCAGTCGACTGCACATGGGTGGATGTTGGAGGAGGTGCAGAGGAGTGTACAGAAGAAGAAGATGTCTTGGGTCGCTGCCTGCATCGCTGGGTGGTCTGTCGTCTACGGAGAGAAGCAAGAGTGGCGTTGTTGGGAGGAAGAGGGTCTGAAGCTACTCGAGCTGTAATGGCACGATGGTGAAAAGGATGATGAAGAGCATGTGGTGTTGCGAGGACGGAGCTTGTGAGGAATAGCATACTTATAGAAAAACGACGGACTCCAACGGAAAAAGCAACGAGGAGAACGAGGATAAACGAAACGTCCAATTAAAAATTTGACTCTCAGCAATCCCGATTGGGAATCCTGCCCGTTCGGCCACTACATAAACCCCGTTCTCATTGTACAATGCCGACAATGCGTGCACAAAAAAATAATTAGCTAGCCGATCCTGCATTTACTGCGTACATCTTCACTAGTCCAGTGCTCGCCGTTACAGCTAAACTCTTGGAATATGCATCAATCTGTCCGAGCAACAACAAGCTCTCAAGCCGGCTTGGTTCAGGTGGGATCTTGAACAGTCGCGAGACATCATCCTCAGGGAGTGGCGCAAGTCCTTGCGCAACTCGGGCTTGATTTTCCTCTTTTCGCTTCGTAACGTAGCTCTCTGCCTTTGCACGCTCACGTGCGATCTGTCGGCTAAGATATGACAGATTACCTTCTTCCGTTCGATAATTATCCACAGCCTCCACAATCTGTTCCAAATTCCGTGTCACTCCTGCCGTTCCGAGATCGAGCACCGAAAATGACGGCTCAAGCCCTGCAGATGATCCCATGGTGGCACCTGAGAGCCGCTCTGTGCTTGATTCTGCCAACGTTCCGAGGAATGCACTCAGGAGTGCATTCGTGCGGATTTTAAGAGGAACCTCCTCCAGTATCGAAGAAAATGTTAGGCGATGATTCATCAAGCTACATACGTCATATTAATGTCCATCCCTTCGAACCATGGCCATGATCAGCTCACCTTGTGGTGCTGAAGTTCGATTTTTTGTATGCATCCAAAAAAGAGGGAGTTAATCGATATGCCCGGAATGACGCATTGCCTCGTGTTGTTTGTGATACGTCTTTCAAGACACATATATATATAAGTCAGTGATGATACCAGAGCTCGCGGTATATGCTCACCGTGCACAATGACTATACCCCCGTGTCTGAGCTTATCTTGATGAATGGCTTGAGTATCCACCAACGTTTGAGTCAAGAATGCCCCCAACGTTGTAGCCTGGTAGAATCCAATAACACTATCGTCAGCCTGGACCTCCTTTAATGAACGTAGCATGGATGCTTGGTGCCGTGCTAACAACGGGTTGAGCAAATAGGCAATAAGGTTGAACGAAATCTTTGAATACCACTGGATTTCGCAGATTTTTCGTCTTCGTCACCTATATGGTGCGGCAGAGCAAACGAATTCGACACTTCGAGTATCCCATCTAGATCAAGGCCCAACAATAAACCTTGGGCAGTGGAGGATGGCGCTTCCCGTGCATGTTTAATTATTTTGGTCACAACCTACGAGATCAAGGTTCCATATTTGACTTTTGCAATAGGGTAATGAAGACACACCATTGCATCCAATTGGACGCAAGTCAGTGGAATTTCGGCCTCAATGTCAATGGCCTTGGCCATAGAAGCTGGGATGGCCTCATATGTTGGGGTTGGTGCTACTGTTACTGCAGATGGAGCAGGTAATGAAGCTGCAAGAGCAGCAGCCATAGATGTTACCGCCATTTTTATTTTTATTTTTTCGATCTTGGAAAGAAAGTACAAGTAAGTGCCAGAAGGACCAAACAAAGCAAAGGAAGAGATCACGAGATTTGCTTTTGATTATTTAATACCATTGCAGACGTCAAATTCTTCAATCAAACATGGCCATGTCCCGTTCCTCCAAAATAACTCTTCTGCTAGTCATTGACATACTTTTCTTCTTCCTTGAGCTTATCGTGGGTACGCCTTTGCCACTTTTCGTATTCCAATTCTCCCAACTCATCTACTTTTGTCAGGTTATGCCGTTGGATCGCTAGCACTTGTTGCGGACAGTTTTCATATGCTCAAGTATACATTGAGCCTTTAATCTCAACCTTCAAAACACACTTATTTCACCCATGTCCAGCGACGTTATGAGCTTGGTTGTGGCTCTCTATGCCATCAAGGCAAGTCTTTCATGAAAACTTCCCGACTTCTCCGCCTAACTCCCATTTACAGCTCACCAACGGGAGCTCTTCAGATCCCCGATATTCTTACGGCTGGCATAGGGCTGAAATTCTCGCAGCACTCGTTAACGGCGTTTTTCTGCTTGCCTTATGTTTTTCGATATCATTGGAAGCAATAGGTCGTTTTTTCTCTACTCGAGGTCCGTGTTATACTTTCGTACCTTTGAGGCGTGCCAATTTAATAGTCCATAGATATCTCGAACCCCAAGCTTGTTGTGGTCGTCGGTTCATTGGGCCTGGCATCCAATATCGTTGGGCTATTTCTATTCCACGGTAATCTCATTCATTCCATTCTTCCGGTGTCCGCGTTGACGTTCTAATAGAACATAGTCACTCTCACGGTCATTCATCTAAACGCTCAACCTCTTCATCTAGTGCATCGAGCGTCGTCCATATACCAGCTGATGGCAGCCTCGGTTCAGGAAGTATCACTCCAACACAAAAACAACATATACCTATCCCCCAATCACTCTCACACTCTCGTCAGGTCCCTCACTCGCCCACAGGCTCTTTTTCATCTCTCTACGGGCATCCAGCCGCTACCCGTGCCTCCCTCGTGCAAACCGCAAATGAGATTGCTTCAGCCAGATCGCCCACCCCCGTACCTCATCGCGGTAGCGTGTCTCACTCTACTCTCTCCATGGACTCAGCATCCCCAACTGCTCTTATACCCGCGTCGGAATCTCCACCACCTGTTGAAATCTTAACTGAAAATACACCCCTTCTCCACGATGAGGACGGACACAACCATAAACATGGTCGGCATGCACAGGGATCAATGAACATGCACGCACTTCTTCTTCACGTGCTTGGGGATGCACTAGGCAACGTGGGCGTCATATCGACAGGTCTCATAATTTGGCTGTCAACTTGGCAGTACAAGTTTTACTGTGATCCAGTTATCAGTTTGATCATCACCATCATTATATTTGGAAATGCTTTACCTTTAGGTGCCGTAATCTTCCGCTCTTCACGCGAATGCTTCTAAAAGAAATTTGCATCTAGTTCGAAGCGCATCATTCATCCTGCTACAGGGTGTGCCACCAACAGTGTCACTGAAAGAGGTCAAAGATTCAATCCTCAGCGTTGAGGGTGTACTTTCCTTGCACGAACTACATGTTTGGCAATTGTCCGAAAGCAAACTAGTTGCATCGGTTCATGTACTCGCATCTCGAAACCATGATTTCATGCCTGTGGCGGTGAAAATCCGAAAAATCCTCCATCATCTAGGGATTCATTCTTGTACAATACAGCCGGAGTATCATCACTCTTCGCCAAGGGTACCTGATGAGCACCTCAAAGTTAGTTGCAACCGAGATCACCTCAAATGTTCATGCTAACGTTTTTCAACTATCTAGAATGTAGCGGATCCGCCGTGCTTAATCCTTTGCCCGGCCGATGAAGAGTGCAATCCTTTGGAAAATGCATGTTGTCGTAAGTACACTAACTCAAAAAGCCTCTCGATATTCAACCATTCCAATTATAGCACCCCCACCCGTGGATGTATAAAGTAATTTACGAAAAACACAAGATATCATGGAGTTGATACATAGAGATCCATTTGTTGTCATGGACTTAATTCACTTATAAAGCTTGGAAAATTGGCGACAAATGATTGGGATGAAGCGAGCCGTTGCAAAATCGTGCTATAAACATCGTGACCCCGATTTCTGCGCAGATCTTGAGCCAAACGGCGTGCCATAGCCGTGCTCAATTGTCCAAGCACTAGGCGGTCGTCTCCTGATACGGATCTCATCGCCCATTCAAGCTGCAGTGCTGCATTGAGCACAGATGAAATGGTGATTACTATGAGTTCGACTGTTACGGCTTGTTCGGGAGGTTGTTGTCGGCTTGCACCAGCGACGAGGGAAGGCAATACGATGTGCATGAAAATAGGGAGGAGAGGGCATACAGAAGAGTCTTGAGGCATCGTCAACACAAACGTAGCAATACGTCGGCATGCTTCCAATTCTCCCAAGTTGGCCGACGCTACCAGTTCTGTCCAGAAGAGCCGGAGAAACTTGATTGGCGGAACAATCTTAATGCATCGCCTGACATCCAGATATGGGGGTTTATGTGATCGAGCCATAATGAAGGTAGTAATGAAGGTAGTCTGGACAGCCTGTTGGACTTGCTGGTACGAGATCTGTCCAACCGAAAGATCCATCACCAATGATTCTGTAGATAACACGGATCTTGAAATCAGTAAAAATGTTTTTTTTTTTTTCTTCCGTATAGATTTTATCCTTACCACCTCTGTCTTTCATACCGATCGCGTCCCCCAGGACTTGCCGAACAGCGGCAATGTTAAAAGAAGCCGGTATGGGAGGTTGCCTTTTTTTCTCATAAAGTAAAGTAGCGATATTTGGACTGCAAAGGGCAAGAACGGGTTTGGGACAGGATGGGGAAAGAACGAGAGATTGGAGGATTTCAAGATGGGTTGTGGCTGAGAATCTAATGAAAACATTCGTTTTTTACTTTTTTTTTTTAGCTATGAATAAAAAAAGAGTCGATCCATACCCTGCTCTTTGAATGTCTCGCGCGAGCGATTTGATGACTCCCACAAGAGTCCAGTTCAGTAACGGGCTTGTGAAATAGGAAACACCATTGAGAAGGACATCTTTGTCAATTTTGTGGATCAAAGTAGCTTGGATGGCAGAAGAAAACAGGGTCGGAGCAATTCGAAGAAGAACTTTGGGTTTCGTTGACCTTTTGGTATACGTCAATTCTAGTAATTAGCATGACTCCTCCAAGATCCGGACGGAAAGATCTCTACCTCAAAATGGTATCCTCTATTCCCTCACTGCTACTGTCAAAAAGAGCTTTGAACCATGCATTAAAAGAGACGATGTCTTCCTGTGGTCTATCTTGAGCACTGAGAACCCCGTCCGCGTTGATAAGAAAATCCGGAGAGACCCTACGGTTATTCTTCACTAAATCTTTATTTTCAAACTAACCATAAAAATAAGAGAAAATTTACAACACATGAATTGAAAAATAATTTTGCAACCAACCTTGTACTTTGCTAGGACATATTGTACAAAGAGAACGACATCTCCCAAGTGACTGAAAGCTGTCTGTGGATCGCCTTGTCGTGTATGAGTTTCATCAATTGCATAGGTTATGTTTGTAGGAGACATACCAACAGTCTCACAATCATATTCCTCCAAAAACTGTAAGGAATAGAATAAAAGATCGGTGATCCGCACATGCAAAGCCACCATTTCCATGGCATGTTCATACGTATGAAGGATTTTACAAGTATGGCCAAGCGATTCAACATCCAAAGAAGTGACGGGAGAGGAAAAACGCTATATAGTCATAGATCAATGATGGTAAGTTGAAGAGCTTGTGGCCACGAATGGTTCAGTGTTTTTTTTTTTTTACCTTGAGTACAATGTTAGC
>Ga0193743_1000283_pt1 | contig 40293 bp, 36 predicted proteins | sample L2c2metaG_FD_143038 | JGI IMG/M metagenome (GOLD analysis project Ga0193743, IMG submission 143038) | Soil microbial communities from a riparian zone of the East river system, Colorado, United States - L2c2 | ecosystem: Environmental > Terrestrial > Soil > Riparian zone | place: USA: East River... | reverse complement strand
CCCATCAGCAGGCCACCCGCGCTGCCGCCGAGTGCCACCAGGTTCTCCGGTCGCGTCACGTCGGTGCCCACCAGATGTGCTGCCACCGAGATGAAGTCGGTGAACGTGTTCTTCTTCTCCAGCAGCTTGCCGTGCTCGTACCACGGCCTGCCCAACTCGCCGCCGCCACGCACGTGGGCGATGACGAAAACCATGCCACGGTCGAGCAGCGACAGCCGGGCGATCGAGAACCGGGGATCCTCGCACGATTCGTATGCCCCGTACCCGTAGAGCAGCGTCGGCGCCGGGAACTGCAGGCCGGCCCGGTGGATGACCGACACCGGTATCCGCGCGCCGTCGGGCGCCACCGCCCAGTCGCGCCGTTCGACGTACTCCTCCGGCCGGTAGTCACCGAGGACCGGCTGCTCGCGCAGCAGGATCCGTTCGCCGGTGGCCAGCTCGATGTCGTAGACCCGCACGGGGACGACGAACGACGTCGTGCCCACCCGCAGCCGCGGCGACGACCAGTTCGGGTTGCCCGATAACCCCGACGACGTCAGCTCGGTGTCGAAGGTGATCTCTTCCGGATGGCCGTAGTTGCCGTCGGCGTAGATGGGCCACAACTGAATTCGGGGCAACGCCTCGCTGCGATAGCTCACGACGAGCTGGCTCTCGAAGGCGTCGACGGCGTCGAGACGGACGTCCTCGCGATGCTCGATCAGGGTGCGGAACGCACTCGGGTCGCTGACCGGGGCCTCGATGAGGGTGAAGTTCTCCGCACCGTCGTTGTGCAGGATCAGGAACCGGTCCTCGCCTCCCACCACCGCGTGTTCGACGGAGTATTCGACGAGCTCACGCCGCGGCAGGATGGAGGTGAAGGTGGCGACCGCGTCGGCGGCGTCGCCGAAGAACACCTCCGAGGTCACCGCGCTGCCCGCTGCGATGAAGACGTACTTGTTGCTCCGGGTGCGGCCGACGGCGAGCCAGAACCGCTCATCCGGTTCGTGGTAGACCTTCTCCCCCGGCAGGCCGGAACCGAGCCGATGCCGCCACACCGTGTCGGGCCGCCAGGCGTCGTCGACGGTGACGTAGTAGACGGTGCGATTGTCGGCCGCCCAGGTAGCGCCGGCTCCGATGCCGACGATCGCGTCGTCGTACATCTCGCCGCTGGACAAGTTCCTAAACTTCAGCGTGTATCGCTCGTCGCCGACGACGTCGACGGAGAACGCCAGCGTGTTGCCGTCCAGGCTGACCGACGCCGCGCCCAGCGAGAAGAAGTCGTGCCCCTCGGCTTCGACGTTCTCGTCCAGCAGCACCTGCTCCCCAGGGATCTCGGTGTGCTCGTCGAGTTCGGGCGGGGTCCAGTCATCGGGATCGCTGACCGGGCAACGGCATTGCACACCGTACTGCTTGCCCTCGAAGCTGCGGCCGTAGTACCACCAGTCGCCGCGGCGGGTGGGCACCGACAGGTCGGTCTCCTTGGTGCGGGCCTTGATCTCGTCGAAGATCTTCTGTCGCAGCGGAGCCAGGTGCGCGGTCTTCTCGTCGGTGTAGGCGTTCTCCGCCTCCAGGTAGGCGATGACGTCGGGATTCGACTTGTCGCGCAGCCATTCGTAGGGGTCGACGAAGACGTCGCCATGATGTTCCCGGCGAGCGTCGACGCGCTTGGCGATGGGCGGATTCATGCTGCTCCAATCCAGTCGTCGAAGTCCAAGCCCGAAATGCGCTCGTAGGCTTCGATATACCGCGCGCGGGTGGCCGCGGCGATGTCGGGCGGCAAGGGTGGCGGCGGTTCGTCGCCGCCGCGGTCCCAGCCGGAGTCCGGCCCCGTGAGCCAGTTGCGGACAAACTGCTTGTCGAAGCTGGGCTGCACGACACCCTCCTGGTAGTCGTCGGCCCGCCAGTACCGCGACGAGTCGGGAGTGAAGACCTCGTCGGCCAGAACCACCGTCCCCTGCTCGTCGACTCCGAACTCGAACTTGGTGTCGGCGATGATGATTCCCTTGGTCAGCGCGTGCTCGGCGGCTTGCGTGTAGATCTGCAGCGTGTTGTCCCGCACCGCAGCGGCGCGTTCGGCGCCCACCAGGTCGACGACGTCGTCGAAGCTGATGTTTTCGTCGTGTTGTCCCAGTTCGGCTTTCGTCGCCGGAGTGAAGAGCGGCTCGGCGAACTTGCTGGCCTCGGTCAGCCCAGGCGGCAGCTCGATGCCACACACCTGTCCGGTCTTGCGGTAGTCGATGATGCCGGAGCCGGTCAGGTAGCCGCGGGCCACGCACTCGACGGGCACCATCTCCAGCTGCCGCACCACCAGCGCGCGGCCAAGCACCTCGGCGGGGATGCGTTCGTCATCTGGTGGACCCGCGAGGTGGTTGGGCGCGTCGAGGAAATCGAAGAAGAACACGCTCATCGCGGTCAGGATGCGGCCCTTGTCGGGGATCTCGGTCTGCAGGATGTAGTCGAACGCCGAGATGCGGTCGGAGGCGACGAACAGCAGGTGGTCGTCGTCGATGCGATACAGCTCGCGAACCTTGCCACTGGCCAGATGCAAGTAGTCGGTCAGAGGTGGACGCATCGAGCCAGACTATCTGCTGAGATCTTCGGCATGACGTCCCGTTATCTGCCATACGCCACCACACCCGCCCGACTACTCGCACAGCTGGTCAGCGACGTCGTCGTCGTCGTGTGGACCGCCGTGTGGGTGTTGGTCGGCATGGCCGTGCACACCGCCGTGTCGACGATCGCCCAGGTCGGCAGGCAGGTCCAGGAGGGCGCCAACGGCGTCGCGGGCAACCTGAACTCGGCAGGTGACAGCGCCGGCAACGTGCCGCTGGTCGGCGACTCGCTGAGCAGGCCGCTGCGGGCGGCCAGCGAAGCGGCGCTCGACATCGCCGGCGCTGGTCACAGCCTCGACATCACCGCGACCTGGCTCGCGTGGGTTCTGGCGCTGGCGGTGGCCGCGCCGCCGATCCTGGCCGTCGTGATGCCGTGGCTGTTCCTGCGGGTGCGGTTCTTCCGGCGGAAGTGGACGGCGATCACACTGGCGGCCACCCCGGCCGGCGAGCAACTGCTCGCGCTGCGCGCCCTGGCCAACCGCCCGCTGGCCAAGCTCGCTGCGGTCAGCATCGACCCGGTGGGCGCGTGGCGCCGCGACGACGCCGTCGCCGTGCGTGGCCTGGCCAACCTGGAGCTGCGCGCTGCCGGCGTCACCCGCAAGTAGCGATTTGTGCACGCGCAGTCGCGGCTAGCGCTACTTCCGGTGCACAGATCGCCCGATGTGGAACCGTTGGACGATTGGTCACCGTCTGAACTGAATGCTCGCGGATCTTCTGCGCCGCCATGACGGCGTCATCACGTTCGATCAGGCGGTCGGGTGTGGAATGAGCAAGTACGCGATTCATCGTCGCGTACAGAGCGGCGCTTGGCGGCGCTGCTCGCGTGGGGTGTTCTTCGTCGACGACAGACCGTTCACCGATGCTGCCCGCATTCGCTCGACCGTCTGGGGGCTCGGTACACAGGCGACCGCGTCCGGCCTCGCCGCCGCATGGTGGTTGAACCTCACGACGTTTGCGCCCGACGTGGTCGAGGTCACTGTGCCGCGTGTCAGCAATCATCGGCACAGATCCGGTACCCGAGTGCGGAGGCGCAACCTTTGCCCCGCTGATGTCATCGAACGCGGCGGACTGCGGGTCACTGCGATGCCGTTGACCGTGATCGAGGCGGCTGTGCGCCGCGGTGGCGGACCGAAGCTGATGGATTCCGCGCTCCAACGTCACGTCGAACTTCGCACGCTATGGAACGCTCATTTGCGCAATAAGGGCAGACACGGTTCACCCGCCTCGCGGCGACTGCTGCAAGCCGCAGAGGACGGAGCTCGCTCGGCGGCAGAGCGGCTGCTAATCCAACTGTTGAAGACTGCAGGCATCACGGGTTGGAAGGCGAACTACCCGGTTGCAGGCTACAAAGTCGACGTCGGGTTTCCCGCGTGCAAGGTGGCACTCGAGGCGGACGGCCTTGCCTTTCACAGCGATTCGGACGACTTCCACAACGACCGCGTGCGACAGAACGTCATTGCGCTAGCCGGGTGGCAGGTGCTCAGATTCACTTGGCTCGACCTCACTGAGTACCCCGACCGCGTCATCGCGACCATCCGCCGCGCGATCTCGGTACGTTGAGTGGCGGTCAGCGCAACTACGCGTGCACAAATCGCAATGGAGGGTCGGGCGAGGGGGTGAGTTCGACGACCAAGTGGCGGATGCCGGTGTGCCGGTTGCTGCGGGTCCACTCGACCGGTTTGACCAGCCGCGCGGAGGAGAACCGCGCAAGCAGCTCCTCGAACAGCACCCGCAACTCCAGACGCGCCAGGTTGGCGCCGAGGCAGTAGTGCACGCCCTGGCCGAAACCCAAGTGCGGGTTGGGTTTCCGGGCGATGTCGAAGACATCGGCCTCGGCGAAGACCGCGGCATCGCGGTTGGCCGAGCCCTCCCACACCTGCACCTTCTGCCCGGTCTCGACGGGACATCCGCCGAGCACGACATCACGGGTGGCGGTGCGCCGCTTCGACGGCGACGGCGACGTCCAGCGCACCATCTCCTCGATCGCCGTGGGCAGCAAGTCCAGATCGTCACGCAGCGCTCGCATTTGGTCGGGATGGTCGATCAGCGCCAGCAACCCGCCTGCGACGGAGTTGCGGGTGGTCTCCGCGCCCGCGCTGAAGAGCAGGCTGAAGAACAGGTACAGCTCGAGCTCGGACATGGCCGGCGCGTCGGCATCGTCGACGGTCGCGTTCGCGACGACGGACAGCATGTCGTCGGTGGGCTCGGCGCGCTTCGACGCGATCAGTTCCTGGCCGTAGGCGTACATCCGCGAGCCGGCCTCCTCCACCGATATCCGCGAGAGGGACGCCGTGCGCGAGCCACCGAAGTCGAACTGCGGCTCGATCGCCTCGAACAGCCAATGCCGTTCGGATTCCGGCACTCCCAGCAGAATGCAGATCATCTGCATGGGCAGTTCGGCGGCGACGTCGACGAGGAAATCAAAGGGCTGGCACGGCACGACGGAATCCAGCAGGCGTCGGGCCCGAGCTCGCAGGTCGTCCTCGACCAACCGGATCATCCGCGGCGTCAGGCCCGAACTGACCAGCCGCCGGATCGCCGAGTGTCGCGGGTCGTCCATCATGTTGAGCACCTGGCCAGCGATCGACAGATCCTGCAACAACGTCCCGCCGAACGGACGCTCACCGCCGGTGACCGACGAGTACGTCACCGGATCACGAAGCACCGCAAGCGTTTCAGCGTAGGTTGCCACCGACCAGAAACCCTCGCCGTCGGGCGTGTTGTCGGTCGGTTCGTGCCAGTACACCGGGGCTTCCCGACGGTGGATCGCAAACAGCTCGTGTGGGAAGCCGGAGGCGAAGTTGTCCAGATCGGTGAAGTCGATCCCGGTAAGAGACCCCGCGAGAGTCACAGAATCGCGCCCGAAGTGTACTTCGCCGCTTCGGGATAACGGCTCACCAGTTCGTCGACGGCACCGACCACGGCGTCGACCTGTGCGCCTGCGGCACCGGTGAACGCCTGCGTGTCGGCCAAGGCGCCATCGAGAGCACTGCGATCCAGCGGCAACCGGGGATCGGCGGCCAGCCGGTCCAACAAGTCGGGCTCCAAACCCCTTTCACGCATCGCCAATGCAACGGCGACCGCGTGCTCCTTGATCACCTCGTGCGCCGTCTCGCGACCGACACCGGCGCGCACCGCAGCGATGAGGATCCGGGTGGTGGCCAGGAACGGCAGGTAGCGGTCCAGCTCGCGCTGGATGACTGCCGGGTAGGCACCGAACTCGTCGAGCACCGTCAGGAACGTCTCGATCTGCCCGTCGACGGCGAAGAACGCGTCGGGCAGCGCGACCCGGCGCACCACCGAGCAGAACACGTCGCCCTCGTTCCACTGCGCGCCGGCGAGTTCGGCGGCCATCGACGCGTACCCGCGCAGCACCACCTGCAGCCCGTTCACCCGCTCACACGAACGGGTGTTCATCTTGTGCGGCATCGCCGACGAGCCGACCTGCCCGGGCGCGAAGCCCTCGGTGACGAGCTCGTGGCCGGCCATCAGCCGGATGGTGTGCGCCAACGAGGAAGGGCCGGCCCCCAATTGCACCACTGCGGACACCACGTCATGGTCGAGCGACCGCGGGTACACCTGCCCGACACTGGCGAAAACGTCTGCGAAGCCGAGGAATTCGGCGACCCGACGCTCGAGGTCGGCCAGTCGGGACTCGTCGCCGTCGAAGAGGTCCAGCATGTCCTGCGCGGTGCCCATCGGGCCCTTGATGCCGCGCAGCGGATAGCGGTCGATCAGTTCGGAGAGCCGGGTCAACCCGAGCAGCGTCTCCTCGGCGGCCGATGCGAACCGCTTACCCAGCGTGGTGGCCTGCGCGGCGACGTTGTGGCTGCGGCCCGCCATCACCAGATCGCGGTACAGCACGGCCCGCTCGGCCAGCCGCGCGACCACCGCGACGCCATGCGCGTGGACGAGTTCCATTGACCGCTTGATCTGCAGTTGTTCGACGTTCTCGGTGAGGTCGCGGCTGGTCATGCCCTTGTGCACGTGCTCGTGGCCGGCCAGGGCGTTGAACTCCTCGATCCGGGCCTTGACGTCGTGTCGGGTCACCCGCTCACGCGCGGCGATCGACTCCAAGTCGACATCGTCGATGACCCGCTCGTAGTCCGCCACCACGCCGTCGGGCACCGTGACGCCCAACTCGGCCTGCGCCCGCAGCACCGCCAGCCAGAGCCGACGCTCGGCGACGATCTTGGCCCGTGGCGACCAGATCGCCACCATCTCATCGCTGGCGTACCGATTGGCCAGGACATTGGGAATGCTCACAAATGTCCAGCTTACTGAGAGCCGTACGCGCCCTCGTTCCAATAAGGCAAGGTAGCGATGTGTACTTCGTCGGACTCGACCTCGCGTGGGGCGAACGCAAACCCACGGGAGTCGCCGTCGTCGACGATGCGGGCAGGCTAGTGCACCTCGGTACCGCTCAGGACGACACCAGCATCAGGGCCGCGATCATGCCGTATGTCGAAAGCGACTGCCTCGTCGCCTTCGACGCGCCGCTGGTGGTGAACAACCCGACCGGTCAGCGTCCGAGCGAGGCGGCGCTCAACCGTGACTTCGCGAAGTTCGAAGCGGGCGCGCACCCCACCAACACCGGCAAACCCGAGTTCGCAGGCACGCCGCGCGCCGCCCGGCTCGCCAACGCACTCGATCTCGACATCGACCCGGATTCGCGATCACCACGACGGGCCATCGAGGTCTATCCGCATCCCGCGACGGTTGCGTTGTTCCGGCTCGGCCGAACGTTGAAGTACAAGTCGAAGCCGGGTCGCAGCTTCGCCCAGCTGCGCTCGGAGCTGCTGCGGTTGATGGACCTCGTCGAGTCGTTGGCGCAGGCGACACCGTCGCTGCGGGTCACGGATCACGACGGATGGGTCGAGCTTCGGCACGCGGTGGAGACGGCGGAACGCAAGAGCGAACTGCGTCGCGCCGAGGATCCGGTCGACGCCGTCATCTGCGCCTACGTCGGGCTGTTCGCCACTCGCAGACCCGGCGACGTGACGACCTATGGAGACGCCGAGACGGGCGCCACCATCACACCTACGCTGCCGGCCGACCTCACCCCTGCGCCGCCGGAGCCCACGCCTGGCGCGGTGCGGGACGCCATCGCGCAGTTCGCAGATCGGCGCCCTGGACTACTCGGCGCGACGGACCGCTATCTCACTCTGGTCACCACTCTGCTCGACGACGCGGGCATCAACTACCTCAGCGTCACTGCGAGAACGAAGAGCGTCGCGTCGTTCGCCGAAAAGGCCGACCGCAGTGTGGATGGCCAGCGCCTCTACACCGATCCGCTGGCGGAGATCACCGATCAGGTCGGGCTGCGGGTGATCACGTTCCTGCGCGACGACGTCACCACGGTGGCCAACCTGCTGGCCGAGGAAGTGCAATTGCTCGACGACCGGGACATGGGTCAGGAGACCGCAAGGGAGGGTAGGTGGGGCTACGCGAGCCGGCATCTGCTTGTCGTGGCCGAAGGCGAGCAGCAGCCCGCGTCCATCCAGGTCCGAACCGTCCTGCAGCACGCGTGGGCGGAGTTCGAACACGACATCCGCTACAAGGGGTCGATTCCCGAGGAGGATGCGCCCGACTTGGACCGACGGTTCACGCTCGCCGCCGGCCTGCTTGAGCTGGCAGACCGGGAATTCTCCGCGATCCGCGAGCGGCTGAAGTCCTCGCCGCCCGCGCAGCAGTCCGAACAGTCCGACGACCCGCGAATCGCCACCCCGGTTCTCGCCACGTATCTGGGCAACCGCTTTCCGGACGCGGGCTGGTCGCGAACCGAGCACTACGCGTGGATCTCTGGGCTCCTGCTCGAACTCGGCGTCGACTCACTCGACGAGCTGGAGGAGCTGCTCAACGGATTCGACAGCGACGCCGTCAACGACAAGATGGGCTACCGGTACCCGGCGGGCGCCGTCCGCCGTCTCGACGACGCACTCCTGGCCCGGTTCGGCGATCGCTATGTGGCACTGACGGGCAACGAGCACCGGGTTGCTCAACTGCAGGCCCGGCTGGAGAAGCTGGCCGGACAGGACTAATCCGGGCTCATTCCCCTTCAAAACATCTGGGTTCCGCTAAACGATTCTTCCGTCGGGGAAACGGAGGCTCGAAATGAAACTGAAGCACCTGTTTGCAGCGACCGCGTCAATTGCGGGGTCGCATTCGGCGCGGCCCCGGTCGTGAGCGCCGAGCCACAGGAATGGGACATCGAAAAGTACGACGGCTGCATGTCCGCGACTGTCAGAAACCCTGAAGTCTGTTGTCTGGGGAGTGGTGCCGCCAGACTCCAATCTTCCGACGCTTAGCGACGTTCCATTGCAGTCAATCGCCTAGCGCCTAGTCCGGCGCCGAACCCAGACTCCTGGGATCCTTGATGCCGGCGTCGCGGATGCCGAGCTGACGGTTGATCAGCATGGTGATGAAGAACAACACGATGCCGATGGCCACCAGGATCAGCGCCAGCACGTACTGCTGCGCGGGCCGGCCGGACAGCGGCGTCACCAGATACAGCGACGCCAGGAACCCGATGACCGGCAGCACGGTCGGCGTCTTGAAATGACCGCCTGCCTCCTGGACGTCACGGCGCAGCACCAGCACCGCGACGTTGACCATCGCGAACACCGCCAGCAGTAACAGCGCCGTGGTGCCACCGAGCACCGAGATCGCCTTGCTGTTCGCGAACGCGGTGACGTAGAAGATCAGACCGAAGGCGATCACGGTGGTGAAGATGATCGCGACCCACGGCGTGCGGCGACTGGGTGCCACGGTGCCCAGGACCGGCGGCAGGACGCGCTGCTTGGCCATTCCGTAGATCAGCCTGCTGGCCATCAGCATGTTGATCAACGCGGTATTCGCCACCGCGAACATCGAGATGAACGGCAGGATGTCCTCGATCGGCAGGCCCGGCGCCCCGGCCTTGACGACCTCGATCAGCGGGGTTTCGCTCTCCTGGAGAACACCCACCGGCACCAACGCCACCGCGACGATCGCCACGATCACGTAGACGGTGCCGGCGATCGACAGACCCGTCAGCAGCACCTTCGGGAAGATCCGCACCGGATCCTTGGTCTCCTCGGCCATGTTCACCGAGTCCTCGAACCCGACCATGGCGAAGAATGCCAGCGACGTCGCGGTGGTGATTGCCAGGAACACGCCCTTGTCCGCCGCGGTGTCGAAGGCCACCACTCGGGAGAAGTCGACGTCTGCGGCGCCGCCGGTGAAGGCCCACAAGCCGACCAGGATCACCACTGCAAGCCCGGTGACTTCGACGATGGTCAGCACCACGTTGAGCTTGACGCTCTCGCCCACCCCGCGCAGGTTCACCGCCGCTATCATCACCATGAAAAGCAATGCCACAACGACGATTCCAGCCGTGCCCAAGCTGAAGTCGAACGCTGCGAAGAAATTCGAGGCGAAGAAGCGCGATGCCGTGGATGCCGACGTGATGCCAGAGCACATCACCACGAACGCAACCAGGAACGTCACGAACTGCACGCCGAACGCCTTGTGCGCGTACAGCGCCGCACCGGCGGCCTGCGGGTACTTGGTGACCAGCTCGAGGTAGCTGAACGCGGTGACGGTCGCAATCAGGAATGCCACCAGGAACGGAATCCACGCTGCTCCACCGACTTCGCCGGCGACCTGGCCCGTCAGCGCGTACACGCCGGTGCCGAGGATGTCGCCGATGATGAACAGCAGCAACAGCCCCGGGCCCATCACCCGCTTGAGTTCGGGTTGTTCGTCGACCGTCGCGGCCTCGGTCATCGCGCCTCCCTGTCAGTCTGCTGTGAGACTCCATCATCGGGCAGACGCCGCGACGACACCCGGCATTCACCCAAAACCGACCCAGTTTCGTGACATGTCGAGGGGCACTCCGCCGAACTCGGCGGAGTCAGTCGAGGGGCGCGAGGACGTCGATGACGTCGACCAAGGTGGCGCGCGCCGTTGCGCGGGGACCTTCGCCGACGCCAACCAACGAGGCCACCACCGCGCCGTCGACGGCGCACACCAATGCCGTCAACAACTCCGAGCGCACGCAACGACCGGACCGTTCGACCACCTCGACGACGGCGTCGGTGCGCTGCTTCATGATCTGGCGCTGAACGTCGCGCAGGCCGGGTTGGCGCGCGCAGGCGATGTACCGCTCGTAGCGGGAGATCAACTGTTCGGAATCGCGTGTGCCGGGCTCGTCGCTGACGAGGAGGTCGACCAGAACGTCGGCGGTGGACTCGGCGCCGCGCTTGCGCCGCGACAGCGCCGCCACGCGGGAATGCAGTTGCTCGGTCTCACGGGTGCCGACGTGTTCGACGGCCTTGGCAATCAGGTCGTCCAGCGACGAGAAGTAGTAGGTGGTGGACGCCAGCGGGAGGCCGGCACGGCGGGCAACGGCCCGGTGCCGCACCGCGTCGAAGCCGCCCTCACAGAGCAGATCGGCGGCTGCGCTGACCAGCGCATACCTCCGCCGAACTCCCTTGGGAGTAACCGCTGCTGTCACGGATTGCACTCTGCCAGCAAGGGCGGTGCGGTTTCGGGCTTTCGGACACTCCTAAGGCTCTCCACAGGAAAGTCGGCCCACCTCGGGCGCGTTGGCTGGCGATGGCATGATGGCGCGCATGCCAGACCTGAGCCGTCGCGCGATTCTGCGTCTCGGCGTCGGCGCCGCGGCCGGTGCGGCGGGTGCCTACGCGCTCGGATCCACGTTGCTCGATCCGCCGGTCAGTGCGCCGCCGGTGTCGATGACCAGTGTCGGTGCGCCACTGGCGCCGCCGCCGGCCCCGGCCGCTGAGGCAGCCCCCACCTACGTCACGGGGTCGTTCGTCTCGACGGCGCGCGGCGGCGTGCCGACCAATTGGGCGATCGCCAGACCGCCCGGGCAGACGGGGCCGCTGCGACCGCTGATCGCATTGCACGGCAAGGGCCAGGACGCGGCAGGGGTGATGGCAGGCGGCGTCGAGCAGGGCCTGGCCCAGTCCGTCGCGGCGGGCGTCCCGCCGTTCGCCGTCGTGGCCGTCGACGGCGGCGGAGGCTATTGGCACGGACGGGCGTCCGGTGAGAATTCCGGCGCGATGGTGCTCGACGAACTGATTCCGATGCTGGGTGGGCAGGGCCTGGACACGTCGCGGGTGGGGTTCCTCGGCTGGTCGATGGGTGGCTACGGCGCCCTGCTGCTCGGCGCACGACTGGGTCCGGCCCGGACGGCGGCGATCTGCGCGGTCAGCCCGGCGTTGTGGACGTCATCGGGCGCGACGGCTCCCGGGGCGTTCGACGGCGCCGACGACTACGCCGCCAACAGCGTCTGGGGACTGCCCGCGTTGGCGTCGATCCCGATCCGGATCGACTGCGGTAACAGCGATCCGTTCTACTCGGCCACCAAGCAGTACATCGCCCAGTTGCCCAACCCCCCGGCAGGCGGCTTCTCGCCGGGCGGACACGACGGCGCGTTCTGGAGCTCGCAACAGCCCGCCGAGATTGCCTGGCTGGCACCGCTTCTGGTCGCCTGAATGTGGCGGGGCTCCGCTAGACGCTGATCCGGCCCTCGGCCGCCGCCAGCCCGATGTCGGTGCGGAAGTGGCTGCCCGGCAAGCGGATCGACCCGATGAGTGAGTAGGCGGCCTCGCGCGCGGCAACCAGGTCGGCGCCCGTGCCGACCACCGACAGCACCCGGCCGCCCGAGGACACTACCGCTCCGTCGTCGCGACGCGTGGTACCGGCGTGCAGCACGCCGTCGGCCTCCGAGCCGACGATGACGTCGCCGACGCGTGGCCGGCCGGGATAGTTCTCGGCGGCCAGCACCACGGCGACCGCCGCGCCGTCGCGCCAGACCAGCGGCGGCTGGGTGTCCAACTCGCCGGTGGCGGCGCCCCGCAGCAGTTGTCCGAGCGGGGTTTCCAGCAGCGCCAGCACGGCTTGGGTCTCGGGATCGCCGAACCGGCAGTTGAACTCGACCACCGCGGGGCCACTCGACGTGATCGCCAACCCCGCATAGAGCAGACCGGAGAACGAGCAGCCGCGCGCAACGAGTTCGGCCGCAACGGGTTTGACGATGTCGTCGACGATGGCCGTGACCACCTCCTCGGGCAGCCACGACAGCGGCGAATAGGCGCCCATGCCTCCCGTGTTGGGACCGGTGTCGCCGTCGCCGACCCGCTTGAAGTCTTGCGCGGGCAACAGCGGGACCACCGTCGCACCGTCGACCACGCAGAACAGCGACACCTCGGGACCGTCGAGGAACGACTCCAGCAGCACTGGGTGACCGGAGTCGAGCAGGGCCGCCGCGTGGACCCGGGCGGCGTCGCGATCGGCGGTCACCACCACACCCTTGCCCGCCGCGAGTCCGTCGTCCTTGACCACCCAGGCCCGATCGCCCACCGCCGTCCCGAACCGGTCAAGGGCGGCGTCGAGATGCGCAGGGTTGTCGACGATCTCACTGGTCGCGGTGCGCACGCCCGCGGCGGCCATCACGTCCTTGGCGAACGACTTCGAGCCCTCGATCCGCGCCGCCTCCCTGGTCGGTCCGAAGCAGGCGATCCCGGCCGCCCGGACGGCGTCGGCCACGCCCAGCACCAATGGCACCTCGGGTCCGATCACCACCAGGTCCGAGCCGAGGCGCCGGGCCAACCCGACGACGGCCTCGCCGGAGGTGATGTCGACGTCGTACTGGTCGGCGATGATCGCGGTGCCCGCATTGCCGGGCGCGACGGCCAACTCCTCCACCTCGGGGTCTCGCCGCAGCGCCAGCAGCAGCGCATGTTCACGGGCTCCGGATCCGATGACGAGGACGCGCACGTTTGCACACCCTAATCGCAGCGCCGTCGGAGGGTCCGCAATGTCGACTTTCTATGAGCATACACTTGACTCGAGCATGTATGGTCATAGGAAAGGTGCTTCACGTCACACCAGGAGGTGCGCCATGACGACCGTGCAGAGCGGCTGTCCATTCCTGCCCCCGGGGTATGACTTCACCGACCCCGACGTCCTGCTGCAGGGCATCCCGGTGGCCGAGTTCGCCCAGCTGCGCAAGACCGCGCCGATCTGGTGGAACGAGCAGGGTGAGTCGATCTTCGACGACGGCGGCTACTGGGTGATCACCCGTCACGAGGACGTCAAGTCCATCTCACGCAACGGCGAGCTGTGGTCCACCAACCGCAAGGGCGCGGTCATGCGGCTGCCCGACGGCGTCACCAGTGAACAGCTGGACCTGACCAGGGCGTTGCTGATCAACCACGACGCACCCGAACACACCCGACTGCGCAAGATCGTGTCCCGGCTGTTCACGCCGCGGGCCGTCGCGTCGCTCGAGGAGAAGCTGGCGGTTGCCGCGCGGGACATCGTCGCCGCCGCGGCCAGGAAGGACAGCGGCAACTTCGTCGATGACATCGCAATGCGCCTACCTCTGCTGGCGATCGCCGACCTGATCGGAGTCCCCGAGGCCGACCGCGAGAAGTTGTTCCACTGGACCAACTCCATCATGAACAGCGACGATCCGGACTTCGACTCCGACCCGACGATCGCCAACGCCGAGTTGATGGGCTATGCCTACAACATGGCCGAGGAGCGCCGCCGCTGCCCGGCCGACGACATCGTCACCCGGCTGGTGCAGGCCGACATGAACGGGGAGGCCGGCGAAGCGATGGGCGACGTCGAGTTCGCGTTCTTCGTCATCCTGCTCGCCGTCGCGGGCAACGAGACCACCCGAAACGCGATGACCCACGGCATGAACGCCTTCTTCGAGAACCCGGATCAGTGGGAGCTTTTCAAACGCGATCGACCGGACACCGCCGTCGACGAGATCGTCCGGTGGGCCACTCCGGTGCACTGCTTTCAGCGCACCGCGCTGACCGACGTCGAACTTGGTGATGTGACCATCCGCGAAGGACAGCGGGTCGGCCTGTTCTACAGCTCCGCAAACTACGACGAGTCCGTCTTCGACGCCCCGTTCGAGTTCGACGTTCTGCGGAATCCCAACCCGCACTTGAGCTTCGGCGGCAACGGCGCGCACTACTGCATCGGGGCCAACCTCGCCCGGATGGAGATCAAGCTGATCTTCAACGAGCTCGCCGACCAGATTCCCCACATCGCGAAACTGGCCGAGCCGCAACGCCTTCGGTCGGGCTGGATCAACGGAATCAAGGAGCTGCAGGTCGCCTACCACGGCTGACTCTGGGCCTCCTTCCTGGGAGCGAGCTACTATTCCGGCGTGCGCACTCACGGCTGGTCGGGCTCGGCTCCCGCGACGGACGACGAAGCCGTCGCCCGCATTCTCGCGGCCGCGGGCAAGGCGATCGACGAGCGCGGCGCTGACTTCAGCATCGCCGACGTCGCGCGCACGCTGGGTGTCACCCGCCAGACGGTGTACCGCTACTTCCCCAGTACCGACGCGCTACTGGTGGCCGCCGCCGTGCACGCCGCGGCCGACTTCCTCGATCGACTGGCCCAGCACTTGCACGGCATCACCGAACCCGTGGACGCGGTCGCGGAGGCCATCGCCACCGCGCTGGCATGGCTGCCCAAGGACAAGCACATCGGGCTGCTGCTGGGGCCCGACCGCCCCAACGTGCACAGCGAGTCTGTCACGTCGGACATCGCCCTGCAGTTCGCGAAGTCGATGGTGCGGCGCTTCGACGTCGACTGGGCCGCGCTGGGGTTCACCGACGACGAACTCGATGAGTTCGCCGAGCACCTGCTTCGGATCATCCAGTCGTTCGTCGTCGACCCGGGCCGGCCGCCGCGTACGGGTGAGGACCTGCGCGACTACCTGAGGCGCTGGGTGGGCGGCGCCGTTTTGCCGTCCGGTAGGAGCATCGGCGGGCCTTAGGCTGGACTCGGTATGCGAGGAGGTCGGTCAGAGTGAGCGCGCTTGATGCATTCCTCGCGACGTGGTCCCAGGCCCGCACCACCTTTGGTCAGGGCACTCCCAGCGAGGGTTCCCGATTCGACCAGAGTGGCCGGCTGCGCGGATTGCAGGATGACGTGACGTCGGCGGCGCCGGGTTCGAACTGGACGGGCTCCGGATCTGACACCTACGCCGAGGCGAACAGCAGACATGCCCGCACCCTCGGCAACCTGGCTGATCTGGACACCCGGCTCGGGGCGGAAGTCGACCGCTCGGCCGCGGTGGTAGCGGCCGGTCGCCGCGACCTGGACGCCGTCAGGCAGTGGGTGGTCGACGCCTCGGCAACGGTCCCGCAGACCGCCGCGGGCGATCGGATGTTGTGGTCGGTGGTCAGCAAGGGCACCGGCGAGATGACCGACATCATCAATCGGTCGAACGGCGATCTCGCCGCAATCGCGCAGCGCATCCGCGGACTGGGCGGCGAGTATGACGAGTTGGGGAAGCCCAGGGATGGCGAGGGCGCTGAACCCATGAGCATCATGGGCGACGGTGACGAAACGAAGACCGTGCCCGAGACGACGCTCGATCTCAACGACATCGTCAGGACGACGCCAGGTGCCCTCGGCGACCCCGGGTACATGGAATTGGTACCCCATTCCGGCGTGTGGGTGCCTGACCCCAAGAGTCCCTTCTACCGACCGACACCTGTCGAGGCACCCCTGGACTACAACGACATCGCGTACTACCCGAATGTGCCCGGCAAGCCGAAGACTCCCGGCCCCGGCGGATACATGGAGCTGGTGCCCGGTTCCGGCGCGTGGGTGCCCGACCCGAAAAGCCCCACCTACCAGCCGCATACCCCCGAAGCACCCGTCGACTTGAACGAGATCCAAATCGTCGATCCGGCGCCCATGATTCCGAGCGGCCTCGTCGAATTGTGGCCCCATTCAGGCGTCCTGATGCCCGACCCGAATCTCGGTCGGCCCAACTGAGCGGCCGTCACCGACCGCGAACGGCGGCGACTGCCTTCACGAGGAGATCGGGCAGGAGAGGCTGGGCTGCAAAGCTCGGGTCTACTCGCGCCGCGACGTTGACGTAGAGCCGATCGTCGAGGATCGCCGCGTAGTAATACTCGACATACGGGTAGCCATCGGCCTGAATCTTGAGCGCCTCGGTGACCGCACCGTCGATAGCCGGAGCAGTGATTCGTTCGGCTGTCCCACGTGTACGCACCGCATGGTTCTGGACATCGAATGTCATTCGGTAGCAGTTGGCCCCGGGAATCTCTGCCGGAACCGTCACCGGCGCATCGGCATTGACGGCGATCGACTGCTTGTTCGGACCGTCGAAAAGACTGCCATTCGTTACCGCACCGACTTGCCCATCCACTGGTTTGAGCAACGCACGGCACTCCTGTGGATCGACCGTGAACGGTTTTCCGTAGGACACCACGGCACCGACCAGATCGACGTAAGCGGGATCCAGTTTGGCCGCCCCGAACGGCGACGGGGTGAAGTCGGGAGGAAAGTCATCCTTCACCTCGGAGAGACGGGCGAGGTCGTACCCGGCAGCTGCGTCGGCAGATGTCGGCGCAGCGTTCTCCGACTGTTTGGCGGAAGTCGAACAACCCGCGGAGGCAATGCCAACGCACATCAGCAACAGTAGGACGGTTGCACCCCGCAAAGCCACCATCGCCTCAGCTTAAGCGCCTGGCGATGCCCTCAAATGCACTTGTTACACCACCGTGAGCGGCAACGACTTTCGCTCCTCGAACACCCATGACGCACCGCCACTGAACTTGCACACCGCGACCTCCGGCAGTTCCTTTGCCGGGGTGTCGGTTTGGACGACCCGTACTGTCCAGTCGGATTCCGTTCCGGAGACCTCGGCGCGCAGGTGCGGGTCAACGGCGGCCACGATGGCCTGGAGCGGCAGGTCCGCGACGGGCGAGACCAGCGAGATCCAGGACCCGTCCTCGTAGGCCGGCGACCGGCGAACGTGCACGAAGTCCGGGTCGACGTCGACCGACACGTAGTTCGCGGGGTTGAGCAGCGGATGCAGCTCGAGCACCCGAAGGGCGCCCCTGATCCCGCCTGGGAGCTTCAACGCCGCGTGGATCCGCTCGGCCGCGACGCCGGCGATCCCGATCAGCTGCTTGGTGCGGATGGACTCCTCGAGTGCCCGATCGCTACCCGCGCGGGCCCGTACCGCCAGCGTGAACGACAGCACCAGCAGGTGCATCTGCAGGCAGACCTCGTCGGCGATGCGGACCAGTGCAGAGTGGGAGAACGCACCGAAGTCGACGTCGGACACCAACGCGCCCGAATAGTCGGCCATGCCTTCGTCGTTCGGATCGATGGGGTCGAGTTCGGTGCTGTACGCGCGGCTTGCGCCGACGATGTCCATTGCCGGGATGAAAGCCACTTCCGGATAGGACTCGTCGATGATCACCGTCCACGCGCAGTGCGGACTGCGACCGGCCGGCACACGGGGCGGGCGGTGGATGGGCCGGACCTGGGTCTTGCGGTTGGTGGCCAACGCCGTGGCGTCGAACGTCGGGTCCTCGATGTCGTGGCACATGCCGTGGACGTAGTCCTCGCCCATCGGCTCGACGTCGAGTAGCGCCCCGCAGTGGTCGAGATGGAACTCACCGTGCCAACGGTCGTGCACCGTGTAGCGGAAGTCCATGAATTGCGGGGGCGCGCCGATGTCGAGTTGCAGGCCCTTGAAGATCGTGAGGACGTCGACGCCCTCGTACTTCAGCGCCCTCTGCATCCGCTTGGTGTAGAGCGGGCTGGACGCCGCCCACTCCTCGATCGCGATCTGCAGCATCTCGTCGCGACCCCAGGCGCTGATGCAGTGCGCCATTCCGGACCGGTCGATGAGTTGGCCGATCAGCAGCAGCTCGGGAACCAGCGTGGCGAGTTCCTCGCGCGAGAGCGCGGCGTACCTACTTGTCATGCAGGTTCCTGCCCACATGCATCTGGACGGCGTCGTTGACGTTGTCCTTGCTGTCTCGGGCTGCTCCCTTTTCCTCGGCCTTCTTGCGTTTGGCGACGACGCGTTTGAAGGCACCGTCGACTTTCGAGCCAAGCGGGAAGCCGACGTAGTGGGTGACGAAGATCGCGATCTCGCGTAGCTCGTCGCGTGTCAGCTCCTCGTTGTGCAGGATCGCGGTGGCCTGCACCTCCAAGAGTTCGTCCATGCCCTGGGCGGCCAGCACGCCGATCAGCATCATCCGGCGGTCGCGCATGGACAGTCCGGGGCGACTCCAGATGGTGCCGAAGAGGTGGTCGACGGTGAGCGCGAAGTATTCGCCGGGCATGTCCGGCATCTCCCACCCGTAGACCTCGTTCATCTTCTCGAGGCCCTTCTTGCGCAGCTCGTCCATGGTCACTCCTTCGTGTGTGGGACGCCGAGCCCGGCAGCCAGATTGTCAAGGGCGGCATTGGCGAGGGGCATGTCGACACCGAGGGTCTCGCCCAACGCCAGGGCCAAGCTGAGGTCCTTCTCGCCAAGCTCGCGGGTGTGCAGGAACGGGTGATACAGGAAGTGGTCCGGAGTAAGCGGCTTCATGTCGTCGCGGAACATGATCGCGCCTGCGCCGCCGCTCTGGGCGTCGCTGTGCCGCACCACGTTGCCGAGGTCCTGCAGATTCACACCCGCTGCTTCGGCCAGCTTGGACGCTTCGCACGCGGCGGTAAAGGAGATGAAGTGCAACATGTTGCGCGCCAGCTTCATTCGCGTTCCGGCACCCGGTTCGCCAGCGTGAACGATCAACGACGCCCACTGCGAGAACGGCTCCTGGACGAGCGCGAACGCCTCATCGGTCGCGCCGACCATCACGGCCAGCTCGCCCTTCTTCGCGGCCCCGCCACCACCTGTGACGGGCGCGTCCACGACGTGAATGCCCTGCGGCAAAAGCTGTTCGGCGAGTTCGGCAGCAGTCTCGGGACTGATCGTCGAGTGGATGGCGATGACGGTGCCCGGCTTGGCATTCGCCGCAAGCTCACCGACCACCTCGCGCACCTGCTCGTCGTTGAGCACCGTCACGCTGATGACATCGGCGGCCGCAACATCGGCCACATTATCGGCCAGCGTCGCACCCTTCTCGACCAATCTGGTCATGGCCTCGGGGCGCACGTCGTAAACGGTCAACCCGCCGGGCCAGTCGACCCACCGCTTGGCCATCGGCGCACCCATCTTGCCGAGGCCTATGTAGCCCAGCTTCACTTCGTCGGGCGCGGTCATGAGCGGATGATCTGTCCGCCGTCGACGTTGAAGATCTGGCCGGTGATCCACTTGGCTTGATCCGACAGCAGGAACAGGCACATGCCGACCAGATCCTCGGGTTCGCCCATCCGCGACAGCGGAATGTTCTTCACGATGTCCGCGACCATCTCCTGCGGCGTCGTGGTGCGGTTCGCCTCGGTGTCGATGGGTCCCGGCGCGATCGCGTTGATCCGGATGTTCTGGCCGCCGAGTTCGCGGGACAACTGCTGGGTCAGGCCGTTGATGCCGACCTTGGCCAGGCCGTAGAAGTTGGCGTACAGCCAAGCCGCCGTCGAGGACTGGTTGACGATGGCCCCGCCACCGCGTTTGGCCATCTTGCGGTACACGGCACGGGTGCACAGCAGCGCACCGTCCATGTTCACGCTCATGAACTTCTTGTAGTAGTCCCAATCGACGGTGACCAGGAAGTCCAGTTTCATCCCGCCGAAGATCGCGGCGTTGTTCACCAGGTAGTCGATGCCGCCGAACTCGGCCAAGGTCGCAGCGGCCATCTCCTTCGTCGAATCGGGATCACTGACGTCCACCCGCAGTGCCAACGCCGTGGCACCCTCGCCCTTGATGCCGTCGGCGACCTTCTGTGCGCCCTCGACGTTGATGTCGGCGACCACCACCGCCGCGCCCTCGCGCGCGAGAGCCTCCGCGTAGGCCGGGCCGATGCCCCCGCCGGAACCGGTGACGATGGCCACCTTGTCCTTGAACTGATCGCCGTACAGTCCCATGTGAAAGGTCCTCGCTCCTTAATTCGCTGCCGTCGCAATGAGTTTGGTTTCGAGGTACTCCTCGAAACCGGCCATGCCCATCTCCCGGCCGATGCCGGACTGCTTGTAACCGCCGAACGCTGCGTCCGCGGAGTACCAGACGCCGCCGTTGACGTTGACGGTGCCGACCCGCAGGCGTGCCGCCACCCCGGCCGCCCGCTCCGGATCCGCGCCGAACACCGTGCCCGACAATCCGTAGGGCGAGTCGTTGGCGATGCGCACCGCGTCGTCGTCGCCGTCGTGGGCGATGACGGTGAGGACCGGCCCGAAGATCTCCTCGCGGGACACCCGTGCGTCGTTGGTCAGCCCGGAGATCACGGTCGGCTCGATGAAGAAGCCGGTGTCGCGGTCGGCCGGTCGCCCGCCGCCGCAAGCGAACTTGCCGCCCTCCTCCAGCGCCAGGTCCAGGTAGCCCTGCACCCGGTCGCGCTGGCGGGCCGAGATGACGGGCCCGCACACCGTGCCATTGTCATTCGGATCGCCCGGCCTGATCGAGCCCATGGTCGCGGCTGCGGCCTCGACGGCCTCCTCGTAGCGCGCCCGAGGCACCACCAGGCGGGTGGTGATGGCGCAACCCTGCCCGGCGTGCATGGCCGCGGTGAACGCCGACATCGAGCACGCACCGGCCAGGTCCGCATCGTCGAGTACCAGGAACGCCGACTTGCCGCCCAGTTCCAGGAAGACCTTCTTGACGGTCGCCGCGGCATCGATCATCACCGCGCGCCCCGTCGCGGTCGACCCGGTGAACGACACCATGTCGACGCGCGGATCCTTGGACAGCAACGCACCGACCGCGTGATCGCTTGACGTGACGATGTTGACGACGCCCGCGGGAAAGTCGGTGCGCTCGGCGATCAGCTCGCCCAGCACCGCCGCGCACCACGGGGTGTCGGGAGCGGGCTTGAGTACCAACGTGTTTCCCGCCGCCAGCGCGGGGCCGATCTTGGCCAGGTTGATCTGGTGCGGGAAGTTCCACGGCGTGATCGCGCCGACCACGCCGACGGCCTCCCGCGCCATGGTGCGATTGGTCGGGACGCCCATGGGCGCCGCGTGTCCCATGTCGACGGTCCACGCGTAGTTCTCGGCGGTGTCGGCGGCGAAGTTGAGATCGTCGACCGGCCCCTCGAGCTGCGCGCCCGCGGTCAGCATGCGCGGTGCCCCGACCTCGGCGATCGTCAGCTCCCGCAGTTCTTCAGTGTGGTCGCGCATCGCCTGCTGCAACTGCCGAATGCACCGCACCCGCAATTCGGTGTTGGTGGACCAATCGGTGTCGTCGAACGCGGTGCGCGCGGCCCCGATCGCTCGGCCCATGTCGTCAGTGCTCGCGTCGGCCGCGACGCCCAGCACCTCCTCGGTGGCGGGGTTGGCCGTCGGGAACGCGCCCCCACTGCCTGCCACCAACTGTCCGTCGATGAGCAGTCGACTCTCGCGATCGCCCAGTAGCGCCATCGGAACTCCCGTGTGCCAAGTCTCGGTGTGAATGCCTGGACAACTGTCCGGCTGTGTTCAGTCGAACCATAACCTCAGGCGCGTGCCGGTCGCAAGGGTGGGTCGCCATTGCAACCGGTAGGACCTCCGATTTGTGCACTTCGTGATGCCATTTACCACGACGAGCTTGCCTAGGGGCGCTGTCGTCCGATAACTTGGACATGTGTCCAGCGATGCAGTCGTAGCCACCACAGAGGCGGCCACGACCGACCCCAGTGAGACGCCGCGCAACCGGCGCCAGGAGGAGACCTTCCGCAAGGTTCTCACCGCCGGAATGGCCATGTTGCGCGAATCGTCCTACGCCGACCTGACCGTGCGTGCGGTCGCCGCGCGCGCCAAGGTCGCACCGGCCACGGCCTACACCTACTTCTCCTCGAAGAACCACCTGATCGCCGAGGTGTATCTGGACCTGGTGAGCCAGGTGCCCTACTACACCGACGTCAACGAGCCCATGCCGAGCCGCGTCGAGAAGGCGCTGCGCAGCCTGGCACTGGTGGTGGCCGACGAGCCCGAGTTGGCGGCGGCCTGCACCACGGCGCTGCTGTCCGGCAGCGACCCCGCCACCCGCAAGGTGCGCGACCGCATCGGCGCCGAGATCCATCGCCGGATCAGATCGGCGGTCGGCCCAGACGCCGACGCGCGCGTGGTCGCGGCGTTGGAGATGACGTACTTCGGCGCGCTGATCAACGCCGCCGGCGGCGCCCTCACCTACCACCAGATCGCCGACCGGCTCAGCTACGTGGTTGGCCTGATCGTCGGAGAGGACAAATGAGCATCGATACCGGCCAGCCGATCAGCGGCGCGGTCCTCGACCCTTACGACTACGACTTCCACGAAGACCCCTACCCGTATTACCGGCGCCTACGCGACGAGGCGCCGCTGTACCGCAACGACGAACGGAACTTCTGGGCGGTGTCGCGGCACCGCGACGTGCTGCAGGGCTTCCGCAACAGCACCACGTTGTCCAACAAGTACGGCGTGTCGCTCGATCCGATCTCGCGCAACTCCGACGCACACAAGGTGATGTCGTTCCTCGCCCTCGACGACCCTGGGCACCTGCGGCTGCGCACTCTGGTGTCGAAGGGCTTCACCCCCAGGCGGATCCGTGAGCTCGAGGCACGCGTCACCGAGATCGCCGTGCAACACCTCGACGCCGCGTTGCAGTCGGACAGCTTCGACTACGTCGACGAGTTCGCCGGCAAGCTGCCGATGGACGTGATCTCCGAGCTGATGGGCGTGCCCGTCGTCGACCGGGACCGCATCCGCGGCCTGGCCGACGGCGTCATGCACCGTGACGAGGGCGTCGCCGACGTGCCCGCCGAGGCGATGCAGGCCTCGGGAGACCTCCTGGTCTACTACGCCGACATGGTCACGCAGCGCAGGAAGCAGCCGTCCGACGACCTCACCTCGGCGCTGCTGGAGGCCGAGATCGACGGCGACCGCCTCACCGACGAAGAGATCATGGCGTTCCTGTTCCTGATGGTGGTCGCGGGCAACGAGACCACCACGAAACTGCTTGCCAACGCGGCGTACTGGGGATTCAAGAACCCCGACCAGCTGGCTCCGGTGTTCGACGACGCCACCCTCATCCCGCCGTGGGTCGAGGAGACGTTGCGCTACGACACGTCCAGCCAGATCCTGGCGCGCGCCGTCTCCGAGGACATGACGCTGTACGACACCACCATCACCGCGGGCGACGTGTTGCTCCTGCTGCCTGGGTCGGCCAACCGCGACGACCGGGTGTTCGAGGACCCCGACTCGTACCGCATCGGCCGCGACATCGGCTCCAAACTGGTCAGTTTCGGCAGCGGCGCCCATTTCTGCCTCGGCGCGCACCTGGCCCGCATGGAGGCGAAGGTGGCGCTGGAGGAGCTGTTCAAGCGAGTTCGCGGATACGAGGTGGACGAGGACAACGCCGTCCGCGTCCACTCCAGCAACGTCCGCGGCTTCGCCCACCTGCCCATCACCGTGAAGGCCCGATAGATGCCCCGTTTCGAACCACTTCCCAAGCGCAGGCCTGCGCTAGTCGCAGGCGCCTCGTCCGGTATCGGCGCGGCCACCGCCGTCGACCTGGCCGCACACGGCTTTCCGGTCGCACTCGGCGCCCGCCGGGTGGAGAAACTCGACGAACTGGTCGGCCAGATCCGCGGCGACGGCGGCGAGGCCGTCGCGTTCCACCTCGACGTCACCGATCCCGATTCGGTGAAGTCCTTTGTCTCACAGTCGATCGACGCGCTGGGCGAGATCGAGGTGCTGGTCGCAGGCGCCGGCGACACGTACTTCGGTCGGCTGCACGAGATCAGCACCGACCAGTTCGAGTCGCAGATCCAGGTCCACCTGATCGGTGCGAATCGGCTGGCCACCGCGGTGCTGCCCGGGATGGTGGAACGTCAACGCGGCGATGTCATCTTCGTCGGATCCGACGTCGCGCTGCGCCAGCGTCCGCACATGGGCGCCTACGGCGCGGCCAAGGCTGCGCTCATGGCGATGGTGACCAACCTGCAGATGGAGCTCGAGGGCACCGGGGTGCGCGCCTCGATCGTGCACCCTGGGCCAACGAAGACGTCGATGGGCTGGAGCTTGCCCGCCGAGGCCGTCGGACCTGCACTCGAGGACTGGGCCAAGTGGGGCCAGGCGCGCCACGACTACTTCCTGCGCGCGGCCGATCTCGCCAGAGCCATCACGTTCGTCGCCGAAACACCCCGCGGTGGATTCATCGCGACCATGGAACTCCAGCCGGAGGCCCCGTTGGCCACCGTGAAGGAACGTCAACAGCTCAGGCTCGGCGAAGAAGGGATGCCCTCGGCATGACGATCACCAAAGAGGTGCAACGAGTCTCCGGCGGCGAGGAGGAGCACGGACACCTCGAGGAGTTCCGCACCGACCCCATCGGATTGATGAACCGCATCCGGGAGGAATGCGGCGACGTCGGCTGGTTCAAGCTCGTCGACAAGCACGTCATCTTCCTGTCGGGCGCAGAGGCCAACGAGTTCTTCTTCCGTTCTGCCGACGAGGATCTCGACCAAGCCGAGGCTTATCCGTTCATGACGCCGATCTTCGGCCAGGGCGTGGTGTTCGACGCCAGCCCCGAGCGGCGCAAGGAGATGCTGCACAACTCGGCTCTGCGCGGTGAGCAGATGAAGGGTCACGCGGCCACCATCGAGGGCGAAGTCAAGAAGATCATCGCCGACTGGGGCGACGAGGGCGAGATCGAGCTGCTCGATTTCTTCTCCGAATTGACCATCTACACCTCCACGGCCTGCCTGATCGGACTGAAGTTCCGCGAGCAGCTCGACGGCCGGTTCGCGCACTACTACCACGAACTGGAGCGCGGCACCGACCCGCTGTGCTACGTCGACCCCTACCTGCCGATCGAGAGCTTCCAGCGCCGCGACGAGGCTCGCGTGAAACTCGTTGCGCTGGTTCAGGAAATCATGGACGGCCGCCTCGCCAACCCGCCGAAGGACAAGGCGGATCGCGACATGCTCGACGTGCTGGTGTCGATCCGCGACGAGGAGGGCACCCCTCGGTTCTCCGCCGACGAGGTCACCGGCATGTTCATCTCGCTGATGTTCGCCGGCCACCACACCAGTTCGGGCACCTCGTCGTGGACGTTGATCGAACTGCTGCGCAATCCCGACGTGTATGCCGACATCGTCGCCGAACTCGAGGAGCTGTACGCCGACGGCCAGGAGGTGAGCTTCCATGCGCTGCGCCAGATTCCGTTGTTGGACAACGTGGTCAAGGAGACGCTGCGCCTGCATCCACCGCTGATCATCCTGATGCGTGTTGCGCAAGGCGAATTCGAGGTCGAGGGCTTCCCCATCCACAAGGGTGACTTCGTCGCCGCCTCCCCCGCGATCAGCAACCGGATTCCCGAGGACTTTCCCGATCCCGACGCGTTCAATCCGGACCGTTACGACAAGCCCGAGCAGGCCGATGTCGCCAACCGCTGGACCTGGATTCCGTTCGGCGCGGGGCGCCACCGCTGCGTCGGCGCCGCGTTCGCCACCATGCAGATCAAGGCGATCTTCTCGGTTCTGTTGCGCGAGTACGAGTTCGATATGGCCCAACCCGCAGACACCTACCGCAACGACCACACGAAGATGGTGGTCCAGCTGGATCGGCCGGCCAAGGTTCGCTACCGCAAGCGCGCCGTCTGAGGAGCCGACATGGCTTACAGAGTGGAAGTGGACCTGGACCTTTGTCAGGGCCATGCGATGTGTGAACTCGAGGCGCCCGATTACTTCACGGTGCCCAAGCGAGGGAAGGTCGAGATCCTCGACGCTACACCGCCCGAAGATGCTCGCGCCGAGGTCGAACAAGCCGTGTGGGCGTGTCCCACGCAAGCACTGTCCATCAAGGAAATAGGAGACTGACAATGGCGTCACTGCCCCGCGAACAGCTCGAGAACTGGGTCGAACGCTGGTTGCAGACCAACCGCGACGCCGAGAAGGCCGGCGACTGGACGCCTTTGGCGGACTTCTACGCCGACGACGCCACCTACGGCTGGAACATCGGCCCCAAGGAAGACGTGATGTGCATCGGCATCGGCGAGATCCGCGACATCGCACTCGGTCTCGAGATGGCGGGCCTCGAGGGGTGGAAGTACCCCTATCAAAAGGTGCCAGAACCCGACAAACTGGGCGAGATCGTCGGGTTCTGGAAACAGGTCGTCACCGACCCCGATGACCCGTCCGCCGAAGAGCGGGAGATCTACGGCATCGGCGGCAGCTGGTTCCGCCTCAACGCCAACGGCAAGATCGAGTGGCAGCGTGACTTCTTCGACTTCGGCCACGTCCAGAAGCTCTACCTCGACCTCATGACCGACGGGAAGTTGTCCAAGGGCATGCAGGAGCGGATCGAACGCAGCCTTGCCGGCGAGAAGCTTCCCGGCTACTACCCGCTCGGCGAGTCTCCCGTCCCGATCTGGTAGGCCCGGCGGCCAACCGCCCGGTTGGTCCATGCTGTGATGTAGGTAACTTGATCTCGGACGCACGACCGTTCCCCTACCGAAAGCAGGTCGCGATGAAGACAAAGGGCGCTCTCATCTGGGAGTTCAACCAGCCGTGGTCCGTCGAGGAGATCGAGATCGGCGATCCGGTCAAGGACGAGGTCAAGATCCAGATGGAAGCCTCGGGAATGTGCCACTCCGACCACCATCTGGTGACCGGCGGCATCCCGATGGCGGGCTTTCCGGTGCTCGGCGGCCACGAGGGCGCAGGCATCGTCACCGAGGTCGGCCCCGGCGTCGAGGGCCTCGAGCCCGGCGATCACGTCGTGCTGTCGTTCATCCCGTCCTGCGGCGTGTGCCCGTCGTGTCAGGCCGGCTTGCGCAACCTGTGCGATCTCGGTGCACTTCTGCTCAGCGGCACGGCGGTCGCCGACGGCACCCACCGTGTTCACGCCAACGGTCAGCCCGTCTTCCCGATGACGCTGCTCGGCACGTTCAGCCCCTACATGGTGGTGCACAAGAGCTCGGTGGTGAAGATCGACCCGTCGATCCCATTCGAGGTGGCCTGCCTGGTGGGCTGCGGTGTGACGACGGGCTACGGCTCGGCCGTACGAACCGCCGACATCCGCCCAGGCGACGACGTCGCGGTGATCGGCGTCGGCGGCGTCGGCATGTCTGCGCTGCAGGGTGCGGTCAGCGCGGGCGCCAGGAACATCTTCGTCATCGAGCCGGTGGCGTGGAAGCGCGACGCCGCACTGAAGTTCGGGGCCACGCACACCTATCCGGACATCGAGACCGCTTTCGGCGGCGTCGCCGAGGCGACGCAGGGACTCATGGCCAAGAAGGTCATCGTGACCGTAGGTGAACTGGACGGCAAGAATGTCGACAACTATGTCAACCTGACGTCCAAGGGCGGCACAACGGTGCTGACGGCCATCGGCAGCATGGTGGACACCGAAGTGACGTTGAACCTGGCGATGCTCACCCTGATGCAGAAGAACCTGCAGGGCACCATCTTCGGCGGCGGCAACCCGCATTACGACATCCCCCAGCTGCTGTCGATGTACAAGGCGGGCAAGCTCAATCTCGACGACATGGTCACCCGGCAGTACAAGCTGGAACAGATCAACGACGGCTACACGGACATGTTGGAGGGCCGCAACATTCGCGGCATCATCCGCTTCACCGACGCCGACAGGTAGGGAGAACGCCGTGTCACAAGAAACGGTCGAGAAGTCGCCGGTAGTCACCGCATCGGAGGCCTCGTGGCGGTGCGTGCAGGCCGGAGACAAAGACGGCTGGCTGGCCCTGATGACCGACGACGTCCTCATCGAGGATCCGATCGGCGAGTCTGTCACCAACCCGGACGGCAACGGCGTGCGAGGCAAGGAAGCGGTCGCCGCGTTCTTCGACGCGAACATCGGCCCCAACCAGCTGACGGTCACCCGCGAAGAGACGTTCCCGTCGAGTTCTCCGACGGAAATCGCCTACATCCTCACGCTGCGGACACTGTTTCCGAATGGCTTCACCGCCACGGTGCGCGGCGTATTCACCTACCGCGTCGACGACGCAGGCCTGATCACGAACCTGCGCGGGTTCTGGAACCTGGACGCCATGCAGTTCGCCCAGGAAGATCAGAGCTGACCGCTCGCGCGCTCGTCGGCCGCGCAGCCGTCGTGGTCGGCGGCTCCCGCGGCATCGGGCTGGCCGTCGCCGAACTGTTGGCCGCCCATGGTGCTGGCGTTTTGGTCAACGGCCGCGACGCCGCCGCCGTGTCGGAGGCCGTCGAACGGATCGGCGGGAGCGCAATCGGATTCGCGGGATCACCCGCCGACCCGGCCACCGCCGACGCGCTGATCGCGTCCTGCGTCGCAGACTTCGGCGGGATCGACATTCTGGTGAACTGCGCGGGCACGGGAGCCCTTGGCGCAGAGTCGATCCTCAACGTGACAAGCGAGCTGTTCCACGAACTGCTGGACGCACATCTGCTGACGGCCTTCGAGACCTGTCGGGCGGCGGCACCAAGGATGGTCGTGCAGGGAGGTGGCGCGATCGTCAACACCAGTTCATTCGCGTTCCTCGGCGACTACGGCGGCACCGGGTACCCCGCGGGCAAGGGTGGGGTCAACGGGCTGACGCTCGCCATCGCCGCGGAGCTGCGCGAGCACGGCGTGCGGGCGAACGTGGTGTGTCCCGGCGCGAAGACGCGGCTGTCCACCGGTTCGGACTACGAGGAGCACATCGGTGAGCTGAATCGCCGCGGTCTGCTCGACGACGTCAGCATGCAGGGCGCGCTCGATGCCGCGCCGCCCGAGTACGTCGCTCCCACGTACGCCTATCTGGTCAGCGACCTGGCAAAGGATGTCACCGGTCAGATCTTCATCGCCGCAGGCGGTTTCGTCGGTCGATTCGACCGTGCGACTCCGGGCATCGTGGCCTACCGCGATCACCACGACTCGCCGCCGTGGTCGATCGACGAGCTCGACCGGTTCATCTCGTCGTGATTTGTGCACGCGCAGTGGCGGTGGGCGCCACTGCGCGTGCACAAATCGCTCAGCGCGGCGCCGTCAGGTCGTAGATCGTCACACCGCCCATCACGATCGGCGCGAAGTGCATCTGAACCCACTGCTGAATCTTGCCGCTGGAGAGCAGATGCTGGCCCGGGCGGTAGTCGGCGCGGTGGTCCCCCGTCAGCGTGATGAAGTAGTGGATGTGGTGGGCGGCGACGAGTTGCTCGAACTGCTTCCGTGACGGCGACGGGTCGGAGCCGTTGAAGCCGCCGACCGGCATCACCGGCTTCTCGGTCGCCAGTTGATAGCCCGCAGCGCAGCTGGAGCCCACCGTCGCGGCGATCCAGGTGAAGCGATCGGCGTCCACCTCGAGACGGCCGACCACGTCGGGACGCGGAGTGCCTCCCTGCATCAGATCGCAGCTGCCCTCCTCGATTGCCGGCGCACCGCTTTCGGCCCGCTTGAACTCCGCAGCGGCCATGTGAGCGGCCGCCAACGTCGTCGGCGGGCCCGCGGCGGGCAATGCCCCGGACATCGGGTGCGCCACCGTGGTCACCGCATAGGCCAGCGGTCCCGCCAGACCCAACACGACGAGCGCAACCCACACGACCGCGTGGACGCTGCGCCGCCGTGTCCACCGCGTGTCAACCCGCATCAACCAAACCAGCAGCACGACGACGGCGGCCACCAGCACCCACCGCAGCCACGGCTGGTAGTGCGGAACATGGTGCAACACGGCGTATCCCGTCGCGGCCGTCGCGGCTCCGGCCGCAGCGAGGGTGGCCTGCGCCCACAACTGGACGCGGTGCTCCCAGCACACCGAGACACCGATCCCCACCAGCGCCGCGACCGGCGGACCCAGTATCACCGTGTAGTAGGCGTGGAAGATCCCGGCCATGAAGCTCAGCACCCCGGCGGCAGGGATCAGCCACAACCCCCACGCCAGCACCGACGCCCGCGCGACATCCCGGCGCGGCGCACGCCACCGGTATGCCAGCAGCGCCGCGAGGAACACGGTCGCCGCGGGCAGCAGCCATGCGATCTGGCCGATCTGCGCCGCCTGGAACAGCCGGCCCAATCCCGGTCCGTCGGGGCCATGGGCCAGTGTCGCGGAGGTCTCCACCGGTGCCCCGACGGCGCCGACCTCGTGGCCGCTGATCCGGCCGAACCCGTTGTAGCCGAACGTCAGTTCCAATTCCGAGTTCTGTTGCGAGCCGCCGATCCACGGCCGGTCGTCGGCGGGCCACAGTTGCACCAGCGCCACCCACCAGCCGCCGGCCAGGACGGCGACGGCGAGGGCGAGCGCGACCTGCCACAGCCGGCGCACCCAGGACGGCGGACCCGCGACCAGGTACGGGACGAACAACGCAGGCAGGATCACGACGACCACCAGTTGCTTGGTCAGGTAGCCGCAGCCGACTAGCACGCCGCACAGCACCAGCCAGCGTGTGCGCCCGTCGTCGACGGCACGCAGCGCCGCCCACAGCGCGGCCACCAACAGCAGCATCAACAGCGCGTCGGGATTGTTGTGGCGGAAGATCGCCACCGCGACCGGGGTCAGGGCGAAGATCAGACCCGCGGTCAGAGCCGCCACGTCGCCGAACCTGCGGCGCACGGTGTCCCACACCAACGCCACGGTCGCCACGCCCGCCAGCGCCTGCGGCACCAGGATGCTCCACGGGGTGAGTCCGAACACCCGCACCGACAACGCCATCGGCCACAGGGACATCGGCGGCTTGTCCACCGTGATGGAGTTCGCCGAGTCCGACGATCCGAACAGGAACGCCTTCCACGATTGCGAACCAGCCTGGGCGGCAGCCGAATAGAACGCGTTGGCCCAACCCTGCGCGCCGAGGTCCCACATATACAACACCGCGCTGCCGATCAGCAGCGCGGTGAGCGACCAGCGGCTCCGACTCACATGCGGTGTACCCCGAACACCCGCCGCAACGCGACGAACCGGACCACGGTGGCGACCAGGTTGGCGACGACCAGGATCGACAACTCGACCACCTTGCCGACCGTCGGGTCGAAACGGTGCAGCACGTACAGCGATCCACTGGTGATGGCCAGCCCGAACGCGAACACCGCGAGCCCGTGCATCTGATGGCGGGCGACACCGCCGCGGCCGCGGATGCCGAACGTGAACGCCCGGTTGGCGGCGGTGTTCGCAATGGCCGTTAGCAGCAACGCGGTCAGGTTGGCGGCTTGCGCACCCATCGTCGAGTGCAGCATCAGATACAGCAAGGCGTACGCCAACGTGCTTGCCACGCCGACGATCCCGAACCGCATCAGCTGTCCGACCATGCCGTGGGGCACCCCCGGTATCAACGGCTCGCGGCCGAGACTCGCCTGCAGCTCGCGCACCGGCAGCGCTCCGGTGGCCAGCGCCCGGCCCACCCGCCAACACCCCTTGAGGTCGTCGACCGCGGTGCGCAGTACGTCCACCCGGGAGTCGGGGTCGTCGATCCAGTCGACGGGCACCTCGTGGATCCGCAGCCCTGCCCGCTCGGCGATGACCAGGAGTTCGGTGTCGAAGAACCATCCGGTGTCGGCGACCAACGGCAGCAACTGGTGCGCCACGTCGGCGCGGATCGCCTTGAACCCGCACTGCGCATCCGAGAAGCGCGCACCCAGCACGCCGCGCAGGATCAAGTTGTAACTGCGCGACACGAATTCGCGCTTGGGACCGCGGACCACGCGCGACGACGCCGACAGCCGTGATCCGATCGCCACGTCGGAGTGCCCCGAGATCAGGGGCGCCACCAACGGCATCAGCGCGGTCAGGTCGGTGGACAGATCGACGTCCATGTAGGCGACGACCCTCGCCGTCGACGACATCCACGCCTCACGCAATGCGCCACCGCGGCCCTTGGCGTCGAGGTGGATGACGTCGACGTCGGGCAGTTCCCGCGCCAGCCGTCGCGCCACAGCGAGGGTTCCGTCGGTGCTGGCGTTGTCGGCCACCGTGATCCGGGCCGGATAGGGCACCTCGGTCGCCAGAAAGTGGTGCAGGCGCCGGACGCTGCCGGGCAGGTCGCGTTCCTCGTCGAACACGGGGATCACGATGTCCAGGACGTAGTCGCGGGCCGCGTCGCGCTTGCCGACGGGCGCCGTCGGGCATGCGGCCAACTCGGCCGGGCCGGGACCTGCCAGCTCGGTCATGGCGTCAAACATCGTTGAGCAAGCTGCCACGGCTCTGACCCGCGGCTGGGAACTTGCTGGCAGCGCCCTCCGGGATGGCATGCTCGAGCGCATGCCGTCCGTCTTCACGATGATCATCAACAAGGACCTGCCGGGCCGATTCGTCTACGAGGACGACGAGGTGGTGGCGTTCCTGACCATAGAGCCGATGACGCAGGGTCACACGCTGGTGGTGCCGCGGAAAGAGCTCGACAACTGGCAGGACGTCGACGCTGCGGCGTTCGGTCACGTGATGGCGGTGTCGCAGAGGATCGGCAAGGCCGTCTGCAAGGCGTTCGGCGCCGAGCGCTCCGGGCTGATCATCGCCGGGCTGGAGGTACCGCACCTGCACGTGCACGTCTTCCCGGCGTACAACCTGACCGACTTCGGCTTCGCAAACGTCGACCGCAACCCGTCGCCCGAGTCGCTCGACGAGGCGCAGGCCAAGATCAAGTCGGCTCTGGCCGAACTGGACTGATTTTCAGCCGACCGGCACCGCCACGTCGGCGATGCGCGGCAGATTGACGGTGAACCGGCACCCCTGTCCTGGCGCGGTGGTGACGCTGACCGTGCCGCCGTGCGCGTACACCAGCGAGTCCACGATCGACAGCCCCAGACCGGTGCCGCCGCTGGCCCGCGCGCGCGACGAATCGGTGCGGTAGAACCGCTCGAATACCCGGCGGGCGTCCTCGCCGCTCATGCCGGGCCCCTCGTCGCAGACTTCGAGCACCGCGTTGTCGCCGTCGGTGCCGACGCGCACCGCGATGTCCGCCGACTCCGGCGTGTGCTGCAACGCGTTGGACACCAGGTTGCTCAGCACCTGCCGAAGCCTGGCCTCGTCGCCGAGCACCTCGGGTGTACCCGGCCCGTCGAACACCTCCATGTTGATGTCGCGCTTCGGCGCCACCGACCTGGCGTCGTGCACGGCGTCGCTGGCCAGTGCCAGCAGGTCGACGCGGTTCCGTTCCAGCGGGCGTTGCGCGTCGAGGCGGGCCAGCAGCAGCAGGTCCTCGACGAGTAGACCCATCCGCCACGACTCGCTCTCGATGCGGTTCATCAACAACTCGACGTCGCGCGCCGCGCCTTGGCGGTACAACTCGGCGAAACCGCGGATGGTGGTCAGCGGCGTGCGTAGTTCGTGGCTGGCGTCGGTGATGAATCGGCGCATCCGGTCCTCGGAGGTTCGCGCGTGTTCGGCCGACGACTCCGACGACGCCACCGCGCGTTGGATCTGGGCGAGCATTCCGTTGAGAGCCAACGATAATCGGCCGACTTCGGTGCGCGGATCCCGCTGCGGGATGCGGCGGTCGAGCTCTCCGGCGGCGATCGCGGCCGCGGTCTGCTCCACTTCGACCAGCGGCCTCAGGCTGCGGTGCACGACGGCGTATCCGGCGATGCCCAACACCAACAGCACCGCCGCCCCGAGGCCGACCTGCGACCAGGTCAGCGCGCGCACCGTCGACGACACGTCGGACAGGTCGATGGCGACGGTGGTGAGTTCACCGCGCAGCCCGCGCACGGTCATCGCGCGCCACTGCACGTCGGAGTGGTCGATCGAGCCGACCGTCACCGGTACCGGCCCGACGTCGTTGTCGTCGGGCAGCGCCGGTTCGGCCTTACGGTCGTTGACCGCCATCCACACCCGGCCGTCCGGATCGATGCCGCGCACGTAGAAGTTCGACGGCGGGCGGGCCGGATTGGGGCCTTCGACGGGGGTGCTTGGCGTCCGTCGCGGCGCCTGCGCCCAACCGCGGGAGGCGTCGAGCAACGTCTGGTCCACTCGGCTGATCAGGCTGTGCCGGATGATCGAGGTGACGGCGATTCCCGATGCGAGCAGTCCGCACGCCACCAGGACCAGGGTGGCCGCTACCAGCCCGACCCGAAGCGGTACGCCCCGCCTACGCAGTGTCGCCATCCCCCCATTGTTCGCGAAAACTACCGCGGCTCGCGCAGAACGTACCCAACTCCGCGCAATGTGTGCAGCAGCCGCTTCTCGCCGGTGTCGATCTTGCGCCGCAGGTAGGACACATAGGACTCGACGACGTTGACGTCGCCGCCGAAGTCATAGCGCCAGACGTGGTCGAGGATCTTCGGCTTGGACAGCACCGTGCCCGCGTTGATGATGAAGTACCGCAGCAGGGTGAACTCGGTGGGCGACAGCGAGACGGCCTCGCCGGCCTTCCACACCTCGTGGGTGTCCTCGTCGAGTTCGATGTCGGCGAACGCCAGCTTTGCAGTGCGGGGCTCCTCGACGCCGCGGCCGGACCGCCGCAGGATGACCCGCAGTCGGGCCACTACCTCTTCGAGGCTGAACGGTTTGGTGACGTAGTCGTCGCCGCCGAGCGTCAACCCCGCGATCTTGTCCTGGAGGGTGTCGCGCGCGGTCAGGAACAGCGCGGGCGAGTCGATGCCGTCGGCGCGCAGGCGGCGCAGCACCCCGAACCCGTCCATTCCGGGCATCATCACGTCGAGGATGACGGCGTCGGGCCTTACCTCGCGGGCCTTGTCCAGCGCCGCGGGTCCGCTGGAAGCGGTGTGCACCTCGAAGCCCTGGAACTTCAGGCTCACCGAGAGCAGTTCCACGATGTTGGTTTCATCGTCGACGACGAGGACCCGCGCTTCGGGCGTGGACTCGGGGATAACAGCAGCCATAGCCATGAAACTAAGAGTCCACCTTTTTGCTGGATTTAGAACTGCATGAGCGCTGTGAGCTTCCTGTGAGTTGGTTTCGGGGGCATTACGCCATCCGCCGGGTCGACTGTGACCGCAGCCATAGACTGGCAGCATGAATCTTGGCAAAACGCTGGTCGACCTGGCCACGGCCCCCGCGCGCATCGGGTTGGCGGTCGCCGACGCCGGCTTGACCGTGGCCAACGGTGCGCTGGGAATGGCGAAGGCGTCGCTGGGAGAGTCCAGCTCGCGGCCAGGATCGGCATCGGTGGCGCACCTGCTGGGCATCGACGACGCCGTGGTGCGGGCCAACCGGCTGGCAAGGCTGATCGACGACGACCAGCCGCTGGGTCGGGCCCTCGCGCCGGACGGCCCGCTGGACCGGCTACTTCGGCCAGGAGGGGTCGTCGACAAGGTGACGGCTCCCGGCGGCGCGCTCGATCGGCTGACCCAGGAGGACGGCGGGCTGATGCGCGCCATCGAGCCCGGAGGGCTGGTCGATCAGCTGCTCGACGAGGAAGGGCTGATCGAGCGGGTGCTCGCCGAGGACGGGCTGGCCGACCGTCTTCTGGCCGAAGGTGGGTTGATCGACAAGCTCACCGCACGGAACGGACCGCTGGAGCAGTTGGCCGACGTCGCCGACACGCTGAATCGGCTGGCCCCGGGGCTGGAGGCGCTGACGCCGACGATCGACGCGCTGTACGAAGCCGTCAACACCCTCAGCGCGGTGGTCAATCCGCTGAGCAACATCGCCGACCGGATCCCGTTCCCCGGCCGCAGACCCGGCCGCCGCCCGTCGGCGCGGCCGGTGTCGTCACAGCGGGTCATCGACCACGACGAGTGAGCCGATACGCTTAGGCAGGTTTCGGCCCGCCTCCTTAGCTCAGCGGTAGAGCAACGCTCTTGTAAAGCGTAGGCCGTCAGTTCGATCCTGACAGGAGGCTCCACTAGGCGCAGCTCAAATCCGGCCGCTTGTTGAGTTCCTAAGCGGGGTCAAGCACTTTTTGGTGGTTCTATGCTCGTGTTGACGGGCCGGAGGATTGGAGCGCTTGGCGACTCCTGTTGTCCCCGGCCCGTCCTTCCTTTGAGTCGTAGCGATTGGCGGGTGTTAGCGGCCTTGATGCGGGTCTGCCTGTCGACCGCGTGGTGGGTGCGGACGATGCAGCGTCCTTCCTCCGCGGTGATCGGGCGGCGGTCGGTATCGCGCAGTACGTAGTGCTGGCCGGTGCGCCAGCATGTCGCGATGCGGGTGAGCAGCGCGGTGGCGATGTGGCAGATCGCGGAGTCATGGTGTCGTTCGGTGGCCATGAGCCGCTTGTACTTCGCGGCGAGCTGCGGGTCGGTCTTGCGGGCCTGGTCGGCGGCGGTGAAGAGGGCTTCACGCAGTAGTGGGTCACCGGCCTTGGTGAGTCCGTACTGGTGTTGTGCTTGTCCGGACTGGTCGACCTTGGGGACCAGTCCGGAGTAGGCGCGGATCGCGGCCAGCGAGTGAAACCGGTGCGGGTCGCCGATCCGGCCGGCGATGACCGCGCAGGTGACCGGTCCGACGCCGGGCGCAGAGACAATGATCCCGGTGGGGTCGGCCTCGGCATAGAGGTTGGCGCAGCGCTCATCGAGGTCCTCGATCTGCTCGGTCAGCACCTGGGCCTGCTCGGCTTCCACGGCGATGTCGGCGGCCAGCTCGGCGAAGTCGATCCTGGCCTCGGCGCCAGCTCCCCACAGCTGCAGGGATTCCTGGGCGGCAGCCAACAGCATGGTGGCGTGGTGTTCGCGCCAGGCGCCGCGGGAGTGGCGGATCAGGAAGCGGGTCAGGCGGGCATGGCCCAGCCGGATCAGGCTGTGCGGGTCGGCGTAGCGGGCCAGCAGCGCCAGCGCGGCCTTGCCATAGTTGGATCCCAGCGCGTCGTACCAGGCCGGGCCGAGCAGCTCCAGGTGAGCGTCGAGGCGCTGAAAGACCGCGGTGCGGCGCTTGACGATCGACGAGCGGATCTTGACCACCCGCCGCAGCGGGTCGGCCGGGCCGTCGCCGGTGTGCTCGCGCAGCCCCTCGGGGTGCAGCAGCGGCAGCCGGGCCAGCAGCTTGGAGTCCAGATGATCGTTCTTGGTGTGCTTGGAGTAGTACGCGCGCAGGTCCGCAGACTGGGTGGTAGGCACCATCGAGATCCGGGCGCCGCGATGGCGAAACCACGACCCGACCGGCGCCCACACGTTGCGGGTCGGCTCCATCACCACACGCACCGTGTCCTTCTCGCCAAGCGCGATGTCGGCCCACAGTTTCTCCAGCTCGGCGGGCCGGGTGAAGAACTTGCGCCCGGTCCACACGAACGTCCCGTCGGGGCGAGCCAGCGACGCTTGATGAGCAGCCCGGCAGGCCAGGCCGATGCCCAAAGTCAGTTCCACGCACATCCTTTCGACGGATCCAGGTCGGTCCCGAGTCACGACGGGCATAGCCCAGACATTCCGTAAGCAGAAGTCCGCTAGCGAGCGGCTCCAAGTTCCCGAACAGGGACACCAGTCGGCCTCGAAACGTGTCCGCGAACGACCACTCAACACACAGGAATCACCGGGGTGTTCCAGTCGGTGGTTAGGTCGTCCGCGGGCACACACCCAACCTAAATGTCGGTAGTCGATCGTAGCTTCGGAGCATGAGACAGTGCCGCGGCTGCGGTTCAGCACTCTCGAAGCGCAGCCAGAAGATCTACTGCAGTAACGCATGTCAGGCGTCGACCCGCCGCGACAGTAGTACGAAACGTTGGCTCGAATCCGGCGAGGCACGTATCGACGGCCACCAGGGTCACTACATTCGGCAGTATCTCGCCGACGCCCAGTCGGGCCGCTGCGCGATCTGCGGTGGAGCCAGCGCGTGGCTGAGCCTGCCCCTCGCATTCGTTTTGGATCACATCGATGGGGACCCGACCAACAATCGACCGGGAAACCTGCGGCTGATCTGTCCGAACTGTGACTCACAGCTACCGACATACAAAAGTCGGAACCGTGGCAACGGGCGCCACTACCGCCGACAGCGATACGCCGACGGTCAGTCGTACTGACAGGGGGTTCGGTCCGTAAACGTTGGTGGCCAGATTGGACCGGGTGGGCCGACTGAGTAAGGCGACGGAGTTCCCATGATGCCGCGACGTTGCTTGAAGACGATGCGCCGAACGCTGCGGTTGATCCGGCTTCACCGCAGGCATGTCGTCAGACCTTCACTCCCTGGAGCGAGCGGCAGGGCGAGTCGGGCTTCGCCTGGTCTTTCCTTGGCGCCGCGCTCACCACGACCCAAGTGCCGTTCGGCGTCGTCCCTCATCGTGCTGCCGCGGGGATGGCGCGGCACCTAGGTGGTCCGCGAGACCATTCGCAAGTCCTACGTCACCGTCGACGACTAGCTGCCATGGCAGGCCGCCGAATGCTGCGCCTGCAGTCGTGGGACGTCGAAACGACGAGGCCGCCGCACCACGGTAACCAGCGGGCGGTCACGGAGGCGCCGGGGCGCAGCGCTCCAGCTACTCAGCGTTCAGACGCGTTCGTCTCGCGCCGATCCCGATAGCATCTGCACCTGGGACTAGCCGTTGGCGACTGTCTGCAAACCATCACTGCAGGCAGGCGACTCTCCGCGCCAGACATTCATTTCATGGAACATGGTGCGTTCTTTGATAATCAACTCCTGCGTGGAATCTGGGAAGCCGACAACGGACGTTGTCGAGCAAATGTCAATAGGGTGGCGTCAGATTTGCTGACTCGCGCACAATCAGGGCGGCAGGCGCTACGGTCGTGGTGCTCGGCGACTGGCCTGGAGGGGGAGCCAGCCGCCGAGCTGTCAACACCGCGAACGCCGGGGCACACCGCAAAGAATCGTCCGATTCAAGATTCCCCCCGTAAATCGCGACTGATCTTGATGTTAGCTGGGAGAATCGCGGCGGGCATGGGTTCGAGCAAACGGCACCGGAAGACCGTGGCGAGATCGGTCTTGGTCGTCTCATCGACGAACTGGAAATGTCGTGTCGGCCAACGGACCTCTTCCACGGCGTGACGATCAGCATTCCAGCTAGCCACCATGCGGGAGTTCCACTTCTCCTCAAGCAGGTTGGTGGCTAGCGCCGACGACAACGATGCCCGCGTCGAGCAGTCTAGAGATACATCCGCAGACGCGAGTAAGCCTGCGGAAGCCCGATTTTCAGCCGACATCGCATGTAAGCGATGTCACCCAGATAAGGAGAAAGAGAATAATGTTGAAACTGCGAATCGTCGCGCCACTGGTCCTCGCCGCCTCCGCGGCCGCCATTGGACTGGCACCTATCGCCGCGGCCGACGCTACCGTGAATCAGAGCCCGGGAAATGCCCAAATCGTCGCTACTCCCGGGGCAGCCGCGCAAGAGGCCGCCCAAAACCAACAGCCATTCGGTGGCGACCAGGGTGCCCTGCTCTACCACCACCGCTGACAACCACCACGCGCTTGGGATCCGCTTCCGTGGAACTCCGAGCGATCAGGGAGCGGGCTGTCGGCGTTCTGCCAGGAAACTCGGTTACCTTGAAATCGGGAGTGTCGCGCGGCGCTCTCGAAGGACTCGGCCCCGCCACCTACCCCCCTGGTGACGGGGCCGAGTCCGTTTGGTGGCCGCTCGCGACCACCGTGGTCCAAATATCGCGTCAGCGTCGGCGGTGCGCATGCGTAGTCGACTACTCGTGTGTGAATGGGCGGCGGCCGTGGGCTGCGCTGTGTTCTCAACACAGGGTTGCCCCCGACGACCTCCTCATGAGGGTTGAGATACAGCCAACCGGCAACCCCCAATCAATGGGCTGCATACCCCGGATTGCCACGCGCAATCCCGAGTTGCGAGGCGCCGGGCGCGTCCGGCTACGCCGTGACGCGCTCGGCCATCGTGACCTGCCCTGGCCCGGCGAGTTCCTTGACGGCTACTCGCCGACCCGTCATCGCCATCAGAAGTGCTTCTCCGGTGCCGGTGACCTCTGGGCCGTCACCGTGCTGCCACGCGACGTCGGTCGCTGTTAG
>Ga0193743_1000280_pt1 | contig 40547 bp, 32 predicted proteins | sample L2c2metaG_FD_143038 | JGI IMG/M metagenome (GOLD analysis project Ga0193743, IMG submission 143038) | Soil microbial communities from a riparian zone of the East river system, Colorado, United States - L2c2 | ecosystem: Environmental > Terrestrial > Soil > Riparian zone | place: USA: East River... | reverse complement strand
CCCAGATGCGGAGGATGTCGCGGCGCACGGTCTCCGCTGCATCGGATGTGTCGCCGCGACGCGCACATTCGTTGCGCATCATCACCTCGTCGATGCGCAGGTTGTCGCGCTTCGCCATCTCCAGCAACTCGGCCGCGCTGCGGAAGGGGTAGGGCAGAGAACTGGTGGTCATGAGCGGTGCGGCGTTCACGTCGGCGCCGTCCTCGACGATGAAGCCGCCGCCAATGGAGAAATAGGTGGCGCTGAAGAGCGGCGCGCCGGTGACATCGGATGCGGTGAAGCGGATGCCGTTGGGGTGCTGCGTGTGCGCGCCGGGAGGGATCATCTGGTCGCGATGAAAGAGGATGTGCTGTTCCTCACGAAAGGGAACGACGTGACGGCCGAGGAGCGAGAGCGTCGCCGAGAGATGAATCGATTCAAGCTTGCTGTCAATGATGTCGGGGTCGAGCTTGCTCGCCTCTTCGCCGAGGAGCCCCAGGATGACGGCGCGATCGGTGCCATGCCCCACGCCAGTCAGCGCAAGGGAGCCGTAGAGATCGACGTGAACTTCAACGGTGGGGATCAGCAGGTTGTGGGCGTCCAGAGCGAGCAGGAAGGTGCGCGCGGCACGCATGGGGCCCATGGTGTGCGAACTCGATGGACCGATGCCGACTTTGTAGAGATCGAACAGCGAGGTTTTCACGACTGGCTATGGTAGCAAGGGCTGTGACTTGCTGTTGGGTCTGCAACCTTTGTGGTCTGCCTCCAGCCGTAAACCGCTGGTTATACTCGGCTTTTCCAGGATCACAGGCGGGCCCACAGGATGCTCTTCAAGGCGCTGAGTGCTGCTGTGTACGGTATCGATGCGCACATCATTGATGTTGAGGTGGATTTCTCCGGCATCCAAGAGGCGCAGGAGCGCTTTTCTACTGTCGGACTGCCTGACGCTGCCGTGCGCGAAAGCCGCGATCGTGTTCGCGCAGCGATCCGCAACTCCGGCTTTTCTCTGCCGCCCACCCACATCACCATCAATCTGGCGCCGGCCGACCTGAAGAAGGAAGGCTCCGGCTTCGATCTGCCGATCGCTATCGGCATTCTGGGCGCGCAGGGTGCGCTCTTGAACCGCGATCTGAGCCAGTTCCTTACTGTGGGCGAGCTGGGGCTTGGATGGCAGCGTGCGCGGTGTGCCCGGCATGCTGCCGATTGCGGTGGCGGCAAAGCGGCGCGGCATTGCAAACATGATTGTGCCGGCGTCGAATGCGGCGGAGGCGGCGGTGGTGGAAGGGCTGAATGTCTACCCGGTGGAGTCGCTGCCGCAGGCGCGCGAGCTGCTGAACGCCTCAGTGAACGGCGGCATCCAGGTACAGCCGTACCGTGTCCGTTCGAGCGAGATGCTCGAAGAGCAGCAACATTATCCTTTTGACTTCAAAGATGTGCGCGGACAGACCGTTGCCAAACGCGCAGTCGAAATCTCGGCTGCGGGTGGGAACAACATCCTGATGATCGGGCCGCCGGGCTCAGGGAAGACGATGCTGGCCAAGCGGCTGCCTTCGATTCTGGCGCCGCTGACCTTTGCCGAGGCGCTGGAGACGACGAAGATTCATTCGGTAGCGGGCGTGCTGGATGCAGCCTCGGGGTTGGTGACGCGACGGCCCTTCCGTTCGCCGCACCACGATTTCGGATGCCGGGCTGATCGGCGGCGGTGCCGTGCCACGTCCCGGCGAAGTCTCGCTGGCGCACAATGGCGTGCTGTTTCTGGATGAGTTGCCGGAGTTTCCGCGGAATGTTTTGGAGGTCATGCGCCAGCCGCTCGAGGATGGCACGGTCACGATTGCGCGCGCGTCGATGTCACTGAACTTTCCGGCCCGTTTCATGCTTGCGGCGGCGATGAACCCGTGCCCGTGCAGCTATTTCAATGATAAGAGCTGTGAGTGCCAGTGCACTCCGCCGATGATGCAGCGGTATGTCTCCCGCGTTTCGGGGCTGCTGCTGGACCACATCGACATCCATATAGAGGTCCCGGCAGTGCAGTATCGAGAGTTGCGGGCCGGGCAGGCCAACGAGGGATCTGCGGAGATCCGGGCACGAGTGCTGGCTGCGCGTGTCAGGCAACATGAGCGCTTTCACGGCGAGGCGCTCTATTCCAATGCGCAGATGACGACCCGGCAGATCCGGCAATGGTGCGAATTGCCTCCGGAGGCAGACCGGTTGCTGGAGCGGGCGATGCAGCAACAGGGGTTAAGCGCGCGCGCGCACGACCGCATCCTGAAGGTCGCGCGGACGATAGCCGACCTGGAAGGCGCGGCAGCGCTGACCGTCCAGCACCTGGCCGAAGCGATCCAATACCGCACCCTGGACAAAAATTACTGGAACTGAGGGGGGTCGCCCAAGGTAGGACATTTCTATGGTTTTCGGGAGAAGTTGGCCCCTAAATCTTTGATTTGAAGTGACTTTTGTCGCAGGTGGGCGTTGATTACGTACGTTTCAAATCCCACAAAATAGAATACTTATGAAATCCTTACGGTTATGCGGATAGATTTCTAGGCCGCCTATGAAAAAAGTATTGACCTGTAGCCAACGTTAACGATAAGGTCGTGCTTGCCAGGGATGATAACGTTCTACTTCATCTCCAAGACAAACGGTTTCTGGCGTCCCTGAACAGGCAGGACGAGGGTGTTTCCTAGGCCCTGGTTCGGAATTCCCTGTTTCAGGTGTGGCGCCGGACGTCGAGTTGCCCTATTCCAAGCACTGCCAAATCGTGGGAAGCAACGGCTGTTATGCGTGGCGCAGTTCTGCATCTTTTTGGAGAGTTTTGCGTCATTAGATACTAAAGAAACAACAAAGACTGAGGTGTCGGCGTCCAATGGGGAATTGCCATGGGGGACCGCACCAAGACCGTCTGAGAATGAGAGGAAATTTTTCATGCGTTCCGATCTGATCTACGGGGCACTCGCCCATATTTCGAACCGCTACCAGCTCTGTCAGTTAGCCTCAAAGGCTACGCGGAAGCTTCACAAGCCGAACACCCGTCTGCAGGACACGACGAATGAAGTACTCGTCCGGTTCCACCAGAAGAGTCCCATGGGTGCAGGCAGCCAGGCCATCGCCGCCCCAGAGCAAGTTTCGCAGCAGCGCCGCGCAGCTTAAGCGCGGCCGCTCGCTGCGGCGGGCCATTTTCATTTACAGTCATCAACAGCAAAACCCCTCCTGATCTACACCCTCCTTCAATTTATCGATCTCCCTCCCAACTTCCCACCGCAGGTGAATTGTGACTATCGCAGAACTCAAAGAAAAAAATATTACTGAATTGAGCCGCATCGCGCGGACCCTTGAAATCCCGGGAGCCAGCGGCCTGCGCAAGCAGGACCTCATCTTCAAAATCCTTCAGGCACAGAGCGAAAAAGAAGGCCACATCTTCGCTGAGGGCGTGCTGGAAATATTGCCTGACGGCTACGGCTTCCTCCGTTCTCCCGACTACAACTATCTTCCCGGCCCGGATGACATCTATGTTTCCCCCTCGCAGATCCGCAAGTTTGATCTGAAAACAGGCGACACCATCAGCGGCAATGTGCGGCCCCCGCACGAAGGCGAGAAATACTTCGCCCTGGTGAAGATTGAAGCCATCAACTTCGAATCGCCGGAAGAAACCCGCAACAAGATCTTATTTGACAACTTGACACCGCTTTATCCGGAAGAGCGCATCCGCATGGAGACGGTGCACGAGAATACCAGCGGCCGGGTGATGGATCTGCTGACTCCGATCGGCAAGGGACAACGCGGGTTGATCGTGGCTCCGCCGCGCACCGGCAAGACGATGCTGCTGCAGTCGATCGCGAACTCGATCACGACCAATCATCCTGAAGTCGCGCTGATTGTGCTGCTGATTGACGAGCGTCCGGAAGAAGTCACGGACATGCAGCGTTCGGTGAAGGGCGAGGTCATCAGCTCTACCTTCGATGAGCCGGCAGCGCGCCACGTGCAGGTAGCTGAGATGGTCATCGAAAAGGCGAAGCGCCTGGTCGAACACAAACGCGATGTAGTGATCTTGCTCGATTCCATCACGCGCCTGGCGCGTGCGTACAACACGATTGTGCCGCCTTCGGGCAAGGTGCTGTCGGGCGGCGTGGATTCAAATGCGCTGCAGCGCCCGAAACGCTTTTTTGGCGCGGCACGCAACATCGAAGAAGGCGGATCGCTCACCATCATCGCGACGGCGCTGGTCGATACCGGTTCGCGCATGGACGAAGTGATCTTCGAGGAGTTCAAGGGTACAGGCAACATGGAAGTGATCCTGGACCGCAAGCTGGTGGACAAGCGCGTCTTCCCGGCGATCGATATCCAGCGTTCCGGCACCCGTAAGGAAGAGTTGCTGATTCCCAAGGAAGACCTGCAGCGCATCTGGATTCTGCGCAAAGTGCTCAACCCGCTGTCGCCGGTAGAGGCGATGGAACTGTTGGTGGACCGGCAGTTCAAAACCCGGAACAACGCCGAATTCCTGCAGAAGATGAACCAGCTGTAAGCTCGATACCTTCAAGCGCAACAATGCCTCGTCCTCAATTGGGCGAGGCATTGTTGCCTGCAGTCCGAGGAGTGTCGGATGTTGATTCGCGAAGCCACGCCACAGGACAGTGACGCCATCTGGGCGATCATGGAACCGGTAATTCGCGCGGGTGAAACATACACAATTGCCAGAGATGTGAGCCCCCATGACGCGTTGGCTTACTGGTTCGCGGCCGGCCATGAAGTCTTTGTCGCTGAAGAGGATGGTGCGATCACAGGCTCTTACCTGTTACGCGCCAATCAGCGAGGCGGAGGAGCGCACGTGGCCAATTGCGGCTACATGACGGCGCGGCACGCGATGGGACGTGGCGTAGCGCGGGCGATGTGCCAGCACTCGCTGGATACCGCACGTGAACGAGGATTTAGTGCCATGCAGTTCAACTTCGTGGTCAGTACCAACCAGCGTGCCGTTCGATTGTGGACTGCCTTCGGCTTTGCGACAGTGGGCAGGCTGCCGGAAGCTTTTCTCCATCCGACGCTTGGCTACGTGGACGCGTTGGTGATGTATCGCGCGCTGTGACCGCGGAGGTTCTTTGGTCTGATGAGCGCGATCGCACCCATGATCAACACCAATTTCACTCTTCTGCGGTTTGTCCGTACTCGAGCAGCGTCACCAGGCCGACTCCGCCCACGATATTGCCCAGCACAGCGGGCCACAGCCAGCGGAAATAGCTGATAGCGGATAGCTGATGGTGCAGCACAGCAGAGAGGACCTCGCCGCTGCTTGCCACGCAGTGAGCGAAATGGCCGAGTCCCACGATGAAAGCCAGCAGCCAGATGAGCAGCATGGATCCGCTGATAGAGTGACTGCCACTGACCAGCCACGCAACCAGCGCGATAATCCAACCGCCGACGATGGCGCTCCAGAAGATGGTGGAGAGTGAATGATTGGCGATTTCAACCCCGATAGCAGCGAGGCTTTCGACGTACCTTGGCTGTAACGCATCTGTGCGGACGGCGAGTACGGCAAACGCGAGGGTGCCCAGGCAGTTGCAGACGAGCACAATGGCCCAAAGCCGCAAAGTCGCCAAGTAGTGCCGGCGCTCGCTCAGCACCAACGCTACGGGGTAGAGGGTGTTCTCCGTAAAGAGCTGCGCGCGGCCAAGAATGACAGCGATGAATCCCACGGGATAAAGCAGCGTGGTGACAAAGTGGGCGACTCCACTCGTGCCCAGCTCGGTGCGCGCGATCGCAGTGGCGAGCCCCGTAAGGCCCATGGTCACGCCGCCCGCAAAGCCGGAAACGGCGAGACTGCGTGCCGGACGGCGCAGCTCCTGTCGAGCGTTCTTCTCTACCTGCGCGAAGATCTGGATTGCAGTGGGGCGCTCGAGATCCTGCTGTACTTGCGACGCAGCTGCGTCCTCGCGGGAGAGGTTTTTTCCAGTAACGCGAATCGGCATGGCACTCCCCCTTACATTCGCAATCAATCCGGGTGGGATGCAGTTTCGAAGATGCGTGGCTGTATTAAGCTAGCGCCATGAGCGAGATGGCAGCTACCCGGCGCACCGTGTTGGCGGGCATAGTGGCGATCAGTTTGAACTTGCTGACGCCGTGCATAGCACAACAAAAGGGAAGCGGAACGACCGCGAAACCAGCCAGCATTTTGAAGCCCGCGGATATGGCTACCCTGATGCCGGACCAGGTCTTTTTTCGCGGGCAGAGTGCCACGGTGCAGATGCGCAATAGCGGCGGCGTCCGGTATGCGGATGGCATGTTCACGCTGGCGGCTTTGGTAGATACCTCCGGCTACTCAACTGGAATTCAGCAACGGTACCAGGCATATCTGATCACCGAAGTTCCGTTGGAATTGGGAGACGGCAGCGATGCAGGCAAGCTGGCGCCCGGAGCGTACGGGGTCGGCTTCATCCAAAACGACCGATTCATTGTGATGGATCTGGGCGCGCATGAACTGCTGAGCGTCGGGAGTCATCACGATGGCGAACTGCATCGCCCAACGCCGCTTCAGGTACTCGAGACGCCGATCGCTGAAACCTATCGCCTTTACGAGGGGCGCACGTTCGTGACCATGCGGCGCGCAAAATAGGAAGCGTGGAAAGACGAAGGCCACACTCGGTTGAGTGTGGCCTTGTCGCGTCGTGCTGGGTTTAGTTGGTGGTGCCGACCAGAACCTGGACCGGCAGGGTGTGGACGAGCGTCGTGTTGGTGGTAGTGGTTGCGGTGACGCGCACTGTGTAGGTGCCTGCGGTGACAGCTACTCCGGTGACCTGGCTGCCGGCGGAACCGCCTTTCAGGTTGTTGTAGTAATCCTGCTGCGGTCCGGACGCGACAGTTGCACCGCAACCAGTCATGCCGAAGCCGACAATCGCGAGCACGCATACTCCCAGCAGCGATTGCCACTTGCGACGACGTGCGGGCAATCCGAGCAGGAAGATGCAGGCCAAGGTGGTGCCGCCGCCGGCTATCCACCAGCGTGTGGCGGGTTGCACGGGGGCGGTGTTGCCGGCAATGCCGTAGCCACTGGCCGCGCCGACGACCAATGTCTTGGTGGCATAGCCGGAGGTACCGATTGTGGCAGATGTGGTGGTGGTTGCCAGCGAACCGAAGCCGCAGGCCAAGCCGGCAGGGACGGTGGAGCGAACGCCGCCGAGGCTATAGCCAACCACGCTGCAGCTCAACGTGATTGCCGGCGATGGGGCGCTGTTGAAGTTATAGAGCGAGGTGAGGCGCAGGTTGTAGCTGGCCTGCACCACCGGAGACTTCAGCGGCGCGGACTGATTGACGGTGGTGTCTGATTGCAGCGAGAAGTCGGCGCTGGTGCGGTCGTCGTTGATGGTGACGGTTTCCACGGCGCTGGATCCTGCAACCTGGACGACGTTAAAGAAGAAGACGGTAAACTCGTAACCGCTATAGATGACGTTGAACTGCACCTGACCCGAGGGTAGGGCAAGATAGCCATTCTGCTGCGGAACGGTAAATGTTGCGTTGCCGTTGCTGTCCACCGTGAGACTGTTCGTCAACACGATTCCGTTTGCGAGAATAGTGACGCTGGGCTCAGTGGTGCAACCGAAGATGATGAAGTTAAGGCATCCCGATGGGTCGTCAGGGGAGTTCACGTGGACATTCAAAGTTAGCGAATCACGCGCAGGGAAGGTGCAGCCTGTCGTGCAGTTCGTAATCCCGTTGCTGTCGGAGATGGAGATGCTCGTTGTAGTTGTCTCACCGGCGAAGAACGCAGAGGAGGAGTTCACATTCACCGAGCTGGTCGATCCGTTGTAGTTCCCGTCACCCGCATACGTGGCGCTGATTTGTCCGTTTGAAGGGACGTCGTTCTTCGTAATCGTAACGAAGGCGGTAGACACGGCATTGCCGTTCGGATCGAACCCCTTCACGAGTGCCACGACCTTCGGCGTCGTAGTGCCGAAGGTGACGTTGCCGGTTGGCGCAGTGCCGTTGCTGGGAAGCGTCGAGGACTGGACCACCGCCGTGAGGGTTACGTTGCCCTGAGTGGTGTCCGGTGCGATCGGGGCCAAGGTCGTTTTGGTAGTGGCCTTGGTGATGGTGGCAAGGTAAGGACCGTTTGCTGGGCAGGCAGCGAAGCTGGCATCGCCAGGATAAGTAAGGACGATGGAATGGGAGCCCTGCGCCAGCAGGTTGGAGCTGAAGGTTGCCGCGCCCTCTGAGTTAAGCGGCAGTGTGGTGATTAGAGTGCCGTTATCGGTGACACTGATGGAGCCGGAGGGAATGCCGACGTTGTTTGTGGTTGCCGCGGAGTACGGTTCAACCGTGAGGCTGACTGGACTGCCGTAAGGAATGTTGGTGTTTGACCCGATGTAGATGTTCTGGCCGTAGACCACCATCTGGCAGGCTTCCGGTTTTACGGTGAGGGTGCTGGGGGTCGCCGCTCCCACACTGGAGGCGTAGGTGCTGTCTCCAGCGTAGCGGGCGTAGATGTGGTAAGTGCCGCCGGGCAGCAGGTTGATGGTGTTGTTCGCCGTGCCGCCGCTGAGCGTCAGGGATTCGATCGCCGCTTCAGCCTGAAGGGGGCTGGAGGTGAAGATGCCGACGTCGCCGGTTGGAGCGGCGCCCGTACCGGATGCCGGTTTCGCGGAGGCCGTAAATTTAAGCAGGTTGCTGTGCGTGGTGCAGTTCGGGGTCGTGACGCCGCCAACGACGCACACCGGCGCGCTGCCGGTCGATGGATCGATGATGGTCAGGGCTACGGAACTCGCTCTGGTACCGATGGGCGCATAGTTGGTGACGAAGCTTCCGATATCCAGGCTCCCGAAGCCGGTTGCCGCGTCATATCCTGTCCCGGCAACATAACCTGTCATGTGGCCGCCGGTGCAGTTGCCACTGGTGCAGGCCAGTTCATTGGTTCCGCGGGTAACGTCGTGCGAGATGATCTTCGAACCGATCAGGGAATAGAGAGAGGGATTCAGATTGCCGAGTCCGTAAGCGGTGCTGCTGTTGAGCTTGTTGACGACGAGCGCTACCGCGCCCGCGAAAACGGCGCTCGATGCTTCTGTTCCACCCGAGTAGGTGAACTGCACCGTACCGGTAGTCTGGCAGTCCGCGGGCTGCATGCAGAAGAGGTAAGCGGTGTTGTTGTAGCCCTCTGTATCGTTGGCTCCACTGCCAGCGAAGAACGAGACATCGGGGATGACGCGGCTGGTGCTGCTGATTCCGTTGATTTTTCCGACTTGATAGGACGGGATCGGTTGAGGCGTTGAAATGCCATCCAGGCCTGCCGTGCTTGGGCCTCCGCCGCTGGCCAACTCTACCGACGTACCGGCCACGCTGTTGGCCGTCCCGCTGCCGCCTGGCGCATAACTGTCATTCCACACCTGCTCTGGAATGGGTGTGCTTTGGATCGACTTATAACCCGTATTGCCAGTGCTCCAATAGTGGGTTGCCGGCAATCCGGTGCCGTAATAGAAGTCTGTTCCGCCGACCGCGGTCACGAAAGGAGAGGTGGCGTAGCCATTGACGGCGAAGCCAGAAGTCGACTTCCCGGCAGTGCCTGGTACTTCGCATCCTGCAGAGCCCGTATTGCCGGAAGCGGCGATGATCGTCATACCTTGAGCGGCCGCCTCCTCTGTCGCCAGGTTGACAAGGTCCATTCCCCCATCGCCGATCGCGGTTTCGCAAGCCTGGAAGCCAATCACGAGCACCTGGACGCGATTATCGGCGACGGCGCGGGTCAGTGCGAAGTCAAGACCCGTGTCGTAATCCGTGGTTGCGGAAGTGTAGTAGTAGATGGTCGCGTTCGGAGCCACCGCACTCACCAGCTCGATCTGCTTGTAGGCGATATACGCGTCATCATTCACGCCAGGATCGTTGCCGTCGACGACGACGATCGGCGGGTTGGCGCCCAGACCGAAAATGGTGCGGTAGTTGTTCACGTAGGAAACGTTGATGTCGGAGTCGCCCACGATACCGACATTGACGTTCTTGCCGCCCAACCCCTGTGCCGTGGCTGTAGGGATGTTGTAGTTGGCTGCCAGATCAGCTGGCGAGACGCCATAGGTATCCGGATTCGTAGCAGTGACGGTGTAGAGCGGCTTTAGGGTGTGGGTGGCGGCGTCGAACGTTGCCTGGGTGCCTGCACCAGAGCCCCCGTGAACACGGAAATTGTTGAGTGCGGCAAAGCCGGAAACAACACTGCGTAGCGCGGAGGGAATCCTCGGATTCGAGTTATTTGCGTAGAAGGTCTTGCCGCCAACTGAGTAGGTGTGGATCTCGGTTTGAAATGTGGACTTGATCTGCGCGGCTGTGGCGCCCACTTCGATGGCCATATGATTCCCGTAAACGCGGCCAACATTCATGCCTTGTGCCGACAGATAGCCGGTCACCGTCTGCAGATCCGAATCAGCGACACCGAAGCGCTTGCCGAATTCTTCTGGTGTGAGCCACTTGTGATAGTTCGGAGAGTGCGGGTCCTGCTGTGCAGCGAGGAGCGTCTGAAGCGCCGCCTCCTGTTCCGGAGAACGCTTCAGGACAAGCAGCATTCGTCCGCTCAGATTTGCCGGCGCAGAACCGCGGTCGAACTGCGTGCGCGCCCAGGGATGTACTTCATTGGGAAGTGACACCAGCGCCGAGTTCTCCACTTGACCGGTGATGCGCGGAGTCGCCTGTGCGTGGGCGATAGCTGTGCTGCCGAGGCTGAGAAGCCCCGCACCTACTAAGGAAAGCGCAGCGAGCATTTGGGCAAAGAGAGAAGAGTTCCGAACCATAGCCATCCATCCATCCATCTCCACCGCGAGCTTGAACTGCCGGTGGTTGGGAGAGAAAAAGTTGAGGCTCGCACGCAAGCAAGGTCAGTCGCTTCTGTGTGAGCCCGGTTGCGAGTCAAAAATGAGTGTGTGAGAATGCTGCTCGCAGTGGGGACATTATGGCGTGGCCGTCCGCTGGTTCCTGTGCCACGAAAGTGCAATTGAAGGCAGGAACAGGGCACCTGGAGATCGATTTGCAACGAAAGTGGCAGGGCAGGTGAGTTTTTGTTACGCGAAGGAAAAGCAAAGCAAAAGGCCGTCCGCAGACGGCCTTCGCTTTATCTTCCTTCTTCAGAGGTGGCTGTTGTTATTGTTGCCAACCCCCTCCGAGCGCGTTGTAGAGCTGCACCAGGGAGAGCATCTCCTCGTCGCGAGCGGTTGCGAGACCGAGCTCGCCTTGGAAGAGAGTGGCCTGGGTCGTGAGCACGTCAAGATAGCCGGAGTAGCCACCCTGGTAGCGCATGTTGGAGAGATTCAGAGCGTCGCGCGACGCGGTGACAAAGCGCTCCTGTTGCTCGCGAAATTCGCGGAATTTCTGGTAAGCGACAAGGGCATTGGAGACGTCCTGGAAGGACTGTGCGATGGTCTTCTTGTAGGTGAGCAGCGCTTCCCGCTGCTGGGCCTCGCTGAGACGGACATTGTTACGAATGCGACCTGCGTCGAAGATCGGTTGCGTAGCCGTCGCACCATAGGTATAGGCGAAGGTCGAGTCGCGGAAGAGAGTGTTCAACGCATTGCTCGCCGTGCCGACCTGTCCGGTAAGAGAAATAGCAGGGAAATACTGCGCCTTCGCGACGCCGATCTCCGCATTTGCGGCGATGAGCTGTTCTTCCGCCTGACGGATGTCGGGACGCCGCTCGATCAGCGAGGAAGGCAATCCGGCAGGAACGACGGGCATGCGGGGCTGCTGATCGATGGGCAGACCGCGGGCGATGGGACCGGGGTTCTGGCCCAGCAGCGTCTGCAGCGCATTCTCCTCCTGCGCGATTTGGCGTTCGGTGTCCGGGATATTAGCGGCGGCCGCGCTGACCAGTTCCTCCGCCTGACGCACGTCGAGCATGCTGACGTTGCCGCCCGCCTCGAGAGTCTGGGTAAGCTTCAACGACTCCTGGCGGGATGCGAGGGTGCGCCTCGAGATTTCCAGCTGCAGATCAAGCGTGCGCAATTGGAAGTAGCCGGTTGCTACATTCAGGATGAGGGTATCCATGACTCCGCGCTGCGACCACTGGCTTGCGAGCAGTTGTGCGCGCGCGGCTTTCGTGGCATTGCGATATTGACCCCAGAAGTCGATGTTCCAGGAGGACGATAGCCCAATCTGGCCGAGATGCGTCACGAAGGAGCCCAGTCCGCCGAACTGCGCTGCGGGATAGCGCTGGGCGGTGTAGCCCCCGCCGCCGTTGAGCTGGGGAAACTGCTGCGAGCGAGTGACCCCGAGCTGGGCCTGCGACTCCAGGACACGCTCCGCGGCGATGCGGACATCGTAATTCTGCTTGAGCGCCGTGCGGATCAGCTCCTGCAACTGGGGATCATTAAAGACCTCCCACCACTTCTCGTCGCCAAGCGAGAGCGCCGCGGAGGCTGTGCTGTTGGGCTGGCCGGGGAGCGAAGCGCCGTCCAGATCATGCGGTGCTTTGCTGGTCTGCGTATTTTCGTGGGCCTCCGCGCCGCGGTAAACCGTGGGCGTATCGATGGTGGGCCGCTTGTACTTTGGCCCGACGGTGCAGCCTGCCAACAGCAGGATAGCCGCGCCAAGCGCTGCAACGATGCTCTGCTTTCTCATAGGGCATCTCCTGAAACTACAGGCTCGCGCGTCTCTTTGCGGGCGCCCCTGGTGCTGAAGCGGTGGGTCAGGCGCTCGACCACGGCAAACGTAACCGGAACGATGAAGATTGCAATCAACGTCGAGGCCAGCATGCCACCGATCACGACCGTTCCCAGTACCTGCCGGGAGATACCCCCGGCGCCCGTTGCTCTCCACAGCGGGACGCAGCCAAGGATGAAGGCAAAAGCCGTCATCAGGATGGGACGCAGGCGTAGTTCAGCGCCAGCCAGCGCCGCATCATAGATGCTCTTGCCTGCCATGTACTCCTCGCGTGCGAACTCGACAATCAGGATGGCGTTCTTGGCAGCCAGACCAATCAGCATCACCAGTCCGATCTGCGCATAGACGTTGTTTTCGAGATCACGCAAGGACAATGCGAGAAAGCCGCCAAAGACCGCGATGGGCGTGCTCAGCAGCACGCTGAAGGGCAGCGACCAACTCTCGTATTGAGCAGCAAGGATAAGGAAGACGAAGAGCAAAGAGACGCCAAAGATGGTGGAGGATGAGACACCCTGAGCAGCCTTCTGCTCCTGGAAGGACATGCCCTGATAGTCGAGCGCCATCTCACTGGGCATGGTGTCGCGGAACACCTCTTCAAAGGCCTGGGTCGCCTGGCCCGAACTGTAGCCGGGCGCGGCGTTCGCAATCAACTGCGCCGCCTCATATTCGTTGTAGCGCATGGTGAATTCAGGCCCGGTAATGCGCTTGATGGTGGTGAGAGCAGAGAGAGGTATGGAATTGCCGGCGGCGTTCTGCACGTAGAACCGGCCGATGTTATCGATATTCGTGCGTGACGAACCTTCCGCTTCAACATACGTCTGCCACTGGCGTCCGAAGCGGTTGAAGTAGTTCACCAGATTGCCGCCCATGAAGGTTTGCAGGGTCACGTAAACATCGGCGAGGCTGACACCCTCCTGGACCGCCTTCGCGCGATCGACATCGACGTAGATCTGGGGAACGGTGGGGATGTAGGTCGTGATGACGCCGGCAATCTCCGGCCGCTTGCGCAGCGCCGCCATGAATTTATTGAGGTTGTCGGTAAGGTTCTGCGGGTCGCCGCCAGAGCGGTCTTCGAGCACCGCGGAGACACCGCCGGAGGTGCCGACACCGGGGATAGCTGGAGGCGGGAAGGAGAACGCAATACCTTGTTTAATGCCGCCAAGTCCCTGGGCGATGTTCTGCTGGATAGCCTTGTACTGCTGGTCCTTGCTCTTTCGTTGATCCCAGGGTTTAAGGGTGACGAAGTAGAAGGCGTTATAAGTACTCTGGGTAAAGCTGAGCAGGCTGAAGCCGTTGACGCTGACAATACTCTCGACGCCGGGCGTCTTCAGAATGACGTCCTCCACACTCTTGGAGGCTTCAATGGTGCGCTGCAGCGATGCCGCATTGGGCAACACCATACCGACGTAGAGATAGCCCTGGTCCTCATCCGGCAGGAAGGAATTGGGAATGCCGCGGGCAATCCACACGGCTGCCGCGGAGACGATCACCAGGAAGACGAGTGCGAATGCGGACTTGCGGATGAGCAGCCCCGAGGTGCGGACATAGCCGTCCCGTGTGCGGCCAAAGGCACGATTGAACCAGGAAAAGAAGTAGCCCAATGGGCCACGGCGGGGCTTCTTCGGCTTGAGCAGCAGAGCGCAGAGCGCAGGGCTGAGCGTCAGCGCGTTGAAGGCGGAGAAGAGTACCGAGATGGCGATGGTGATGGCGAACTGCTGATACAGCCGGCCGGTGATGCCGGGTACCGCCGCGGTGGGGATGAAGACGGCCGCCAGAATGAGCGCGATGGCGATGACCGGGCTGGAGACCTGCTCCATCGCCGCGATCGAGGCCTCCTTGGGTGACATGCCTTCTTCAATATGGTGCTCTACGGCTTCCACCACCACGATGGCGTCATCGACCACCAGACCGATGGCGAGTACCAGCCCAAGCAGAGAGAGGGTGTTGATCGAAAAACCAAGGGCGGGGAAGACGACGAATGTACCGATGAGCGAAACCGGCACGGCGAGCAGCGGGATGAGAGTGGCGCGCCAGCCCTGCAGAAAGATGTAGACGACCAGAATCACCAGTACGAGAGCGATCCCCAGTGTTTCGACGATTTCATGCAGGCCGGCTGTAACGGCCTTTGTGGTATCCAGAGGGACGGCCGACTCTACGTCGGTAGGGTATCTCGTCTTCAGCTCGGCGAGCTTCTTATACACCGCATCGGCTGCGGCTACGGCGTTCGATCCGGGCAGCTGATAGATGGCCAAGCCCGCTGAGACCTGATCCTTGCGGCCTGGGACGCCGTAACGGGTGGCGAGGTTGTATGTCTGCGCTCCCAACTCGATACGCGCGACGTCCTTCAGCCGCAGCACAGAGCCGTCCGGGTTGGCGCGGATGACGATCTGGCCGAACTCCTCCGGGGTGACGAGGCGTCCCTGCGAACGCACCGTATAGGTGAACTCCTGGCCGCCTGGAACCGGTTCGCCGCCGATCTGTCCAGCAGGGTTCACGTTGTTCTGCACCTGCATCGCACTGACGATCTGCGGAACCGTAACGGCGAGCTTGGCCAGTTGGTTCGGATCGACCCAGACACGCATGGAATACTGCCCACCAAACACCTGCACGCGCGCAACACCCGGCACGCGCGTCAGTTCGTCAGCCATGTTGATGTAGGCGTAGTTGGTGAGAAAGTTAAAGTCGTGAGTGCCGTTGGGCGAGTAGAGCATGACGAACATCAGCGGCGACGCCAGTGACTTGATCACGGTGACGCCGGCGGTATTCACCTGCGACGGAAGTTGCGGCGTCGCCTGATTGACGCGAAGCTGCGTAAGCACCTGGTCGATATCCGGATTGGTCGCGATATCGAAATCGACGGTAAGCGACATGGCACCGTTGTTCGCGTTCGTGGAATACATGTAGTTCATGTGGTCCACGCCGGTGACCTGTTGCTCGATCGGCGTCGCTACGGATTGCTCAAGAGTCTTTGCGTCCGCGCCCGGATAGGTGGCCTGTACCAGCACCTCCGGAGGCACGATATTGGGAAACTGCGAGGTCGGCAGGCTGAGCATCGCCACGACCCCGACGATGACCATGATGATCGATATCACCATGGCCACAATGGGCCGGTTGATAAAGAACTTCGACATGGTCTATTTGCCCTCGCTGCTGCTTGCGCTCGGTTTGCTGCTGTTGCCCTGCCCGGCGTCCGGCTGATTCGCGTTGGCCTGTGCGGGATGAGGATGGACGGGCATGCCATCGGCCAGTTTGCCGTTGCCTTCGATGACCACTTGTTCTCCGGGCTTCAGTCCGCTGGTGATCACCCAGCCCTCGTCCATCTGCGGCCCTACTTCAACGGGCTGGATGTGGACCTTGTTGTCGGGATTCACGATCGCCACTTGATAAGAACCCTGCAGCTCCGTAACCGCCCGCTGCGGTACCAGGAGAGCGCCGCGCTCGAGGCTCGTCTGGGCGCGAACCTTGCCATATTGGCCGGGACGCAGGAGGCTTTGCGGATTGGGGAAGGCGGCCGCGACACGGATCGTGCCTGTGGAGGAGTTCACTTCACGATCGACGAAAACGATGTAGCCCTTGCTCGGGTATAGATTTCCGTTCGAGAGCGTCATCTCGATGGGAACGCGGCTCGCGCTATGCAGCAGATCGGCGGCCCCACCTTCGCGCGCCTTTTTGGTGAGCGCGAGATACTCCTGCTCGCTGATGGCGAAGTACACCTTGATCGGTTGCACCTGCGACACGGTGGTGAGCACGGTGGACTGTGTCACCAGACTGCCGACCTGGGTAGCGGCGAGGCCGGCGATGCCGTCCAGCAGGGACCGCACCTTTGTCCAGCCGAGATTCAGCTGAGCCGTTTCGACGGCAGCCTCCTGCGCCTGCACGGTGGCCTCGTTAGCCGCCTGCGTCTGCAGATCGTTATCCAGTTGCGACCGCGCGATCGCGCGTGCCTCGGCGAGCGGAGTATCACGCTTGGTATTTATCTGGGCCAACTGCAGTTGTGCCTTCGCCTGGGCCAGTTGTCCCTTGGCCTGGTCGAGTGCCGCCTGGAATGGCCGGGGGTCGATCTCATACAAGATCTGCCCCTTGCGCACCTGCGAACCTTCCTTGTAGTTCTGCCGGATCAGATAGCCGGTGACCTGGGGCTGAATCTGCGCGTTGACATACCCATCGAGATTCGCCACCCAGTCGCCATAGATCGCCACGTCTTTCTGTGTCACGGGTGCCGTGGTCACGTCCGGAGGCGGATAGTGCGGCGGACCGCCCGTGGCAGCCTTGGTGCAACCGGCTATCAGCGCCAGGCCGGCCAGCAGAAGCAGAGCGGTCGCAGATGGCAGACCGGCGGAGTAACTGCATGTTGCACGATCGCAGCTTTCCCTCAATGCAGAGAAAGGGCGGGATGTCGTGTCTGCTGAAATCATGGGAGCCTTCCCGAAAATGCGTCTTTCGACGCGCAATTCAGATTCGTACGCGTGAAGCCGGAGTGCACATGGCACAGGGCAGGTATGGGGCGCTAGGCGAGTAGATGAGTGCGCCGGGGGCGCGGACTCACTAGAAACGCATTTTTTCATAAGACGGCACTCTGTGCCATAATCTGCATGCAGTGCAGAAAACGCTTCGTACGTCCGGCGGCGAACAAGGGACGAAACTTCAGGATTCCGGGTCGCTTCGCGAACGGAAACACGAGTTCGTCCTTCGAGAGATTGAACGGGCCGCTTGGGAGCTGTTTGCCACCGTCGGTTTTGACCGGGCTACGGTGGTGGAGATCAGCCGCAACGCCGGGGTCTCCCGGCGCACCTTTTTCCGCTATTTCCGCACCAAGGAGGAACTCCTCTCCTTCAGCGTGGAGAACTTTGGGGAACGGGTGGCGCAGCGGTTTGCGGAAGCGCCCAAGAGCCGCAAGCCACTGGCGGCGCTGGAGGGTGCAATCCTCTCGGTTCTGCAGGAAAAAATGCATGACGCCCGGCAACCGAGGGAGATGCTGAGCCTGATGTTTGAAGAGCCGAACCTTCGCGGACGCTTTCTCTGCGCTCTCAGCCGCTGGGTGCCTGCCCTGGGGAAAGAATTGGCGAAACGAAAGGCCTATCGCGGCGATGCCGCTCGTTGTGACCTGACTGCGGCCCTCTATTGCACCGCCTTCGATCAGGTCCACATGCGCTGGTATCGCGAGGGAACGGGTGATCTTCCTACGGAGATGAAGCGGGCCTTCCGCCAGCTTCGCGAGACAAACAGCCCCGGTCCCACCAGATAAGAAACGTTCTATGCAGACCACGGCCCGCCCTGCCATTGTCCACTTCTCCCGCACGAATGCGATTCCGGCATAACCGGATCAGCCCTCTAATGACTAGTCGGGCGAGATATCTTAAAAAAGACACGGCAGCTAAATTATTCGGAAAATAACGCCGATCTAGCCGCGCGCCAGCGTGAAGGCCTGCTCCAGATCCGCGGTCAGGTCCTCGATTGCCTCAATGCCTACCGAAAGGCGCACCAGGTCATGCGGGATCTGCTTTTGCGAGCGCAGATGCTCCGGGATACTGGCGTGAGACATGTAATTGGGCAGGCTGATGGTGGAATTCACCCCACCGAAGCTGACCGTAATCGTGTGCAGCTTGCAGGCTTCTACCACGCGGCGCGACAGCTCAGGATCGCCAGTACGAAAACTGAGCACTGAGCCCGGCCCGCTGGCCTGCTTCTTGTGAATCGCGGCCGCTTCTGGCGGTGCTAGAGCAGGAAAGTAGACATCCGTTACGTTCGAGTGCTGCTGCAGATAGTGAGCGATCGCGTTCGCGTTCGCCTGCTGCCGGTCTTGCCGCAGCGCCAGCGTCTTCAGCCCGCGCAGCACCAGAAAGCTGTCGAATGGGGCGAGTCCGCCGCCTTCGCCGTTCTGGATAAGGTAAAGATCGTCGGCCAGTGTAGCGTCCTTCACGATGACGGCCCCGGCCATCACATCGCTGTGGCCGCACAGGAACTTCGTCGCCGAATGGATCACAATATCGCAGCCCAGCTCAAGCGGGCGTTGCAGGTACGGCGACATGGTGCTGTTGTCCACGCAGACCCGCGCGCCGTGTTCATGGGCGAGCGCGGCCACACGCGCGAGATCAAGGATATGTAACAGCGGGTTCGTCGGCGATTCGAGATAGACCAGCTTCACCGCAGGCGTGAAGGCCGCCTTCAGTGCGCTTTCATCCGCGAAGTCGACATACTGTACCGTGATGCCGCGGTTCGCGAGGATGCGTGAAAAGAGCCGGTAGGTGCCGCCATAGAGATCGTCGCAGGCCAGAATCTGTTCGCCTGGTTTGAGCAGCCGTGTCACTGCCGTGATGGCGGCGAGACCGGTCGAAAAACAAAATGCACGAGTCCCGGATTCGAGCAGCGCCAACTGCGTTTCGAGCACGGCGCGCGTGGGATTGCCGCTGCGGGTGTAGTCAAAGTCGCCGAACGACGTCGCCGAGTCCTGGCGAAAGGTAGCCGTCTGGTAGATCGGCGTGTTGGCAGGCCGGGACCGGTCGCCCGGTGCGGGATCGAAATTCAGCAGCAGAGTTTCAAACTTCAAGGGTCACCTCCGGCGAGGCGAAAATTTCAAGAGAGGATCGCAAGGCAATCTCCAGGTGCGCTGTCACTCGGTCAAGATCGAAGAAGAAGGATGGCTCGTCCCTGGCCGGTTGGTTCGCATCTGGAGCGGGGATCAGAGTCCAGGCGCAAACTGCACACCAACCAGGGTGAGCATGGCCATAGGCATTCGTCCGCCAGAAGGGAAGATCATGGTCTGAGGCTAAGGGAAGGTTGCCCTTAGGTCAAGTTGCGCCTGTCATCGATCACCAACGGCGCTCAGGCCGAAGCAGCTTGTTCTAGGGGACCGGCCCGCCGCTCACGTATTTCATGAGCGGCGTTTCGGAGAACATGCAAGAAACTAGACCTGCACCATGCCGCCGTCGACAAAGAGCTCGATGCCGGCGACGAAGCTTGCATCATCCGACGCGAGGAAGGTGACCACCTTGGCAATCTCGTCCGGATGCCCCATACGGCCGAGCGGCACCTGCGAAGCAAGCCCAGCCTTCAGCTCTTTCGCCTGCTCTTGATCCTGGGCGAGGCCGTCGACTCCGGGTGTGTCGATCGGACCAGGGCTCACGACATTGACGCGAATCTGGCGGTCCTTAAGCTCGTTCGTCCAGGTGCGGGCGAAGGAACGGACAGCGGCTTTGGTGGCGCTATAGACGCCGAACGCAGGCATACCTTTGATGGAAACGATGGAGGCATTGAGCACAATGGCGCCGCCGTCAGGAATGAGCGGAAGGGCCTTTTGCACGGTGAAGAAAACGCCTTTCACGTTGGTATCGAAGGTCTTGTCGAAGTGTTCTTCCGTGACCTGGTCAATGGTGGCAAATTCGCCGCCCCCAGCGTTGGCGAAGAGCACATCGAGGCGGCCGTGCTGCTGCTTGATTTGGGCGTAGAGCTTATCGAGATCTGCGAGGCTGCCGGCATCGGCCTGGACACCGGTCGCACTCGCGCCGATCTCCTTAACAGCAGCGTCGAGCACTTCTTTGCGACGGCCGGTGATGATGACTTTTGCGCCTTCCGCTACAAATCGCTTTGCAGTAGCGAGGCCGATGCCGGTGCCTCCACCGGTGACAAGGGCGATCTTTCCTTCAAGTTTCTTCGGCATGAGGTTTTCTCTCTTGAGTGGATATCTTTGTTTGGCGATCAGACCGTGACTACTGGTTCTTAAGACGCCGCGAAGGATATCTTTGATTCATTAGTTCGGAATATGAGAACTAACTGCTAACATTCGATGCATGAGGCCCCTGTTCCACCCGGCAGTAGAAGATGTCCCGGTCGAGGCCATTCTTCATGCGCTGAGCGATCCGATACGGGTTGCCATCCTCTCGGAAATTGTGGGCTCAGAGTGTTCGCGCAATTGCTCGAATTTCCTGAACGTCCGCGAAAAGGACATTCCAAAATCGACGCTCTCGCAGCACTTCAAGATCCTCAGAGAGGCAGGGCTGGTTCGCGGTGAGCGCAGAGGCGTGGAAATGCACAACACTTCCCGATGTGCAGAGATCGACGCGCGATTTCCTGGTCTTATTGCAGCCATCGTCAACGCTCACCATATCCAATCCAGACGCAAACCTCGGCGCAATAACACAAGCAGACGTAAAGCTGTTCTCAGAACGGTGAAGAACGATAAGTAACAGCTTCTGGAGCTTGCTCCAAAGCATGGTTCGTCCGGAAGTTATCGGCGGTTTCGTGGGGCGTATGTCGGTTAGCTCAGTAAGCACCTGTCTGCTGCAACGGCAAACCCACCTGGAACAGGTCTTTCCGGCGAGCTTAGGATGGTGAGAGAGCCGCGGTGCATACGCACGATGCACTCCGGCCGCTAAGTGCTCTGGATGGACGAATTTAGAAACAAACACTCTGGAATGAATAGCTTAGTCGCCCGGAGGGCTGCGTTGCACCATGCTCGATGCAGGATTGAGATCGTAAGCCCTTTGTCTGAAACTCCTTACGCAGCAGCAACTTAGGGCGTCTTCCGGCGGCTAAATTCGTCTATTCAAAAGGCTTATTCGTAAATTCTTTCCGATCTCCCGCAACCGGAGGGGGAGGGGTAGCGCAGTCCTCTTAGTAAGCGCCGGTCTGCTGCAACGGCAGACCAACCTGGAAGCAGGTCTTTCCCGGTACGCTCTGGACGACGAGGTAGCCGCGGTGCATGCGAACGATGCGCTGCGCAGTATCGAGCCCAAGACCCAGGCCGTGCCCCGGAGCCTTGGTGGTGAAGAACGGCTCGAAGATGCGCCCCTGCTGGTCCTTGGGAATGCCGGGACCATCGTCTTCTATCTCGACGAGGAGCAGATCGGAGGCGTGACGTACTCTGAGCCTGATGTGCCCGCGGTTCTTGATCGCGTCCAGAGCGTTCTCGATGAGGACCGTCCACACCTGATTGAGTTCGCTGCCGTACGCAGAGATGTTGGGCAGGGGGGATTCATAATCCCGCTCCACCACCACGTGCTGCAGCCGTGACTGCAACATGGCCAGCGTGTTCTCCAGGCTCTGTGGTACATCGATGTCCTGGATCGGCGCCTGGTCCATGTAGGAGTAGTCCTTAATGGCGCGGATGAGATCGAAGATGCGTGCCGTCGAGTCCAGCATGGCCTCGGCCATGCGCTCGGCGCGCAGGGTGGACGCGTGCTGTGACAACAGGAGCGCCGTGCTTTCCGGCGTAAGGAAGCCAGGCAGTGCGGCCAGATGTTCAGGAGTAATGCCGGCCTCGGCAAATTCCGGCGCGATCTGTCCAGTGTTTGTGACCTGGCGCTCTTGAAGCCAGGAAACCAGCGCCTCTTCGCGGAGTGCAATCTCAGCCGGTGTCAGGGTTGGTTTGCCATCGAGGCTGTGGCGCATGTGCTTGTCCCATTCGCGCAATGCTTCCACGTGCTGCGGCTCAAAACAAAGACTGCCCAGGCGGAAGCGCTCGCGGCCGAAGATCTCAAGCTCCTGCAGCATGCCGGAGGCGGCGCGCTGTGCGGCAGACGCTGGATTGTTGAGCTCGTGCGCCAGGTTGCCGGCAAGCTTGCCGAGCGCGTTGAGCTTCTCCGACTGCTGCTCCATGCGCGTGACCTCGCGCGAGCGATCCAGCAGAATGCTGACCACCCGCTGCGTCATCGACGGGATTTCCTTCAGGATGCGCGGAAACATCGACCGATCAAATTCCAGCGCCCATGTGGGAGCGGTGGTGACACCGCGGCCTCCCCAGGTCTTCATGCGCGAGAAGGGAAGAAGGCCCGTGATCTGTCCGGCGCGCCCGATGAACATCGCAGGGGCGGCGCCGGAGCGGTCGCGCTGCACCTGCACCTCACCCTTGAGGATGATGACCATGTTGTCTGCCGGCTCACCCTGCTCAAAGAGAATGGTGTTGGTGTCGACAAAGCGTTCTGTTCCATTGCTGGCGAGCCACACGTACTCTTCGTCTGTCAGGCCATTGAGCTGGGCAACTTTGCGCAGAGCTTCCGTGAGCGCAGCGATGCGGTCACTCGATGTGGCAACCGGTCGATCGATCAGGCTCTCACTCACTGGCTCGCTCCATGCGCTCCATCCTAGCCGACCGGCGGCCCTGCGGTCTTGAGCCGCAGGGCCGAATGCCCAATTCCTGGGGCCGAATGGCTAAATCAGGCGGTTGTGGTGGCTTCCTGCTTCGCCGGCGACTGCGACTCTGCCGTCACCGGGTCGAGGAAGGGCATCGCCGCCCGCAACTGGCTTCCGACCTTCTCGATGAGGGTTCCGCGCTCTGCGGTGCGGTACTTTTCGAACTGGTGGCGGCCGGTACGGTTCTCCTCCATGAATTTCCTGGCAAAAGACCCGTCCTGGATCTCAGCAAGCAGTTTCTTCATCTCCGCGCGGGTCTGGTCGGTCACGATCCGTGGGCCGGCGGTGTAGTCACCGAACTCCGCCGTATCGGAGATGGAGTAGCGCATGTAATTCAGGCCGCCGCGGTACATCAGGTCGACGATCAGCTTCAGCTCGTGCAGGCACTCGAAGTACGCCATCTCCGGCGCGTAACCCGCCTCAACCAGCGTGTCGAAGCCAGCCTTCACCAGCGCGGACGTACCGCCGCAGAGCACGGCCTGCTCGCCGAAGAGATCGGTTTCCGTCTCCTCCTTGAAAGAGGTCTCGTATACGCCGGCGCGGGTGCAGCCGATACCGCGTGCGTATGAGAGAGCAAGCTTCTGCGCGGTCCCGCTGGGATTCTGCTGGATGGCGATCAGGCCGGGTACGCCGCCGCCTTCGGTGAAGACCTCGCGCACGCGATGGCCGGGCGCCTTGGGCGCGACCAGCGCGACGTCGATATCGGCCGGCGGCTTGATGAAGCCGAAGTGGATGTTGAAGCCATGCGCGAAGAGCAGTAGCTTTCCCTTTGTCAGATGCTGCGCGATGTGCTCGGTATAGACGTCAGCCTGCGACTGGTCAGGCACAAGGATCATGATGACGTCGCCCCATGCTGCCGCATCGGCGATGCTCAGCACAGTGAGGCCGGCTTTTTCGGCTTTGGTGCGCGAACGGCTCGCCGCCGGCAGGCCGACGCGCACATCAACGCCGGAGTCCTTCAGGTTGAGCGAGTGGGCGTGGCCCTGCGAGCCATAGCCGATCACCGCGACCTTTTTGGCCTGGATGAGTGAGAGGTCGGCGTCCTGATCGTGAAAAACCTTGGGCATGGTTGCTCCTTGAGATAAGTCAGCTTGCTTTCACTCGGGCGATGCGAGGCCGGTGAGTGTGCGCCCGCTGCGGTTCGATGGTGCGTTGAATGGGAGAGGGCGAGCGGTTAGATCTCTTCCTCGGGCACGTTTTCAAATTCGCTGGGGAGGATCTCGTCCACATCCAGCTTACTGCCGTAGTCGGCTGCGTCGCCATCTGCCTTCGCCTTGCCGCCGAGGGCCGAGAGTACCCGGCTGGTGTGATGGCCGCGGCGCATGGCCATGCGGCCGGTGCGCGAGACCTCCAGGATGGTGTAGCCGGACTCAGTAATGACCTGCACCAGTCCTTCGATCTTCGAGGAACTGCCGGTCATCTCGAGCATGACCGATTCCGGTGCAAGATCGACGACGCGCGCGCGAAAGACATTGGCCAACTCGAATATCTGCGAGCGCGAGTGCGGGCCATTCGGCATGTCCGGGCCGACGGCGATCTTTATCAGGCAAAGTTCACGGACCACAGCGCCGGCGCGATCTACTTCATCCACGTGAACTGTGGTCTCGAGCTTGTAAAGCGATGCGCGGATGCGGTGTGCGGCATGCTCATGCGCATCGCAAACGATGGTCATGCGCGAGGTGTCCGGCCGCTCGGATTCGCCGACGGTCAGCGAGACGATATTGATGTTAAGCCGGCGAAAGAGGGAAGCGACGCGGGTGAGGACGCCGGGTCTGTCTTCTACGAGGGCTACGAAAGTGTGCAGCATCTACTCGTCCTCCGCGGTTTCAAGCAGAGGATCGCGCTCGGGCCGGTGGACCATCTCGTGCAACGCCGCGCCGGGCGCAATCATCGGATACACGCCGTCTTCTTTCTCCACCTGGAAGTTGATCAGGAAGGGCCGGCCCGACGTGCGTGCTTTTTTGACAGTAGGCGTCACATCTTTGCGCTTCGAAATGTGCGCTCCCTCGATGCCGTGCGCCTCGGCCAGCTTCACGAAGTCCGGCGAGAGGATGGGCGAGGCGGAGTAGTTCTTGTCATAGAAGGCCTCCTGCCACTGGCGCACCATGCCGAGGAAGCCGTTGTTGATGATGGCGATGTTGATCGCGAGCTTCTCCTGCATTATGGTTGAGAGCTCTGCCGCCGTCATCTGGAATCCGCCATCGCCGGCGATGACCCAGACATCCTTCTGCGGGCAAGCCGTCTTGGCGCCGATGGCCGCGGGCAGAGCGAATCCCATGGTGCCGAGGCCGCCAGAGGTGACCAGCGTGCGTGGCGCTTCGTGCTTGAAGTATTGTGCTTCCCACATCTGGTGTTGGCCAACATCGGTAACGATAATGGTGTCCTTTTCGCGGCCAGCGGCCTGCGCCTCGCGCCAGATGTCGTGAATGACGTGCGCGGCATAGAGGTGGCCGTTGTCCGGCAGATTGATGATGTCCCGTACCGCCGCTGTTCCCTTCGAGGCATGAATCTGCCGCAGCCAGCCGGTGTCGGTACGTTTTGGCAGCAATGGCTGCAGAGTTTCGAGGACGCCGCGCAGGTCTCCGATGAGTGCCACATCGACGCGGACGTTCTTGTTGATCTCGGACGGATCGATCTCGATGTGAATCTTCTTCGCATGCTGCGCGTAGTGGGCAAGGTTGCCGGTGACGCGGTCGTCGAAGCGCATGCCGAAGGCCAGCAACAGATCGGCTTCTTGAATCGCATGATTCACCCACGATTCGCCGTGCATGCCCATCATGCCGAGATGCAGTGGGTGCGCGGCAGGGAAGCTGCCGAGGCCAAGCAGCGTGGAGGCAACAGGAATTTGTTGTGATTCAGCGAAGGCAAGCACCTGCTGCTCTGCGCCGGACTGCGTGATGCCGTGGCCGGCGAGGATGACGGGCCGCTTCGCCGACTGAATCAGCGCGATGGCCTCGCGAATCGCGCTCGACTCTGCGCGCAGCATGGGGTGGGGCCGGGCCTCGCACGGCGCGCATGCAGCGAACTCGAAGGGCGCCGTGGCCTGTTGCGCATCCTTCGTGATGTCGATCAGCACAGGACCGGGCCTCCCGGATGTCGCGATCTGGAAGGCAAGCCGAATCGTCGACGCGATCTCCTCGGCGCGCGTGACGAGGAAGTTGTGCTTGGTGATCGGCAATGTGATGCCGGTGATGTCCACTTCCTGAAAGGCATCGGAACCCAGCACCTTTGATGAGACCTGTCCGGTGATGCAGACGATCGGCACCGAGTCGAGCATGGCGGTGGCAATACCGGTGACGAGATTGGTCGCGCCCGGCCCGCTGGTTGCCATGCAGACTCCAACACGGCCGGAGGCGCGCGCATAGCCATCGGCCATGTGCGCTCCGCCCTGCTCGTGCCGGACGAGAATGTGGCGGATGGGGAACTTGCGCAGCGCGTCGTAAATGGGCAGGATGGCGCCGCCGGGATAGCCGAAGACTTCGCGGACACCCTCGCCTTCGAGCGTTGCCCACACGATCTCCGCGCCGGTCAGAACGGTATTGTCCACACTGCTCAAGGCTGTATTGCCTGCGGGATCGTGTTGTTGCCTGCTCATAGGGTCATCCTTTCTCTTCAATATGTACGCAACTGGGAAGAGCTAGGTCGTCACCGCGCCCAGTGAGGCGGAGCTGACACTGTCCGCATATTTCCGAAAGACACCCGCCTTGAAGCGCAGTTCCGGCGCCTTCCACGATTTGAGACGGCTTGCAATCTCGGCATCCGAAACTTCCAGGGTGAGCTTGCGGTTCGGAATGTCGAAGACGATGGAATCTCCTTCACGCACCGCGGCGATCGGGCCGCCGAGTTGTGCCTCCGGTGCAACGTGGCCCGCCATCAGGCCGCGGGTGGCGCCGGAGAAGCGGCCATCGGTGAGCAGCGCGACGGTTTCTGAAAGTTCCGGGATACCTTTGATGGCTGCGGTCACCGCCAGCATCTCGCGCATGCCCGGGCCGCCGCGCGGCCCTTCATAACGGATCACGAGCACGTCGTTCGGATGAATCTTGCCGGATTCGACCGCCGCAAAGCAGTCGTCCTCGCTTTCGAAGACGCGCGCCGTGCCGCGATGGAAGATGCGCTCATGACCCGCGACCTTCACCACGCATCCATCGGGCGCAAGATTGCCCTTGAGGATCACGAGGCCGCCGACAGGTTTCAGTGCCTGATCCCACGCGCGAATGACTGGCTGTTTTGGAGTCTCGACCGCAGCGGCGGCTTCTTCATGCAGCGTCTTGCCGGTGACCGTCATTGTGTCGTGCAGTTGGCCGCGATCCAGGAGCCGCTTCGCCAGCACGCGCGAGCCGCCCGCGTCCTGATAGTCCTTCGCGACATATTTGCCGCCCGGCGTAAGGTCGCAGATCAGCGGCGTCTTCTCGCTGATGCGATCGAAATCGTCCATGGTCAGCTTCAGACCCATCTCGCGGGCGATCGCGATGAGATGAAGAACTGCGTTCGTAGAGCCGCCTGAAGCGCAGACGGCGCTGATTGCGTTCTCGAGTGCCTCGCGCGTGATGATCTTTGAGGGGCGCAGATCGTTCCGCACCAGATCCATAATCAACCGGCCAGCCTGACGACTGGCTTCTGCTTTGTCCGCCGCCATCGCCGGGACGCCGGTGAGTTGTATGGGCGAGATGCCGAGAAACTCGCCGGCCATCGCCATGGTGTTTGCCGTGAACTGGCCACCGCAGGCTCCAGGTCCAGGGCAAGCCGCTGCTTCCACCGCTTCGAGCTGATCGTCCGTAATTTTGCCGGCGGCGTGGGAGCCGATGGCTTCAAAAACATTCTGGATGGTGATGTCGATTGTGGAGCCATCCGATTGCTTGAGCTTGCCCGGCGCAATAGAGCCGCCATAGAGCATGAGGCCAGGGATATCCAACCGGCACATGGCCATGATGGTGCCCGGCATGTTTTTGTCACAGCCGGCGATACAGATAATGCCGTCGAACAGATTACCGCGTGCTACTAATTCAACTGAGTCGGCGATGACTTCGCGCGAGATCAGCGAAGCTTTCATGCCCTGCGTACCCATGGTGATGCCGTCCGAGATGGTGACGGTGTTGAACTCCATCGGTGTGCCGCCAGCCTCGCGCACACCTTGCTTCACGGCAGCGGCTACGTCCCGCAGATGAAAGTTGCAGGGCCCAATCTCCGTCCAGGTGTTGGCGATGCCGATGATCGGCTTGTGCAGGTCTTCGTTGCTAAAGCCGACACCACGCAGAAAAGAGCGCGCCGCCGCGCGAGAAGGGCCTTCGGTAAGGGCGACGGAGTTCTTTTTGCCTGCGGCGATGCCGTTGCTGGTTTTTGCGTCTTGAGCCATGAACTAGCGGGTCTCCGGTGCTGCTGTTGTGAGCGCGGCGGGCTTCGGTGCGAGCCAGAACGCGGCATCATGTTTCTGTTCAAAGCTGTCGAGCGCCTTTTCGTGACGCAGCGTAAGCCCGATGTCGTCGAGCCCGTTCAGCAGGCAATCCTTGCGGAACGCATCGATGTCGAAATGAGCAAGGAAACCCTGATCGTCTTTGACCGTCTGCTGCTCAAGATCTATGGTGATGCGGTGATTCGGGTTTGCGGTGGAGCGGGCAAGCAGCGTCTCAACCTCTTCATCGGTGAGACACACGAGGATGATGCCGTTCTTCCCCGCGTTGGAATAGAAGATGTCCGCAAAGGTAGGCGCGATGACCGCGCGGAAGCCGAATTGCTGGATGGCCCACGCGGCATGCTCGCGGGAGGAGCCGCAGCCGAAGTTCTTCTCTGCGATCAAAATCTTCGCGCCACTGTGCTCAGGCTTGTTCAGCACGAACTCTGGATTGGGCTGGCCGGCATTCGGGCCGCTTTGAATGCGACGCCAGTCATAGAAGAGAAAATCTCCATAGCCGGTACGCTCGATCCGTTTCAGAAACTGCTTGGGGATGATCTGGTCGGTGTCGATATTCGGCAACGGCAGCGGAGCGGCTGTGCTGGTGAGCGTGCGGATCGCTTCCATTAGCGCAAACCTCCCTGGGCGAGTACAGGTTCTGCCGGTGCAGGCTTTCCCGTAGGCGGCCACTTGCGGATGTCTGTGAGATGGCCGGTTACTGCTGCTGCTGCTGCCATCGCAGGCGAAAGCAGATGTGTGCGTCCGCCACGCCCCTGGCGTCCTTCGAAGTTACGATTGCTGGTAGAGGCACAACGTTCGCCTGGCTCGAGGATGTCCGGATTCATGCCCAGACACATGGAGCATCCAGGTTCGCGCCACTCGAAGCCTGCGGTGCGGAAGATGTGATCGAGCCCCTCTTCCTCCGCCTGCTTTTTCACCAGTTGCGAGCCGGGCACGACCATGGCGCGAACAGTGGTCGCAACATGATGTCCTTTCACGACGGCGGCAGCAGCGCGCAGATCGCTGATGCGCGCGTTCGTACACGAGCCGATGAAGACCCGGTCCACCGCGATGTCCTCGATGCGGATGCCGGGCTTGAGGTCCATATATTCGAGGGCGCGCGCGAAGCTCTTGCGGTCGGCTTCGCTGCGCGCATCCTCGATGGAGGGAACCGTGGCATCCACACGCGTGACCATCCCCGGTGACGTACCCCATGTCACGTTGGGGGCAAGTCCTGTCGCGTCGATCGTCATCTCGCGATCGAATATCGCACCATCGTCGCTGCGCATCGTGCGCCAGTGCGCAATCGCTTCATCCCATGCCGCGCCCTGCGGCGAGAAGCGCCGGCCTTTCAGGTAAGCAAAGGTGGTTTCGTCAGCAGCGATCATGCCGGCGCGCGCGCCCGCTTCGATGCTCATATTGCAGATGGTCATCCGCTCTTCCATGGAAAGGGCGCGAATGGCGGAGCCTGCGTATTCGACCACGTAGCCGGTGGCGCCATCCGTGCCGATGCGGCCGATAATGTCCAGGATGATGTCTTTTGCGGTGACGCCGTTGGGCAACTTGCCTTCGACGTTGATGCGAAAGGTCTTCGGCTTCGACTGCGGTAGCGTCTGCGTGGCCATCACGTGCTCGACCTCAGATGTGCCGATGCCGAAGGCCAGCGCACCAAATGCGCCGTGTGTGGAGGTGTGCGAATCGCCACAGACGATGGTCGTGCCAGGCTTGGTCGCGCCAAGCTCGGGGCCAATCATGTGCACGATTCCCTGGCCGGCATCCTGCACATCAAAAAACTCGATACCAAACTCCGCGCAATTGTCGCGCAACGCATTCACCTGCCGAGCCGATATCTGGTCGGCAATCACCAGACGGTCCTGCGCGCTGGTGGTGGGGACGTTGTGGTCTACCGTGGCGATATGCCGATCGGGCCGGCGCAGTTTGCGACCCGCCAGTCGTAGTCCATCGAAGGCCTGCGGTGACGTGACTTCGTGGACGAGATGCAGGTCGATATAAATCAGCGTTGGTTCGCCCGCGGGCTCAGCGACGACGTGCTGCTGCCAGACCTTTTCAAACAACGTTTGCGGCTGGGACATCTATTTGTATCCTTTGCAACAAGTGTGGCGCCGAAGTGGCTCACTAGACAGCATGGAGAGACTGGTGACGGTCGAGCGTGTCATTGAGAATGGCGTTGACCGCTTTTCCCATCTCTCCTGTGGACGTGGCGGCCTGCCGCGCATCGCCCGCCCGCAGCAGGTCAGCACTGCGGTACCCGCGCTCGAGCACCGTGCGTACGGACGATTCGATCGCTTGCGCTTCTCCTTCGAGATGCGCCGAGTGGCGCAGCAGCATGGCCGCAGTCAGAATGGCGCCCAGCGGATTGGCGATGCCTTTACCTGCGATGTCCGGAGCAGAGCCGTGCACTGGCTCATACAAATTGATAGCGCCGCCGACCGTGGCCGACGGCAGCATGCCAAGCGAGCCGGTGATCACGCCGGACTCGTCGGAAAGAATATCTCCGAAGAGATTTTCAGTGAGCACGACATCGAAGTTGCGCGGCGTATTCATCAGGTGCATCGCGCAGGCGTCAACATATTGGTGTTCGAGCGTGATATCCGGATACTGCGCCGCGATCTCAGTGACAGTGGCGCGCCATAGCTGGGACACCTCAAGGACGTTCGCCTTGTCGACGGAGGTCACCTTCTTGCGGCGCATCGAAGCCAGCTCAAAAGCGACGCGTGCGACGCGTACCACCTCATCGCGTGTGTAACGCATGGTGTTCCACGCGGAGTTCGATTCACGTTGCCACGCCCGTGGCTGGCCGAAATAAAGGCCGCCCAGCAACTCACGCACGAAGAGAATGTCTGCGCCTTCGATCACCTCCGGACGCAGTGGTGAGTTCGCAGCCAGCGCGGGGAAAGCAAAGGCGGGCCGCAGGTTCGCAAAGCCGCCGAGGGCCTTGCGCAGTTGCAGCAGACCGGCCTCCGGCCGGCGATCGGGCGGCAGGGAATTGAACTCATTGCCACCGACCGCCCCCAGAAGAACTGCGTCACTCGATAGCGCAGCGTCCAGCGTCTTTTGCGGCAGAGGACTGCCTTCTGCCCGGATGGCTACACCGCCGATCAACGCTTCGGCGAACTGGAAATCGTGACCGCCGATCTCAGCGACGCTGCGCAGCACCTTCACGGCCTCGCGCGTCACTTCGGGGCCGATACCGTCGCCTGCAACAACCAGAATCTTCAATTTCATTTTCCGAATCTCCTAAGCCTGCGCCAGAGAGGTGGCTGCGGCCGTCTGGGTGGCGAGGGCGACCAGGTCCTGGTCGTAGATGGCCTTCTTACGGTCGGCGAGTTCCACAAAACGATGGTAGAACTCATCGAGCTGCGCCGCATCGAGGGGGTGGCCGAGTTCCTTCAAACGATGGCCCAGGGCGCGCCGGCCGGAGTGCTTGCCCAGCACCATGCTGTTGGAAGGTACGCCGACCGAGGCCGGAGTCATGATCTCGTAGGTCAACGGATTGGCCAGCATGCCGTGCTGGTGAATGCCCGCCTCGTGTGCGAAGGCGTTCGAACCGACGACTGCCTTGTTCGGCGCGGGACGAAAGCTGATGCGCTCGCCCAGCATCTGGCTTGTGGGAAAGAGAAGATCGTTCCGGAGCGAGTGCGGGTAGGGATATTTGTCACGCCGCACCATCAGAGCCGCGGCAATCTCTTCCAGCGCGGCATTGCCGGCGCGTTCGCCGATGCCGTTCATCGTGCACTCTATCTGGCGGACGCCGCCTCCGATCGCAGCCAGGCTATTTGCGACCGCCATGCCGAGATCGTCATGGCAGTGCGCAGAGAGCGTGATGTTGGCCACAGCCGGGACGCGGCTGCGGATCTCGCGGAACATCTGCGCGTAGTCGTCCGGTGTGGAGTAGCCCACCGTATCGGGCAAGTTGATCGTGGTGGCGCCCGCTTCGATGGTGGCTGCGACCAGTTGCGCGAGGAAATCCATGTCGCTGCGCGTGGCATCTTCCGCCGAGAACTCCACGTCATCTACATAGCTGCGTGCGAGCCGGACCGCCGCCGTGGCGTGGTCGAGAGCCTGCTGGCGGGAGATCTTCAGCTTTACCTCGAGATGCAGGTCTGAACTGGCGAGAAATGTGTGGATGCGTGGTCGCTCGGCGAGCTCCAGCGAATGGGCGGCGCGCTCGACATCAAGCGTCCGGGCGCGGGCGAGGGAAGCGATCACCGGGCGTCGGACGGATTTGCTGACGGCACGGATTGCCTGGAAATCTCCTTCCGACGAGATCGCAAAGCCTGCCTCCAGGATGTCCACGCCCAGGTCGTCGAGCGCGTGAGCCATCTCAATCTTTTCCGGCCTGCACATGCTGCAGCCCGGGGACTGCTCGCCATCGCGCAGCGTTGTATCAAAGAAGACGATCCGGTCCTGCATGTTTTCCGCCGTTCCACTATGCGTCATGTGCCTTCCTCAACTGCATCATCGGTGAAGCTAATGCATAATGCAAATTTATTGTTCTTTGAGTTATGATTAGTTTTACTTATAGTAGCTGATCTCGGCTCGATTGCTTGGGTGTTCACTTATGGATTTGCAGCAACTGGAGACCTTCCTGGCGGCAGCGGAGGAGCGCAGCTTCTCCCGCGCCGCGCAGCGCCTTTTGCGCACGCAACCGGCAGTCAGCCAGGTGATTCGCAAGCTCGAAGATGAGCTGGGTGAACCGCTTTTTGAGCGCGCGTTGCGCGACGGTTCGCTTACGGCGGCAGGTGAGGTGTTGCGCGCGTATGCCGAGCGATTGCTGGGATTGCGAGCGGAGGCGGCAAGCGCGGTACGCGAGCTGAAGACCCTTGAGCGCGGCCAACTGAATTTGGCAGCGAACGAGTACACAACGCTCTACCTGCTTCCTCTGCTGGATCGTTTCAGGCGCATCTCGCCGCACATTACGCTTGCTGTGCAGCGATCGCTGGCGAGCCGCATTCCCGATGATCTCCAGGCGCGCCGTGCCGAACTGGGCGTGCTTTCCTTCCGCCCGGATCCGAATCAGTTCCGTTCCATCCTCGTGTATTCAGACGCCGTGGCATTCCTGGTTCATGGTGGTCATCCGCTGGCCGGCCGCCGCCGCGTGCATCTGCGTGAACTTGGCGGACAGAATTTCGTTGCGCACAACGTGGCGTCACCATTGCGACGCCAGATCATCGATACCTTTGCTCAGCACAAAACGCCTCTAAACATTGGCGTGGAGTTGCCCAGCCTGGAAGCGGTGAAGCGTTTCGTTGCGATGGGAAACGGTGTCGCGCTCATGCCGGAGCTTGCGGCTGCGCGGGAGATTGAACTGGGCGAGTTGGTGAAGGTCCCCATTGCCGAAGTGAAGCTTGAACGACAACTGCGCCTGGTACATCGTCGCGCAGGTACGCTTTCACACTCGGCGGTGGCCTTCCTGCAGGCGGTACGCGCATTTTCGCTGGAGCGTGGCAGGCCCTATCTGTACACCGCAGAGGCCGATTCGAAGAGCTAGGAAGAAGGAAAGCTGTGCCGGACACGCCAGTGCGGGCGAGCGGAAGGTACAATTGGGCAGAACGCCAGGATCATCCTGTAGTGACTTCCGCCCGTCCGGGGGGCCGGTGCAAATGCGCGCCGCGCTTCACGCTTGAGGTTCAGGACCGAATGAAGAAGATTTCGTTGCTGTTTCTGTTGTTGCCGATATTGGCAACGGCAAGCTTTGCGCAGGAGAGCCGTCAGGACGCGAGTGTTAGCGGCACCCTCGTATTCCCACCATATGTAAACGGGCAGGGCGTATTTCAGTCCGGATGCCTGGCTCCGACGGTCGCCACCACCGCGGCCAGTTCCAAATCTACCGGGGGCGGCACCTGTTATGGCCCCGGCGTGCTGGCGAGCTACCGCTACATGGTCACGCCGCGCAGCGCGCTCGAGCTGAATTACCAGTGGTCGCAGTACTACACCAACTTCATCTACAGCAACCTCAACTACAACATCCACACCCGGATGCAGGAGATCTCGGCCGCCTACGTCTTCAATTTCAGCTTTCGCAACTGGAATCCTTTCCTTGAAGCAGGTCCGGGTGCGTTTATCTTCTCCGCATTGGATGATCGCGGGACGCAGACGTTCAATCCCAAGCGGACGACAAGCATAGGCGCGCTCTACGGTGGTGGCATCGCCTATGAGCTGAGTCCCAGCTTCGATATACGCGCGGAGTACCGTGGCATCATCGTCAAGGCGCCGAACTTCGGCATCCCAGCTGCTGAGACCAAGCGGTACTACAACATGAGCGCCCCGGCGATCGGCATCGCGTACCATTTCTGATCCATCGAAGGCGAACGCAAGACCCCGAAGGGCCCGGCCATCGCGCCGGGCCTTCTCGCGTTTGCGCTTGTCCAGAGGGCCCGTCACAGACGGTTGGCAGTGACGATTCCTCATTGTTCTGCTTGCGCACAGAGGCCAGGCACGGTTCCGGGGAAGTTGACGCTGTTGTGCGTGCAAAACCAAGAATGCCCAGCGAGAAGCTGGGCATTCTTGGTTGAGAAGGAGAGAACGATCCTAGAAGAAACGGTACGAGGCGCCGACACTGAAGCCGTTCGGCGTTAATCCGCTTGCCCGGTTCTGCGGAGGGACCGGGGTTGGATCCGGTGGTCCAACGAACCCCGGCCAAATCTGGTATTCGTACTCGCCGCGAACGTAAATCCGTCGCGTCAAACGGTAGTCGAGGCCCCCGCCAAGAGCCACATCGAAGTAGCTGCCGTGCGCCGCGTTGAGTGGGAAATTGAAATAGCCCAAACCCACCAGCGCTTTGGCGAAAAAGACAAAGCGCTGGTGGCGATAGTTATACTTCGGCCCAATCAGGTAGTTGTCCTCGTGAATGTCTGCTAACTGATGGAAGCGATGGAAGCGTACCTCTGCTTCTGCCCCCAGGCGCGGCGTTAGATTGTAATCGGCGAAAGCACCAATACCGTACAGCCGCTGGTAGCCATAGTCCGGATCAAAATCCGAAAAAGTGGCACCAACATACAGGGATTGATTGCCGCCTTTACCGGCTGGTACGACCTGGGCTCGTCCTATCATCGGGAGAAGGAGGAGAGCGGCGAATAAAACAAGTTTTTTCGTCACAGAGTATCTCTCGAAACAGCCAGATTCCAGATGTACAGCAAGGCGGGTCGGCTGACCCGCCTGTCACAGCTTTGGCACAAGGCGCGCGAGGTTCGTTGCGTCACCCTCGCGTTACGATTCATCAACCTACTGCTGCGGTGGTTGTGCGGCCGGCTGCGCGCTTGCCTGATCCGGCTGTGCGGGCTGCTGCTGAGTGGAAGCCTCGGCGCCTGCCTGATCGTACCGAGAGAGTTTGTAATAGACGGGAGTCACTTCAAAGGGCATTTTATCCCGCGCATTGAGCAACACAGGGGCCGTGGTCTTCAGGGTATACACCTTGTCATCCCAAGCATCCGTGCGCAGGCGGCTTCCTAACGGAAGAGCTGCGATCTGATCCAGCTTGTCCTGGTCCAGCTTCGGAGCGCGCTTCTGGATGGCAAAGAGCCATGGCTGACCGGCCGAATCGAGCATGGAGTCGCCCAGTCGCGGCGTGTTCAAGGCGCTGAGTTCTTTCTCTCGCTGCTGCAGTTGGGCAAAGTAGAGGCCCGCATTGCCCAGCTTGTCCTTGTAGATGGACTTGTCGAGCAGAGCAACTGCCTTCTTTGCAGCTTCGATGTCGTCCCCATCGGTGTGGTGCATCTGAATGCGTGAGAACGTGGCCTCATCGGGGAAGAGCAGCCGGTCATTGAAGGCGTACTTGGTATCGATATGATGCCCAAGCACGATGTGAGCCAGCTGGAAGGAGAGCACTGAGGCGAGGGATTCTTCTGAAGGCAGCGTGTCCACCAGGCCCTTGCTGAGAATGATGGTGTTGCCTACCGCAATCGATTCCAGAGGAGTGGTCAGCATCACGCGGCAGTGCACTGGAGCGGCGAGCTCGATGTTGTTGCCGATGATGATGTTGTTTGTAACCTGCTCGAGAACCTTATCGAAATCACTGGGAGCGGCAAGCAGACCAGCCTGGGTCAGGCGGTCGAGGACGTTCTCCTCGGCCTGCGAGATCCACTCACGCTGCGCCTGCAGTGGACTTACGTCCTCTGAGTTCTGGCTCTGGTCGGTGACGTCGTCGATCTTGACCGACGCGTTGTCGGACTGGTGTGTCGGAACCTTGAGCGAGTAGCCCCAGATGGAGGTGTGCGCCTTAAATGAGACCGGGTGCTCCTTGTCCTTCCTGGAGGTCTCTTCGACATACACGCCTACCGGCAGCCAGACGCCCGGCTGCAGGTTCTGCCGCCAGCTGTCGAAGTGGAAGTAGTCGTTATCGTCAGCTTTATCCGCCATATCGCCACCCGTATAGGTGCCGTTGAAGCGCACAACGTTCCCGGAGTCGTTATCCACCCAGATACGGCCGGTGAAGCGGCCATTGCCGAGACCCGGCTTGGGGTGCACGTCGAAGACGTCGCAGCGAACGGTGCCGAGGAAAGCCTTACGAACGGCGACGAAGTCGTAGTGCTGCTGATCGAAGCCGCTGGGATCGATGAACATCATCTCCAGGAAGCCGTCCGGCATATAGCGGACGTTGCCGGGCAGCAGGCTCTTAGAAAGCAATCCCATTGCCTCCAGCGAACCCTTGAACATGCCATGGTTGGCTTCGCTGGCCTCGCCGGTGGAGTACGACTTGCCGTAGAAGCTCTTGCCGAAGTCCACGCGCTGCAGCATGTACTGGTCGGAGACCGGCACCGCATACAGTTTTGTGTCGCCCTTCATGTTCTGTATGTATGTCTGAACAAGAGGCGACTTCTGCTGAATGCTCTTGATGGTGAGCTTTTCAGCGGCGATGGCTTTCTTAATCAAGGCATTCTGCTCTGGAGTCAGGGCGGGAGCCGCGGCGAACTTCTCCTTCTTTGCCTGAGCACTCGCGACGCCAAGCGTCAAGAGCAGTGTTGTCATCCAAAAATTCCGCAGGTTCATTTCCCGGCTCCTAGATCAGACTTCCAAATAACCGATTGCATGATTGTGGGGACACCCATTATGCCAACTGGAATGTCACGTGAATGAGTGTCGTGTGATCCACCGGTTGACCGTTGCGTAGCGCGGGCTTGAACCGGATGCTTTCGGCAACGTGCCGTGCTTCTTCATCGAGCCCATGGCCAAGGCCGTTGACGACGCGAATTACTTCAACCTGTCCGCTAGCCAGGAAACGTACCTGCAGCGTGACTTCACCTTGGATCCGTGCTTCCGTCGCCTCAGAGGTATAGCGTGCCTTCGGTTCAGAGATCACAACCGGCGGAGTGAAAGCCGGCTCAGCATTGGCCTGCGCGAGTTGCACGTGGCCAGGACCGCCGACGGCAGCGCCAAAGTCCGCATTGCCAACCTGACCATGTCCGCCTGGCTTTCCAGTTCCGCCAACTACGCCGTTCGCAAATCCTGCAGAGGCTACCGCTCCGCGGCTTGTTCCGCCGGGGACGCCGTTCTTGACGCCAGCGCCGAAATCAACCCCTTGTACCGCACCCTTGCGTGCTGCACCTGCGCCGCTGTTTGCACCGGGCGCTGCATTGAAGGAGCCGAGCGCAGCGATCGTTGCCGGGCGATTGGCATCCGGGTTCGGAGCCACGCCATGAGGATCACCGAAGCCTCCGGTCGTGGCTTGGGGATGGCTCTGATTGTTTGCCACCGGCGTCGGTTTGTTGCTGGCAAACATGCCCACCTTCGGAGCCGGTGGAGGCGCAACCGCCTTCGGTGGCGCGGGAGGAATGTTCGGAAGCGGCTTTGGTGTATCCAGCTTTACCGGCTTGGGCGGCTCGATCTCCGGCTTGGGCGGCTGAATCTTGGGCGGCTCGACTTTTGCGATTTCGAGCTTCGGCGGTTGCGGCGGGGCCACCACCTTGACCTTTGGTACTTCGACCTTGGGCGGCTTTGGCGGTTCGACAGGGAAGAGCAGCGCATCCGCCTGCATCTTCTTCACCACCACCTGGTGGTGAATCGCGCCAATGATCAGCAGCAGGATAAGCATGGTCACATTTGTGACCATGCTGGTGGCGAGGGAGCCCCAGCGGCCCTTACCGTCGTCCAACAGACCAAAGTTCGAATTTACTGAAATACGTTCGGTCGGCATATATTCCCTACTCGGCTAACGAGCGTGAAAAAGTGTCGTACGCTGGTTTCCCAGCCATCCATTGCAGTTCTGATACTGTCTGCCGCACTTCATCTAGCGGCGCTTTATCGTCTGGCAGATCAGAAACCTGACAAGGAATTCATTCTCACTCTGGTACGAAAGTACCTCCGAGTGCTTGAAAGATACCTTGGATTCCCAAGGTATTGCAGTACCCCGAAAGTGGTGTCCAGGCGAAACGTAGGTGTATCGTACGACCGCCCGTTTCCCTGAATATCCCTTTCCTTTGAGGCCCGCGTCAGCGAATGAAAAGCTGACGTAAGCGCGCAAAGAAGTGCGCACGCTATCCTCCATAATACCGGGGTGAGACGAAGGACGAGCATCCATGGCTGGCCGTTTCCCAAAGTGTTAACAGATAGACTCCTTTGGTAATGACGAGACTCAGACTGAACGAATGTCAAAATAGGAGAAATTTTTGAAAATCTTAGTGACGGGCGGGGCTGGCTACATCGGTGGGACCGTTGCACTGCGGCTCTTATCTGCGGGGCATAAGGTATTGATTTATGACAACTTCTGCCATGGCCATCGCGACCTGGTGCCGGCCGGAACGCACCTGATTGAGGGCGACATCAGCGACCGGGAGCGGTTGGGTCGGATCCTGAGCGATGAGCAGGTGGACGGGGTTATGCACTTTGCGGCGCTCATTGAGGCTGGCGAGAGCATGAAACACCCGGAAATTTACTTCCGCAATAACACCGCCTCCACTCTCAGCCTGCTCGAGTCCATGCTGTCTGCCGGCGTCGATCGTTTGGTCTTCTCATCGACCGCGGCTGTCTATGGTGAGCCTCAAAGCACGCCGATCGAGGAAGACGCCGTGCTAGCTCCCACGAATCCGTACGGTGAGAGCAAGCTGCTCGTGGAGTACATGCTGACCTGGATGAACCGTATCCATGGCCTGCGTTACGCCAGCTTGCGCTACTTCAACGTCGCCGGGGCCGTCGAAGGGCGCGGCGAGGCACATGAGCCAGAATCGCACCTGATCCCATTGATTCTCGATGTGGCACTTGGCCGCCGTAAAAGCATCAAGATCTTCGGCAAAGACTATCCGACTCCGGACGGCACCTGCATCCGCGACTACGTCCATGTCGGCGATCTGGCGGATGCGCACATCCTCGCGTTTGAAGGGCTCAGTACGCGCTCCCGATTGATCTACAACATCGGCAATGGGCAGGGATTCAGCGTGCGCGAGGTGGTAGATTCGGTGCGCCGGGTCACCGGGCATCCCATTCCGGTAGTGGAAGAGCCGCGCCGTCCCGGAGATCCAGCCATACTCGTGGCCAGTTCAAAGCGAATCGTGGACGAACTTGGATGGAAGCCTCGCTTCGGCTCCTTGGATGACATCGTCCGCTCCGCCTGGACGTGGCATCAGCAGCGATATGGGGCGGTTTCGGCATAGCGTTTGGGTGCAATTTGGGGGCGAATTTGGTAGCGAAAGAGGCCTTTCAATGCGCATCTGGGTAAGCTTTTTGGGCGCCACTTGAGCGTTAGTGATTCGATAACAGACGGGTTACTCGTAGCGCAGGGCGATCATCGGGTCGACACGTGAGGCCTGGCGTGCCGGCAGGTATCCAGCGAGCGCCGCGATTGCGAGCATGGCGAAGACCGCTGCGAGCAGGCTGAGCGGGTCATTGCCGTGGAGGCCGAAGAGCATGCTGGCCACCAGGCGGCTTGCGAGCAGGGCAGTCGGGACGCCGATAGCAACGCCGATCGTGACCAGCACCAGAACCTCCTGCATGACCAGCCACCGCACATGCATACGTTCCGCACCGAGAGCCATGCGGATGCCGATTTCATTGGTGCGCCGGCTGACGACGTAGGACATTAGCCCGTAGATGCCGATGGCGGAGAGGAAGACGGCGAGCAGGCCGAAGAAAGTGGAAAGCTGGGCGACCACGCGCTCGTCGGTATAGGAGCCGGCCACCTGCTCATCCAAGGTGGTGACACTGGAGGTAGATTGCGATCGATGTCGTGGATGGTTCGCCGAACTGCGGCAGCAATGGTGCCGAAGTCACCGGTGTAGCGGACCTCGAAGTCAAACATGTACCCGTCCCGCTGCTCAGCCGGTAAGTAATCGAGAACGTCATCCTCTGGTTGCAGCAGACTGCGGGATTTCACATCCTTCACGATGCCAATCACCTCGAAGTCGTTGGCGTTTTTGGGTTCCCTCATGCCATAGCGGCGGCCGATCGGCGAGCCTTGAGGAAAGAGCGTGCGCGCCATCCGTTC
>Ga0193743_1000279_pt1 | contig 40681 bp, 60 predicted proteins | sample L2c2metaG_FD_143038 | JGI IMG/M metagenome (GOLD analysis project Ga0193743, IMG submission 143038) | Soil microbial communities from a riparian zone of the East river system, Colorado, United States - L2c2 | ecosystem: Environmental > Terrestrial > Soil > Riparian zone | place: USA: East River... | reverse complement strand
CCAGGGAACACGGCAAAATTATTCGTTAACGGCAATACCGTATGGCATAGCGGCAATGATGGTGTGGGTTCCGGGTTAGATGCTGATCTGCTGGATGGTTTAAACGCATCCGCATTTACTAAGGATGACGGAACCAGTACAGCATACATAAGAAACACAACCACTGCTCAGTCAGCGAATTTTAACATTTCAGGTAGTGGTACTTTTTCCGGCACTACGCCTATAGCAAGATTTGTAAGAGCAGCCGCATCAGATGTGAATTTCCAGCACCTGGGAACCCGTTTTGATATCAACAATCCAAATGCAACATTGAGTATTACCGGGGTCGGTAATTTTATTGTGAATGGCACAACCCCCAATTCAAAATTTGAGGTTGTTGGATCGAACGGACGTTCTATTACAACAGTTACAGGTAATACGACCATCGGCGAGCATCATACCATATTGGTCAATAATTCAGGATCAGTAACAATAACACTTCCAGCCGCAGCTACATGTACAGGTAGGATTTATGTTATAAAAAAGATAAGTGCTGCAGCAAATGATGTTATTGTGGATGGCGCTGCATCTGAGACAATAGACGGGAACGCGGCCGGTAAAACTTTAACAGCTCAATACAGCTCTATGACAATACAGTGCAATGGTACGACTTGGTTTATCATATCTTTATACACATCGGCAGCAGTCCTTTAAAAAAATCACATGCCATGAATGCGACTACGTTTTTAGAATGTTTAGGCTGCGGATTAGTTGGAATTATATTCCACACTATGCTCAAAATACGTAGTCTTAGAAAAAGAAGTATCAAAGCGAATTTGTCATTTTCATTCAAAGATTACTTCATTGAGGATTGGTTCAGTATATTGATCAGCGTGGCAGCCGTATTTATATTTGTACTGATACTGCCAGAGCTAATAGCCTACAGGCCGGGATTGCAAAATTGGACAGTGCTCCTATTTATATCGGTCGGCTGGATGGGATCAAGTATTCTGCAGGCATTCTTCTCTAAGACTGAGAAGAGGCTCCTGGAAGTAATCGATATAAAGACGAATATAGCTGATAGGATATTAAGCGATACGGATGGAAGAGACGAAAAAAGTTAGCATTGCAGGCAAATGGAGAAAATATATTTGGGTCGGCATTGTAGCACTAATAGGGACAATAAAATGGCTTGCTTCCGAAACGACCCGCCTACAGAACGAATTAAAAGACTGTAACATGAGCCAGATAAATGCTTTGGAAGCACGAAGAATAGCAGATAGCGTAATGATCTATAAGTACATGGATAATGCGCTCAGGAAATCGACAGAGGAAATTATTCAACCCAAGCTGGATAGCTTAAACGCTCATCAATGAGAAGACTATTTATATTACTGTGCATCTCGCCTTTCTTGTTTGCCGGTTCTACCGGTCAGTATTCTAAAATATACGGCAATGCTCTTTCTCCGGCGATGGATACTATGATACTGAAAAGGCTGATCCAACGTAAGGCTGATAGTGTGGCAATACAGACCGTGTATATAATAGATAGTATGTTTACCCCAGCCAAGTCCATAATTGGTCGTATAGACCTGGAAGAGCGCGTAAATGGCACTAAGTATCTCTGGCTATGGAAATACCGGGTGAGAGGCACCGATACGCTCTACGATACTACTATAATAGAGCTGGCCAGATAGAAATTGCAATTACGTTGCAATAATTTTTTTAAAATAAGTAGGATAATATTTTGCTATTACAAAAACCCGCCGTACATTTGACTTATCAAACGAAGAAAAACACAACCTTATGAAAGTAGGCGATAAAATACAGATACCCTATGCGGCAACAGAATGTAATATTACCGGCTATGCAATAATTGAAATAACTAAGATAACAGCCAAGCGTGTATATTTTGACGGCAGTGATACACAATGTATCAGCATCACAGCAGTTGATAAACTTATACAGTCAAAAAATTGGATAATTCTATAAAACGCAACCTTATGAAAAAGTTACTTACCTGGAACGAATTTCAAACTGCCTGCAAAGAAACCTGGGCAATCACAAGCGGCGCAAGTTCAAATCGTCCTACTACTATCACGGAAATAGTAGGCTCCTGCTTAATCCGTTGCCATAAGACGGTGGGCAAAACAACAAAGGCAGATGTAGCCGCCGTTGCTTACGAACTTTACAAATCCGAAAATACAACTGCCTTATGAAAAAAGCGATCTTAAAATCCAGCGGTAGAACTTATTTTGTGAAAGAAGGCAGAGAATGCGGAACGAAGGAGGAAAATGAAGCGAAGGCAGCAGCCGGAAAAATATACTGGCGGCCCGGAGCGTATGGCCGCACAGCACATTGCTGCTGGATAGATAGAAACGGGGAATGTTTCGGCAGGGTATACACATTTTTCGCAGATCAATTACAATTCATAGATTAAAACGCGATCTTATGAAAACGTACCAAATACCAAAAGGACACATGGCTGCCGTTATATTTGAACTTGGCGAAGGTTGCGATAACAAGATTATCCAGCAGACAGGCAAAACACTGAAAACTGCCACAGCAGCCGCAAAAAGGATGTACAAGATACCGGTAGGAACGGAACGCAGTGTATTTGACGTGAAGAGCGGGTACTTTGTCCCAGCCTGTAAAACAATTATTTTTTAAATTTTCTACGGTGGCAGCGTTAATAAAAATGGCAGATGGAAGTACACGATATTGTAATACTCGCGTATATTACATCATCGACAAATTAAAATCCTTTCATTGTTTCGCCCGTTGGTCTCCTGGGCTGAATAATAAATTCGTGTATAAGGGCACTCGGTATAGGACAGTGCAGGAAACAAACATGGGTAAAAACACATACGTTATTTGTAAATCTATTTGATATGAAAACCGGACAGTTGGTATTTATTATTACGTGCAGTGACGGTGTAATCGCTTGTGCAGGGAATCTTAAATTGGTTTGGCGAATACAAAGACAAAAAAGGCAGCCTGATGATCAGAATAAAGATTGATTATTTCTATACCACTAATGGCAACAAGAAAATCAAAAACATAAATTGCGGGCCGTTATATCACGAAGAGCTAGGGCCGCCCGTAGATGAATTTAAATGCAGCATTGGTGGTAAAAAAGCACAAAAATTATTAGCGATTTTGCAGATGTTTGATACGGCCGACCATGAAAAAACATAAATTGTCAAATGGCCTGTTTGCCTGGATGGTTCTAGTATTATTCTATAATCGCGGAGGCATAACAGAGAAAAGAATTGCAAAACCGCACAAACATAGTTTAGTACAATACGATTTTGATATACCACCAGTAAACTTAAACTGATGATCAACATAAAAGAAACGCTTAAAGTACCTTCCGCAGCATTACAGGCCATGGTAGACGGACTGAGAGAACAAGATGAAAGAAAAGATTTCAAAGTAGATATGGGAACGTTTGGAGCACCGCTATTCAGTGCTCGAAGAGGACGGGCAGATATATGTTTAGGTTGTGCTGCAACTTGTACTGTACAGAAAATCGCCGGGAAAAATCTGACTGCGGATATTATATCTCACAGAGAATATAGAGCAGAAGTGTTAGGATTTGATCATACAGAATTCGCAGCTTTTGAAAGAGCTATGGATCAGACGAGATGCGGAAGTGTGACCGAACTATTCGACTTCTTCGTTGTCCCGCAAGCAAAAGATGTGCGCCCTTCGTTTCGACTTCTTAATGGAACATGGCGCGGACAATTACGAAAAGTAGAAGCTTATATAAAGGAATTACAAGCGCAAGGCTTGTAGATGTAAATAGGGTTTTCATAGGATATGGTCAAAAGCCACGGGATTTGTTTCTACATAACCCGTCTTATTTTAAAATAGCGTGGAAGGCCACTAAGCGGATTGATACCCGGCTATTTTACAGGAGGACAGCACATAAGCTGATATTTTATGTAACGCCAAATTTGGGGCTTAAAACAAGAAAACCTAAGGTAGTTTTTTGACAGCCGGAATGGCCCCGCCGGCAAATGGGCTGGCTAGGTAGCAAACGAAGTGCCAAGGAACATGTAGTGCTGGTAGTGGACGTCCAGGTTACATACTGACTAATGGCAGAGCCAAAGTAATGCACGGCTAAAAAACACGCTTCGTTTGACAGGTTCGAATCCTGTTCAGTCCACGCTTATTGTAGAAGATTGTTATTGGTTATTTTTTCATAGGGGTTACAATAGTCCCTGGCTGTTTAGTCTGGGGACTTATTTAATCGGGCTGCCTGGGAGCAAATAGGTTCGAATCCTGTTCAGCCCACTGAGTTTTTCCTATTGTTGACATAGATTTAGACCGGTTGTTTCTACCTCCGGTAACAATTGGAGAACTAAAAAATACTCTCCTGCTCTGGGAGAATAAACCGGGAGCTATTCGGAAGAAACGGCTATTTAAAATTTCAGTATTGCATTTCTATTTGATTGAATCCGGCTCGCTCCCGGTGTTATGGCCGGGAGCTTTTTAAATCCGCACTCTATGAATACTATACCACATAAATGCTTAATCGATTTGGGTTTTATGATAATAGAAGATGATGCGGCAGGATTAATAGCTGTAGCAGAAATAGAAAATGACACAGTATGCTATCTTATATATCATGGGCAACTACGGACGTATAACAAAGGCATCCTGGCAAAAGATGTAACTACGATAGAATCGTTGAAAAAAGTAATGGTGGAAAATAACATAAATATCAAACCGTGAGACTTAAAAACACCAAGCTGCTTAAAAATATAACTGTCAAATTTTATGATCAGGATGGTGATAACTTTCTAAGGAATTTAATTACCGGAGTCATATCTTTTAGAGCTTATTCAGAACAATATAAATATTTTAGGAGACTAGCTACAGAAATGCTAGAGGATACTGAAGCTTTTGAAGCATATATGTGGCGCTGGGCTGAAATAGTGGAAAAACAAATCTATCATAAACCGTTTACTGTGGTACGAAGAATGAAGAGAGCGGGGCTGTGCCGGATAAAAATAATAGGACTATGAAAACGGTTCAAAAAAAAGATTCCTGTATGAAAAACGAACAACTTGCTCTGCTCGTATATATAAATTCTTCAGATAGAAGCATAAAATCGGAATTGACTAGCTATTTATATAAGCATGCAATAGGCGTGTACGATAACATCGATAGCTGCCAAATAGCCGTATTTTACAGGCCCACATTTACTTCGACTGATATAGAGATGTTACGCAGGCTAAGATTGAAGAATGTGATGATACCGATACTGTGTGTTTCTTATGAACAATCAGAGAAATCCAGGCTGGCACTGTATGATGCTGGGATCGATATGCACATGGGCATGACTTGCGGGTACGAAATAATAGTCTGCAAAATCAGGGTATGTGAGAAGTGGCTCGTAACTGGCAAGCATAATCAGACAACATTCAATTTCAAAAACTGCATGCTGAAAGGCTTGGTACTAACATTTCCTGACGGCACGACACTTACACTGACGAAGAGTGAGAGCAAGGTATTAGAAGTGTTCTTTACCGCTCACAACAGGATCGTATACCGGAAGGAGATGATGCAGATCATTTATGGCGATAGTGATGATTATTTCCATAGCCGCTCCCTTGACACTCAAATTTGCAGGATAAGAAGATATTTAAAAGGCACTGGCATCCACATAAAGACTATAAATAACAAAGGCTGGGGGATGGTCGATAAAAAACCATATAACATAACATGAACAAGAACCCAAATATCATAGATGTGTACCGTGGATACGATATATTCGATTCGGCTGAAACAAATCCAGGCCGTAAAACAAAAACTGTCTATGTTGTACTGATCGATAACGGTAGACTTTCTGTTGGAAAAAGCATCCGGTATGTTGCTGACGCGATAGAAGAGAGAAATAACGCAGTAAAAAAGTTGAAAAAATATATCGATTCAGAATTAAAACGCCTGTATAAATGAAACACTGGCACGACCGTTTAACGCAATGGGCATCCTCCGGTAGTAATTTACGTTTTTGGGTATTTTTAATAGCCTATGTACTCTTTACCATAACAGCATTTGCAGTGTCTTTATATTTATTGTATCAAACATCGCAATTATGAGAAGTTGCTGCCGGTTATATAGATATGCAACCTTGCTGCGATAATATAGTAGGATAAATATTTGCTTTCTCCGAAATAACTTACTACATTTACATCATCACTCAAAAGCGACAAGTATAAAGGCCCCGGAGAGGTTTTATAAACATGATGGGCCTTTATTTCACCTTTTAAAACACATTATACCATGAGCATACTAAAACTTAAAAACAGTTACAAGACTCTACTCATCGCTACGGCCATTATAAGTGCGGCACTATCCATCATTACTGCTTATATTACCCAGGACGCCATTCCTGCTCTTATAGGTATCCCTTGCAGCGCTGCGATTGGCGCGATAGGAATGCTGATCAAGATGCCTGAACCGAAGCCGGTGGGCTTTTATGGGATCAGGAATAATCTTCAAGAGGTAGTCGAAACATTACGGCCCTATCAAGAAACAGCAACTGATACAATAAAAGTCACAGGCTATGTATTTAAAGGAAGTACTATTCCAGAAGATATAAAATATTTACACTGCCGCGATGCCGATAAATACTTGCGTGCAAATGATCTTGGAATTATGTTCTCTGATGCCGATGAGAAAGGAAAGGTAGTAGTGACGATTAACGACCTAAAACCTATAGACGATGAATTTCTGTCTGACACTGACCGGTTAATAATAGCTAAAAGCCATAGACACAATTGTGACAAATAACTTTCCATAATGGATTTTATATATAAGTTGAAAGGTATCAAAGAAGTTAATATTTCTGCTCTTGCTAGGTCTGCTGACATAAAACCAATGAAGCTAATACAGGCCGTGAACAAGCACGAATACAGACCGGGCAGAGTACGTATGCTGAGTAAAAAAGAAATTGGCAATTTGATACTTGCCATAAAGAAATTGGACACCAAGGTGCAAAAGCTAGTAATCTCTTCAGAATTGTAGAAGATTTCATGTATATGTATGTTTTATTGGGATTGTAAAAGGCCCGGATTTTTATCTGGGCCTAGTTTTTCGACCTCTTAAATTTAAAACTGTGGAAAAAGTATATACTATAGAAGACTTGAGACAGGTAGCAATAGAAATATTGGCATCGGGTGATCGTGGCGATATAAGAAAGGCGCTGAGAGTGATATTAAATAAATATTGTGCTGCGAACATATCTGCTTTGCCTATCAATAACTACAACGCATTTATGGCCGATCTGGCGCTATATAAAGCCCTTCTGGACAGCAATAAAATGACAAAATAGTTTACCCATTCATTTATTCAATAAACAAAAAACAATTATGGTGACAGTATCATTCCAGGTAAATACCCTGGCCGAATTAAAAACAGACTTTAATACCTTCCTGGGTATCCAGGATGACGCGGAAGGCGCTAAAAACAAAGGACGCGGCAAAGGCAAAGGAGCTACCGCACCGGCTGATGAAGACCTGGAAGAAGCTTCTGCGGATGATGATGAATTCGAAACAGCAGCAGAAGAAGGTGTGACCCTGGAAAGCCTTCGCGAACTTATGGCTGAGAAGATGAAAAATCCAAAAAACAAAATCGCCATCAAGGCGCTACTGGCAAAAGCCAAAGCTACCTCTCTGGCTAATCTCAAAGAAGAACACTACGAAAAGTTCTCTGAAAAATTAGCCGCTATCTAAGCACGCCATTAAAATCAATCAACAAGCACATGTCTATCCCTTCTGCTAAACACGCATTACTTGCCCCATCGTCAGCTAATAAGTGGTTAAATTGTCCGCCATCCGCCAGGTTGGAAGATTCAGTAGTAAAAACCACCAGCACGTTTGCCGATGAAGGTACGCTCGCCCATGAACTTGCGGAAGGGATTATCAGGGACATGTTAGGCTGGACTAACGCGCTCCAATATGTCAAAATGTTGGAGCGCATCCAGCATCATGAGCTGTACAAACCTATCATGTTCAGCTATTGTTATGACTACGCCAGCTATGTCATAGAATCCTATAATGCTGAGAGAGCGCAAGATAAAAGCGCAAGGCTAGAGATAGAAACGCCGGTCGATCTCTCTGCCATAGTTCCTGAAGGATTCGGTAGACTAGATACAGAAATCATAACCCGGAAGAAGATTAAAATAATAGACCTGAAATACGGAATGGGCGTTCCAATCAGTGCTGTAAACAATACTCAGCTAAAGACCTATGCCTCTGGTATACTGGATGAAATGGCCATGTGGGACGATAGTATTGAAGTGATAGAGCTTGTTATCTATCAGCCGCGTTTGGACAACATCAGTGAGTGGTCAATCAGTGCTGAAGATTTGAAGAAGTGGACTTCTGAAGTGCTAGTTCCTGGTGCTAAACTTGCTTTTGAAGGGGGTGGTGAATTCAAAGCGGGAGCGCATTGCAGATTTTGCGGAGTCAAGGCCCAATGCGCTGCCAATGCTCAATATAATCTGGAACTGGCTGAATATGAATTCCAACAGGCACTTCTACTGAGCGATCATGAAATAGCGGATATCATGAACCGGGCAGACCAATTTGTTAACTGGTTGAATGCTGTCTGCGATTTTGCCCTTAAAGAGGCCGTAGAAGGCCGCAGGAAATGGCCTGGTCTAAAGTTGGTCGAAGGGCGTAGTAACCGGGCTTATTCAAGCGAAAAAGCAGTAAAGGAGGCATTGAACAAGCAAGGGTTTAATGACGATCAAATCTATAATAAGAAAATACTAGGTATTACCGAAATGCAGGCACTGCTCGGTAAGAAATATTTTGATAGTGCTCTGGAAGGCCTCATAACAAAACCTCCTGGCAAACCTACACTTGTGGACGAAGAAGATAAGCGTCCTGAGTGGCAGAGCCACAATAATCCTGAAGATGATTTTGCCGATGTCGATACGGATGCTTATATTGATACCGACTACTCCGATATTTTTTAACAATAAAATCAAATAAAAATGGGCGATAATTCTGCCACTAAAGTAATTACCGGTATTGTCCGGCTCAGTTATCCTGCTATTTGGGAACCAAAATCGGCATCTAACGGTAAAAATAAAGACAAGGAGAAAGATAAAAAATATTCTGCTTCTCTCATAATCCCTAAATCAGAGAAGAAGACTATCATCGCAATTAAAAATGCCGTTGCTGCTGCAAAAGAAGAAGGTAAGGGATCAAAATGGAATGGCAAAATACCAAAACCGCTAAAAGAACCTTTGCGTGATGGCGATGAAGAAAGGGACGATGCAGCATATGAAAATTGCTATTTTGTTAATGCTTCATCATCCAATAAACCAGGTATCGTTAAAAAGAAGGGCGGTAAAACTGTGCATATTACCGATGAAGACGAAGTATATGCCGGTTGCTGGGTTATAGCAAGCATTAATTTCTACCCATTCAATGTCGATGGAAATAAAGGTGTCGCTTGTGGCCTAAATAATATATTATTTGTGAAGGATGGCCTCCCACTTAGTGGCGGAGCCAGTGCAGAGGACGATTTTGAAGAAGTGGAAGTGCCCGAAGAAGATTATGAAGACTTCGATTTCGGAGATGATGACGAAATACCTTTTTAAATCCTTTGAATATGCTACATGATCACAGCCTTATGCCCTTTGGGCGTTATAAAGGTAAAAAGCTAATAGATGTTCCAGGCATGTATCTGCTTATTATTTATAATCTGGGCTGTGATCATGTGGAACTTAAACAGTATATTCTGGATAACATACACGCATTGAAAAACGAAGTTAAACATATACGAAGATGATACCTTTCAATATAGATGATGCAAAAGCAGGTAAAAACGTTGTTAGTAATCAAGGCAACAAAGTAAAACGTTTTTATTTCATTGATAATCCCGATGCGCCCGTCATAGCTATATTTGACACTTTCAATGTAGCTGAAAATGGAGATGGAAACAGCTATGAATATATTCGCCAATACGATTTAGCTGGCCATTGTACTTCTTTGACTAAATCAGACAAAGAGCTATACATGGAAGAACAACAAATCGATATCCATCTGTGGATATCCGAAGATGATATGATATCAACTACCGTTTTCTTTAGGATGAGTGACAAGCCTACAATAAGTGCTGGGAGAAATATAAAAGGTTACAAGGGTTTTGTAACCTTACCTCTTAGCGCTTTCGTAGATGGAAGCGATAATAAAATAGGCTTTTCAAAAAAAATTAAATGGCCCCCACCCTTGAAATAGATATAGAAACATACAGTAGCGAAGACGTGACGCTGGGTGGAGTGTACAGACACGTGCAGGCCTTGGATTTCGAAATAATGCTATTCGCCTATTCTATCGATAGCGGCCCCGTGAGAATTATTGATCTGGTAAACGGAGAATCAATACCAGATAATATAATAGCGATGATGGCCGACCAAGCTGTTCTTAAAATCGCCCACGGTGCCTCTTTTGAATTTCCCTGTCTAACAACAGCAGGCTATGAAACAAATATCGAATCCTGGCAGTGTACTTTGACCCTGGCAGCTATGTTAGGACTCCCTCTAAGTCTGGACAAGGTAGGTCAAGTGCTTAAACTGCCTCTTATGAAAGATAGTGCAGGCAAAGCCTTGATACAATACTTCTGCAAGCCCTGTAAGCCTACAGCAGCGAACGGTTTCCGCAATAGAAATCTTCCCAAACATAACCCGAAAAAGTGGACTGCTTTTAAACAATATTGTATCCGGGATGTTGAAGTGGAAAAGCTTATCTACAAATATGCCGAGTCCTTTAAAATGCCAGAACAGGAGAAAAAATATTACGTTCTGGATCACATCATAAATAGCAGAGGCACTAGAGCAGATAAATTGTTGATCGCAAATGCTATTGAACTTGATTTTACGAATACCGCCATATTGCAGGATGTGGCCAAAAAATTAACTGGCCTTGATAATCCTAATAGTCCCGACCAGATAAAAAAATGGATAAAAGAGAAGACGGGTGTTACGGTGAAATCGCTGAATAAAGAAGTACTACCTACAGTTATAAAGCAATGCGACAATGCTGATGTGCTCAAATTGCTTAAGATCAGACAGGAGCTTGCCAAGACATCTATATCGAAGTATTCCGCCATGGACAGATATATATGTGAAGACGATAGGATCAGAGGCATGCACATGTTCTACGGTGCTGGAAGAACAGGGCGTTGGGCGGGAAGAGGAGTACAGCCGCACAACATGGTAAAGAATAAGTTGAAAGACCTTAGGCTGGCCCGCGATCTTGTAAAAGCTAAAAGAACTGAAGATATACATCTGTTGTTTGGCAGTTTATCTGATACATTATCCCAATTAACCCGTACTGCTTTTATACCATCGCTTGGACATAGGTTTATCATACCGGATTGTTCTCAGATAGAGGCGAGAATAATCGCATGGCTGGCCGGAGAGAAATGGCGGCTGGAAGTATTCAGGACACATGGAAAAATATATGAGGCTTCCGCTTCCAAAATGTTCAACATACCGCTGGACAAAATAACCAGTGCAGACAGGGCCAAAGGTAAAGTAGCCGAACTTTCGCTAGGTTTCCAAGGTGCTGTCGGTGCACTTATAAGAATGGGCGCACTAAAAGGCAAGAATCCATTGCGAGAGAAAGATTTACCCAAAATAGTCTCGGCATGGCGCAGGAATAATCCGAAAATAGTACAGTTGTGGAAAGACATACATGAGAAATGCTATGATGCTATAGAAACCGGAAGCACTACACGGCACGGAAACATCAAGTTCTATATGCGCAAAAAAGTTCTTTTTATAGAGCTTCCTAGTGGAAGGCCTTTATGTTATCATAATACCCGGATTGCTGATGGTGTGATTGTGTACGAAGGAACAGATCAGTTTTCAAAGAAATGGGTCACAATAGAGACTTATGGCGGCAAACTAGTAGAGAATATTGTGCAGGCCATTGGACGAGACATATTGGCCCACTCAATGCTCAGATTACACCGGGCCGGGTATAACATCGTTATGCATGTACATGACGAAATAATACTGGATATGCTTAAAGGTGTTGGCTCTATAGATGAGGTAAACGGGATAATGGGTAAACCAATTAGCTGGGCTTTAGGTTTGCCACTTGCTGCTGCGAGTTTTGAATCGGATTACTATAAAAAAGATGACTGAGATGGATCAGCCGGAATTACATATTCTGACAGTACAAGATTTGAAACCAGTTAATGTATTATATCAATTCGATTTTAAACTCGAAGTGAATGCTAGGCATAGCAAAGGAATAGCTTGTTACCTGCATAGTTTTGAGTTGGACACTTCAACTATTAGTTGCTGGATAAAGGCTGCCAATTCAATAAAAAGATTACGAAAACTAAAAATAAATAATAAAAATGGCTAAACTAAAGATAACCGCTGTAGCTAAGCGCAATTCGATAGCTAAACGTAAAAATGTTCCATCAGCTATTGAGGTTGAGGAAGAAATGGGTGTCGGTCAGGCGGAACAAAGAATATATGCTTTGCTTTCCCGATTTACCTGGGACAATCAAAATGATATTTTATTGTCTGTGCTTGGCGTATTACTTAGTGATAGGAATACAGAAATGCAAGCCTCCTACGAATCATAAAAAAGTGCACACCAATCTGTAGATGATAAAGGCAAGTGCCAGCATATATTCAGAGAACATCTATCTAAATTGGGTTTATGAAAAAACGATCAGAATGGTTTGACGGATTGCCGGAACCTTATAAAACACAGGCAATAGATAATACAAATAATCAGAATCCATTAGGCGTTGCGCCTATTATAATGACCAAACATTGTCTATCTATTAGTACAGCATTAAGTGGTGCCTTTTCATGGGGGTGATAGTCCAGAGGGCGCTGACTATTGGTGTGCATTTATTGAAAAAGATAATGGATAACAAATAAAATACTAATTATGAAAATAATCACTTACCAGCAAGCGAGAGAAGGTAAGCACACATTGTACCGGTCTATATTAGCCGGTGCTTTTTGTTTTATGCGAAGATATTACGGGGATAAAAAACCTGAAACAAAAGCAGCTTGGTTTGTGGCCTGTTTTATAAGTAAAGGTTATGCAACGCACAATCTTTGGTGGGATAGAAAATTAGGCAAATGGACTAAGATTACAACCGGACAAATAACTATATTACTTCCCTAAACTGCTGACATGGCAATTGACATATTTTATGACGGCGAAATAGACATCGCGGTTGGTAAGCACCGTGCTGAGACCAAGTGGAAAAACAAACAAATCAAATGGTCAGGTCTACTAGCTAAATTATCCCATACTCACCGTACAGCAGAGAAATATACTGAATATTTAAGTGCCAAAAAAGACCGCCAGGATGAGATCAAAGATGTTGGCGGATTTGTTGGCGGTTACCTTACCTCTGGTATCCGTAATAAAAAAAGTGTCCTGCACAAACAACTGATATCACTGGATGTTGATTTCGCAAATAAAGCGTTCTGGGACACCTTTACGCTTGTTTATGACAACGCGGCTGCTCTATATACCACTCACAAGCACAGCCCTGAAAATCCCCGTCTGAGGCTTATTATTCCACTATCCCGTCCAGTGCATAGTGATGAGTACATAGCTATTGCCCGCCGGATTGCCGGGATGCTGGGCATTGAGCTCTTCGATATCACCACATATCAGCCGGAAAGACTTATGTACTGGCCGAGTACCGCTAAGGACGGCCAGTACATATTTGAGCACCAGGACGGAGAATGGCTGGACGCCGATGCCGTGCTTGACTCCTACTTTAACTGGAAGGATAGTAGTGAATGGCCTATTAGTGATCGGGAAGATCATGTTACCAACAGGGAGATCAAGAAGCAAGGCGATCCTCTGGATAAGCCCGGACTAATAGGCACGTTCTGTAGATCATATAGTATCAGCGAAGTAATCAGCAAATATCTGCAGGAGCAGTATGAGGAGTGCGGGATGGATAACCGCTATAGTTTTACAGGGGGCAGCACAGCAGCCGGACTAATAGTGTATGAAGATAAATATGCTTTCAGTCATCACGGCACTGACCCTGCCAGCGGTAAATTGTGTAATGCCTTCGATCTGGTACGTTTGCATCTATTTGGGCTAAATGATGAAGGGGTCGATAAGCGGGTACCTATCAACAAACTACCTTCCTATCTGGCCATGCAGGATTTGGCGGCCAAAGATGGGAAAGTAAGAAAGCTAATTGGTATTGAGCGCCTTCGTAGCGCCTCACAGGATTTTGATGGCATCGAAGTGCCAGAAGACGGCAACGCCAGTGAAGAAGACCCCGAATGGCTATCAAAACTGGATGTAGATAGGAAAGGCAGATACTACACAACTATCAATAATGTTGTGATGATTCTGAAAAACGATCCAAATCTAAAGGGTTGTTTCGGCTATGACAAGTTCATGCAATGCGAAATGGTGATGCGCAACCTGCCCTGGCGTAAAATAAAGAACGGCCCTGAGCACCTGAGTGATAAGGACGATGCTGGCTTGCGGCACTACTTTGAACGGATATATGGAATCGTAAGCGCGCCAAAAATAATGGACGGTCTGAATCTGATATTCCTGGATGCCGGTTATCACCCCATACAGGATTACGTGATGAAGACAGTCTGGGATGGCACTGAGAGGCTTGAAACGCTCCTGGTTGACTATGTGGGTGCCGAAGATACTGATTATGTCAGAACAGTTACCAGGAAGGCATTTGTAGCTGCTGTGGCCAGGATATTTAAACCGGGGATTAAGTTTGAATACATGCTTACGCTTGTGGGGGCGCAGGGAAAGGCTAAAAGTACCTTGTTTGATATAATGGGCAGTAAATGGTTCAGTGACTCATTCTCCACAGTTCAAGGGAAGGAAGCGTTTGAGCAATTACGCGGAGCCTGGATCATTGAAGTGCCTGAGCTTGCCGGTATGCGGAAAGCAGAAGTAGAACAAGTGAAACACTTCGTGGCTAAACGGGTGGATCAATACCGGCCAGCATACGGCAGACGGGTGGAGAAATATCCACGGCAATGTGTGTTCTTTGGCACCACAAACAATCGCGACTTTTTGATCGATCCCACAGGGAACCGCAGATTCTGGCCGGTTGATATTTATGCAACGATACCGCAATTAAGTGTTTTTGACGATTTAACTGCGGAGGTTGTAGCGCAGATATGGGCCGAAGCATATTCGTTATTCAAGGCGGGGGAGACCCTTTATCTTGATGCCGAGATGGAAGGTCAGGCAAAAGTTGAGCAGGCAGACCACACCGAGCAGGACGAGCGTGCAGGGGCAATACTGAGATATCTGGATACCTTATTGCCTGAGGATTGGAATGCTCTGGGCCTGTTTGAGCGCAGGCAGTGGCTGCAAACTGATGAACTGTTAGAAGAAGGAGTATTTAAACGAAATAGGGTATGTGTGGCTGAAATATGGTGCGAAGCGCTAGGAGGTAACATGAGGGATTTGACACAGGCCACCGCGAAAGGACTCCATAATATGCTAAGAAATACACCAGGCTGGAATTTGAATAGTAAGAAAGGAAAATTTCAAACATATGGCGTACAAAGATACTATAGACGCGAAAGTAGTATTCCGGCTGAAAAATAAAAGGTTGCCGTAAGTAGCCGGAATTATAACCCGGCAACTGGCTTGTGGCAATCTGTAAAAAAGCCACAGTACTGCTTTATACTCTTAGGTTGCCACAAGTAGCCGCAAATAATAATAAAACACTTGATAGCTGATTAGATCATTTAGACAAAGAGAACTGAGGATTGCAGATTTAGAATATTTTAGGATTCGCAGTCTAATTCGCCCTCCCTTCTACAAAAATTGTGGCTACCGTGCAACCTTTTTGATATAAAATCCTTGAAAGGCTCTGCTGATAAGGGTTTACGCCGGGTAGCCGCAATTGGGCGGGAGGTAAAAAGTAGCCGCAAAACACGAAAAGCAGAAAAATTTAGACCAAAAACAGAGAAATTTAGACCAAATTCGGCTGTAATCGGCCACCATCGAGTTTTTAAGCCTAAAAATGATAGAAATGCTGATAAAAAAACTAGAAAAACAGATTGAAAACAGTCTGAAACGTAAAATTGACAATTTAGGCGGTTTATGCCTGAAATGGTTCAGTACTTTCTTTACAGGAATGCCTGACCGCATAATTTTAATGCCTGGGGGCAAGATATGGTTTGTTGAAACAAAGACCGCCGAAGGCAGTTTAAGTGAAAGACAGAAATATGTGCACAAGCAATTGAGAAAACTAGGATTCAGGGTTTGGGTAGTAATTACTAACGGCGATTTGGAGAAGCTGATAAAAGATATAGAATATGATATACGGACCGCATAATTACCAGCTTTTTGCTGATCAGCACTTAATGGATCACGAATATGCTGCTCTGTTTATGGAAATGGGGCTTGGGAAGACTGTTATAACCCTTACTGTGATAAACAGGCTTATTTTTGAGCGCAGGGCCGTTAAACGGGTGCTGGTGATCTCTACGAAGAGAGTCGCGACTTCTGTCTGGCCAGGGGAAATAGAAAAGTTTGACCATTTGAACAGACTTACCTGTTCAGTAATCACCGGGGACGTTAAACAGCGATTGCAGGCTCTAAAAGTAAAAGCGCATATTTACACGATTGGTTGCGAGAATACGGCATGGCTGGTAGCGCAGTATGCTACAGCATTCCCGTTTGATATGGTGGTGATAGACGAGAGCAGCAAATTTAAGAACAGCAAATCTATCAGGTTCAGAGCATTGAAAATGGTTCGGCCGTTGATAAAGCGGATAGTGCTATTAACTGGTACGCCTTCACCAAAAAGTCTAATTGATCTCTGGGCGCAGCTATATCTGATGGACAGAGGAGAGCGATTAGGACAGAAATTAAGCCTTTTCCGCAGAAAATACTTTGTGGTAGACAAAGGAAATGGTACTATGGCTTTCAGTCATAAATTGAGATCGGAACGGAATTTACTGATAGGCGCAGATATAAATGCTAAGATAATAGCTGATAAGATAAAAGATGTCTGCATTAGCATGAAGACCAGGGATTACCACGAATTGCCGGAAGAAGTGAGCAATATAATCTCTTTGAAAATGGGCCAGCGGCTCAGCAAGCAATACCTGGATTTTGAGCGTGAACAAGTTCTTAAACTATTCGGTGATACCGAGATCACGGCTGTTAATGCTACGGCCCTGTCATCTAAGCTACTTCAATTCTGTAATGGGGCAGTATATGATGAGAATAAGAATTACCACGTTGTGCACGATCTGAAGCTGGATGCGCTGGAGGAGATCATCGAAGAAGCGAATGGCGATCCGGTATTCGTATTCTACTGGTTTAAGCATGATCGGGAGCGTTTACTGGCACGGTTGAAGAAATACAAGGTTCGCATCCTGAATAGTGATGGTGATATAGCAGATTGGAATAAAGGCAGAATTACGGTTTCTCTAGGCCATCCCAGGAGCATTGGCCATGGTTTGAATCTGCAGTACGGTGGGCACGTATCTGCGTGGTTTGGGCAGCCTAATTGGGATATAGAGCTTAAAGACCAAGCAGATGCCCGCTTTCTGCGCCCTGGTCAAACTAAGACCGTGTTTAAGCACGAAATCATAATGCGGGACTCCATTGAACTGGAAGTCATGGCCAGCATGGAATCGAAAGCGAATGTACAAAAGCTGCTGATGAAGGCCGTAAAAGCAAGAGTAGAGCGATATATGAATGTTTTTTCGTAAATTGTATTAAATTTTAGAATAATATGCCCGCTATACAATTCATAGGAGTCAGAAAACCTAAGCATGTCACTTTCGGTGTTGTTGATATAGAAACACAAAGCTTGTTAGGAGAGATTAACTTCAGTGAAGGCGATGGATGTTATTATTTTGAACCAGATAGCAATTTAAAGCAGGAGGATTTAAATTCAGAACAATTAATTATGATAATGGATTTTGTAAAACAGCAAAATAAAGAATTAGATCATGGCACAAGGAGCACCGAAGGGTAACCAATTTTGGAAAATACGTAGCAGACACGGTAGGTATAAATTATTTGCTGATGGCCAGTTAATGTGGGAAGCGGCATGCGAATATTTTCAATGGGTGGACGACAATCCACTTTATAAAGCGGAGATGCTAAAAAAACCTGAGGTAGTTTGGGAAGAAGATTTAATTACAGGAGAAGAAACGAGCCATATAAAATATTGGGTGGACATACCTGTTAAAAGACCCTATTCGTTGAAGGGGCTGTGTATTTACATGGATTGTAACGTTAATTATTTCAACCATTTTAAAGCAGCATTAAGCCCGAATGAAAAAGATTTTTCGAGCGTCATACACGCGATCGACCAGATAATTTATACGCAAAAGTTTGAGGGTGCTGTCTCTGGATTCTTTAATGCTAACATCATTGCACGCGATCTCCAATTAGTGGAGAAAAAAGATATTACTACCGATGGCGAGAGCTTAAAAGATGAAATAGATTACAGTCAATTTAGTGAATCCTTCCTTAATGAACTTGCCAAAGCTATCCGCAAATAAAGCGCTTGCAGAATTATGCAGGCGTTCTTTTTATAGATTCTTCTGCGAGATGTGGGAGACCATAGAGTCTGTCGACCTTGTACCTAACTGGCATATAGAATATATATGTGCTATGCTGCAGGAAGCATTTGATTGGTGGGAGCTGGGTTTAGGTCAGCCTGATATACTTATTAATCTGCCTCCTGGTATGTCAAAGTCTACTATGGTTACGCAGCTCTTCCCTGCATGGCTTTGGGTGAAAGACAGATCAATCAGAACTATATCCAGCTCTTATGCTGGCGATCTCGCTACTGCTCATGCAGTGAAGACAAGAGACTGTTTGAAATCGGATAAGTTCAATTTGCTGTATCCCGATTGGATAAAATTTAAGAGCGATTCGGATGGTAAGACGCATTTTAAGAATGATCAGAAAGGGGAAAGATTTGTCACATCCACTAGCGGCACCGTAACAGGCATGCATGGAGATTTCATACTGATAGATGATCCTATCAACCCTGAAGAAGCAGTAAGCGAAAAGGATTTGAAGAGAGCCATGCGATTTGTATCACGCACATTGTCTACTCGTAAGACTGATAAGATCAGAACGGTGACTATAATGGTGATGCAACGATTGCACGATGATGATCCATCAGGGCATTGGATAAGCAGCGGTTATAATATAAATCGTATTTGCCTGCCGGGCGAAAAGGCAGATAACGTATACCCATTGACGTTACAGGCTAATTATAAGAATGATCTACTTGACACTAAGAGATTAGGACACGGCGCATTGAATATACTGAAGGCTAAACTTGGCAGTTATGGCTATGCTGGTCAAATTATGCAGAAGACTGCTCCTGAAGAAGGAGGAATATGGCGCAAGTGGTTTATACCGGTACCGGATAACATATTTCCTGCACCCGATACCCTGGAAGCATATGGTACTGATTGGGACACTGCTTATACGGAGAAGGAAGCGAATGATGCTTCAGCATATTGTACATCTGGCAGAACCAGGGACAACCACATATACATAGATAAACTAGGCTATATGCGCCTTGAATTTCCTGAGCTGATCAAAGCTATGAACTTACGTCCTTCGCCGCATTACATAGAGGCCAAGGCCAGCGGAAAGAGTGCTAAACAAACTATCAAGAAGTCAGGTATAGTGGCTATAGAGGTAGAAGTGAATGGTGGTGATAAGGTAGCTCGAACCAGGAATGCCACCCCTACTGCGGAAGCAGGGTTTGTGCATATTCGTGAAAGTCTGTTATCTTTACTTTATGATGATCATGAACAAGGCATTCTTAACTTTCCTAATGCCAAGCATGATGACCTGAATGATGCAGTTGTGCAGGCTATAATAAGACATTCCAAACCCAGGTTTAAACCAATGGCGATATGACAAATATATTTCAGCGTCTTAATCCTTTTCGTAAGAAAGCAATTGTGCCACCCAGCAGGATATCTTATCCCTACCTGGGCGCTGCCGAGACAGTTTTGTACTCGGACAAGAAAAAGACCTATGTCAGGGAGGGATACATAGGTAATGACATTGTTTATTCCATTATCAACCTCATTACCAATAAAGTGAAAGTACCAACCTGGGGCTGGTACACGATCAAGGATGAAAAGGCATATAATGCTTACATGAGCCGTCTGAAGAATATGTGTTCTATCGCCTATGATAAGATGGAGGAGAGTGTAGGTTTAGAAAGGATTGTGAAGGACTATAAGGACATGATGGGGCTGCGAAATAAGGCGCTGGAAGCATATAATCCACAAGGCAGACTAGCAGAGCTAATTAAATACCCTAATGAGACGCAGACCTGGGCTGATATGGTGGAAGAGGGCGTAGGGTTCAAATTGATAACGGGTGATAAATTTCGCTGGGCCATGATCTCAGAAGCGCCATTGTCTAAAGGTTTACCGTTGGAGTTAAACAATCTTGCCAGCCAATGTATGTTGATAAAAACAAACGGGCAATTTCCCCTGCGTGCGGCATCGTATACCTACCACGAAGGCATACTGGTACAGTTTGAGAAGGAAGAAGTAATGCATGAGAAATACTATAACCCCGATTGGGATGCCATCGGTAGCCAGTTATACGGATTGAGTCCTGTGAGAGCTGCCAAGATCAGAATGCAGAACGTAAAGGAAGGTCTTCTGACAGGTATCGCCACATACCAAAATGGTGGTGCTGATGGCATTTTATCGCCAGATAGCACGGATATTGAGTATTTGAAAGAGCTTACGTGGGAGCAGCTTGGCGCCACCAAGGAAAGGATAGAGGCGTTGATAAAAGGAGGTTCGAGAAGAGCTGGTGAGATAGCAATACTCAATAGTCCCTGGAAATATACACGGGTGCGTATGTCCCCTGTAGACTTGAATATTATAGAATCTGAGAAGTGGAATATGCGCATGCTGTGTAATATATGGCAAGTACCTTCTCAGCTAATGAATGATCCTGACAATAAGATACAGGCCAATGCCAATTCAGGCGAACGGGCCTTAACGCTTAGATGCTCATTGCCAGCACTGATCAGTGAGCGAGACAATATGAACCGGAAATTTCAGACGGATTGGGGTCTGAAGGGAAAGAACACAGTGTTGGACTTTGATGTATCCGCATTCTCTGAATTGGAAGAGAATAAGAAGGATCAGGTTGATTACCTGGAACGGGCATACTGGCTTACGCCCAATCGTAAACTGTCTATAATGGGTGAGCCGCTAAGTACCGACCCTAATATGGATCGTGTGTGGATGCCATCCAATCTTATACCTATGGATGACATGAGCACACAACAAATAGATGATCCGGCCCCTGATCTTGAAGAAGATAATGATATTGAATAATCAACTTAAAAACTATTTATTATGCCAGATATTAATGACTATTTTAATCCTGAGGATATCGAACACGATAAAATGATTGATCCTCCCGAACCTATCGACAGCAGAATGAAGCTATGGTACAACACGCAGATGGGATACTATGAACTATTTACACCGGAAGGTAAATTGGTACCAAATGTCGGCATGATTGTTATTACTGATAACTGGCCCGATAGATCGTGTTCAGCTACAATAGAACTAGAAATGGTAGAAGTGGTAAACGAACGTCCTAAACCTTAGTGCTATGGCCCTTTTGGTAATCAGTAATGATTTTGTCCGGAGTGACCTGGATACAGCAATTAAAGTATTAGACCTGATATTTGATACTTATGGCAGATGCGAAGACGTATCTACATTTTCGGATAAATATAATGGTATCGCAATACTGCGGTTTGATATACCCGGACTTTCTGAGTCAGCATATTTTGAGCAATTTGTTAAACAAGAATCGAATGGCGAATTCACATTATTAAAACCAGTAATTGTCAAGGAATGAATCACACACAGCTTATACAGCATCTAATTGATAAGAATCACTACAGATCGTATTTGGAGATAGGCCTGGGAGACGGTGATAATTTTGAAAGGGTCAGATGCCGCAGGAAATTCGGCGTGGATATAAATCCGCCATACAAGGATAGTAATTTTTTTGCCTGCACTTCCGACGATTACTTTATCCATAATAATCCGGAGCACAAATTCGATATAATATTTGTTGACGGGCTGCATGAATATGAACAAGTGTTGAGAGATGTTAAGAATAGCCTCTATTGTTTAAGGGTAGCCGGAACAATCATTGTGCATGATATAAATCCGCCCTGCTACGAGTCGACATTGTGGCCACGCAGGACTAAACAGTGGTGTGGTGATGTGTATAGGGCTTGGTATCAAATAGTGGTGAATAATCCAGGTATATGCACTACTTATTTAGATGATTATGGAACAGGGATAATAGAACCGGTGGCACAAAAACTAGAATTAAAACCCGTGCATTCCCTCTTAAACTATAATGCTTATAAAGAATGGCTAGAAAAGCAGTCTATACAGTAATTACAGGGGGTTATGATACCCTCAAAGAGCCGTTTATAATAAGCAAGGGCTGGGAATATATATGCTTTACCGATGATCTGGCGCTAAGCTGCTCTCCGTGGGAAATCAGGATCATAGATCGCAGGCCCGGGCATGAAGGTTTGACTGCACAGCGAATACAGCGGCGTATAAAAATACTTGCGCATGAGTATTTGCCAGAATTCGACTATACTGTTTACATGGACGGCTCTACGGTACAAATGCGTGATTTTAATGAGTTGATAGACACGCATTACAGAGGCGAAGGAATGCTTCTCAAAAGGCACCATAGACGTAAATGCGTATATGAAGAAGTAGCGCAAGTTATTAAGTTGGGGAAAGATACGAGAAGCATTGTAATAGAGCAGCAGGAAAAATATAGGGATGCCGGATACCCTTCAAATAACGGTATGTATGAGACGGGAATCATGTTGCGGGCCAATACACCGACTGTAAATGCCCTATGCGATTTTTGGTATGCAGAACTGGCAGCGCATTCGGTCAGAGATCAGATATCATTGCCGTATGCGTTGCATTTAACCGGTTTAAAACCTAAGGTACTGGATTATGCTGTTTTCCAGCAGTTCATTCGAATAAAACAGCATGCGAGTGCGGGCAACGTAGATAAGCCCCGCATTTGGTACTTTCAGCCGTTTGCAGCCGATAAAAACATAGGCAAGGAGTATAACCACTATTGCAGTATAGTGCCAGATAATGACTGGATTTGTATCACTGATCACGACAGCATGTGGTTGCATCCACACACAAAAAAGCAACTGGAGGATATCATTGCGGAGCAGGGAAATAAATACGATTTGCTGGGTTGTTTAACAAACAGACTGGCATCTGCCCAGCAATGCTACAACGGAAAGCTCAGCGATGATCCCAATATATTAAATCACTATGGGATAGCTGAAGAACTATACAATAACAACTATGCGGTTGTTACGCAGGCAATGGGCGGCATAGCAGGACTGTTGATGCTTATGCCGAAGAAGACCTGGGAAAGAATCAAGTTCCAGGAAAACGACATAGCGTTTGATACCACTTTTTGTCGTAAATTGCTGATTCAGCACAAAGGTAAAATAGGTATCATGCAGGGAGTATATCTATTTCACTACTACAGATTTCACCAACCGAATCCAAAACATTATAAAGAGCATCTAAAATGAGTACAGATAAGCTACAGGCAATACTTGAAAAATATATGCCTACCAATAATCCGTGTCCGCGTAAAAGAGCGGAGGCACAAAAGAAGCAACGGCAATGTAAACGTGAATTACTTATATGGTGTGGGCATATGATAAGTATTGGAATCGTATCGGCTACCGAACCCCATAGATTTTCGTCAGGCGGTACAATAGTCTCACCTGACGAAGTAATTGGCAGTACTCAAAAATCCGAAATCGTATTGTTGCCGATACAGGTAGAGCGTGCTCTTTCGACAATACCGCCGATACAGGTAGAATGTCTTACGCCGCCGATGCCCGTTCGACCTGAACCACCAGCAGATAGAGAAGCAATGAACCATTAAATATGAACGCGCGTAAACGAACAGCCTATTGGCGGCAATTTCATGTATATCATATCACGTTAGAGAACGCGTGGACAGAGCGCATTCAGGCGGCCTTAAAACAGCAGCTTTCTCCCTTTGTGGCGCACATAAGGCTGTATGGCTTGGAAGATGCCGTGATGCGCTTAGAAAGCCTAATACAAGGCGATCCTATCCGGGCCGTATTGATAAAGCTATATACCACCATATTTCCAGTATATGCCAATACGGTCACCAACCAGTTAGAGGACGAATATGGTAAGGAGCTGACGCGCCGCAAGTTCTTTGGCACCACAAACGATTTCTGGCTATCTCTGGTTAATGACTATATCAGAACCTACACTGCCAATAAAGTAGTAGATATTACTGACACGACGAAGGAATTGATTCGCAGACAGATAGCCGCAGGTCTTGAGCAGCAGCTCAGCATTGATGATATGATACAACTAATATTGGACAATTCGATCAATCCTTATCGTGCCAGAGCGATCGCTCGCACAGAGATTACAGGTATATTGAATGCAGCAGCGCAGGGAGCCGCATTGCAGACAGGATTGTTATTAAGGAAGGTGTGGATAAGCTCTCTGGATTTCAGGACGCGCAGACTGCCTGTGAGCAAATTCGATCATTATAAGATGGATGGCGTGACAGAGCCAATTACACACCCCTTCAATGTAAATGGCGATCTCATAGATTATCCTGGCGATCCAAAAGGCGCTAAGGGCAATATCATACAATGCCGTTGCACTCATGCGCATGAGGCTGTCAGGGATAGTAATGGTAGACTTATAAGGAATGAGTTTACCAGTGTTGTGCCATCAAGAGCATCGGCCGGATTGACTAGGATCATTGGCATTTAGTTCAAACGGCCCGGGCAATGATAATTCCTTTGTTAATGGGTTTTCAATATATAGGTGCGCGTCTAAATTTATCATCCAGCTTCTTACTATGTCCACATCAGCGGTTGAAGCGCATGAAAATCCTGTGCCGCAATACTCCCAAACATCAGGAATACACCTACCAAACAAATTCTTCTTTTTAGTTTTTATTTGCTGTTGGAGATGGTATATCCAGTAAGCATTGCAAATTCGATAACTCTTTATGATCCTGTATTTTTTCATACTCTTTTAAAAAATTACAATAGTCCCTGTAATCGTCAAAACTTATTTCTAAAGCAAGCAGTAGTGACCATGTCCAAGGTTCAGGTTCCGTGCTCATTAAGTCAATGAATATCTTGGTAGGACTCTTTGTATCAGCAGCAGCGTGCGGAAAGGTATAAGCTTTGCCTTCACGGCCCATCGTGATCAGATAGTATTTTTGCACGGTTTAAGTTTTATGTGGAGTTTACAAACAATCGGGCCGCTATTATGCAGCATAACACATTGTATCCAAAAATTGGTTGTATCCCATGCCGCAGCACCAATTGTAGTGCCATCGGAAAATAGATATCTTATATAAACTGCCCCTACCATTATTTTTTATTTTGATCAATCATTTTCTTAATCATGGAATTGCTACCTAACAGCTCGTTTACCAGATCGCTGCGGTTTATGTAAGGAAGTACCTCAGCAACAGAGGTATCTATTTGGAACACTAATGGCACTCTAAATTTGGTTTTAGGTCTGCCCCGTTTAGCTTTCGTTTTTTTCATTGTCTAGTATTTGATCGCCTAAGCATTTAATTGTAGGATCAAGGTTAGGTTCGCTACATAGGCCGATGCTGATTATTTCGCCCTGTCTGATATTTATGCATTTACCTGAATCATCATAGTCTCCGGCTATAATTCTATAGCCTATGGAAGGAAACAGCAATAGAAAAGCTTCTTCGTAACCATCGTTTAGATCAAAATTGCCACAAATGCCGAATCCATTTTTAAATACTCTTACTGTACCTATATTATGTGTTAAATCATTCTTAAAATTCAGCTCTACTGCGTAATAGTTTTTTATTTCTAGGTGCGGCCATTCTTGCTCGATAAGTATATTCTCTATTAGCATATTTTATGTTTAAGCATATGAATAATCTTCAGTTATTAATCTCATTTTTGTAACAGTTTGGCGTGTAGAAATAATTCATTAACACGTTTAGCACTTAAATATGTTCTCCGGCTGAGAAGTGATATCTTCATCAGATCGACAAATTGATCGGCGGTTGGGCATTTGACGTGTGTGTACCTGCCATTTCGATCAATCCACACAACTTCTAGCTTATCTGTCTTGAATAACGTATAAGCTTTGCCATTAGTAAGACCAAACAGAGACTTATTTTCAAGACATTTGGCTATACTGCTGAGTGTTGCGGCGGGTATATCTAAGGCACTTATATCTATGCCGGTTATCATCTTAGAAGGGTTTAACGGTGGTGATAAATATAGGCGGCTGCGTGTAGCCATTTATCCCGACCCACAACACGCCTGTTCTTACTAATTCTTCAATCTCTACTAACGTGAGGCACCAGCAAGAAACCACGAATGGTATTTTGGTAGACTCATTCGTTTCAGGATTAATAATAATCTGTTCAATATCTCTTATAGGCAGTGCTCGGCATTGTTCTTCTGTCATGCCTTCAGGTTTGCCAAGTGTGCGGTTGGAGCCTTCAAAATCTACCGATTGCATAATTCAGAGGTTTATAAGTTATCGAATTTGGTCGAAAGCTCTTGCTGGGCTAAAAGTAATTTACTGAGAGCCGTTTGAATAAGGGCATGCATATCTAATAATCCAAGATTAACTAGCTTATCTATTAAGAAAAATCCGTCATGTACATTTTGCAACGGGTCTTTAAGTTTTGACAATTTATCGAATGTGATTATAGAGCTATCAATAGCTCTTAAGTCCTGTAGTATTCGGCCTGCTTCTTCGTATTTTAATATATGCATAATGCGTTTTCTGCAATATAAGCATTTAATATATACACGTATATATTAAATAGCAAATTAACCCTGTTTGACTCATATGCGTCTGTTGCATGTTAATTTTTTATCAGTAGATTTGTACAACTTCACAGCTATGCCCATCTATAAATATAAATGCTCATCACTGGAATTAAAGGAAGTAGACCGCAAAAAACGGACTACGGCCGGTTATTTCACGTCTTTCAATGTGAAGGATCACGATGGCGATATAGGCCGGAAGGGTATGTTCGCTAAGACTATAGCTGAGCAGGGGCCGGGAGCAGTGCAGCCCCGTATAAAACATCTTCTCAATCACGATACCACTAAACCGCTGGGCAAATTAGCAGAATTGAATGAGGATGATTTCGGTTTGTTCTATATCTCCATGATCGGTACACATAAGCTGGGCGATGATTACTTAGATATGGCAGACAGCGGTTTGATAACTGAACATTCTTATGGCTACAGGCCCGTTCAGGAGAAGATGATCCAGGAAGGCAATGAGCTGCTGGAAGTGAAAATGATGGAAGGCTCCAGCTTAACTGCGTGGGGAGCTAATCAATACACTCCGCTTGTGCCAATACTGAAAGGTGCAAATAATGCGTACGCGCTGGAGCGTATGAGCATTCGCATAAAAGCCCTGGAGAAGTTCATAAAGTCTACTACTGCATCAGACGAAACAATTGAGCTACTGATGCTGGAAATAAAACAGTTATCTCAACATCTATTTGATATCACTTTGGCCGCTGAGGAAGAAGCACCGGAGCCGATAATAGTAGGCATGGATGATTGTGGGATCATGGAGAAAATACAAAGATTGTCTAATCACTACATTTAAATAATTATGGCAGATTTAAACCTTCAGCAGATATCTGAGGCACTTGACCGGATGGAGAAAAAGAGCCAAACAAGTGTCCAGGAAATAAATACCCGCATTGAAACGGCTGTCAATAGTGGCGCTACTAAAGCTGAGCTTTTGGAAATAAAGGAGATCATGACCAAGCATGGTACAGATATGCTGGCTTTGAATACTTTCGCAGAGGAGTTCCAAAAGCAGGCCAAGCAGAAAAAGATCGAAGAGAAAACCAAAAGCTTCGAATCTGCTATTGAAAATCTTGTAAAAGATAACCACGACAAAATCGTTGCTGGTAAAGGCACCAGGGCTACAATTGAATTCGAAGATAAGGATTACAATAGCCAAAAGGATATGTCCTTTACCAACAACACTACCGGGCAAGTAATAGCTCAGGATTTCGACCGTACCATCTACGGCCAGCCTTTTCAAACGCCTCACATCCGTACAATGATACGGATAGGTCGCACTTCATCAAATGCCTATCATTATATCAAAGCTTCTCTGAAAAGTGGAGTGCCTACTTCTGTGTTACCGAATGGATTGAAACCGGAAATACAGTATCAATTTGACGGGTTGATTGCTCCTGTTATCAAGATAGCAGCGCATATGCGCGCGCCAGAGGAGATGTTGGACGATATAGATGGTATTACGTCTTATCTGCAGAACTATGCCCCGGAAGAAGTGCTCAAAGTAGAAGATCAACAGGTATTGCGTGGTTCTGGCGCTCCAGGTAACTTCGATGGTATAATCACACAGGCAACTGTTCACGTACCCAGCGCAGGCGTACTAACGACCGAAGCGTGGGATTTATTGGCAGATGCCATTGCCCAGCAACAGAACATATGGATGCCTCCTACCAGGGGAATGGTGAATCCAATTAACTGGATGTTCATGGCCACCAGGAAGTCGACTGATGGAATTTACAGCCACCCTACACTGATTGCTGGTGCTCCACTAACTATTGCGGGCATGCAGATCGTTCCGCACCCGTTGATCCTGGAAGATGAATATCTCATCGGAGATTTCACCAGAGCCGAATTGAAGCTTCGTACCGGCATAGCTGTTCGTTTCTTCGAACAGGATAGGGATAATGCTATATTGAATATGGTTACTATTGTAGTGGAAGAGAGAGCAGCATTTGTAGTATACTATCCGGATGCCTTCATAAAAGGCGATTTCGGTTTATTGACCTGACTTTCATTTTCCTGCGTCATAACCCAGAGGGGCAGGATTGGTGCCTGCCCCTTACTTTTAAAAACTGAATGTATGCACGTAGTAGTATTATCTTCCTACATAGAAAGAAACACGAAGCAATTTCGAAGCAAAGGGGAGGTCATAGACCTTGTGGAAGATGAGAGATTGGAAGAGCTTATGGCGAAAAAATTAATTGGGCCTGCCAAGGAAAAAAAGATCGTAGCCAATGCACCACGCAAGAGAAAATTTGCAAGGAAGTAATAAGGTAATTGATGTCGTATTTACCTACGCTCTTCCAGTGGTGGAGCCTGTTACTTTAGCGGAGGTAAATGCCTATATGAAGGTTGATTACCCGGATGAAGATGATCTCATTGAAGATGATCTCATAAAAGAAGCGCGTGAATGGGTAGAAGTTGCTTGCGGCATATCTGTCATAGCAAGGACAGTAACGGCTATTATATCAGTTCTGAACAGACAGGAATTGCCTTATGGGCCGGTGGCATCTATTACCAATGTAAAAGATGCCACCGGCACGATTATAACAACCGGTTTTACGTTTGAAGGCACGCAATTTCCCCGTTTGCTGGGCAGTGGTCTATACAAAGTAACGTACCAAGCTGGTTATGCGCCATTGCCAAAGCCTCTTAAGATTGCCATAATGGCCAGAGTATTGGCAGACTATGAGCACCGTGGAGATGTGGATGCTGCTGGCTATTCAAAGATTGCTTGGAAACATGCTAAACAATACAACCGCGTGCTGTGGGTATAGGAGACTATAAATACCGTATTACTTTCAGATCGTATACTAGTGTAGCTGATACATTTGGTGGAACTATTGATACGCCTGTAGATGTTTTGGATACCTGGGCAAAACAGAAACCTTTGCGGTCAAATAGGGGTCTGACTGATGCGCAGTTAAGCATTTCAAATACCACTGTTTGGCACATCAGATACAGGAAGGATTTTCTACCTAATGAAAAAATGAAGATAGTCTGTCAAGGGAAAGAATATGTGATACAGAGCGTAGTGGAGATAGATGCGGATCATAAATTTTGGGAAATAACAGCTATTGATCAAACGGTGGCCGAAGAATCCACGACATGAGCTTAAAAGTGACCATAACTGGCTACAAGCCTTTCCTTAAAAGAATAAAGGAGCTTGGCCCGGAGAGCAAACAAATAATCGATGATGAGCTGAATGCTGGAGCACTGGAGATGGTAAGAGAAGCTAAACGAAATGCTCCTGTTGATGAAGGATTCTTAAGAAATTCTATTGGCGCGGATACTAGTAAAATTTTACAGAAAGAATTTTTCTCTTCCGCATTTTACAGTGTGTATAGGGAGTTTGGAACAGGCAAGAAGTTCAAGGCTCCCGCAGGCTATGAATCGTTTGCAGCTAAGTATAAAGGCAAAGCAGGCAGAGGCAATATGATGCAATTCTTTTACAGATTGGTGCTGTGGGTACGAAGAAAAGGCATTTCTGGCACATATAGTACTAAAAGTAGGCGCAGGACAGGAAGCAGAGCCAATCAGGCAACACAAGATTATCAAGTAGCATATGCTATAATGCTGTCGATCTTGAAAAACGGCAGTTTACCACATCCTTTTATGATACCAGCTTTGAAGAAAGTGAATCCGCAGATAGTGACGAGAATAATAAAGAGGATAAAAGCAATCAAGTAATGGACGTTACAAAATATGTAAGACAGGCTTATATAACATTACTAACTGGATTAGGTTATTCAGTCTGGGATCGCTTTTTACCAGACATTTTGGGAACAGGATTGTATATTATTCTCGCGGATCAACAGGATAGTCTGCAGAATAATAAATGCTCCAACGGGCATCTCCACAATATCCTGTTGGACATAACGCATAGAACTGATGATAATAGCTCAGGCGTTGTGTGTGATAATGTTGCGGAAGCAATAACACCTATTATACTGGCTGATGGTCTTGTATTGGCATCTGGATTAACATTGATTCAGGGCAGCACAAGAAAATTGAGCGATAGTACATCGGACGGATTAGGTGATGTATACAGAATATATAGAAGGCTCATAAGATTCGAACATATTATAAAAGAAAATTAAAAACGACAAAAATGGCACAGCGTACAGTCATTGGAAAAAATGTATGGTTGTTCATAAGAACAGGCCCATCAACTGTTATACCTATCAAGTGCTTAACGGAGCATACCATTACCGCGAGTCAGGAGATATCAAACACTGTGACAAAATGCGGAAGGATCAAAGCACCGTTAGGCGATCCTGATTATCAAATTACTGGTGCAGGACAGATCATGCTGTTTACCGATGCTGACACGACCACAAACTATTCTGCTAAAGACCTGTTTGCTATGCTGGCTGTGGGGCTGGAAGTAGAAGTAGTGTCCGGGCCAGCTTCGGGTATACCTGTGGAAGGAGATGTCACATATAGTGGCCTAGGCTATATAACTGAATGGGAAAATGCCTATCCTGCTGCTGAGGAGAGCACTTTTACTTTCACCATCGATATAAACGGCGTATTAACCCAGGCTGTGGAAGGCCCAACAACATAATATGAGCTACGTAACAGAAATGCACGTTGGTGGGGAACTTCGCTCACTGCGTTTTAACAATTGGTGCAGGGAAGCTCTAGGTATGTTATACGGTACTGATCCGATGGATGCTATAGTTAAGCTGTCCGAGTCCTGGAAAGAGAGCTATCTTAATACGGCTGTAGATATTATCTATTGTGGGCTTGTTGGCGATCTCCGTGTTAGACGCGCCCCTATTAACTTCACCATAAACGATGTGGCCCTGTGGATGGAGGACATGGAAGATGCCGCAATGGTACCAGCGCTTAAACTATTCTTTAAAAGCCAGGAGGATAGAATACTCATCAAAATGCCGGAGAAGAAGGCTGATCAGGAGTCAGGGCAAGCTGAAGAACCAGGGGCATATCCGGTTGAACCTGTTGTCGAGGACGGGTTAAAAAAAAAGTAACCTGGGACACTATTAAGGATTTTGCCGTGGGCGAGGTAGGGCTTTTACCAGATCAGTTTTTAGACATGGCTTGGGTCGATTGGCAGCGTACAGCGCAAGGCTATATAATACGTAATGCCCGGCATATGTCTGGTATCCGTAAACTGGCCTGTTTCACGCTCCTGGCCGCTGGTGCAAAGAGTGTGAGAGAGATAGATTTGTTCGAGCTGATCACGGATGATGTGAAACCTGCCAAGATCAAACCTGAAGATAAATTGAGTGCCGAACAGATCGAACAGATAGCTGAACGGTATTTTTATAGAAAAGATAGAGCAAAAAAGAAATAACATGGCGGCAACAGAGGAGGGTCTAAGGTTCTTATTAGAGGGAGACGTAGCACAGTTTGAACGTGCTATGAAGGACGCTGAGACTTCCGCCACGAATGCTGCCAACGGCATTGTAAAAGCCAGTAAACAGATTGCAGGAACCGGTAATTTCATTAACAGCCTACACGGAAATATAAAAACGCTGGCAGATGATCTGAAGATTGGGCAAGCCCGGTTTGTTGCTTATTCCAATTCCGTCGATAAGACAGGCAAGATCATACAGAATTTCCAGAAGCAATCCAATTCTGGTGCTGCCGGATTAACCAGTTTTTCTCGCATAGTGCAAGATGCTCCTTTTGGCATAATCGGCATCGGCAATAATATTACTCAGTTAGCGGAGCAGATGCAATTTTTGGTGGCTCAAACAGGTTCCTTGAAAGGAGCAGTCCAGGCCATGTCTGCATCATTCTTGGGAGCTGGTGGCATCGTGCTGGCTGTATCTCTTTTAACCACCGGATTAACCTTCCTTGCTCAAAGACAACAGGCGCAAGCATCCGCAGCAAAAAAGGCAAAAGAGGATAACAAATCTCTCGCGCAAACACTACTTGAAAGTGAAGCTGCGGCATTGGGACAAGTGCAGGCCATTAGAAATTTAGGTGCGGCGGTAACTGATACTAATAAAAGTTACCAGGAGAGAAAAGCCGCACTGAATGAGCTGCAGAGGATTGATAAGGATTATTTCAGAGGACTATCGGTAGAAAAGTCTTCCTATGAACAGATAAAAGTTGCGGTAGATAATTATGCGGATTCCTTAATTCGCACAGCAACGATAAAAGGACTGCAGGAACAAATAACCAAGACAGCGGAAGCTATTGCGAAACAGGCACCGATTATAGGTAAGGGCTTGAAGCAATTGGCGCAGGATCAGAATCCTTTTGCGCAGTTTGTACAAGATCAAGCTAAAGATACTGGTACGGCGGCAGTTCAACTGCAAGGAGCATTTACCCGGCTCGACAGCATAATAGTTAAAGGAGGCAAGAAGACAGCCGCAGATATAGGGAATGTAGGTGCGTTACAGTTGCAAGCTATTTCCAAGATCGCGCCTTTAGACGAATTAAAAAATAGGTTGAGAGGCTTTACGGACGCATTGGCAGAGGCATTAGGAGGAATAAATACGCCGGATAAAGCAACCGCCGGTAAGACAATATCCGATGTGCTCGGTGATCTCGATAAGGAACTGAAAGCGATAAATGCCACGTTTAAAGTAACTGATTTCAGTTTTGAATCCGTCAATGAACAGAAAATAACTGCGCTGAATAAAGCATTTGGGGATTTAGTGAAGCTCGGTTTATCGCCGACAAGTGCAGAGATAAAGGCCATCACAGCTCAGATAAATACTCTTGCTGCAAGCCTGACGGATATTACCAGTAGAGATAAGTTGGGCAAACGCCTATTTGACACTAGGCAAATATTTCAGTTTGATAAGAAACAAATAACTGATCCAACGGGCCTGCAGAACGAGCGCCTTGTTATACGCTTGCCGATAACTGTGGATAGAGCAGAGATATTGAAAGGGGCGGCGGATGCCGCTGCTAAATTGCGGGAAGGCATAAACTTCATATCCGGTGAAGCAGTAGATGCAAGTAATAATTTGCGTAAGACTCTTAATGCTACCTTGAATAGCGCCGTTGCTGACGGCATAGGCAATATAGCTGGCGCAATCGGGGAAGCCTTAGGCAGCGGGAATATACAAGGCGTATTTGCGGCTTTCGCAAACAGCATAGCCAGCTTCCTTTCACAGATGGGTACTATACTTATCGCGGAAGGTATAGCATTAGAAGCGTTTAAGGCTTCATTAGAGAGCTTCCAAGGTGTTCCGGCAATACTTGCTGGTTCTGCTCTCGTATTAGCCGCCAGCGCCTTCAGAGCCTTTGTAGCAGGCGGATCAAATTCATTTGCTGGCGGCGGTACAGCGTTCGGCCCACAGCTTATGGCTATTGGTGACAATACTACACAAAAGGAACACGTGTTAAGCGATTTGCAACTACAGAAAATTGCCCGCGATGCTGGTATAGGAAATGGAGGAGACGCAATTGCTGAAACACGCATATCTGGTACTAATCTGGTTATTTTATTGCGGAGGGCTGGATATAATTTACAACGAATAAATGGTTAAATGGCAACCTACTTCAATAGATTTTTTATAGAGTTTGAAGACTCTCATTATGTGAATCCCATCATGTACAGGATAGATATAATGGATAGTGAAGGAGGAACGCCGACCAATCCGATACAACTGCAAGCATCCGGAACGCCATTAATTACTACAATTGTTACTGAGAATGAATCTAAAGATGCCGCTATAATAGGCAGCGAAATAACGATAAGCTATCTATATACAGGCGATCCAAATGAGCCGTTACCAGTATTATTCTTTGATACCAATGAACGTAGATTCAGAGTGGAAATAAGGAAAGACGGCGTGCTTGATAACGTATACTATCTTAAGCCCGATTTTAGCTCCTATCCGTATCTGGCCGCCCCTTTTGATGTGCAATTGAAAGCAGTAGATGGCCTGTCCTATGCCAAATCCGTACTATTCAATGTGTATGGTGACGATCAATTATTGAAGTACGATAAAATCAGTTGGTATGAAGCGATAATGACAAGAGCTTTGCTGCTGATAGTAGATGCGGATACAAAAATAAATGTGCTGAATTCCCTTTATCCTACTAATATAGCTACTGGAGTGAAATTGCTTTTTGGCTGTTTCATACACACCGATATCGTGTATGATTTTGTGACGGGAGCACAGAAAGTACGCGATGTGCTATTTATGTTTGCCAAAGCGTTATACGCCAGAATATTTATAGAACACAACCAGATATGGTTCATACGCTCCCAGGATTTAACTTTTCCTACCTTCACCGTGGAGCAGTATATAAGCAGCACCGTTGTTAATGATGTGCCTATGCCGGATATGATCAGAACAATAGGGCCGTCTTCCGCTTACGATGGTGAACCTGTCGGGATGGACGGTGAAGTGAGTGTTCAGCCTGCCATAAAAGAAGCTGAGTATGAAGTAACATATAAAGGCATAAATCTGTTATCTAATTTCGATTGGTCTATATTTGATGGTACTGATTTCGCCAATTGGGTACGTAAAGATGCATTGCCCACCGGTATAGGAATTGTCGTGAGTAGAACAGGAACAGGCACTATTGCTGACCCGTACATGTTGTACATACCATTTGATCAACCGCCGAGTGGATTAAAATACCTACAGCAGATTGTTAGCAGCATTACCGGTGCTGGTGGCATATTCGAAATATCATTCCAGTATGAGATTTTTAACTGTAAATCTTTTGCGCTTTTTGTCAGGGCAGGGAACGTGTTAACGCCAGATCAGAGATTTGTACTGGATAGCAGCGGGGCATGGATATTTGATGGAGGAGAAACGGCCACGCTAGGCATAGCGAAAGCAGGCAAAAAAACAAAAGGGTCGTTCACTTTTAAGTCTTTCCCACTACCGACTTCTTTCCCTGACGGCAGTACAGTACCGAGTGTTGCAGATGTGGAATTATCAATATTTCAGCCCAGAGAAGAAACAACCGACGATGGGCCAGGGCCAGCGTACATAAAGATCGGTAGAATAAAAATAGGAGGGATTACCGCGTCTGCGATAGGAAGAAGACTTATTATAAAGAACGGGGCGGATTTTTCACAGGTAAAAGATTCGGAAGAATTCACATTTATAGATACTGGAGAGAATGGATTGAGTAATACTATTTTTACAGGTGCAAGCCTACTGCCTGTGGATGATTGGGATAGCGCTAAAACCGCAGTTGAGCCGGGCGATATTGAACAGCACATGGCAAAAGCCGTGATAGATCAATATAGAAAATCCCCTTATACCTTTGAAGGCACCATTTATAGCAATAGCCTTTCTTACTTCAATTTACTTGAATTTTTACATTTACCGGGGAGGCGGTTTATGCAACTAACAAGAACAGTCGACCATCAGCAATGTGAGATAAAAACACTTGCAGCAGAGGTTTTGGAAGAAGGCGCGGCAATTGTGAATTACGAAGAATTCGACATAGACGAAGAAAAAGATTAACTTTATCAGCATGCAAGTTATACAGGGCAGACACTTTATTTTAGCTTTCATGAAGAACGGCCAACCGGTGCCCGTCTGCTATGCTACTGACTTCACAATACAGATGCAGCGGGATGTTAAAGAGCGTTCCGGGCCGCAAGGCAAAGATAGAGATTACATTCCTGCCTATAAAGGCTATACGATAACGGTTTCAGGGGTAGTCAGCTACATCGATGGGTACAGTTTTATAGACCTGGAGGATGCCTTTAATAGCGGAGTGCGTTTAGATTGGCGCGGAAGAGACAAGGATAACGGAGGAGTGGTTCACGGAGGTACGGTGATCTTAACAAATCTTGCCTGGGCCAGCCCGGTAAGAGGCGACTTCTCATTTGAATCCTCAGCTATCGGTTGTGGGCCTAAAACGAGAGAGCTATTACCTACGGTATCTACCGTATATCTGGCAGATGAAAACAGGATAAGGCTCGTAGGCTGCCCTAATCCATATCCTGTTTCCCTGTTCTGGTATAATGGTAATACGGATACTATTGGTGCGTTCATCGGTATTGCATTAAATGCGGATGATGTAATCAGCCAGTACAATAACTATCTAGGCAATGATTATTATACGATCACTATTGGTATAACTGGTTGTGATTTCAATCTGCTCAGCGAATGGAATGCGCCTTTCATACCAACAGTTATATTCGCTGAAGCGGCGCCGAGCCTTGGCCTATGGACAGGAGAAGATGATGAAGGCATCAGTAATGACCAAGTTAATGACAATTTAATTTCACCAGGATATGCCTAAGCCAGACGTAGATGAAGTAACGCTTGTGGCGCTACAAGAATTGCCACCACACCTAACACCAGATGGTACGTGGAAGGGGGCGTTCGGGCCAACACAGTTGCCTGATCCCGCTGATAACCTTCTGGCGTATGGTTTGAGCCTGGATCAAATAGGAGATGTTATAGCGGCTCAAATCGGTTCGGGCATTAACAGGCCCGACAGAGTTTACCATGTTGGTGGCGCGATGCCGGTAGGTTCTAGCATAGAGCTGGACGTGGGCGGCAATCCAACTATACTGGTTGATCCCTATTTGAATGAGCTGGACTATTCTGTGCATCTGCGTGGTGTGGAGTATCTGGAGAAAGGTGCAGAATGGCAGAATGATATACCGGGTGGCGGATTCAGATATACGGATGGGCGGATATTTGAGAATGAGCAAATGATAACCGTATCGTTTAAACCTCAGATATCTTCTGTAATATCCACGCCGGATGCAGTAGCAAGATTCTTCGACGCATCAGGTATTTATCTGGTCAGCGCCACCACTGTGCTGGGGGTTTCAGCACAAAGAAGGCTCGTATTTATCCAGGGCGCTACCGCGGTTGTCAGTATAACATTGGATGATGAATATCCTGAAGGAGTTTTATGCGGACTACTTACAGCCAGTGGAATACAGAAGCAGACCACGATTCTAGCTCCTGTAGGGCAGGATATTGTGCAGAATGGTATAGTAGCGTCATTCGTACTTGGAGAGTCTGAATGGGCCTATTTAGTGCGATTTGGCACACGGTGGTACGTGCATTCTATCTCCCCCGATTGGAAACAAGTGGGTTTGTTAGTGATGGGCGGTATACCCGGGCCGAATCTTATATCAGCTAATGGTCAGACATTGCAGATTGCAGAATATCCGCGCGTAGATCGGTTTCTGACGCGCTTGGAAGCAGCTCTACCAGGATCAGTCGTATCAATAGCTGCCTGGGCCACAAACAAAACCAAATGGGCAAGAGGAGCCACGGAAATAATAGTTCCGCAAAAAGGAGGCTGGTTTCCACGGTTTCTTGATCTGGGAGCAGGAAAAGATACTGATAGGGGAAGTGCAGGCAATATTGTTGGATCAACTCAAATCAATCAAAATAAAGCACACGTCCACGATAATGGGGATTATAAGCATCTTTTGAAAAGGGACACGCACGGGACTGTAACAGGTTTTGATGATGATCCGTCAAACGAACAACCGAATCTACTAAATGCCTTTCAAATGCTGCCTGATGGTGGCATAGAAGCAAGACCTGAAAATGTTGGTGAACCGGCATTATATCACATATAACTATGGAGAACATGAGATACATACTAATCCTTATACTTACTGGCATTTTGCTGACATTATGCGGCCCTACTTATGGGCAAGGTATATACAGCAAATCGGCAAATAACGTGAAGCAGAATCGGTTAATGGCTGATAGTGTTCTTGGAGCGCCACGGGATACAGGAGCCACAAATCTTGCAACTTACCAAGGATCGCCGGTGGGTGATTCAGGCAGAATTGCATACATGCATGGTAAATTTTGGGGGTACAGAAATTTAGGCGGCGTGCTAAGCTGGTTTGAACTCGGCGCTGGTACTACAGACCTTTCTTCGTATTGGGACAGCACCGTGACCAAACAGAATTTTCCAATAGACACGGTCTTCGATATATCGGCCTTGCAAGCATATACAGGGAAGGCTAAGATATTGCTCGTCACAGACCAGCTCAGAGGAGGTTTATTTTTCAAGCGCGCAACTGGTACAGATAATGCTGGCACTGTATTCACGGGAGCTGGTGGTAGGATTTGGTGGAGAGCATTCGATGAATTCGTAGGTCTTAACGTTTGCTGGTTCGGGGCAAAAGGGGATGGCACAACAGATGATACGGGGCCAATAACAGATGCTATCGCAGCCGTATCGCCAGGCGGTAAGATTTTTTTCCCTAATAGATCATTTTCTGACGGAAAATTCTATAAAATCGCAAGTTCTATTACGGTTAACAAAGCCGGTATCAAGATTTATTCTGATGGAGAAATTAGAAGCTATTCAACCACGATACAGGCTACAAGCGGCACTTTCCCGCTATTCACGGTAACCGCGCCTGAAGTGGGTTTTTGGGGCATCTCCCTCCGTGGCAATGGGACATTTTCTATACTCGATCCTTCCGGCGCTGGCCGTTGGGGACAGGGAGCAACGGTTTCGGGCATACGTGTAGAAGGTGACGCGGGCGCGAACGGTGATCTAAAAGTGAATTACTGTACGTTCGTATATCTGGATTCGGCAATGGTCTTCAAGGCGCGGAATGCTGATATTTCAAACAATCTTATAAGTCAAACAAAACATCCAATCGTTATTTTAGATGCGACTACAGGACAGCAGAGAGGATTTAAGATTCAGAATAATTGGGTGCACAGTCCTGGAGATACTACAATAGGCCGAGCGTTTGTAAAATGCGTGGATCAAAATGCTTTTCAGATATGGATACAGAATAACCAATTAGATGGTCAGCCCAACTGCATGTTAGCTGATATAATGGCGGATAGCGCAGTGCAGATAACAGATAACAATGTGAGCCTGGGCCGTGGAGGGCTTGTGAGTCTGACCGGTGTACGTGGAGGACAGGTAAGCAATAATTATTTCTTGGGAGGCAGTTATAAAACCCGCGGCAATGGCGTTTTGCTTACAAACTGCCAGAATGTTTCTGTATCAAATAATACCATCCTGCAGCCTGCTAACACCGGCATATCCTTAGTTAATGGTGATAACTGCGTAATTACGAATAATAATATCAAAGATTTCTCCTGGCAAGCAAAGGATAACGCTGGAAATTTTGATGGCATTTCGATAGATGCGAGTTCTACAAACAACAGTGTGTATACGAATCAATTGCATGCCCGCTCCGGTGCTGTGTATGACAAGATGATTGATTATGATGCTACACTTCCCGCCCCTAACCACGTTGCCATTAATGACCAATATAAAGGGGCCACATTTGAAAGCACCCGTGGTATTGAATTTGGTTCACAACCTAAATCCAATGGTTATTTCTTCGCTCCATATGACGTATTAGCGAAGTGGGATATCTCTTATTCAGCAAGTGATAGCGTTTTGCTTTTCAACAAAACAGGTGTTCTGACCCCACTCAGGATGTATCCTAATGGAAATCTCAGAACAGATTATTTATTCGATAATTCCTTAGGTACTTCCAACATAGGTGTAGGTTTCGGGAATGGGTATATTAGAACTATATCGAACGCGGGAGGCAGCGGAGGCGCTTTTTTTCAGTATATAGCGTTGGGATCAGCAGATAATATACTCCAAATAACTGGCCCATCAGCAACTGCGTTGCAAAAATTGGTATTAGGAGGCGATAGCGTTAGCGTGGCTAATCCAGGGAACACGGCAAAATTATTCGTTAACGGCAATACCGTATGGCATAGCGGCAATGATGGTGTGGGTTCCGGGTTAGATGCTGATCTGCTGGATGGTTTAAACGCATCCGCATTTACTAAGGATG
>Ga0193743_1000278_pt1 | contig 40718 bp, 34 predicted proteins | sample L2c2metaG_FD_143038 | JGI IMG/M metagenome (GOLD analysis project Ga0193743, IMG submission 143038) | Soil microbial communities from a riparian zone of the East river system, Colorado, United States - L2c2 | ecosystem: Environmental > Terrestrial > Soil > Riparian zone | place: USA: East River... | reverse complement strand
GTCACTGGCGTCTCGGAGAACTTGGGCAGCCGGCCCTTGGGCGCCTGCACCAGCTCGTGCGCGCCACCGCCACCGCCGCCGCCCATCGCCGGACCCTTGGGCGCGATCGGACGGAAGGGCGTGATATCGATGGCCGCCAGCTGCTGCTTGGGCGGTGCCGGCTTGGGATGCATGCGCGCTTCGATGATGATAAGGATGATCAGCGCGATGATCACCACGTGCGCGCCCACCGACAACGACGACGACAACGCGCTGCGCTTGACCCGGAACGGATCCGGCACCGCTACCGGCTGCGAAGTCAGCACCAGCGGCGGCAACGTCTCCCGCTGGAACATCCCTCGCACATTCTCTATCCACGTCCGCCACACCGGCTCATCCACCACCGGATTCCATAAATGCGGCTCAAGCGGAGCTGTGCGTATCTCAGACTCGACGTCGGGTGGGGGCAGGACCTGATTTGTCATAGTCACTTCTGGTTGACCTTGTCGAGACGGTAGCCTGCGGCTCACCGTCCATGATCTGTTGATTATCTATGAATGAACTGCCCCATGTCTTCGATTGAACGGAGTCTTCCTACACCAAAATGGAGGCCAACAGGTAACGTGGGTCACGTGCCGCCTATCGAGCCAATACTGATATGAGACGGGCGGCCGCCCGAATTGGTCACAAGTAAAATGAGCGGCGCCGCCGTTCTACAATAGAACCTTCCAGATCATGACCTTACGTGACACCAAGCCATATCCCAAGTCGTCCCATCCCGAAGGCGCCCGGCCAGAGCTGAAGTCGACCCTTCTGCTGCCGCGCACCGGCTTCCCGATGAAGGCCAACCTGCCGGAAAACGAGCCCAAACGGCTCGCCACATGGACGGAAAACGGCCTCTACGAGCAGATTCGCCAAGCGCGCAAAGGGGCTCCGAAGTACATCCTGCACGACGGACCGCCTTACGCCAACGGCCCCATTCATCTGGGTCACGCCCTCAACAAGTGCTTGAAGGATTTCGTCGTCAAGTCGAAGACCATGGCCGGTTTTGACTCGCCATATGTCCCAGGATGGGACTGCCACGGCCTGCCAATCGAAATCAAGGTGGACGAGCAGCTTGGCCGGAAAAAGCTGGAGATGGACCCCATCGCCGTCCGCGCCGCCTGCCGCGCCTACGCGCAGAAGTACATCGACCTGCAGCGCAGCCAGTTTGAGCGCATCGGTGTCCTTGGCCGCTGGCAGGATCCGTACACCACCATGTCCAATCAGTACGAGGCCACCACCCTCAAGGCGTTCTACGAGCTCTTTGAGCGCGGCTTCGTCTACCGCGGGCTCAAGCCCGTCTACTGGTGCTGGCACGACCGTACCGCGCTGGCCGAGGCTGAGGTGGAGTACGAGATGCACACCAGCCCCAGCATCTACGTGCGCTACGCACTCACCAGCAAGCCCGAGGCGCTCGACGAGGCGCTCGCAGGCAAGCAGGTCTACGCGATCATCTGGACCACGACGCCGTGGACGCTCCCTGCCTCGCTCGCCATCGCCTTCCAGCCGGAGTTTGAATACGTTGCGCTTGAGAACACGGACGGGAATGTCTATCTGGTCGCAGCTGCGCTGGCAGATGCGGTCAAGCAGGCCTGCAATCTGGAATCTTCAAAAGAGATTGCGCGCTTCAAAGGCACACAGCTGGAGCGAGCCACCTTCCAGCATCCCTTTCTCGACCGCTCCATTCTTGGCGTACTCGCGAACTATGTCACTGCAGACCAAGGCACCGGCGCTGTTCACACCGCGCCCGCACACGGCGTGGACGACTTCTACACCGGCGAGCGTTATGGCCTGGACCAGGCCACCAAGGTCGATGCGGCTGGCCGCATCCACGACGGACTGCCCGAGTACAACGGCCTTCAAGTCTTCAAGGCCAATCCGGAGATCATCAAGCTGCTCGAGACGCGCGGCGCATTGCTGGCACGGAACGACATCTATCACTCCTATCCACACTGCTGGCGCTGCCACAATCCTGTCATCTATCGCGCTACCGAGCAGTGGTTCATCTCCATGGAGACGCCGATCCCACGCCCGGACGGCAGCACGGTCAGCTTCCGCCAGCGTGCGCTGGATGAAATCAAACGGGTGAAATGGGATCCGGCATGGGGCGAAGAACGCATCTCCAACATGATCGCCACGCGGCCCGACTGGTGCATCTCCCGCCAGCGCATCTGGGGCGTGCCCATCGCTCTCTTTTTGTGCAAGAAGTGCAACCAGCCGCTCAACGCACCGGAGACATACGCGCGCGTCGTCGAACTCTTTCAGCAGCACGGCGCCGATGCCTGGTACGACGGCACTGCGGAGAAGCTGCTGCCAGCAGGCGCGAAATGCGCGACCGCGAACTGTGGTGGCACGGAGTTCCGCCGCGAGACCGACATCCTCGATGTGTGGATCGACTCCGGCACCAGTTGGGCCGCGGTGCTCGAAACGCAGCCCGAGCTGCGCTTCCCATGCGACCTCTATACCGAGGGTGGCGACCAGCATCGGGGCTGGTTCCACTCCTCCCTATTGTTCTCTGTGGGCCTGCGCGACACGGCACCCTACAAAGTAGTCGCCACTTCGGGCTGGACACTCGACGAGCAGGGTCGCGCCTTCTCAAAGTCGCTCGGCAACGGCGTCGATCCCGTCGATATCGCGAAGCGTCTTGGCGGTGAGATTGTGCGTCTATGGGTTGCTTCCGTCGATTTCCGCGAAGACGTCTCGGCCAGCGAGAACCTGATGCAGCGTGTCGCGGACAACTACCGCAAGCTGCGCAATACCTTCCGCTTCCTGCTCGGAAATCTGTACGACTTCGATCCTGCAAAGGACGCCGTCGCATGGGAGAAACTCGAGCCGCTGGACCAGTACATGCTGGCGCGGGCGCGTGAACTCACCACCAAGGTGCTTGGCTGGTATGACGAGTTCGAGTTCCACCGCATCTACCACGCGGTGAATGAATTCGCGATCGTCGATCTCAGCGCGCTCTACGCCGATGTGCTCAAAGACCGCCTGTATACCTTTGCTCCTAACAGTCCTGCACGGCGAGCAGCGCAAACCGTGCTGTGGAAGATCACCGAGGCACTCGCGCGGCTGGTCGCGCCGATTCTCAGCTTCCTCGCCGATGAGGTCTGGCAGTACCTGCCGGCGGATCCGCAGCGAAGCGTCAGCGTCCACACAGCGCTCTTCCCTGCTGCCGATGAGCTTGCACCAGCCGGCCAGGAAGCATTCCTCGCCGATTGGGCGCAATTGCTCTCGATCCGCGAAGGTGCTATGCGTTCGCTCGAAGAAGCGCGGCAGGAGAAACGCATCGGAAAGGCGCTGGAAGCAAAGCTCACGCTTGAGCTTCCCGCCGAGCAACTCAAGGTCACGCAGCGCTACGAATCCAGCCTAAAGGAGCTCTTCAACGTTTCCCAGGTGGAGCTCGTCGCCGCGACAGGCACAGAGGCCCGCGCCATCACCACAGATGCCGATGGCAGCAAATGCACCCGTTGCTGGAACTACCGCACCGACGTGGGCATCGACCCACGCTGGTCCACGGTCTGCGGACGCTGCGCAAGCGCGCTCGATGAGATCGGCTTCCCGCCACTCAGCGAAGAGGTTCCTGTCTGATGGCTGACGCAACCGCTACTGTGGCACGTCCGAGCAATGCCGGTTCAGACCGCCGCGGCATCCTCTTCCTCGTCTCGCTGCTGGTCCTGATCCTCGACCGCGTCACAAAAATGATGGTTGCGCACGCGCTTCCGCTGGGCGACGCACATGTCGTCATTCCCAAGGTCTTCCGTATCACGCATGTGCTCAACACTGGCGCGGCTTTCTCGCTCTTTGGCGATTCAGCCTCGCCGGACCGCGTGCGCTGGCTGCTGGTCGGCTTCTCGCTGGTCGCCGCAGTGATCGTGGCCATCGTGCTGCTGCGCATGGGCCGCCGCATCACCGCCACCACCTTCGGCCTCGCCCTCATCCTCGGCGGCGCCATCGGCAACGCCTACGACCGCATCCGCACCGGTGCTGTGATCGACTTCTTCGAGGTCCACATCGTCCACTACCACTGGCCCGACTTCAACGTGGCGGACTCCGCCATCGTCTGCGGTGGCATCCTGCTGGTGCTGCATTCGCTTGTTGCCGCGCGCGAGCCATAGTTCTCGGGCCGCGACCAAAGGAAGCGGCCTCCACAACTCGCGCCGCAGGCGCTTCCGCCCGGACGGCCAGTCCCCGATATACTGAAGAGTGCATCCCGAGCCTCTGAAAGTCATTACAGATAAGGCCCCAGTGAACGACTCGATCGTGATCCGCGGCGCGCGGACCCACAACCTGAAAGGCATCGACTGCGAGATCCCGCACGGCAAACTCACCGTCGTCTCGGGCGTTTCGGGGTCGGGCAAGTCGTCGCTCGCCTTCGACACCATCTATGCGGAGGGCCAGCGCCGCTACGTGGAGTCGCTCTCCGCGTACGCACGCCAGTTTCTGGAACGCATCGAGAAGCCGGACGTTGACCTGATCGACGGCCTTGCCCCCGCCATCGCGATCAAGCAGAAAAACTCTACCCGCAACCCGCGCTCTACGGTCGCCACGGCCACGGAAATCTACGACTACATGCGGCTGCTCTATGCCCGCTGCGGGACGATGCACTGCATCGTTTGCAACAACCTGGTTCGACGCGACTCGGTGGATGAGATCGCCGCCGCGGTCCTTGCGCTCGCCGAGGGCACACGCCTGCATGCGCTCTTCCCTGTCGAAGCCCGCCGGCCTCCAGCCTCTGAAGATCTGCCCGTCGGCGAGCATCCCAAAGACGAGCCGGCGAAGCCGAAGCGCGGCGCAAAGAAGGCCAAGGCGGCGGCAAAATCCACTCCCGAACCAATCTCTGACGCATTGCGCCAGCGTCTCACCGATCTGCGCGCACGCGGCTTCAACCGTCTCTATCAGGCGAACCAAATCTTTGAGTTTTCGTCTCCCGAATCGCTGCTCGAAATAGACTTCACGCAGCCGGTCTTTATCCTCGTCGACCGCATCGCCGTTTCGCCGGAGAGCCGCAGCCGCATCGTCGATGCCGCCGAGATCGGCTACCGCGAATCCGGCGAGATCGTCTACGAAGTGGTGCCGCGCGAAGACGACGGACAGCCGCGCCAGCGCCTCCGCTTCTCCAGCGAGTACGAGTGCAAGCACTGCCATCGCCTTTATCGCGAGCCCGAGCCACGCCTCTTCTCCTTCAACAACCCGTATGGCGCCTGCCCACGCTGCCAGGGCTTCGGCAACACCATCGACTTTGACATCAACCTCATCATCCCGGACAAGGGCAAGACCCTCGACGATGGCGCGATCGATCCATGGACCCGGCCGAAATACCGTCCCTATCAGACAGAGTTGCGCCGCGCCGCTCGCGAACAAGGCATTCCGATGAACGTGCCGTGGTTCGACCTTTCCGCCGCCCAGCAGAGTTTCGTGCTTGATGGCAAAGGCGCATTTCTCGGCGTCTACGGCTTCTTCCAGTTGATGGAGCGAAAGAAATACAAGCTGCATGTGCGCGTCATGCTCTCGAAATACCGTGGCTATGCGCGCTGCCCGGAGTGCAAGGGCGAGCGTCTGCGCGCGGAGGCCCGCGCTGTGCTCCTCGATGGACGCAACATCTGCCAGGCCGCTGCGCTCACCATCGCGGCCGCGCACCAGTTCTTTTCCGCGCTCAAGCTCACGCGCGAACAGGAGGAGATCGCTGGCTCCATCCTCAAAGAAGTGCAGCAGCGGCTACGTTTTCTCGATTCCGTCGGGCTCGATTACCTCACACTCGATCGCCTTGCCTCGACACTCTCCGGTGGCGAGGCCCAGCGCATCCAGCTAGCTACGTCGCTTGGCTCGCAGCTTGTCGGTGCGCTATACGTGCTCGACGAGCCCTCCATCGGCCTGCACACGCGTGACACGGCCAAACTCATCCGCATTCTCGAAAACCTGCGCGATCTGGGCAATACCATCCTCGTTGTTGAGCACGATCCTGACGTCCTGCGCTCTGCCGACTACCTGATGGACCTGGGGCCCGGCGCGGGCGAATTCGGCGGCAAGCTGCTGGCCGCAGGAACCGTCAAGGAGGTCGAGCACAACCCCGACTCACTCACCGGCCGCTATCTCTCCGGCTCACTCACGATTCCCGTGCCCTCGCGCCGCCGCGAGCCCGGCCGCGAAAAGCTCGTCCTGCGCGGTGCCCGCATCCACAACCTGCGCGGCGTCGATGTCGAGATTCCGCTTGGCCTGCTGGTCTGCGTCACCGGCGTCTCCGGCTCCGGCAAATCCACGCTCGTACATCAGGTGCTCTACCGCGCCATTGCGCACGCTCTCGGCGAGACCGAAGGCGGCGACCCCACTGGCCTTTATCGCGAGCTTACAGGCACGGAACGGCTCAACGGCGTCGTCCTCGTCGATCAGAACCCTATCGGCCGAACGCCGCGCTCTAACCCTGTCACCTATATCAAGGCCTTCGACTCCATCCGCGAGCTCTTCGCCTCGCAACCCGAGGCCGAACGCCGCGGCTACAGTGCCGGCCACTTCTCCTTCAACGTTCCTGGCGGCCGCTGCGATGTCTGCGAAGGCGACGGCACGGTCACCGTCGAGATGCAGTTTCTCGCCGACGTCGAGCTTCCCTGCGAGGAGTGCAGCGGCACCCGTTACAAAGCCTCCACGCTCGAAGTTCGGTACAAGGGCAAGAACATCTCGGAGGTGCTGCAGCTCTCCGTGAAAGAAGCGCTCCGCTTCTTCGCCGGCCATCCGCGCATCCTCGACAAGCTCGCCGTCCTCGATGAAGTCGGGCTCGGCTACGTCCGGCTGGGGCAGTCCGCCACCACGCTCTCCGGCGGCGAGGCCCAGCGGGTCAAGCTGGCCTCGCACCTCGCCAACGTTCGCACCGCCAACGGCAAGGTTGCCCGCTCGCGCACCCTCTACATCCTGGACGAGCCCACCACCGGTCTCCACTTCGACGATGTCGGAAAGCTGCTCCACGCGTTGCGCAAGCTCATCGACGGCGGCGGTTCGCTCCTGGTCATCGAACACAACCTGGACGTGATCAAGTCCGCCGACTGGATCATCGACATGGGTCCGGAGGGTGGCAGCGGCGGCGGAGAGATCGTCGCCGTTGGCACGCCGGAAGAGATTGCGGCGGTCCAAGGCTCACATACCGGCTATTGGCTCAGTCGTATGCTCAAGAGCGCCCCAGAGCAAGTGCAAGTGGCAGTTTAAGGAATGGGCATGAAGTGGTTGTATTTCGGTAGCTTGTTATTCTGCATCAGTTCCGTGGCGCAGCAGACGCCTTTGCCAGCGGGGAGCCATGATCCCGATCAGCCTGATGCGGCATCGTCTACCCCGTCTCATCTGAGAGTTGGCGGCATCGCGCCGGCACTCGCCACGGCCGAGGATAAGATCGAGTCCCACGACTACGACGGCGCCCGGCCCCTGTTGCTTGGCTATCTTCAGCAGCATCCCGCGGACGCCCGAGCTCTCTTCGATCTGGGATTTGTGGAAGACTCCACCGGTCAGCAGGACGCGGCGGAGCGCGACTACGGGAAAGCGATCGCCGCCGACCCGAAGCAGTTTGAGCCCCACGCCGCCCTCGGCCTTCTCTACGCCCAGACCAATCGCGGGGACAAGGCACTTCCGGAACTCCAGACCGCCAGCCAGTTGGAACCTGCCAGTCATGACGCGGCGGCCAAGGCGCAGGTATGGAGAAGCCTGGCCCAGCTCCAACTGGGCACCGATCCCGCAGGGGCAAAGCAGTCCCTGCTCAAGGCGTTACAGCTCACTCCGGGCAACGACACGCCCGCCGACCTGGTGCTGACCGGACAGATCGCCGAAGCCAACGACGACCCAGAGGATGCCAGCACGGCCTATCAACGCGCTCTGGCTGCGGATCCGGGATCGGCAGGCGCCACCTCCGGGCTCGCACATCTGCTGCTGAAGGCGAAAAAGCCGCAAGAGGCCGAACCCCTGCTGCGCACTTCCCTGGCCAAACACCCGGAGGACACCGGGCTGACCGCCCAGCTTGCTACGGCGCTCGCTGCCCAGGGAAATGATGCCGAGGCCATCACGACCCTGGACAAGCTGCATCAGCTGCAACCAGCGAACCTGGATGTGACCAGAATGCTCGCCGATGCCTATCTACGCAATGGTTCCGCGGACAAAGCGGCTCCGCTGCTCGCAGAAGCGGTCCAGGCAGCGCCAAAGGATCCTGGTTTGCTCACCAGCTACGGTCAGAGTCTGATCTATACCAAGCAGTTTGCCGCCGCCATTCCCATTCTGGAACGGGCGGCCGCGGCTGACCCGCACGACGAGGAGGCCTGGGGAGGCCTTGCATTTGCTCATTCCCAGCTTCGCCAGGACGACGAAGTTCTCAAGGATCTTTCAGCCCGTCAAAAAATCGCGCCTGACACCCCAGAAACATTGTTCTTGTGGGCAACTTCGTACGATAATCTGCACCAGATGAAACAAGCGGCTGAGTACTACGAAAGATTCCTCGCAGCCGCCAATGGAAAATACCCGAACGAGGAATGGCAGGCGAAACACCGGCTGGTGACTCTGGGACACGGCCACTAGCCGCACGAAAGTCCGAGGTGCGCTATGCGTCCAATCGGTCTGCTCCTCTTCATCGCGCTTCTTCTCGCGCCCGTCAGCCACGCCTCCGGTTCTGACAATAAGCCGCCGCTTGATCCAGTCGCGCTTTCCGCGCTCGTCACGAAGGCGAACCTCGCGTCTCCCAAGGATCAATGCTTCCTGTATGCACAGCTTGTGCACCAGATGACACTCTTGGCCGGACGGCAGCTCAGCGAAGGGCAAGACCCGTCAGCCTCGCTGCGCGCGGTGAGTGACTATACGCAGAAGATCCGTGCCGGTGCGGGAAAAGACAACAAGCGTCTCAAGAATGCGCAGATTCTGATGGAGCGTACCGCCTTCCGGCTCAATGAATTCCTGCACTCCGCAGCGCTGGATGACCGCCCGATTCTCGAATCAACTTTGAAAAACCTGAACGAAGTGCAGAACGAGCTTATGATGCAGGTGTTCCGCCACTGAGTCATTTGCCGGCCCCTCTCCCAACACGCCATCCGCCAGGAACCCTGCGAGCTGTACTTCTGTTTGCGGTTCTGTTTCTCGTTATCGCGCCCCTCGCACACGCCCAACGATCCAAAGATCCGCTCACTCCGGACCAAGAAGAGCAGGTTCGCAATGTGGCCGATCAGCCGAACGAGCGCGTCAAGCTCTTCATCAAGTTTATCGAGGAGCGAACGGACGCGATCCATCGCTCGGTGGTGCGTCCGGAGACACAACATCCCAGCATCGAAATCCATGACCATATCACTGCCTTCACCAGCCTGGTCGACGAATTACAGGACAACCTGGATGCCTACGACGAGTCGCACAGCGACATTCGGAAGTCGCTGAAATTCCTGCTGGAACACACGCCAAAGTGGACAACCGCACTGCAGCAGCCGCCCGGATCGCCCGAATACGATTTTGCGCGCAAGACCGCTATGGACGCCGTCGACAACACGAAACAGGCAGCTACGGAACTGCTGAAGTCGCAGGAAGTGTACTTCTCGAAACACAAGGCGGAAAAGGCCGTCAAGAAGAACTCTGACGAGTAGCTGTTTGCGCCCTTTCGCGAGCCTCGCGCATCTGTTCATCTGTTGATAGGACGATAGGAGATGAAATGGAGGTCGCGCTGAGCGCTTTGGAGCGAATGGTGTTGGTTGGCATCGCCATCTTTGCTTTCTACCAATGCTTTCAGATCGGAGCCAGCGGCTGGCTGGCTCGCCCCGCCGCCGGATGGATAGTGCGTCTCTGCCTCATCGCACTCGCAGCGATCTGTTTGTTCACTGTGGCCCGGATGGCCGGCAGCAGCTAGTCATAGTATGTATCTATCGAGGTTTCTAAATGGGGCCGCAAGCAGATGCAGGCGGCCTCGTGTTCAGCCGTTCAAAGTGCTAAGCTAGCATTGACGTGAGTCCCGAGTTACACCAGATTTTTCAGGACGAGTATCGCGTGGTCCGTCCCCGCGCGCCCATGCCGCCTTTGCAGGTGCGCTTCCGCCGCTTCACTACCCTCAACACCACGATCCGGCTGCGCGAAGGCTACCTGCATGTCTCGCTCTCCGATGTTCTGGAAGGCGCCCCAGAGCCGGTGCTGCGCGCCATTGCCCACATCCTCATCGCAAAGCTCTACCGCAAGCCGCTGGATGCGCGGCATACCCGCCGCTACCGGCATTTCTCTTCCAGCGAGTCGGTCATGCGGCAGACCGAACTCATCCGGCAGGTGCGCGGCCGCAAGACCATCCTTGGCGCCAAAGGCCGCTTCTACGATCTTGAAGAGATCTTTGAAGGTCTCAACCAGCGCTTTTTCTATGGACTGCTGGGACGACCGGTGCTGACCTGGAGCAGCCACATGGCGCGGCGCAGCCTGGGCCACTACGATGCTGCGCACAATACCATCGTGATCAGCCGCGTCTTCGATCGCCGGGACACGCCGCGCTGCGCGGTCGAATATCTCGTCTACCACGAGATGCTGCACCTGAAGCATCCTGTCACGGTCCGCGCAGGACGGCGCTGCGTCCACTCTCGTGCCTTCCAGGAGGATGAGCGTCGCTTCCCGGAACTCGAAGCGGCGAGGCGTTATCTGAAAGAGCTCTGAAGAACTCTTAAGTCACGGCAGGAGCGCGCGCGCTTCGCGCTGCGGCGTGACGCCGCGCCCACACAATGAGCACTAGACCCACGACCATCGAGCCGATGCTCGCCACCTGCGCGTTGCTCATCCCAAAATAAATTCGTGGGTTGATGCGAATAAACTCCACCAGAAAACGCGCCAGCCCGGACAACACCAGGTATTCGCCAGTGATCTCTCCGGGATTGCGGCGGCCTCGTTTCCACAGGATGAAAGCGATGATCAGCGCCGCGATCAGCTCATAAATAGGGGTCGGGTGCACCCGCTGCACAGTCGGCACCAGCCCATGCGGAAAGCTCACCCCCCATGGCAAGGTGGTCGGAATGCCATAGTCGCCATCACCGGAGGTGAAACAGCCGATGCGGCCCACCCCATAACCCACGGCGGCAGCCGGGGCTGCCAGGTCCAGCATGCCGAGCGCGCCAACCTTCGCCGCGCGTCCCTGCCACATCAGGGTCAGAATGCCCGCAATCAGGCCGCCATACCAGGCAAAACCAGCGCGGTCGAAGAGCGTGGCTGCCGGGTAGTGAAAGAGCGTCGCCGGATCTTCAAAGACATGCCACAGCTTGGCCCCGACGACACCCAGAACGGTGACGAACGCTACAACGCTGATCGCGTCAGCCTGCACATGAAAGCGCTGGAAGTTCAGATGAAGCACGTAACCGGCGCAGACTGCCGCCAGCCACAGCATGAGACCGAAGGTGCCGACGGTGAGTGGGCCTAGATGAATATATGGATACATGCGCGCGGGTTTCACTATGAGTATAGCGAGCACGACTATCTTTGGAAGAAGACCAGTGCCTGGGAGAAGATAGCGGTATGGCAACGCCGATTCGCCACCCTTATTTGCCCGCCCAGCCACCTGTCCTGATCAACCGCGATGCCATCGCGCGCCGCGTTGCCGAAATCGGCGCGGAGATTGACCGCGATCTCGCTGGAGAGTCCGTCCTGCTGGTTGGCGTGCTCAAGGGCGCGGCTATCTTTCTCTCCGACCTCGCCCGCGCCATCAACATTCAATGCACCTTCGACTTCGTCGCCGTCTCCAGTTACGGCAAAGGCACGCGTTCCAGCGGGGCCGTCAAGCTCATCAAGGACCTCGACCACCCCATCGAGGGACGCAACATCATTCTGGTGGAGGACATTCTCGACACCGGCCTTACCCTCTCCTTCCTCAAGCGTATGCTTATGCAGCATCGGCCGCGCTCGTTACGGGTTGCCGCGCTGCTCGACAAGCCGGAGCGCCGCATCGAGCCCCTTCAGGCTGAATATGTAGGCTTCAGCATCCCCAACCACTTCGTCATTGGCTACGGCATGGACTATGCCGAACGCTTCCGCAATCTTCCCGACATCTGTATCTTTCCACCGGATGCCGCCGACTGATCCACAGCCTGGCAACTTCGCTTCATATTCTGCGTCCATCAGAGGGGCGCATCCCCATGCCCACCCAGGGAGCGAAGTGCGAAAATGAGAGTGATGGAATCGAACACGTCTGAAGAAATTTTTGCCGCAGCGCGCGGCAGCTTCGATGCTGCTGCCTTTGCCAGCAACACACTGGCCACCCCAGCTGGCCTGGCAGCCGTGCTGGACCACACTCTCCTGAAACCGGAGGCGACGCGCGATCAGGTGCTGGCCCTGTGCCGTGAGGCGGCAGAACACCGGTTCGCGTGCGCTATGGTGAATCCCACGTGGGTACCGCTGGCGACGTCGATGCTGGCCGGCACCGGCATCCCCGTCGGCGTGGTCATTGGATTCCCATTGGGCGCCAATCTTTCCACCACCAAGCGTGATGAAGCACGCGAGATGGTGAAGCTGGGGGCGCGCGAGCTGGATATGGTGCTCAATATCGGCATGCTGAAGAGCGGCTTGTACGACCAGGTGGAGGCAGACGTTCGCACGGTCGTCGAGGTCGGCCGGGCAGCCGGCGCGGTCGTGAAGGTAATCCTCGAAACCTGCCTGCTCTCCCTGCCGGAAAAGCTGCGTGCTGCGGAAATCGTCATCAATGCCGGCGCGGACTATTTGAAGACAAGCACCGGTTTTTCCACCGGGGGAGGGACCGCTGCCGATGTGGCGCTGCTCCGCGGGATCGCCGGAAATTGCTGCGGCGTGAAAGCGTCCGGCGGCATCCGCACCCTCAGCGATGCCCGCACCATGCTGGAAGCCGGCGCGACCCGCATTGGCGCGAGCGCCAGTGTGCGCATTGTGGAAGAGCTGAGCGCGGCGCTTGCGGCAACGGCCAAGACTGCACACGTCTAAGCCACTTTTGCGCCACTTCTGCGCGGCAACTTATGCGGCCCCGGGGCCATATCGCTGCTCGCTCGCTGCGCTATGATGACTCGATTGCCTTGCCCTCTTTCGGGGCACATGCGATGGAGCGAGATCTGTGAAGGATGATGGCCAGCAGGATCGGCCCCATGAGAGTTTCGAGGGCGACTACCGGCCCACCAGCGAGAGCGGTGCGGCGCGCGCACAGGTGCGCACGGAGCCGATCCAGCTCGCGTTTCTCATGCGGCTGGCGAATGCGCTCAACGCCACACTCGATCTGCAGACCATCATGCACCAGACCGCTGAGCTGGTCCGCGCCGTCATCGACTTCCGCATCTTCGCCATCCTCCTGCTGAACGACCGGACGAACGATCTGCGGATGCGTTATCAGATCGGCCACACACCGGAGACCGAGCGCCGCCGCTTCCGAATCGGCGAAGGCATCATCGGCGAGGCTGCTTCGCGCAAGGAACCGGTGCTGGTCAATGATGTCCGCGGTGCGAAGAACTATGTCTCCGCAAATGACGCCGTGCGCTCCGAGCTGGCTGTGCCGCTCATCGTGAAGGGCCGCGTCATCGGGGTTATCGACATCGAAAGCGAGGAGGTCGGCTACTTCCAGGAGGAACACCTCCGCCTGCTGGAACTGACCGCATCGCGGGTTGCCGTAGCCATCGAAAATGCGCGGCTCTATACGCGCGTCTCCCGGCAGGCACAGACGCTCGCGGTGCTCACTGAAATCTCGCGCGACCTCAGCTCGATCCTGGACCTGGACGAGTTGCTGGAACGCATTGGCCACCTGCTGCGCCGGCTGATCGACTACCAGATGTTCTCCATCCTGCTGCTCAACGAGCGCGACCAGGTACTGGAGACACAATTTGCTGTCCGCTTTGGCGAGCGCTACGTTCCTGTCGAACGCGTTCCGCTTGGCCGCGGCCTTGTCGGCGTCGCGGTGCAGACGCAGGCGCCTGTCTACTCACCGGACGTACGCCGCGACCCTCGCTACCACGTGGTCAACCCGCTCACGCGATCGGAGCTGGCGGTTCCGCTCATCTATAAGAAGAAGGTGATCGGTGTTCTCGACATGGAGCACACCCGCGTCAACTACTTTAACGAGGACCACCAGCGCACCATCGTCACGCTTGCGGCGCAGATCGCCATCGCCATTGAAAATGCGCGGCTCTACCAGCGTGTAGCACAACAGGAGCAGCGCCTGGAGCACGATCTGGAGATGGCGCGCGAGGTGCAGCTCCGCCTGCTGCCGCAGTCCCTGCCCAGGCATCAATCCGCCGAATTCGCGGCGCGATTCCTGCCGGCACGCACCATCGGCGGCGATATGTACGACTTCCTGCACTACGACAGCCACCGCACGGGCATTGCGTTGGGCGACGCCAGCGGCAAGGCGGCTCCGGCCGCTCTCTACGCGGCCCTGGTCAGCGGCATCATGCGTGCAGCCGCGCCGCGCGCATTGCATCCGGAAGAGATGTTGCGTCTGCTGAACGACTCGCTACAGGAGCGGCGTGTCGACGCGCAATACGTCACCATGGTGTACGCGGTGTGGAATGACGAAGACCAGACCCTGGAGATCTCGAACGCTGGCGCTGTGCAGCCGCTCATCTGCCGCAATGGCGAAGTCGAGACCATCCACGCGGAAGGCTTCCCTCTCGGGCTCTTCCCCGATGTTTCGTATGAGCAGTTCACGCTCTCGACACGGCCGGGCGACTCCGTCATCTTCTTCAGCGATGGACTCGCCGATGCGCAGAATCCCGCCGGGGAAATGTTCGGCACGGAGCAGTTGACCGAGATCGTCCAGCAGCACGCATCGCTGAGCGCGGACGAGCTGGCCGACTACATCATGGCCGAGATCACCCAGTTTCAGGACGGCGCCGAGCACTTCGACGATGAGACGCTGATCGTGCTGCGCGTCAAAGACGACTCTGCAGTGACGCCGGCCACTTGATTGGCGGTGGCGGGGCACGCAACGTGACATTGCGATGACACCCCCGCATTTCTGCTGCGATATGCTTCGCGACAGAGTGGATATGCATGCCACGCGGGAAAACCCGTCGATTCCAGCCTGGCGCAGCGATGAGCAGGGTTCGCCAGAGCCGCACGAGCTGGAGCCTGCTTACTTCGATCACGCGCTGCAAGCCTGGGTGCTGAGCCGGCATCGCGATATCCTCGCCGCGTTGCGGGACGAGCGCGCTGTCCCTGCGAGCGTGAAGAGTGGCGAAGCCATCGCGCCGGCGAATGAAGACCTTCGTATCCGGATGCGAGCTCAGACGCTGGAGGCGCTTTCTCCAGCTCTCTTGCGGCAATGGCGCCAGGCCCTGCAACCGGAGCTGGATCGCTTGTTGCAGAATCTGCATGCAGGCGAACCTATGGATGTGCTGGCCACCTACGCGCGGCCGGCCTGTCTCGCGCTTGCGGCCATTGTGACCGGCATTTCGCAGAAACAGGCTAAAACTCTTTGCGAACACGCGCGCCACGTCTCCGTACACGCGGCCAACCCCTATGATGATTCACTGCGTGCGTCATCCGAGGCTTCCCAGGCAAAGTTGCATGAAGGTCCCTTTCACGCAGAGTGCGAGGCCCTGCGTGACTCCACATTCGTCGCGATTTCGCAGACCATTCCATGCATGCTGGGGAATGCATGGTACGCCTTGCTGCGGCATCCGGAACAGTGGCGCCTGTTGCATGAAAAACCAGAGCTTACAGAACAGGCGGTGGAGGAGTTGCTGCGGTACGCCGGCCTCACCCGGCTGATTGCGCGCGAGGCAGCAGAGGATCTCGACATCAACGGATCCGTGATCCGAAAAGGCCAGCGGATGATCCTTCGCATCATCGCGGGCAATCACGATCCGCAGCGGTTCGCCGACGCGGACAGTGTCGATGTGATGCGGCCCGCAGCAGGGCATCTGGCCCTGGGGGCAGGCGCGCACTCCTGCGTGGGCGCTAGCCTCATCCGCATGTCGCTGGTCACGATCACCGCGCCGTTTTTGCGAAAATTCAGTTCTGCCAGCCTGGGTCGTCCCGTGCACTGGCAGGGTGGCGCCATCTTTCAATCGCCGCAATCGCTCTGGATCGAATTCTCACTCTGAGAGCGACGCCCGAAGCATTTTGCGGATTTCACAGCCAGCGCTTACCCTCGAAACAGTTCACTTTGACTGGAGCCCCTTCGCTTGTCTCAAGCAACAGCGACCCGCGTGATCGCGCCTGCACGCAACTTGCTCGGCAGCCTGCGCCTGCCCGGCGACAAGAGCATCTCCCATCGCTATGCCCTGCTCGGTGGGCTCGCCCACGGCATCACGCATCTCGAGAATTTTTCGACCGGAGCCGATCCGGCAAGCAGTCTCGCCTGTGTCGCCGCACTCGGCGCAAAGGTGGAACGCAACGGTGCGAGCGTCACCATTCATGGATGCGGCAATCGGTTTCAACCAAGCGATGCACCGCTGGACTGCGGCAACTCCGGCTCGACCATGCGCATGCTCAGCGGCCTGCTCGCGGCGCAGCACGGTAGCTTCACGCTTATCGGCGATGCCTCACTCAGCCGCCGCCCCATGGAGCGAATCCGCAAACCATTGGAAGCGATGGGCTCGCGCATCACCCTCACAGACGGCCACGCACCGCTCGCCATCCAGGGCGCGGCACTCAAAGCGATTGACTACACCACGCCGGTGCCCAGCGCGCAGGTAAAAACTGCTGTCCTCTTCGCCGGCCTGAACGCAGACGGAACCACAACGGTGACCGAGTCGATACGAACACGCGACCACGGTGAAATTGCGCTCGAAGCTTTTGGCGTCAAGGTCACACGCCATCTTGACTCAGTCAGCGTCGCCGGCGGTCAGCCGCTCCAGGGTGTGGACACCGTGATACCCGGCGACATCTCCTCCGCCGCATTCTTTCTTTGCGCCGCCGCGCTCTTCCCCGACTCCGGCCTGCTGCTGGACAATCTCGGTCTTAATCCAACACGGGCCACGCTGCTCGATTTGCTGGCTACGCTCGGCGCCAAAACCTCCGTCCTCAACCTTGAGCAGCGCGGCGGCGAGCTCGCCGGAACGGTGCAACTGGCCGCGCCAAAAGACGGACTGGGCGGCGCCACCATCTCCGGCGCGCTGGCCGCGCAACTGATTGACGAACTGCCTGTGCTCGCAGCCATTGCTCCCTATACGCGGAACGGCATTCGCATCCGGGATGCAAAGGAGTTGCGCGTCAAGGAATCCGACCGCATCGCATTGGTGGCCGAAAATTTGCGCCGCATGGGCGCGGAGGTCACCGAGGTGGAAGACGGGATGGACGTGCCCGGCGGGCAGGTGCTGCACGGCGCCGAAATCGACTCGGGCGGCGATCATCGCATTGCGATGGCCTTCGCCGTCGCCGCGCTACGTGCGGAAAGCGAATCGACTATACACGGCGCCGAGTCGGCAAACATCTCCTTCCCGGAGTTCTTCAGTTTGCTCGATCAGGTAGCCGTACGCTAGAACTGGCGCGCTGAACCAGAGAAGCCTCCTCTACTGCTGTGGCGGAGTCTGCGGCTGTTGCGGCGACGCTGGTGGCAGAGGTGATGGCGCTGTCACCGGAGGAGTATGCAACTGCTGCTGTTGCGAGGGCAGATTCGTATCCGGAGTCTTCGGTGCAGGCTCGAGTCCGGGAATGGTGATCTGCTGGGTCACCGTGCCGGAGACGCCATCGCCGATGCTGATGTTGTACTTGGTCAGCGTGTTGGCGAGGATCTGCTCCAGCGACGCGCGGTCTTTTGCATAGGTCGCCAACGCGCCGATTACCGTGTTCTCCGCAGCCGCCAGGCTGCGCTCCTGCTGCAGCACCAGCGCCGTCGTAGATGCGCCGTACTTGAATTTCTTCTTCTCCGCATCGAGCGCCTGCACGTTGTACTCGCGTGTAGCCGTAGCCGCCTGCACCGCAGCACGATCATTGGTCAACGCGTACTGCGCGTTGATGACGCCCATACGGATTTGCGTATAGATCTGCTGCAGCTTCAACTGATCCTGGCGGTACTCCAGCAAGGAACGTGACCGCAGCGCCTGGGCTGGGCGATTACGCAACGGAATCGTGACGTTCACCCCCACACCGCGATCCGGTGTTTCGCCGTTGAACATGCCGGTAAAGACGTTTCCATAGTTTCCCGGGGTGATCGTGCAACCTTGAGGCCCGTTCGCATCCAAGCTGCAGGCGGGGTTTGCCGCACCGCCGAGGGCCGTTGATCCGTAGAACCCATAGAGATCGACCGTCGGCAGCAGACCGTTCTTGACGCCTTTGAGCGTAATCTGGTCGTTCTTCAGGTTCAGAACCCCCTGCTCAATCTCCGGCCTGTTCTGATACGCCTCCTTCACCAGGTCTTCGACCGCAGCTGTTTCCTCCGGCATCTCCACCAGTGACACGCGATCCGTTGGGATGACCGGCGCCTGCGACAAGCCAGGATCGCTCAGGTTGCGAGCGATGGCCTGCTTCATTACCAGTTGCTGGTATTCGAGATTGGATTGCGCAGTGATGAGCGTCTGCTTGTCCTGCGCCACCTGGTTGTCCGCGTTCAGCACATCGAGCGGCGCCAGTGTCCCGATCTGCAGTTGCTTGCGGTCGTCCGAGGCCACCTGCGTGGACTGGTCCAGTGCGCGTTGTGCCGACAGCACGTTCTCGTAAGCGCTGACCAGCACCCAATAGATGTTCTCCACCTGATTGATCGTAAAAAGCAATTGCTGACGGAAGGCCGAGTTGGTGATGCGACGGTTGTTGATGGCCTGGGCTATGAAGCGAGTGTTCACCCCAATACCAAATCCGTTGAGCAGGTGCTGGCTGATCGTCGCCTTGAAGTTTGAGGTTAGCTCAGGGCTGTAACCGCTGCGGAAGCTGTTCGTGGTCAGACGGGTGTTCTGGAAACCCACCGTCAGCGTCGTGCCCGTCCGATAGCCTTGCTGGTATTGGAAGTCATAGGCGTTTGTATTTTGAATCAGCGTTGGAGCGCCAGTGATGAACTGGTTTGGCTCAGGCGTCGTCGCGCGCTCGAGCTGAACCGTGCCCGAGAGCAACGGGTCGGAGATGGTGGGCACCGGGCCCTGTCCGCTTGCGGTCAGCACCAGGCCGCTCGCTCCCGCGCCTGCACCGGAGGCGCCCGCCGATGTGCCGCCGGGGCCACCACCTGAGGTGAGCGTCGCGCTGGTGCCGCCGACGGTGCCCGTCACCAGGCCCGCCGGCGAGCCCAGAAGTGAAGCACCGGCGCGGGAGCGCACGATGTCCGTGTCGGAGATATCCAGATTGTAGCGGGCAATGGCGATATCGAAGTTGTTTTCGAGCGCCAGCATGATCGCGTCACCCAGGCTCAGATAAATCTTCCCGTCGTGCACCAGGTCCGCGAGACGCGGCGAGTTGAAGAAATTCGGCGGAGCGACCGGGGTGGATAGATACGGCGCAATCGGGTTTGGAAAATGCGATGGGGTGTCGCGAAAGTCTCGCGCGCCTGACCGCATGTAGAGCGGCAAGGTCGCATTGGGCGCTGGCTCGGCAGGAAGCCCCTCAGTGGCCGTGCCAGGATTGATTTGTTGCGGATTGCTCTGCTGCTGCGCTTCCGCCAGCGGCGTCAGCGTCGAAAGCATCGTTGCTGCGATTGCCGCCCATCCCGCCAGCCGTCGTCCTGCCTGACCGTTGCCCACTCGCCGTACTTCTTGCTTCCAGGAAAAATTCATTCGCCCCCACCCATCGAAATGCCACGCTCACACAGAGACGGCACAAACCATTCCCGGGACTCCGCGCACATGCCGGAATCATCCCTGCCGGTCCATGTCATGACACGACGTCATGGCTGAACCGAATGGATCGACCCTATCGTCTTGCAGTTCTTACGTTCGAGCGCCGCTCCACGTTCCCACAATTTCGCCTGCGCGCGTGCAGGCTCCGTCTGCGAGCGGCAGAAAAAGTATATCCCAGCATCTCTCAGGCCCTGCGCTATCCTCAGGCTGCATATGGACTTGCTTCCATCCAGCACAGTTTCGCCGAATATGCAGATGTGGAAGCTCGTCCTGGCCTATGACGGCACGGATTTTCATGGCTGGCAGGTGCAGCCCGGACTGCGCACCATTCAGGGCGAACTGGCGGCAGCCATCGAGCATATATGCGGCGAGCGCACGCTTCCTCAGGGCTCGGGCCGCACCGATGCCGGCGTCCACGCGCTTGCGCAGGTTGCATCCGTCGCGCTCCAGGCGCCGATCCCAGCGCCGAACCTGCTCCGGGCGCTCAACCGCGCGCTCCCGCCCTCCATCCGTGTGACGGAAGCCGCGCTCGTGCCCGCGGATTTCCACGCCAGGCACTCCGCCGTCAGCAAGCAGTACGAGTACCGCATCTATCGCGGCGAGATTTGCCCTCCGGCGCTCGCCCGCTATGTCTACGCCCTGGCATGGCCTCTCGACATTGCCGCTATGCAGCAGGCTGCCCCGATGGTGCTGGGGACGCACGATTTTTCATCATTCGCCGCCGTCGCCCCCGATCGCACGGCACGCATGGCCACAGATGCGGAGATAGACAACATACGCACCCTGACTCATTCCGCCTGGCACGAGCATGACGGTCTGCTGATCTACACCGTGCGCGGCGACGGATTTCTGCACCACATGGTGCGCAACCTGGTGGGAACCTTTCTGGAGGTCGGGCGCGGACGACGCAGCGCCACCAGTCTTCCGCAGCTCATTACCGCGCGCAATCGCATGGTTGCGGGAGCGACAGCGCCGGCGCGTGGCCTCTTTCTGCACTCCGTCAACTACCCGGAGAGCGGTGCTACGCTTGGCTAGACCGTTTCCCAGAAGATGTCGGCTTGTGAGATCTGCAACGGTATAAGCCCATGCAGTCGTTTCTGTCCCTCAATCCTCTCGGCCAGGTGCCTCAGCTTGCCGCGCAGCGGCGAGTCCATCAGGCCTTTCGCTGGTTGCATCTGCATGACGGATTGCTCATGGACTGGCAGCGGACGTTGGTCGGCATTCCGGCTCCGCCCTTTGGAGAAGCACCGCGCGCAGCATGGCTTCTGGAGCAGTTCCATTCGCTCGGCTTAAGCGAAGCGGGCATCGATGAAGAGGGGAATGTCATTGGGCTTCTTCCCGCTTCCTCGGCGACCCTCGCCCGCACTCCACACGTTGTCGTACTCTCCGCCCACATCGACACCGTCTTCCCCCCGGGAACAGACGTCACGCCCCAGGCCACTGGAACGCGGCTGATCGCGCCCGGTGCCTGCGACAACGCCGCCGGCGTCACCGGTCTGCTGGCCATCGCCGCAGCCTGCATGGATGCGTCGATCGCACTCTCGTGTCCAGTACTCTTCGTCGGCAATGTGGGCGAAGAGGGTGAAGGCGACCTGCGTGGCATGCGCTACCTGTATCAACGCTCCCCCTGGCGCGACCGCATTGCTGCCCACATCGTGCTGGATGGCGCGGGCCACGAGGTCGCCGTGACCGAGGCGCTTGGCAGCCGGCGTTTTCTCGCTACCATAACCGGCCCCGGCGGACACCCCTGGACGGATGCCGGCTCGCCCAATCCCATCGCCATCCTCAGCCACGCGATCGCCGCGCTCACCACCGCCGAGCCGCAGCGCGAGACGCGCACCACCCTCAACGTCGGCACCATCGAGGGGGGCAGTTCGGTCAATGCAATACCCGAACGAGCCAGTGCACGCTTCGACCTGAGATCCACCTCCGCCGAGGAGCTGGTCTGCCTCGAAGTGGAGCTGCATCGCGCGATCGAGGATGCGGTCCTGGCCGCGAATGCCGCCACTGCGGAGCAGCGCAAACGCCGCCCCGGCGCAGAGGCCGCGTTCACGATCGAGCGCATCGGCGACCGTCCCGCAGGACGGCTGGCAACTGCATTGAACGGTGCAACGCTTTACGACGATCTGCTCGCTGTCGACCGTCACCTCGGCATTCGCACCGAGCCGCGCATCGCCTCTACAGATGCGAACATTCCGCTTGCGCTCGGCGTCGCAGCGGTCAGCATCGGCGCCGGCGGGGACGGCGGCGGCATCCACACGCGCAACGAATGGTACGACGCCACGCAACGCGAGCTCGCGTTGAAACGCATCCTGCTGTTCCTGATGTTGACCGCCGAGCGGCAATAGTTCTTTCCGAAAAGGAGGGGCCGCCGGCCGGGCGCCCCTCCACTGCAAACAACAACCGCTTAGTGAACGAAAGGCGGCAGCGGAAGCGCGCGAATCCCCAACTGATTTGCATCAAAGCGCTCGGCTCCACCGCTGGGCTTGTTCACGATCGTTGCGCCGCCGTGGCCATTGTCTTCCACCAGGTCGGTCGATCCGCCGCCGTCCAGGTTGATCGCCGTAAATGCGCCAAACCCAATCATGAGGTCTGCCGTCTCCATCGACGTCGTGCCCACGCTGTAACCGGGTTGCCGGCCATCGATGACGACAACGTAGAGAAAGCGGCCATCCTTGGAGAGTCCCACTGACGTACGCGGGTTCGGGTCCGCGCCGTCGCCGAATGGCGTATCGCCGCCCACATTCAGGCCGTCCTGCACGATGATCCCCGAACCGGTGACCGCATTGAAGACATTCGAAATATCCGTCGTATCCGCAGTCTCGGCAATCGAGGCATGATTGTTCTGGTCGATGAGCAGGGATGCATTCTGCCCCGGCGTGCCGTCGGGAGCAGACACAGTGTTGCCGTCCGATACAGCGAGGCCAAGCACGGTCTTCTGCTCGTTCGTTGCATTGCAGCATGGAGCGAAGAAATTTGCGTTGATCGCGGCCTGCAGTCCGTACTTCAACAGGAACTGACTGGTGGTTGAGGCCACCGTGTTCAGGCTTCCCTGGTGGGGTGCGGTGTAGAAGTGAATGCCGGGAGCACGCAGATCAACACGCAGGGCGAAAGCCACACTCGCATCCGACCCATCGATCGATCCGCTGGCCTGGTCGATGCCGATGAAAACCGGACGCCAGCGTGTGACTTTGACAGTGGTAGCGTTGGCGCCCGTGCAGAAAGACACGGCGACAAGAAGACAGAGCCCAAAAAAACGCTTCATGGGGGAGGATCCTCCGGGGGATTTGTACTGCCCACCGATCATGCGCTTGGTACGAGTGGCCTTGGTTGCACCACGATGAAACTACGATGATTCCGCTGCTAAGCCGTTTTCACAATACTGTGTGGTCATCTGCATCTCCCCGGAACAGTTTTTCTTAACGGAAAAGCTGCGTCGATAGTGGTTGCAAGCCCTACACCTTTGTGAAAACGGTCTAAACTCGCACCCATGCCTCAATTGCTCGCTGCCGCCGCTTTATTTGCCGTCGCGATGCCGCTCGCCGCGCAGACTGCCGCGCCGGATGCCATCTACTACCACGGCCACATCCTGACCGGAGTGGGACTCGGCCACGGCAAGCTTGACTTCGTCAGCGCCATCGCGATGCGCGACGGAATCATCACCGCGATAGGTACAGATGAGTCGCTGCTGAAAACGAAAGGCCCGAAGACGCAGCTCGTCGATCTGGGCGGCTCTTTTGCCATGCCCGGCATCAACGATGCGCACACCCATCTGGGCGCTGCCGGCCGCATCCAGCTTTCCGTTGACCTCACGGGAAGCACATCGCTCGAGGAGATGCTCAGCCGCGTCGAGCGCGCCGCGAAGACAGCGCCCGCCGGGAAGTGGCTGCAGGGTGGCGGATGGGACCACACGCTCTGGCCGGAGAAAGTGCTACCCACACGCCAGCAACTCGATGCGGTGACGCACGGACATCCGGCAATCTTTGAGCGGGTCGACGGCCACATCGCCATCGCGAATACGGCCGCGCTTGAGGCTGCAGGCATCACGCGCGCAACATCTGACCCGCAAGGCGGGAAGTTCGATCACGACACCACAGGGGAGCTTACCGGCATTGTGCGCGAGGATCCGGCCATGGAGATGGTCTTCAAAGTGATCCCAGCGCCGACCCCTGCCGAACGCAAACGCGCGCTGTCGCTGGCATTCGCAGACGCCTCCATTCACGGAGTCACCAGCGCGCAGGACTACTCGGAGTGGGACGACTTTCTGATGATGGAGCAGCTTGAGCATGAAGATCACCTGCCGGTCCGGGTTTCTGAATGGCTCACCTTCGCCGATCCTGTTGAGACGCTCAAGGAGCACCGCGCACACCATTCCAGTGACGACCGCATGCTGCACACGGGTATGTTGAAGGGCTTCATGGACGGCTCGCTCGGGTCACGCACCGCGGCGCTCAACGCGCCGTACTCCGATGATCCTGGGAACAGCGGTATCCCGCGCTATGACCAGGATCATCTTGATAATCTGGCACGCGAACGTTATCTCGCCGGATTTCAAATCGGATTTCACGCCATCGGCGATCGTGCGGTTGAGATGGCCCTGAAGACCTTCGAATATGCGAGCGTCGGGCCGTATACAATCTGCGATTGCGATCCTATGCCATCGGTAGGAAGACGCCTGCGAATTGAGCACTCGCAGGTCCTCGACGCCCCCGACTTCGCTCGCTACAAAAGCCTTGGTGTCATCGCCTCCATGCAGCCCAACCATCTGCTCACCGACATGGCGTGGGCCCAGCAGCGCCTCGGCCACGATCGCGCGCGCTACTCCTACGCGTGGAAGAGTTTCCTCGATCACGGCGTGCCACTGGCCTTCGGCACCGACTATCCGGTCGAGCCCATCACGCCCTTCGGCGGCATCTACGCCGCCGTCACGCGCCAGAACGAAGCTGGAACGCAAACCTACTTCCCGGAAGAGAAGTTGACCATCGCGCAGGCGCTTTATGCCTACACCCAGGGCTCAGCCTACGCAGAATTCAGTGAGACTTACAAAGGAACGCTCGCACCCGGCATGGTCGCGGACTTCATTGTGCTCGATCGCGATCTCACGCACATCTCGCCGCACGATATCCTCGGCACAAAGGTTGTGCGCACCGTCGTCGCCGGTCATCCAACATACTTCGCCAATGTAGTGACCCGGTAAGTTAGGAGCACAGCCATCGCGAAGCATACTCGCAGCGCGTCCTTGCTGCTGATTCTCACCGCCGCCATTTGGGGCTCGACATTCGTGGTGGTCAAGGGTGCGCTACGCGACGTCTCGCCGCTGCTCTTCAATCTGCTGCGCATGGTCATTGCCACTGTGGTGCTGGCGGCCATCTATCATCGCGATCTGTTCCGTCTCAAGCGAAGCTACCTTGCTGGAGGCGCCGTGGTCGGCCTCTGCCTGGCAGCGGGCTACAGCTTTCAGACCGCTGGTCTCGCCCGCACCACGCCGGCGAAGTCGGCGTTTATCACCGGCCTCATCGTCGTCATCGTGCCTCTACTCTGCGCCGTACCTATACTGCGTCCCGCAACCATGCGAAGGCCGTCGCTCTCCGCATTCGGCGGCGCAGTCATGGCCTTTGGCGGCATTCTCCTCTTGACCACGCCTGCACACACGCCGTGGATGTCGCTGCTCGGCAGCATCAATGCAGGCGACCTGCTCACGCTGCTCTGCGCTCTCGGTTTCTCGTTTCATGTGGTGGCGCTGGCACACATCTCTCCACGCCTGCCTCTGGGCGCGCTCGCGGTGCTGCAACTGGCGTTCTGCACGCTCATCATGGCGGTTGCTCTACCGGCCTTCGAGCATCCACGCCTCGATCTGTCACCGCGGCTGATGATTGCCCTGCTCGTTACAGGCGTGCTGGCCACCGCAGTGGCCTTCACCGTGCAATCCTGGGCGCAGCAGCGCCTCTCCGCCACGCGGACGGCGTTGATTCTCGCGCTCGAGCCAGTCTTCGCCTTCCTCACCTCGTACTTTTTTTATGACGAGCGGCTCTCCACCCGCGCGTCTCTCGGCGCTTTGCTGATTTTGTGCGGCATCGGGCTCACCGAACTGCTGCCCATGGGGGCGCATGGCACCGCGCACGAAGCCCCGTTGCCTGAAAGCTGAAATCTGTTGCATTTCCCGGTAAAACCGTTTGCCATTCCTGGCGTCTAAGAATGCAGCAACGTGTGGGTAGAGCAGTCCCTGCGAAACATCTATACTGAATTGTCAAGTCAATTCCACACATCCCCCGCGTACTCGCGGCACCGACGCGACAGCTATCGCGAAACTCATGAGGTTAGACCTGCATATGAACTCTTTTCTGAGACGGATCAAGCTCAACCGTCTGGCGCCAACATTTGTCATACTGGCAACGCTCTCCGTCGGCATCCTCATCGGCTCCGTAGCCGTCCACGGCGTGAAGGGCAGCGAGAACCAGGTCAATAGCTCCGACGCGACACCGCTGAAAATTCCCAGCCCGGTACAACTGGGCACGCAATTTACGCAGATCGCCAAAGATGTAGGTCCCGCGGTGGTGAATATCTACACCGAAACACTGCCACGCGAGCGCCGCACCAGCCGTCGCTCCCCCCGCGGGGGCACTCCGCTTGCACCCGACCAATCACCCGACGATCAGCAGGGTGGCGGCGGCGATGACGATCAGCAGCAGCAGGGCCCGGATAACTTCCAGGACTTCTTCAACCGCTTCTTCGGCGGACCTGGCGGGCAGGGACCGGATGGGGGTCTGGATGGCGGTGGTGTGCGCGAGTCGCTCGGCTCGGGATTCCTCGTCGATCCGCGCGGCTACATCATCACCAACAATCACGTGGTGGACAAGGCGGACAAAATCTATGTCAAGCTCTCCACCGATCCGGACAATTCCACGGATCACGGCCGTCCCGCGAAAGTTGTCGGCGTCGATCCTGACACCGACATCGCTTTGATCAAGATCGATGCCACAAGCTCCCTGCCCACGGTGAAGATGGGCAACTCCGACGGCGCGCAGGTCGGTGAGTGGGTGGTCGCCATCGGTGAGCCATTCGAGCTCTCGAAGACGGTCACCTCGGGTATCATCTCGGCGAAGAACCGCACCATCGAGCAAGGCGCGAAGGGCCAGTTCCAGCACTTCATCCAGACCGATGCTGCCATCAATCCCGGCAACTCCGGCGGCCCGCTCATCAATATGGATGGCCAGGTCATCGGCGTGAACACTGCTATCTTCACGCAGTCTGCTGGCTATCAGGGCATCGGATTCGCTATGCCATCGAACACTGTCATCTCGGTCTACAACGACCTGATCGGACCGCAGCACAAGGTGATCCGCGGTTCTATCGGTATCTCCTTCCAACAGGATCTGCCGGCCGCCGTCGGCCGCGTCTACGGCTTCAAATCGGGCGTGCTGGTCTCGAGCGTCGCCAAGGGCGGACCTGCGGAACAAGCCGGCATCAAGGTGGGTGACATCATCACCTCCGTTGATGGCAAGCCCATCAAGGACGGCGAAGATCTGGTAAATACCATCACGGATCGTCATCCGGGCACGACTGCCAAGATCGGCTATCTGCGCAATGGTCAGCAACAGAGCGCGACCGTGACCATCCAGGACCGTACCAAGACAGTTGGCTCGCTCACCGGTCAGAACAATGCACCGAGCGACAATGGACCCGGTGAAGAACAAACCGGTCCGGATAAGCTCGGCGTCACCGCAGTGAACCTGCCGCAGCAGCTCACCAGCAGAGGTGTCCACGGCGTGCTGATCCAGCAGGTGAAGCCCGGTTCGTTCGCCGATGAGATCGGCCTCGCACAAGGCGCGGTCATCAACGAGATCAACAAGAAGCCCATCAACAACAAGGCCGACTACACGGCTGCCGTCTCCTCACTGAAGAGCGGAGATGACGTCGTAGTCAGCATCGTCGATCCGCGCAGGCCGGGTACTGGCAACTTCTACCGCGGCGGAACGATGCAATAAGGTGGTATCGCCGACCAGCACAGGTGGAGCAGCTTTTCCCATTATGAAAAGCCGCTTCGCCTGGAGGTTGGGGACACACAGCACTGGGAAATCCGCTTTAAGTAACACCTTGGTGTTACCCAAGATCAGAGGAGCCCACAACTTTGGTGGGTGCTATCTGCGTTTGAGTTGCAATCTCATGAATATGCCGCTAGTCTCACCAGAACGCGACCTTCCTACCCCCGGACGAGGAACCCGCATGTTTCGTTTTTCCGCCAGCAGCACCTTGGCCCTGGGCCTGGTTCTCATCGTGACTCCCGCATTCGCCACGAGTTCGCAAAACAGTCATAAGGGCAGCCCCGCGCGCCGTGTAGGTCATCGCATCCGGCATCGCATCGCTCACCCGCTGGGCCAGCGCGGGATTGCGCCGGAGCGCGCCACTCAGATTCAGAACGCTCTTATCCACGAAAATTATCTAACCGGCTCGCCCAGTGGCCAGTGGGATTCGCAGACCGAAGCAGCGATGCAGAAGTATCAAGCTGCTCATGGCTGGCAGACCAAGCTCACTCCGGACTCGCGCGCGCTGATTTCACTGGGCCTTGGACCCAGCACCGCCAGCGGCCCGCAGACCCTGCCGGCCAATACCTACACCTCGCCTTCCGCGGAACCAGCAGAAGCAGGCACGCTCGCCTCGGTGCACTCCATCTCACAGTAGAGACAGTCCAGACGTTCGAGAGGCCCGCATCCTGCGGGCCTCTTCAGTTTTTAATCCCTGTTCCCTATTCTTCGCCGCGCAACTGATCCTCGATCGTCTCCCGCCTGCGCGCCAGCTTGACCCTTTTTCCTTCCACCAGTACTTCAGCGGCGCGGCCGCGTGAATTGTAGTTCGAAGCAATCGACATCGCGTAGGCCCCGGCATCGAGCAGAGCGATCAACGCCCCCGGTTGCACATCCGGCATCTGCCGATCGCGCGCGAAAAAATCTCCCGTCTCGCATACTGGCCCGACCACATCCATGTTGTGCATCTCGCTCTCGGCCAGCCGCTCGACCGCGACAATCTCATGGTGCGCCCCATAGAGCGCCGGCCGGATGAGGTCATTCATCCCCGCATCCGTGATCAAAAATTCCTTCGTCCCATTGCGCTTGCGGTAGAGAACACGCGCGACCAGCGCGCCTGCCTGCGCCACCAGGAAACGCCCCGGCTCCAGCAGAAGCCGGACCCGCAATCCGCACAATCCATCGGTGAGTGCCGCCGCATACTCTGATACTTCCTTCGCTGCATCGAATTCCTCCGCACCAAGCGGCGCAGCGTAATCGATGCCCAGCCCTCCACCCGCATCCACCGAGCGAATCCGGATACCGTCCTCAGCCAATTCCTCTACCAGGGTGCGAACGCGAGCGAGTGCAGCGCCAAACGGTGCCGCGTTGCGGATCTGCGAGCCGATGTGCACGCTCACGCCTTCCGGTGACAGCCATTTGCTCTTCGCCGCGCTGGCGTAGACCTCGCGTGCACGGCTGATGTCGATGCCGAACTTGTGCTCGCGCAGCCCGGTCGAGATGTATGGGTGTGTCTCCGCGAAGACATCCGGGTTTACGCGCAGCGCCACTCGCGCTTTTTTGCGGAGTTTCGCGGCCCGCTCCGCCAGCAAATCCAGCTCCTGCTCGCTCTCCACATTGAAGAGGAGTATGCCCGCGCGCAGCGCCAGATCCATCTCCTCCACCGTCTTTCCGACTCCGGAAAAGACGGTTCGTGCCACGGCACGCTTGTCCGCCCGCCGCACTCGCTCCAGTTCTCCGCCAGAGACGATGTCAAAGCCCGCGCCTTCGCGCGCGATCATTCGCAACAGTGACAGATTCGAATTCGCCTTCACCGCATAACAGACCAGGTGCTCCTGGCGAGCAAAATGTTTGCGAAAGAGAGCGAGACGCTCGCGCACCTGCGAAGCGCTGTAGCAATAGAGCGGTGTGCCGTAGCGCGCGGCCAGCTTCTCCAGCGGCACCGCATCGCAGAGGAGTTGGCCATCGGTGTTGTAGCGGAAGGGTCGCGCTGCGACCTTTTCAGGCTTTCTGGGCAAAGGGGAACTTCCTGTGTGGGATGACGCTGCTCTCATCTTCCCATACGCATCTGCATCGAGCACACACACGCAGTCGTCGCGCCCTTAAGCACGTCGTTAGCGTGCGACTGAATGCACGCTGTTCTCGTCCGCAAAGCGGCGCAGCAGAGCACCCACCAGGCGCGGCTGCTCATACGGTGCATAGTGGCCCATCTCCTGCAGCAGGTAAAAGATCGAGCCGGGCACGGCGTTCGCCAACTCCCTCATCTCAGCGGGGGTGGATCCGCGGTCGAGCGATGCTGCCAGCACAGCCGTCGGCACGCCAATGGTCGCCGCCGTCGCCATCGAATCCGGCCGTGCTGCCAGCGCCCGCTGCACCGCAAGCGCCGACTCAGCTGACATGCGCTCCATCATCGCGGACAACCGGTGCATGATGTCGGGATCGCGTTCCTTTGCAGGCGCGCCCACCAGCGTATCCAGCATCGCGTTGAAGAAGGGCCCAGTGCCCTGCCCTTCTATTCCCTCAATCGTTGCCTGACGCGTGCGCCACGTCTCCGCCGTGTCGGCGTGCGGCTTCGCGCTGCAGATGGCGAGGGCCTGCATCCGTTGCGGAGCCTGCCTCCATAGTTCGTACAGCAGGTAGCCTCCGATGGAGCACCCACAGAAGATGGCGCTCCCCACGGAGAGCGCATCGAGAAGACGAAGCACGGCTTGAGCCATCGTCTTAATACTTGCGGTTTCATCGCCCAACGGCGATAGCCCGTGTCCGGGAAGATCCGGCAGCAACACGCGATAGTCCGGTTCCAGCAGCGCTGCCGCCGGCAGCCAGAAAGAATGATCGACCGGCGTGGGATGAAGAAAAACCACACACGGCCCGCTGCCGCGATCCTCGTAATGGAGGAGTTCGGTCATATCCGTAGGGCTCAACTCTCCTGGCAGGCGGGAACATCGCGCCGCTGAAGGCGCCTCAGCGGCACGGAAATACTACCCCTGCTGAAGAATTCACGTTAGACCTGCGGGTTTGCCGGGGGAGGATATGTGACGGCAGTCGGCAACAGTAGTGGTTCCTCCGGTGCAGCCACCCACAGCACCACATAGAGGATCAAGCCGACACCGCTGAAACAGGCCAGCAGGACGAAGATCACCCGGACCAGCGTCGGGTCCCATCCGTAGGTGACCGCGACGCCCTGGCACACGCCGGCAATCATGCGGCCCAAGCGTGGACGCACCAGGCGCCGTTGTGACGCGGAAGGAGGCACGGCGTTTGCACCATCGAATGCTCCGCCCACGGCATGCCCGCAATTCGGACAGTGCCGCGCGTCCGTCGCGATCGGTTTGCCACAACTGCTGCAGTAGTACGCCATCGTCCCTCTCCTTCGCTGCACCGGCACGAACGCCCTAAATCCTATTTGATATGACGCAAATGCCTGTCCCGAAGTTTTACCAAGTGCGGACCGAAACGTAACGTGAAATTCAGCCCTTGTACGGCTCTTTCAAGTACCGGCGCGCATCCGACGCCTGATCACTCTCCCCCAACGCCAACACATCACGATACGCCGCTTCGGCCTCTTCGCGCTTGCCTAATAAGTCATACTCCATGCCAATGCCGAGTTGGGCACGCCGTTTCAAATCAGGGCTTATTGTGGGCTGTGCCAGTGCATGCTCAAAGGCATCCACGGAGCCGGCAGAATCTCTCTGGCCGCGCAGCGTATCGGCCAACCCGTACCATGCCTGCTCCAGGTGGGCGTTGGTGAAGTAGCCTGCGTGCCGCGACTGATCCAGCAGGCTACGGTAGAGTACAATCGCCTCCTGTGCGTGCCCGGCGTCCTTTTGCAGATTCGCTGCTTCGAGCCAGAAGAGAAAATTGTGCGGGTATTGCCGCTTTAGAGAATCATTCCACTCCGCCGCCTCGTCGTACTCCGCCTCCCGCCGCAGGAACAGCGCGAGTGCCGTTCGCGCCTCCACCGAGGTCGTCACGCCATACTTGCCGTCGTGCCGCAGCAGCGCCAGACCCTTCTCCTTGTTGCCACGAATGCCTGCAAGCCCCGCCAGCATTTTGATTGCAAACGGCAGCGAGCCAACGACGTACTGATGTACCCCCACCACCAGTTCGGCATCCACATAGTTTGGATCGATCTCCAGCACGTGGTCGTTGTCATTGCGCGCCTGCAGCGCCAGCCGCAGAGCCGAGATAAACGACCGCTGCACCAGGCCCACGTAGGTGGCATGCAGGCTCTTCGACCAGCCTCGGGCGTAGAGTGCATCCACATTCTTCGGATTCTCTCGCAACTGCTGCTCGGCGAGATGAATCGCCCGGTTGGAGAGATCTTCGATGTGTGCGGTGAAAGCCTTGTCCTCCGTCACCGGATGTTTGCCGCTCAGGAAGCCATCGTGGGCATAGAGCGTCGTATCCAGCAGGCCCAGATTGTAGAGTTGGTGGAAAAGCACCGTCTCGAGCACATAGTCGGCCGCCATCGGATCGTCAGGATGCGCCTGTTGCACCTTCTGGAAGCGGTGCAGTGCGCCGTCGTAGTCCAGCGTGTAGAAGCGGTCGTAGGCCGCGCGAACCTCCGGCTTCAGATTCAGCGGGTTGGTCTGAAGGACCCGCTCCTGGGCTTGCATGGAAATGGGCCAGATCAGCGCCAATAACAAGCTCAGCGCACATCTTCCCCTCCACGTTCCAGCGAACATGTCCCGCGTGTGGGGAACGATCCTCATCCTTGCGTGCTCTCCCTCGGATTGCTATTCCCGACCCGTCAAGCAGACTCAGCGGCGCCTTCTAAAGTTACGCGTACGAAGCAGAGACGTGAATGACGGAGCAGGCTCTCTTATATGGAAAGACGGAAAATATTCGCTATCGGACGCCGCACATTTTATTTATGCTGGCAGGAAATTTCGCTGCCTTCTCCAACTACTTCACTCCAACCCGCACCCCACCCCCCAGGGAGACGGAATGACAAGGCAAGAGGTACTTCGCCACATCGTTTTACAGGCACGATCCAACGGATTCGATTTCCGCGGATGGTATCGGGCCTACGCTGCGCCGGAGTGGCTCGGCTTCGATGAGGCTATCGACCACCTTTGCCAGGGGCGCAACTGCTACGCTCTGCTCTTCTCGCACGAGTTTGCGCAGGCCTTCTGGAAAGCAGGTCTGCAGATGAGCTTCATGGTGCCGGCCGTCAGCTACCCACAGCGCAGGAAAGATGGCCAGATCGTCACCGTGCATCGCCGCGCCTTTGCCCGCCGCATGCTCAAGGCCGACTCCTGGCTGTACCACCTGCGCGAGATGGTGGAAGCGCCTCATCCGCTGAAATACATTCGTCGTTTCGTCGTCCTGCAGGAAGACATCGTTGCCGCGCAGCAGTCGCGGCCCGATACAACGCAGGATCCTCCGGTCCGGGAGAGTGCACAGACTAGCGATACCCATCCCAGCAGGCTCGATCGGGGGCCGGTAAGGCCCAACTGAGCGCTATCCGTAGGCCCCACCCGGGCGAGCTATTCGGCGCCGGAAGGTTGATACGCAAACAGATGATGCAGTGGACCTCGGCCCTGTCCCATGGGGTAGGCAGCCCGCAAGGCTCCAGCGACGTACCGTTTTGCCGCTTCTACCGCGACGCTGCCGTCTCTCCCCAGCACCAGATGGGCAACCAGCGCGCTGGAAAAAGCACATCCCGTCCCATGCGTGGAGTGCGTCTCCACTCGTTCGCCTGGCAGCCACACCCCCTTTCCCCCCAGCAGCAGGTAATCATCGGGCTGGTCCAGGTGCCCTCCTGTCACGACAATCGCAATGCCCGGATTCCCGGCGCGCGCCGCTTGCCGGGCCAACCGCTCGGCCGCAGCCGGTACCTGCTCTTTTCTCCGGACCTCAACGCCGGTTAACAATGACAGTTCGTCCAGGTTCGGCGTAACCCAACCCACCACGCCAAACAGCCGCTCGCGCAGAAATGCCGTGCCCTCTGCGTCCAGGAGCGCCGCGCCGGAGCTGGATTGCAACACCGGGTCCAGCACCACCCGTTCCCGTAGTTCGGGGCGAGCCCGAAGAAAGTGCTCCGCTTCCGCCACCAGCCCGGAACTCGCCAGCATGCCGAGCTTCACCCCGGCCGGCGGGATGTCCTCGGCGAGATACGCCAGGGTGTCGCGGAAGAGCGACGGACGTACCGCCTCGATCGCCTGGACCCCCTGGGTCGACTGGACAGTCAAAGCGGTGATTGCCGCAACACCGTAGACGCCATGCGCGGCAAAGGTCTTGAGGTCGGCAGTGATGCCGGCACCAGACGAGGGATCAAACCCCGCAATCGTGAGACACACCGGGGGCGCCGTAGAGGCGCCGGTTGGTTCACCACTCCGCACATCCATTGCGGGCCGTTCCATAAGCCTATTGTGCGCCTCCTTTGCTTTTCGAAACTGTCGCGGCGACAACATCAAACCGCGTGCGACGCGGCTTGCAAAATCCGTTTTGCAAATCGTCTATGAGGTTGCATCATATATGCGAATTTCGTGACCCAAGTAACATAATCCCGCCAGGAATGCAACCAAAATTAGGCAAATAAATGGCTTAAATTGTTTGCTTTGGGGGTGCTCCCCTTCGTAAAATCCATGAAGTCGATTATGAATACAGCCATCACCAATACGAATCGCTCTCTACGATTTCCTATCGTTGCGGCGGCACTTATGGCGACGGCGTTCTGTTTGACGAGCGCACGCACGCAGTCTTCAGTCCATGCTCCACAGCCGGTCAGCAATGCGGTCAAAGCGAAGACGAGCCATCATCAACATTGGTTCCAATTCGGGCGCGCCTCCTGGTACGGACACGCGCTGCAGGGCCTGCCCACCGCGACGGGCGAAGCATATGACATGAACGCGATGACCTGCGCCCACCGCACACTGCCTTTGGGCTCGCTGGTGCGCGTCACCAACCTGCGCAATCATCGATCTCTTGTGCTGCGCGTGAACGATCGTGGTCCTATGGTTCAGACTCAAACGCGGGTAGTGGATCTGTCCTACGCAGCCGCCAAGCGCCTGGGCTTCAGCCATCAGGGGACCGTCCGGGTGCGGCTCGACCTGGTCGACACGCGGCCCACACAGACGGAAGTCGCCATGCTGACCAAGCCGGGACTGTAAACAAAGGCAGCCAGCCAGCTTCCTCCCACATTGTCACACCAGACACCCGCGCAATTCCCATTTTTGAACAGCACTAGCGCCGGTAAGATGGCGGTATGGTAACTAGCCTGTCGCTCAGCTCTCCGCCGACCTCTTCAGCGCAAGCGGTTCCCGCGCAAACGGCACCAGCGACGACCCAAGGGTCCGCAGCAGCGGCCAAGGGCCGGCTGATCGTTGCCCTCGACTTTCCCGACGCGACGGCTGCCCTCGCTTGTGTGGACAAGCTTGGAGACGCCATCTCCTGGTTCAAGGTGGGGCTGGAGCTCTATCTCGCGAGTGGCGAGAGCGTAGTCCGTGAGCTCAAGCGGCGCGGACACTCGGTGTTTCTGGATCTCAAGCTACACGATATTCCGAACACTGCTGCGGCCGCCCTTCGCTCGCTGGCGCGGCTGGAGCCGGATCTGCTTACCGTCCATGCCGCAGGCGGCCGGGCGATGCTCAACGCCGCTGCCGAGGCTGCGCGTGCCCTGCCCCATCCACCTCGCCTGCTTGCGGTCACCGTGCTTACCAGCGTGGATGCCGCTTCGCTCGCGGAAACAGGTGTGCCGGCTGCGCCGGTGGAACAGGTTCTGCGGCTGGCGCGGCTTGCCGCGGAGTGCGGGATCGACGGCATGGTCTGCTCGCCGGCGGAGGCTGCCGCCGTGCACAGTGCTCTGCCCAAAGCCTTGCTGGTGACCCCGGGCATTCGGCCCGCCGGTACAGACGCCGGCGACCAGAAGCGCATCGCCACGCCGCAATTCGCCCTGGCTGCGGGCGCTAATATGCTGGTGATCGGCCGGCCCATCACGGCGGCTCCAGATCCAAAGGCCGCGGCGCTGGCCATCCTCAGCGATATGGCAAAGAGCAATCCCACCCGATGAGATGAAAAGAGCCCGGCCTCATCGGCCAGGCTCGCTGGGACTATCGAACTTCTGCGCTCTAGAGCTTCTCGTAGAAATCACATCCCGAGCAGGAGATATACACTCCGCCGGGAACGCCGCGCTCACGATCCTTCACACGCTTGACGATGCGTGTGGGCTTATTGCATTTGGGACAGTCCGTGCTCTTGGTCGTATCCATCACCTTCTGGCGATCTGCGGTCTTGGCAACTTTGGCCATCACTCACTCCTCGAAACCTGATTCCGGCACGCAACTTCGAGCCGCACCATAAGTGGCCTGGTGTGGCTTTTTGACCCTGCAACTCTTCTCATTCTGGAACGTTGGAGTGGTGCAGAAGGCGGCGTACCGCTGCTTCCAGTGTACACGACGCAGCCCGTAGATCAGTTATGCGGACTGAGCCCGGCAACCAGATTTCCCGCAGTTGACCAGTGCCCGGTCTCACTGGGCAAAGGTGCGGGTGAGGATGCTGGCGAAGACCCCGGCGGCGCAGGTATGGGCTGCGGTTTTGTCTCCGGCTGGCCAGGCTTCTTGACCGGCTGCATCGTGCCCGGAAGCTGCTCCTCGCCCGGCAGCCGAAGCGATGGCGCCTGGCGCTTCCCGCCACCCTCGCCGGTGGCCGAAGGCGCGGCATCGCCCATCTTTACTTCGTGCGCGTCTCCTCTACCCTGATAGTCGCCAGTCTCGTCCTGGTTGCGCACCACCAGTTCCTGGCCGACAGCGGCGACCTCCACCTGTATCACACGATCTCCGTTGAAGCGAACAAACTGCGTCGCCTGGGGTGCTTCGCCATAAACCCATTCTTCAAACGGAACGCCTTTGTCCTGTTCCCGCACCTTGTCGCGCGGCTGACCGAGCGCGTAGATCACCATCTTGCGATCCATGCCCACCAGCACATGATGGTTCAGGATGGCGTCTTTCAGCTTCGGGGGCAGCGTGTCCACGTAGGCCTCAAGCGGGGTCTTCACATTGAAGTCCATCACCGGCTGGATCAGCGCGCGCAACTGATCCGGCGTGAGGTCCGGCACGTATTTGTCGAAGACCAGCGTGAGCCGCGAGCCCACCGGCTCCTGTCCGTTGTCCTGCACGATGGGCGCTGTGCCCATCCCACCACCAATTTGAATGTGACGCAGAAATTTGTGCTTGTGATCCGGCCCGCCATTGAACAGGAAGGTGATCTTGCCCGAGTCAATCTTGATGTCGGAGATCACCACCCGGTCACCGGCCTTGGAGCTGATGCCTTTCTTTTGCAGTTGCTCTTCATAATCCAGGCCATCGGGCTTCAACTCGCCATTCGCATGCAGCACCAGCCCGCGCGAATCGAGCGGCAGCGGACGGCGCGCAAAGCCCTGCTCAGCCGTGAACGCAACGATCAGCTCACGGCGCGCACGCGGTGTCAGTTTGCGCTGGTCGAACTTCACCTGGGTAGCCTTGAAGGGAGGGATGTTCTTCTGGTGCTCGGTCTGCACAATGAAGACCTGGGTCTGCGCGAAAAGGGCCGGCCACGCGGGCGCAAACGCCATGGCCGATACCACCAGCGCGACCGGCTGAGCAGCCTTCCGCAACCTGTGCCGAGTACCCATGGAGAACCTCTTGAAGCCTCTATGTGGCCAATGATGCTCCGGACGGGGTACCACTGACAAGGAGAGAGTGACGGGGTGACAGGACAGTTACAAAGCTCTATCGGCGAAGTCGAAACGACCTGAGGAACGGCGAAGCTACCTATTCGCCCCTTGGCGGCATCTCCGGCCGAACGGGTGGATTCGATCCGGGCGGCGCCGCGGCCGGAGGCAGATCGCCGATCTGCACCAGCTTCGGTTCGGCCGGTTGAGCCGGGCCCATCGCCGCCTCATGCTGACGCCGGGCTGCCGCATCGATATCCACCGGAATACCGCCCGGAATGATCTCGGGGTATCCGTAGCGGGAGGCATACTCGCGCGTCACCCGCATGATGAGCCACAGCCCGAAGCACAGCACCAGCACGGCAACCACACTGCCCTCCGGCCCATAGTCCGCGCCGGTCAGTGCGTCCGGTCCCAGAGGCAAGGTTTGCACCACCGGCGAAAAGCCGCCGGCAAATTCCGTATAGCGGCTGAGCGGCAGCCCGAAGAGCGGGCCCATTGCCGCGTTCCATGCGAAGTGCAGGCCCCAGGCCAGCCACAGTGCGCGCGTGCGCAGATACGCGATACACAGAATCAGGCTAAGCAGGAAGAGCGCGAAAACCGCGGCATGCGGCATGTCGGGCTGATAGTGCACGATCACGAAGCAGATCGAAATCAGCACCGAGCCGAGCGTCGTTCCGATTGCATCCATCAGCCGCTGGTATGGATAGCCGCGGAAGATCAGCTCTTCGCACAGCGCGGCGATGGCAAGCACCAGCAGATCGAGAATGAGCAGGAACCACTGGTGCGCGCCGGTCCACAAGGTCACGCCAAGCCCGCCGATAAAGACGGACGGGATGATGGTCAGCAGCAGCAGTCCCCAGCCGACCGCTGACCCCGTGCCGAATTCATGCCACATGCCGGGGCGCGATACCAGCCCCATGGCACGCCGCGGCTGGCGCTGCCGGGAAAAGGCCACGCCCAACCCGCTGAAGCCCACTAGAAGCAGGAACAGCATTACCAGCCGGTCGATCAACGGCACCCAGTCGCCCGAGCTCAGGCCGTTTGCCGCACGATGCGCAATGACCTCCGCAACGAAGGTATAGATCAGTGCCACAACGAAGATGGAGAAGGAGCGCAGACGCGAAGGCCGTTGAGAATGCGTCGGCAGTGTTGGCGGCGTTGTGACCAATGAGACCAACTAAATGAAAATCAGCTAAACGGTGTAAAACTGCGCGATCGTCCGGAACTTCTCGCGCCGGGCTGCCAGGCGCTCATCCGTGGACATAGCTTTCAATTCGTTGAGATGCCAGATCAGCTTCTCATCGAGCATGCGCGCTGCCGCATCGGCATCCAGATGCGCGCCACCCGGAGGCTCCGGCACCACGTCGTCCACACAGCCCATCGACATCACATCTTCCGAGGTGGTCTTCAGCGCCTCTGCCGCCTTCGCCCGCTTGGAAGCATCGCGCCACATGATCGACGCGCAGCCCTCCGGCGAGATCACCGAGTACACCGCATTCTCCAGCATGAGCACACGATCAGCCACTGCGAGCGCCAGCGCGCCGCCGGAGCCGCCCTCGCCCGTCACGGTAGCGATGGTCGGAACTTTGAGGCGTGACATCTCCAGCAGGTTGCGCGCAATCGCTTCGCCCTGCCCGCGCTCTTCCGCACCCAGGCCGGGATTCGCGCCCAGCAGGTCGATGAAAGTGAAGATCGGCCGGCCGAACTTCTCCGCGATCTTCATCACCCGCAGCGCCTTGCGATAGCCTTCAGGGTTCGGCAGGCCGAAGTTGAACTTCACATTTTCTTTTGTGGTTCGGCCCTTCATGTTGGAGACAACCAGCACCTCTTCGCCATGGAAGCGCGCCATGCTGCACTGCATCGCTGGGTCGTCGGCAAAGTTGCGGTCGCCGTGAACCTCACTCAGGTCGGCGAAGATCGTCCGGATAAAGTCCATAGGATATGGCCGCTGTGCATTCCGGGCCAGTTCCGTCTTCAGCCATGCATCGGGCTGAGGCTCCTGGGCAGACGCGTGCTTCGGCTCCGCCTTTCCTTCCGGCTGATCACTCATCGACGATATCAAGGTTCCCTGGGCCACGCTTTGATTGTATGGAACCGGGGATGCTGAGACAAATTATCAGATGGAAGCCAGGTATTCCGAACTTCAGGAAGTTACCGTCTCTACCGACCGCGCAGCCGGAATGCGCTCGCCCGGCAGGAACCAGTCGCGTAGCCGGTTCCTTTGCTACGTACTTCAGTCGATCGCCTGCACCGCTCCGCGCCCCAGCAACTCCTCCGCGCGCTCGATAAAGATGCGGTCAGCCCCAACCGTGAAGCCCTCCGGTTCCAGCATCACCAGGAACTCCCCACGCTGCTCCAGGTTGATCATGAGCTTGCCCGGCCCGGGCGCCTCCTGAATCATGGCGTGCAGCGAGAGCAGCGTCTGATCCGTCGCGCGATCCAGGGTCACCTTGATGCGCACATTCTGCGGCAGCTTTACCTTCACGTCCTCGAGCGCCTGGATGGACGAGACGGCAAGCTTCGGCGCCGCATCCTCCTCTGCGCGCAACTGCCCACGCACCAGCACCGGGACATCGATCTTCAGCAACTCCGCCAGCCGTGGATAGTCCTTGGGGAAGGCGATCAGATCGATCTTGCCCATCGTATCCTCAAGCGATGCCTGCGCGTACAGCTCACCGGACCGCTTCGACTTGGCGACCTTCAGCCCGACGATCACTCCGGCAATGGCGATGTCATTCTCCGGCTGCTGCTGGCCGCGGCGCGTCGGCGGCGGTGCAGGCTTCATCTCCAGCGCATCGGCGGTGGTCACTGCCTTCAGGTTCCTGATCTTGTCCGCGTACTTGTCCATCGGATGTCCGGAGACGAAGAAGCCTAGCACCTCTTTCTCCGATTGCAGCCGCAGATTCTCATCCCAGTTCGGAACGTTGGGCAGCGGATCGTCAGCATGGACCATCCCGTTTGTGCCATTCACCGGAACATCGTCGAAGATCGCAGCGAGGCCGCCGAAGAGTCCGCTCTGCCCTGCTGCAAGATCGCGCTGCGATTTCTGCGCACGCTCCATCGCCTTATCGACAGCTACCATGAGCCGCGCGCGCGGCCCGAAGCTGTCCAGCGCACCGGCTTTGATGAGCGACTCGATCACGCGCTTGTTGAGCAGCCGCAGGTCGACCAGCTCACAGAACTCCCACAGCGATTGAAAGCCCCGCTTCTCCACCTCGGTCAGTTTCGCGCGGGCGGCCAGGATCGAGTCGATGGCGTTGCGGCCCACGTTCTTGATCGCCGTGAGCCCAAAGCGGATCACCTTGCCGTCCGGCGTAAAGTCGGCGTCGGAGACCT